>Ga0172375_10012230_pt1 | contig 10780 bp, 15 predicted proteins | sample LakKiv1m_FD_114537 | JGI IMG/M metagenome (GOLD analysis project Ga0172375, IMG submission 114537) | Freshwater microbial communities from Kabuno Bay, South-Kivu, Congo - kab_092012_11.1m | ecosystem: Environmental > Aquatic > Freshwater > Lake | place: Democratic Republic of the Congo...
CAGCAGCACCCGGGTGCGCGGGTCCTCGGTGAGCCGGGCGGCCACCACGGCACCGGCACTGCCGGCCCCCACCACCACGTAGTCGTAGGTCTCCCGCTCGGGCACGCGTCCTCCTCGGTGTCGATCGCTGTCACCGGCGTACGCCGGGTGCGTGCCCTCGAACCTAGATCGCTGTGATCCCGATCACCAGGGGTAGGGCGGGTGGGTCCACCGATCGGACAGGGATCCCTGTCAGACGGCGCCGTCAGACGGTGCTGGCCTCGGCGACCAGGTCGCGTTCGACCGTCGAGACCGGCGCGAGCACCTCGACCGGCTGCGACTTGCCCTTGAGGGCGACCTCGCCGCGCGAGACCAGGGCGTGCGGGCGGGTGAGCAGGTCGCGGGTCGCGGCGGTCAGCAGCACGTCGTCGCCGGTGTCGCGGGTGGCGGCCTCGACCCGGGCGGCGACGTTGACGACGTCGCCGATGACCGAGAAGTTCAGGCGACCGGCGCCCCCGATCGGGCCCGCGACCACGGGTCCGGAGTTGATGCCCGCGGCGACCCGCAGGCCGGTCGAGCCGAGGTGCACCGCGTCGAGGATCATCCTGGCGGCGTCCAGGGCGCGGTCGGCATGGTCCGGCTGCGGGGCGGGGGCGCCGAAGACGGCCATCAGCCCGTCGCCGATGAACTTGTCGACGTGGCCGCCGTAGGCCTCCACGACCGGCACCATCTCCGCGAAGAGTCCGTTGAGGGTCTCCACCACCTCGGGCGCGGGCCGGCGCTCGGCGTACCTCGTAAAGCCGCGGACGTCGACGAAGAGCACCGACACCTCGACCTCGAAGCCCTCCTGCGGGACCTCGCCGGCCAGGATCAGCCGGACGATCTCGCGGTCGACGTAGGTGCCGAAGTGCTCGCGCAGCTCCTCGCGCTCGGCCAGGCCGCGGGCCATCGTGTTGAAGTCGCGCGCGAGCTCGCCGAGCTCGTCGTTGCTGAGCACCGGCGCCCGGGCGGCCAGGTCCCCGTCGCGCACCCGCGCGAGCTGGGTCCGCACGTCCAGCAGCGGCCGAGTGATGCTGCCGGTCAGCAGCCCGGTGAGCTCGAAGGACATGAACAGCCCGATCGCCATCGACACCCCGACGGTCAGCGCCAGCCGCCCCGAGGGCGACCCGTCGTCGGCCCCGAGACCCACCAGCCCGCCGACGAGCACGGCGGAGGTGGTGGTGTAGGCCGGCACCGCGAGCATCAGCCGCTTGCGCAGGGGCAGCCCGCGCGGGGAGAACGTGAAGTCGTCGGGCAGCGACGAGGCCACGTGCTCGACCACGGGCAGCAGCAGCCGCTCGCCGATGGAGTAGGACAGCACCGTGGCGTAGAGGCCGGGGATCACGCCCGCCAGCAGCACCGCCGCGAGGCCGCCCCACCCGATGTCCCACCACGCGGCCGCCGCGAGCCCCGTGGGGACGACGGAGAGCAGCACGACGACGGCCGAGGAGCGGCGGTACTGCTCCAGGGTCAGCGTCGTCACGACCTCCCACGCCTGCGCGGTCTCCCGCGGAGTCGGGTGGGTCAGCCGGATCCACTCCCCCAGCTGGCAGCGCTCGTCGCGCGCCCGCCACGCCGCGAGCACGACGGAGCAGGCGGTCATGACCGCACCGACGCCCGCCACGGCCGCCACCGCGCTGAGATCAGGCCGGTAGAAGGTGGCGATGATGGCCACCGAGATGACCGCGATCCCGACCGACTCGGCCACCGTCACGCCCACCACGGCGACCGGGTAGCGCGAGCCCAGCGCGGCGTACCCGCGACGGGTCAGGTGGTCGATCACCTCCCCAGTGTGGCCGACTTTGCCCCCAGATCGGCCCGGTCGCGCTCGGCTCGGGCTCAGGCGGCCGCCCGCCGGCCACCCGGCCCGCGCGAGGATGGCCCGCATGGTCAACCTGCTGCTCTCGGTCACCTTCGGGTGCGGGGTGCTCATCGCCGTCGCCCACGTGGCCAACCGGCTCTTCGTCGCACCGGTCTACGACGTGGTGCTCAACCTGGTCGCCTTCGTCTCCTCCACCGTCGCCTCCAGCCTGCTGGGCCACGTCGTCCCCGCCCTGCTGTCGGCGCTCGCGGTCCTCTGCTGGGTGGTGCTGGCCCGGCGTACCTGGCTGTCCGACCCCGTACGCCGTCGGCAGGGCCACCTCGCCGCGCACTGAAGCACGCGCGGGGGCGGGTGGCGGGTGCCGGGGGCCGGGGGCCGGGGGCCGCAGGGCAGATCCCCTACTGGTCTGGTCCACTCCTCCACCGCTCGGTAACAGAAGTCCCGACCCGTTCCACCACGGCCGACTCCGGCCGATCATGAGGACATGACCGGACGCTGCGAGCTCTTCCTCAGCAACGGCTCGCGCTGCCGCGGATCGGTGCTGGCGAAGTGCGCCGAGGACGGTGCCGCGTTCTGCGCGGCCCACCGCGGCTTCCGTCGTGGTGTCCCGACCGCCGACTGGTGCGCCGCCTGCGAGGGGGCGACCCCCGAAGCCCGCCGCGAGGCCCGTGCGATCGCCGCGGACCAGGACGTCGCCGCCGTGGCCCTGGTCCAGGACCCGGCCCGCATCGCCGAGCTCGTCCGGTCCCGTGGCGTGCAGACCCACGCCGGCACCACCGCCAAGGTCGCTACCGGCTGGCTGCGCGGCCGCCGCGCCGAGGCCGAGGACACCCGCTTCTGGCTGGTCACCCTCGAGCCCGACCCCGACCACCCCGGCCAGGAGGAGGGTCTCGGCCTCACCACCCAGGGCACCTGGGTCCGGCACGTCTGGCCGGCCAGCTCCGGCCTCCCGCCGACCCTCGTCCACGGCGTCATGCCCACCGAGAACGGCGCCCGCCAGCTGGTCCGCTGGCTGCACCGCCACAACGTCGACCTCCCCGGCTGACCAGGTTCAGCCCCGCGACAGCTCCGCCGCCATCCGCTCCATCAGCGCCGTGAGCCCCTTGAACGGCCGCACCATCACCGCGAACTCCGTGATCCGCCCGTCCTCGCCCCACGTGAGCATGTCCACCCCGTCGACGGCGATCCCGTCCAGGTCCGCGGCGAACTGCAGGACCGCCGAGTCCGCGGCGTACCACTCGCGCCGGTAGGTCAGGGTCGGGCCGAGGACGACCAGCGCGGCGGAGAGGTACGCCGTGGTGAGGGCCTTGCCGACCTGCGGGGTGTGGACCGCAGGCGAGCGGAAGACGCAGTCCTCGTGCAGCAGCGCGTCGAGCCCGGCCGGGTCGCGGGCGGCAGCGAGCGCGTGCCAGGCGGCGACGGTGGGCGGGACGTCGGATCGGGCGCGGGCGGGGTCGGTGGCCATGCCGGGACCCTAGGGCCAGTCCCGGTCCCGCTACCCGCCCGAGGCCACGACCTCGACCTCGGCCCCCACGCCGGGCACCCCTGCGAGCCGCGCGTCCGCGGTGACGAGTGGTGCGTCGAGCACCTCGGCGAGCGCGAGGTAGGCCGCGTCGTAGGCAGAGACGTCGTCGCGCAGGTCCCACACCCGCGGCAGCAGGTCGGTGGGGTCGTAGATCTCTACGCCGAGGTCCGTCAGGTCCTCGAGCGCGGCCCGGGCGCGGTCGGCGCCGAGCTTCCGCGCCAGGACGAGACCGCGCAGCGCCGCGGCCACCTCGACGCCCAGCAGCGCGGGTGCGTGGACAGTGGTCCCAGGGTCCTGCAGGTGCCGGCGTACGGCGCCGGCGCCGCCGCGGCCCAGGAGCCACTCGACCGCAGCCGAGGCGTCCAGCACGATCACCGCCCGGCCCGGCCCGCCTCGACGAGCTCCGCCGAGCTGGGACCCTCGGTCCCGGCCGACCTGCTGGCCACCCGCTCGAGCAGCTCACGTCGGGTCGGCCGGTCCAGGGACCGTCGCAGCTCGGCCAGCGCCAGTTCCGACAGCGAGACGCCCTCCAAGGCCGCGCGGGCCTTGAGCCGGCGGTGCACGTCCTCCGGCACGTGACGGATCTGGATCATGGTCATGCCTCCAGGCTAAGTTGCATGTGCGGCACATGCAATGGTGGGGCCGTGCGGCCTCAGCGTGGGATGAACCGGTTGCCCGTGCGCAGCGCCCCCCGCTTGACCCGCTCGGCGACCCGGCCGACCGAGGCGGCGACGGCACCCGGGGTGCGGGGTGCCGCGACGGAGACCGGGTCGCCGACCCGCACGACACCAGGCGTGGTGGTCTCGGCGTAGACACCGAGGCACCGGTCGCCGATCCGCGAGACCGCCTTCGACACGGCAGGGTCGGCAGGGAGTCCACCGGCCTGCTCCCGCAGCGGCACGGTGCAGCGGACGGTGGGGATCTCCACGCGCAGCCCGACCTCGCCGACCTGCACCGTGCCGCCGACCCAGTCCTGCTCGGGCAGCCCCGCGGGCGCACCGTCGACGAGCAAGCCGGGACGGAAGCGGCGTACGTCGACCTCGGGAGCCCCCGCGTGCTCGGCGACCGCGCGGAGGCTGGAGGTGGTGACGACGTGGACGGGATAGGCATCGGCGAAGGAGCCGACCGGGGTCGCGTAGACCGCGAGCTCGGCCAGCTTGCGCACCGGGAACATCGACAGGTCCGGCAGCGGGTCGCCCTCGGCGACGCCGAACTGCTTCCTCAGGTCCTTCTGGGAGGCCAGCACCCCGCGGTAGGCCGCCTTGTCCTCCAGCGGCGGCAGTGGCACGAGCGAGACCCGGGTGTCGACCAGGTCGGACAGCGCGGCGTCGAGGCGGGCGCCGTCGCGGCTGCTGACCTCGGTGGCGTCGGGCAGCGTGACGACGACGTGCACGACGTCGCCCGGCCCGACGCCCGGGGGCGGCTCGGACTCGAAGCGCGCGGTGCACAGCAGCAGCGCCGGCAGCCGACGCGCGGTCGTGACCGCGTCCAGCTCCAGGTCGCGGACGGCCCACATGCGGTCGGCGTGCAGCCCACGCGGACCGATCGCGCACTCCTGCAGCTGCTCGCCGCCCATCGACTTCACGGGGAAGCGCCAGAGCTCGCGCAACGCGCCGACGGCGACGTACGACGGGGAGTCGGTCTCGCTCACCCGACCGAGAGTAGGGGCGCGACGACCCCGGCGTGGCCGTCTCACCCCTCCCGGCGTGAGACTCGTCTCGGCCCGGATCCGGAAGGTTCCACGCACCTTGGAACGTTCCACCCACCATGAGCGACAACAGCAACTCCGCCGTGTTCCAGTCCGTCCGGGTCGGCTCGTGGGAGCTGCCGCAGCGGTTCGTGATGGCCCCGCTGACGCGCAACCGCTCGCCCGAGACCGTCCCCACCGAGCTCAACGCCCGCTACTACGCCCAGCGCGCCGGCGCTGGCCTGATCATCAGCGAGGGCACCCAGCCCAGCGCGGTCGGCCAGGGCTACCTCGGCACGCCCGGCATCCACTCCGACGAGCAGGTCGCCGGCTGGCGACGTACGGCCGAGGCGGTCCACGCCGAGGGCGGCCGGATCGTCGTGCAGCTGATGCACGCCGGCCGGGTCGCGCACCCCGACAACAAGGGCGGCCTCGAGTCGGTCGCGCCCAGCCCGATCGCCGCGCCCGGCGAGATGATCACCGCGAGCGGTTCCTTCCCGCACCCGGAGCCGCGCGCCCTGGGCACCGACGAGGTCCCCGGCATCGTCGAGGAGTTCGTCCACGCCGCCAAGCAGGCCGTGGCCGCCGGTGGCGACGGGGTGGAGGTCCACTCCGCCAACGGCTACCTGCTGCACCAGTTCCTCTCCCCGGTGAGCAACACCCGCACCGACTCCTACGGTGGGTCCCCCGAGGCCCGCGCCCGCCTCACCGTCGAGGTGACCCGCGCGGTGGCCGAGGCGATCGGCGCCGACAAGGTCGGCATCCGGATCAGCCCCGCGCACAACATCCAGGGCGTCCTCGAGGAGGACGCCGCGGACACGCGTGCGACCTACGAGACCCTGGTCGACGGGATCAAGGACCTCGGCCTGGCCTACCTCTCGATCCTGGCCGACCCGCGCGGCGAGCTGACCCAGGACCTGCGCCGCCGCTTCGGCGGACCGGTCATCCTCAACTCCGGCTTCGCCAGCCCGACCACCTTCGAGGAGGTCCAGCAGCTGATCAGTGAGGACCTCGCGGACCTGGTCGCCGTGGGCCGCCCGTTCCTGGCCAACCCCGACCTCGCCGAGCGCTGGCGCCAGGGGGCCGAGCTCAACGAGGCCGACCCGAGCACCTTCTACGGCGGCGGCGCCGAGGGCTACACCGACTACCCGGTCCTCGAGGAGTCGTCCGCGGCCTGACGTCCGCCCCCAGGTCCCGTCGCCCGATCCCGGCGACGGCACGGCCGGCGCCCACGCGTCGACCACGACGAGGCCCCCGACCCGGTGATCCCGGGTCGGGGGCCTCGTGCGTGTGGGACCGACCGACGACGCACCACCCGCTTCGCGGCGCAGCGCGGACGAGGTGCCCGTGAGACCCGGCACACCTGCCGAGGTGCCCGCACACCGGGTTGCGGGATGCCGCATGCTGGAGATGGGTGCGCGAGGGTGCCGCCCGTGACCGAGGGGACGAGGACAGCCGTGGAACGAGGAGCGACGCTCGAGCCGGCGACCGCGGACGAGCCCGACCTGGGCACCGACTACGCCGTCTTCTTCGACCGCACCCTGCGCTGGTTGCTCACCGTGACCGGCGTCGTCGGGCTCGTGGCGGCGTTCACGCTCACCGTCGAGAAGATCGCACTCATCGCAGACCCGGACTACGTCCCCACCTGCAGCATCAGCCCGGTGCTCAGCTGCGGCTCGATCATGAGCACCGAGCAAGCCGAGCTCTTCGGCTTCCCCAACCCACTCATCGGGCTGGTCGCCTTCGCCGTGCTCATCACCTCGGGCGTCGTGCTCGCCACCGGCGCCCGGCTGCCGCGGTGGTACTGGCTGGGCCTGCAGGCCGGCGCCACCCTCGGCCTGGTCTTCGTGGCCTGGCTGGTCGAGGAGAGCCTCTACGACATCGGTGCGTTGTGCCCCTACTGCATGGTCGTGTGGGCCGTGGTCATCCCGGCGTTCTGGTACCTCACGCTCGCCAACCTCACCAGTGGCCGCCTCGGCCGGCGCGCGGCCGACAGCCGGACGGTCGGCGTGCTCGCCGAGAACCACGCCGTCGTCCTGATGGGCTTCTACCTCGTCGTGGTCGTCCTGGTGCTCGAGCGGTTCTGGGACTACTGGGTCAGCCTCGTGTGACAAGGCCGCCCGTCGAGGCGCCGACGACCTGCAGCGGTCCGGGACCGAGACGATCGCCGGTCGATGTGCGAGCGCACCGAGGCGCCGACACCCGCCGCGCGCAGGGTCAACGCGTGACGACGCGGCGGTAGCGAAACCCGACCATCCGCTGGAAGTGCCGCAGGCCGTTGGTCAGCTCGCCGGGCGGCATCGGGTCGACGAGGTACCGGACGCCGCGACGCGCGAGCTGCTCGACCAGCACGGCGGTCCCGAGGTAGCGGGCGTTGCTGTGAGCCTGACCGGCGCCGAGGGTGCGGAAGTAGCGCAGGACAGCAGTGCTGCCGGCCACCGGCGCCACGACGAGCAGCAGCGGCACCCCCTCGGGCGATTCGCCCACGAGCCACAGGCCGACGTCCTCGAGATCGGTGTTGTCGGGGTCCTCGACGCGGTAGCGGTCGTCGCGGTGCGCCTGCTCAAAGACGTCGGCGAGGAGCCGCAGGGCGTGCCGCTCGGCCGGGTCATGGACCGGCCGGAACACCGTGCCGTCCTTGGCGGCGGCACGCACCTTGCGTCGCACGGTCGCCCGCGACGGCCCCAGCAGGTACGACGCCGCGTCGGCGGGCACGTCCAGCACCGCCATCCCAAGGCGCCCGATCGGGACGCCGAGGAAGGACGGCGCCCGGACCGCGTCGGCCACCATGCGACCCTCACGCCCGGGCAACCGCCTCGTCCCTACCACCGGGAGCCGGCGCACCGCGCGCACGGCCCGCACGCACTCGCGCGGGTGCCGGGCGATGAAGCCCCACCGCGAGCTGCTCGTGTCGACGTACGTGGTCCAAAAGTCCGCCAGGACCAGGTCGGCGGCGACGCCGACCGGGTCGGGCGCCGGGAAGGACTCCGCGGCGTCCCGACCGCGACGGGTCCGCAGGGCGTCGGCCCACCGCTCCACGGCGCGTCGGCGGTGGGTGGCGCGCACGGCGACGACCGCTGCGCAAGGCATCCGGTCCGCGCATGGACGACCAGCCCCGGTCGCAGCCGGGTCGGTCGACGAGGGCGCGCGGTCGGAGGCCGACCCGACCGACCGGGACGCTCCCCCCAGGGTCGAAGACTCGACGCCCACGGCGACCGGACCCGCGAGGGCGGTCGAGCACAGGAGCGCGACCACGGCCAGGACCGCGCGGGCTGGACCCGACCGGTCGCCTCCACGCCGCCGCAGGCCGATGCCCGGGCAGCGCAGCCCGCGCTTGTGACGCACGTGATCCCCCAGATCGTCCATCAGCGTCGCGCGAGGGTCCCCATGACCCGCACGTGCGACGGTAGCGCCACCGGGTGACGCCCCGGGACCCACCCTCCCCACGGATGGAGGAACCTAACCTCTGCACGGCGTCGGTCTAGAGCGACGTCCCCAGGCGGTCCGGGGTGCGGGCGAGCACCTGGAGCACCCGTCACCGGGACGAGCACGACGGCGGCTCCCGCCGACACCGTCTTCACCATGACCAAGCCAGACCTCGTGCGGGGCCAGCTCGACCATGTCGCCGACACCCTCGCGCCGTCGCATCCTGGCATCGCAACCATGCTCACCGACGCCAAGGCGGACCTGACCGCGTTCGCCGACTTTCCCCACGCACACTGGCGCAAGGTGTGGTCGACCAACCCGATCGAGCGGCTCAACAAGGAGATCAAGCGCCGCACCGACGTCGTGGGGAGCTTCCCCAACAACCCGGCGTTGCTGCGGCTGTCCGCGTGCGTCCTGATCGAGGCCCACGATGAGTGGCAAGACGCCTCACGGCGCTACCTGTCGGAGGCATCAATGGCCCTGCTCTACCCGCCCGCGCCGTCCACGTTGCCGGTCGCGGTGACCACCATCGAGGAGGTGACCCCGACACCCGAACTCGCCACGGCATAACCTCTACTCACGCATCAAGCAGCACGCGACGAGTTACACCACTCCACGGGGCACGACCCGTTCCTGTGGCAGGTCAAGCTGCACACGGTGAAGCGCACCGGCTCGCAGCTCGATCCTGATGCGATCCGTGCCGAGGTGAAGACGGTGGGGGAGCGGTCGTACGCCGTGCTGCGTACGACGAAGGCGGCACGGCCGGGTGGCTACTACGTCGTCTCGAAGGTCACGGACCGGTATGGCAAGAGCGCCAGACACCGCCTCGCCACCATCCAGCTGCGGCGGTGATCAAGGCTCTGGGCGCGTGGTGGCGTCCGGATCGGGGATGACGATCTCCACTCGCGGGCGGGACCGGGTTCCCGTGGCGACCCGGTCTCGCCTGCGTCTACTCGTGGGCGCGTGTAGCCGGAATGTTGTGAGGCGCAGCTGCGACCGGGGATGTCGTGAGCCTCGCGCGACAGCTATTCAGGAGGCGCGGGCACTCCGGCCATGGCTGCTCGCTCGGCCAGTACGTCGCGCAGTACCTGGCGGACCGCCGCGGCCTTGTCATCGAGGAGGAGCTCACTCACAGGGACGTGAACGTGCAGGTCCCCGTTGCGCTTTCGCTTCACCTGACGCTTCTCGCGGTCCTCGACAGCTAGGTAGTTGAACGGTCCCCGGATCTCTTCCTTGTAGACCGTCATCCACTCTCTCCAAGCCGGCTGGGTCTGCATCTCGTTCCAGACTGTGCCGCTTACCTGGATGAGCTCGTTGTCAACCGCTGTCGAGAGCCACGCGATGTTGACGCCCGAGTTGATCCACTCTTCTTCTACAGACACTTGACCATCCCTGGGGGACACTTTCCCTTGACGTTCTTGTAGCGGGTGGCGTACCCCGCCTCGATTCGTCGTGCCTTCAACCACCCCGGCACATCGTCGCGCATGAAGCGCCACTGACTGTCAACGGCGGCTGAAAGCTGACCCCTTTCCGTCGGTCGAAAACTGACCCCCTTGGTCTCTAGTTCTCTTCGGTGGCGGCCGCGGGGACGCGGCCAAGTTCTCGGTTCATCAGGCGGTAGGAGTCACCCTTCAGGGCGATGACGGCATCTGAGAGGCCGGGACGGCGCCCGTCCTCGATGTCGGCCTGCTTCATCCAGTTCGCCAACGAACCTTCGGAGATCCCGAAGTCCTTGGCGATCTGCTTCAACGACGCCTGGCCCTGACGGGCCACGGCCACGACATCGTCGCGGAACTCCTGGGGATAGGGCTTAGCCACGGGGACATCCTTCCTCCTGAGGCAGAAACCTCAGAGGTCAGCTGTCAACCAGACTCGGGGCAGTCCCCTGTGTCAGAGATGCACTTGTTGGCGCTGGTGGGCTTCTGTGCGTGGGCTGCCTCAGCGTCGTCGATCTGCGTGAAGATGAACATCGCAGCCAGCGCGAACACGACGACACCGGCTATCTGGGCGATGATCCAACGGCTGCGTGAGGCGTTGATGCGGTCGCGGCCTCGAGCATCTGCTGCCGCCCGGAGCTTGTCGATGAAGTTCATGGTGGTGCCTTTCAACGACAAAACCGCAGGTCAGCGGGCTGACCTGCGGCTTGATCGATCTGCGCGCCTGTAGGGATTCGAACCCCAAACCGGCTCTTCGTACCTGCGGTGGGGGCAGTGAGCGACTTGGCATGACGCGGTCGGGGTGAATGGGGTCGAGGCCCTCCAGGATCGGGAGCGACCAAGCTGCCCAACCGGAAGGCCTCGAC
>Ga0172375_10012233_pt1 | contig 10778 bp, 9 predicted proteins | sample LakKiv1m_FD_114537 | JGI IMG/M metagenome (GOLD analysis project Ga0172375, IMG submission 114537) | Freshwater microbial communities from Kabuno Bay, South-Kivu, Congo - kab_092012_11.1m | ecosystem: Environmental > Aquatic > Freshwater > Lake | place: Democratic Republic of the Congo...
CACCTCGTGATGGGCGTTCATGTGTCCTCCGTACCGTCCGTCGCGTCCGGGTCCTCAGGCCTTCTTCGTCTCCCAGAAGATCTCCGCGATCTCGTCGATCTTGGCGAGCAGCTGGTCGGCGACATCGGCGTCGAGGGTGCCCTTCGTACCGGCGGCGCCGGCGAGCTTGGTCGCCTCGTTCACCAGCGTGTGCAGCTGCGGGTACTTCTCGAAGTGCGGCGGCTTGAAGTAGTCGGTCCACAGCACCCACAGGTGGTGCTTGACCAGCTCGGAGCGCTGCTCCTTGATGAGGACGGCGCGCGTCCGGAAATCAGGGTCGTCGTTGTCGGCGACCTTGGCGATGACCGCCTTGATCGACTCGGCCTCGATCCGGGCCTGGGCGGGGTCGTAGACGCCGCAGGGCAGGTCGCAGTGGGCCTGGACCTCGCGGGTGGGGGCGAAGAGACGCGCAAGCATTCGGGGTACCTCTCTCGATCGAGTCAGCGGCAATGGGGACACTACTCCCGCGATGCCCCTCGCGGTGTGCGGGGCGCACGCGGACGACGGAGGGAGTCCCCGCGGTGACCGTACCCACCCCTCCCTCGCCTACGCCCGCGCCGCCGACCGGGCGGTGGGGCCTCGTCGTGGTCCGGGGCCGTTCGATGCTCCCGACGCTGCGCGACGGCGACGTGCTGTGGGTGCGGTACGCCGCGCCGCGGCGGTCCGGTCGGGTGGCGGTCGTACGCCTGCCGGCGCGCGCTCCCGGGGGCGGTGTCGACCCGCACGGCCCGGGAGTGGTGGCGGTCAAGCGCCTGGGGGCGCGCGAGCGGACCGAGGCGGGGGCCGCGTGGTGGGTCGAGCGGGACAACCCGGCCGAGGGAGTCGACTCCTGGCAGGTCGGTGCGGTGCCCGAGCACGACGTGTGGGGGATCGCCGTGGCGCGGCTGTGGCCCGCGCCGCGACGACTCGCGCGACGACGGCCCGCCCCCTGACCACCCGCCGTCGCGGGGCGCCCGTTGTGGGAGACTCGGGGCGGGATCGGGGTGACCCCTCGACGCGCGCCGACCGTGACGCCCGCACCACGGTGCGAACGGCCGCCGCCCGACCCTCCGACCCGTCCGCCGTCGTTCTCGAAGGTCCGTGATGTCCGCCACCCAGTCCCACCCGTCCGCCGCCGCGACCCCGCACGACCCCGTCTTCGCGCTGCACGCGGGCGGCAAGATGGAGATCCGCTCCACCGTCGCGCTGCACGGCCCCGACGAGCTGTCGATGGCCTACACGCCGGGCGTCGCCCGGGTGTGCGAGGCGATCGCGGAGGACCCGTCGCTGGCCGCCCGCTACACCTGGGTGTCCAACACGGTCGCCGTCGTCACCGACGGCACGGCGGTGCTCGGTCTCGGCGACATCGGCCCGGCCGCGGCGATGCCGGTCATGGAGGGCAAGGCCGTGCTGTTCAAGCAGTTCGGCGGCGTCGATGCCGTGCCGATCTGCCTCGACACCACCGACACCGACGAGATCGTCGAGACCGTGGCGCGGCTGGCGCCCAGCTTCGGCGGCATCAACCTCGAGGACATCTCCGCGCCCCGCTGCTTCGAGATCGAGGAGCGGCTCAAGGCCCGTCTCTCGATCCCCGTCTTCCACGACGACCAGCACGGCACCGCCGTCGTCGCGCTCGCCGCGCTGGAGAACGCGCTCCGGCTGACGGGCCGCCAGCCCAACTCGACCCGCGTGGTCGTCTCCGGCGCCGGTGCCGCGGGTGTGGCGGTCGCCCGCATCCTGCTCGCCGCCGGGGTCCGCGACCTCGCCGTCACCGACCGGCAGGGTGTGCTGAGCTCCACCCGCGCGGACCTCACGCCGGTGAAGCGGGCGCTCGCGGTCGACACCGCCGACGTCACCGGCCGCTCGGGCAGCCTGGCCGACGCGATGGCCGGGGCGGACGTCTACATCGGCCTGTCGGGCGGGACCGTGCCCGAGGAGATCGTCGCCTCGATGGCCGACGACGCGATCGTGTTCGGTCTGGCCAACCCGACCCCGGAGGTCCACCCCGACATCGCGCACAAGTACGCCCGCGTGGTCGCGACGGGTCGCTCGGACTTCCCGAACCAGATCAACAACGTGCTGGCCTTCCCCGGGATCTTCCGCGGAGCCTTCGACGCGGGCGCGTCGGCGATCACCGAGGGCATGAAGCTCGCCGCCGCCACCGCCCTGGCCGAGCTGGTCGGTGACGACCTCGCGGAGAGCCACATCATCCCCTCGCCCTTCGACCCGCGGGTCGGCCCGGCCGTCGCCTCGGCGGTGGCCGACGCCGCACGCCGCGACGGGGTCGCCACGCAGTAGCGTGACGGGGTCGCGACGCAGGAGGGCGACGGGGTCGACCCGGGGGTCCGTGCGCGGACCCGCGTACGTCGGCTTGCTCACGTTGAGGCCCGCTCGCGCCGCTGGCTAGGGTCGGCCCATGTTCGCCGTCTACGCCTCGTCCTTCTCCACCGACGACCCGCTGAGCGGGTTGGTGGTCGGAGACCTCCCGGAGCCCGAGCTCCCCGCCGACTGGGTCCGAGTGCGGGTCAAGGCGGCCTCGCTCAACCACCACGACCTCTGGTCGCTGCGGGGCGTCGGCCTGCGTGAGGAGGCGCTGCCGATGGTGCTGGGCTGCGACGCGGCCGGCCTGGACGAGGACGGCAACGAGGTGGTCGTCCACGCCGTCGTCAGCTCGCCGGACTGGACCGGTGACGAGACCCTCGACCCCCGCCGCTCCCTGCTCAGCGAGAAGCATCCCGGGACCTTCGCCGAGACCGTGATGGTGCCGCGCCGCAACGTCGTCCCGAAGCCGGCCTCCCTGTCCTTCGAGGAGGCGGCCTGCCTCCCGACCGCGTGGCTGACGGCCTACCGCATGCTCTTCACGCAGGGCGGGCTGAAGGCCGGTGACTCGGTGCTGGTCCAGGGCGCGGGCGGGGGCGTCGCCACGGCGCTGATCATCCTGGGTCGAGCAGCCGGGCTCCGGGTGCTCGCCACCAGCCGCGACGAGGCCAAGCGCGCCCGCGCGCTGGAGCTCGGCGCCCACGAGGTCTTCGAGTCCGGCGCCCGCCTGCCGGAGAAGGTCGACGCGGTCATGGAGACCGTCGGGCGAGCGACCTGGTCCCACTCGGTCCGCGCCCTGCGCCCCGGCGGGTCGATCGTGATCTCCGGGACGACCTCGGGGCCGCAGCTCGACGACGCCGAGCTGACACGCATCTTCTTCCTGCAGCTGCGGGTCCAGGGGTCCACCATGGGCACGCGCTCCGAGCTCGCCTCGCTCGTCGCGATGCTCGACGCGACCGGCGCGCGTCCGCTGGTCGACCGCACGCTGCCGATGGAGCAGGCAGCGGACGGGTTCGCCGCGATGGCCGCGGGCGACCTGTTCGGCAAGATCGTGTTCACCCGCTGATGGCGGTCCACGTGCTGACCGGTGCCGGGTCCGGCATCGGCGCGGCCGTGGCGCGCGTCCTGCTCGCCCGCGGCGACGAGGTCCACGCGCCGGTGCGGTCCGCCGAGCGGGCCGCGGCCGTGTCCGAGGAGCTGCCGGGCATCCGCACGCACGTCGCGGACCTCAGCCGAGCCGACGAGGTCGACGCCCTGTCCGAGGCACTCCCGCCCGCGGTCGACGGTCTCGTGCACTCGGCCGGCGTGGTGGAGCTCGGCGCGGTCGCGGACACCGAGCCGGAGGCGTGGGAGCGCGTCTGGCGCGTCAACGTCCTCGCGGTCGTCCGCCTGACCCGCGGCCTCCTTCCGGCGCTGCGCGGGAGCGAGGGTCACGTCGTGCTCGTCAACTCGGGCCAGGGGCACGCCGCCGCGCCCGGGTGGGGGGCGTACGCCGCCTCGAAGCACGCGTTGCGCGCCTTCGCCGACGCCCTGCGCGCCGAGGAGGCCCCCCACGGCGTACGGGTGACCAGCGTCTACCCCGGACGCACCGACACCCCCATGCAGGAGCAGGTCCACGCCCACGAGGGCGCGCCGTACGACGGGACGCGCTGGATCCGGCCCGAGTCGGTGGCGGCGACCATCGTGCACGCCCTCGACCTCGGGCGGGACGCGGCGCTCACCGACGTGTCGGTGCGCCCCGGCTGAGGTCCAGGGCGGAGGCTCGCTCCGCCGTCCCTCGCCAGCGCCGAAACGGCCGAAGGGGGACCGCCCGATCGTTACACTCGAGACGGCGACGCCCGCTGGACCGGGCTGGGAGACGACAGGAGGAGCCCGGTGGATCGGCGGGTACGCGCGGGCCTGGGGCTGGCCCTGGCCTCGATGGCCATCACGTCGGCGTGTGCGGCCGGCACGATCGGCACCGTCGGTCAGGGCGGCGGAGCGGACCCCGTCGACGTGGACCCGGCGCCCCTCGGTCAGCCGAACGTCCTCGTGCTCACCGCCGACGACGCGACCGTCGCGGACCTCCGCTCCATGCCGCACACGCGGCGCCTCCTGGGTGAGGCAGGGACGACGCTGACCGACATGGTCGCGCCCACCCCGCTGTGCGTGCCGGCCCGCGCCTCCTTGCTGACCGGTCAGTACGCGCACAACCACGGCGCGCGCGGCGTCGGTGCCGACAGCGGCTTCGGCGCCTTCGTCCCCGACGACACGCTCCCGGTGTGGCTGCGGGACGCCGGGTACTCGACCGGCTTCGTCGGCAAGTACCTCAACGGCTACGAGGACGTCGGCTTCGCCTCCGTCCCGCCGGGCTGGGACCGGTGGCGCGGCTTCTCCAAGGGCACGTACAACTACCGCGCTCCCACCGTGTCGGTCGACGGTCTGCCCCGCCAGATCCGGCAGTACAGCACCGACGTCGTCTCCGACCTGACGGTGGATCTCCTCCGCTCACAGATGACCGAGGGCGTCCCGTGGTTCACCTGGGTCAACTACGTCGCCCCCCACCACGGCCAGCCCGTGCCGCGGTCCTACCGTGCCCGAGCGCGCTCGGGTGCCTCACGGGTCAGCGTCGTCCCACCCGCTCCCCGGCACCGCGGGCTCTTCGACGGTCGTGCACAACCGCGGACGCCGGACCTCTTCCGGTCCGCGGCGCCACGCCCGTGGTTCGCCGGCCCGCGGTGGGACCGCCGCGAGCGTGCCGACGCACTCCGGGGCTGGCGGCTGCGGCAGGAGTCGCTGCAGGCGGTCGACGAGGCCGTACGCCGCGCCGTGACGACCGTGCGTGAGGGCGGCCAGCTCCGCGACACCGTCATCGTGTTCCTCTCCGACAACGGGTTCCTCACGGGTCGGCAGCGGCACTACGGCAAGGTCCTGCCGTACAACGACGTCCTGCGGGTCCCGGCGCTCGTCCGCGGCCCCGGCTTCGAGCCCGGCACCACCAGTGCGGCGCCGGTCGTGCTGCCCGACCTCACGGCGACGATCGTGTCGATGGCCGGCGCGGTCCCGGGACGGCTCCTGGACGGCGTGGACCTGCGCGACGCGCTCGCGGCCCCGGACCGCGAGCGCGCCGTCCCGATCAGCGCCTGGCGGCCTCGGACCGGCGGTCGTCAGCTCTACTACGGCGTCCGCGTCGGGGACCTGACCTACGCGCGGCAGGGGGCACGCGAGGTGCTGTTCGACCGGTCGACCGACCCGTACGAGCTCACCGACCGCCGGCGCGACTCCCGCTACGCCACCACGCTCGCCCGCGTACGTCGTCTCGCCGACGAGATGAAGCAGTGCATCGGCGAGACGTGCCGGCGCTTCGGCGGCGTCCGCTGACCTCGCCGCGCCCGTCCCGGCCGGGGTCCGCCGCCCTGGTCCTCGCCGCCGGGTGCCTCGTGGGTGTCGTCGGCTGCACGGCCGTCGAGGACGCCGACGACCCGGTCGAGGTCGCGCAGGCCGTCGCGGCCGACTGGACCGCACGGATCCGGGCGGGGGAGACGGCCGGGATGCCGGGACTCGCGCGTCGGGTCCGCCGGGAGCATCCGGACGTGGAGCGCGTCGCGGTCGTCGCCGACCGCCTCGAGCTCAGGATCGCCGGTGCGTGGTTCTGCGTCGGGGAGTACGTCGATCCCGACCGGGGGATCGCCACGGCGCGCGGACGCTGCGGGGACGGCTCGGACTAGTCCTCGGGGTCGTCGAGACGGGCCAGCCAGGTCGCGAAGCGCTCGACCGCCACCTCGAAGTCCGGGTGGAGGTCGACGAACTCGACGAGCCGCTCGGCGAGCCACGCGAGGCTCACCTCCTCGTCACCGCGACGCCGGGCCAGCTCCTCGATCCCGCGGTCGGTGAAGTACATCGCTGCGCCTCCCGCGACTCAGCTGAAGGCCTGGTTGAGCAGGGCCTTCTGCTCCTCGACGTGCCGCTTCTGCTGACCCACCGCGGGGGAGGTCGACTCCGGTCGGGAGACCCGGTAGAACGGCACGTCGAGCTCGCCGGTCAGGTGGAGCGCCATGTGCGGCCACGGGCCCATGTTGGCCGGCTCGTCCTGCACCCAGCGCACCTCGGAGAGGTGGGGGTAGCGCGCGAGCTCGGTACGCAGCTCGTCGATCGGGCGCGGGTAGAGCTGCTCGACGCGCACGATGGCGGTCGTCGGGTCGTCGCCCTCGCGCTTGCCCCGCTCGACCATCAGGTCCCAGGTGACGCGACCGCTGCACAGCAGGACCGTCCGCACCTTCTCGGGGTCGACCACGGCGTCGCCGATCACCGGGCGGAACGCGCCCTCGGTGAAGTCGGACGGCTGCGACGCGGCCTCCTTGCGCTTGAGCATCGACTTCGGCGTGAAGACGATCAGGGGGCGGTGCTCCTCGCCGAGCGAGTGCCTGCGCAGGAGGTGGAAGTAGCTCGCCGGCGACGAGGGCTGCGCGACGACGAACGCGTCGTCGGCCGCCATCTGGAGGAAGCGCTCGATCCGGGCCGACGAGTGGTCGGGACCCTGGCCCTCGTAGCCGTGCGGCAGCAGCAGGACGACGCCGGACTGCTGACCCCACTTGGTCTCGCCGGAGCTGATGAACTCGTCGATGACGATCTGGGCGCCGTTGACGAAGTCGCCGAACTGCGCCTCCCACAGCACCAGCGCGTCGGGACGGGCGACGGAGTAGCCGTACTCGAAGCCGAGGGCGGCGTACTCGGAGAGCAGCGAGTCGTAGACGTAGAACTGGGCCTGGTCCTCGCTGAGGTTCGCCAGCGGCGTCCACTCGTCGGCGTTGGTGCGGTCGATGATCGTGGCGAACCGCTGCACGAAGGTGCCGCGCCGGGAGTCCTGGCCGGCCAGGCGGACGGGACGGCCGTCCATGAGGAGCGACCCGAACGCGAGGATCTCGCCGGTGCCCCAGTCGATCGGTCCGTCGACGATCGCACCGGCCCGCCGCTGGAGCTGCGGCTGCACCTTCGGGTGGACCACGAACCCGTCGGGCGGGCTGGTGTAGGCGTCCGCGATCCGCTTCAGCGTCTCGGGCGCGATCGCCGTGGTGGTCTCGCCGGTGCTCTTCTCGGGGTAGTCGGGCACGGTCGTCCACGACTGGGGGGTGCTGGTGGCCTCACGGACCTCGGTGAACACCCGCTCCAGCTGCTGCTGGTAGTCGCGGAGGACCTGCTCGGCCTCCTCGAGCGTGATGTCGCCGCGGCCGATGAGCGACTCGGTGTAGAGCTTGCGCACCGAGCGCTTCTGCTCGATGAGGTCGTACATCAGCGGCTGGGTGTACGACGGGTCGTCGCCCTCGTTGTGGCCCCGGCGCCGGTAGCACACGAGGTCGATGACGACGTCCTTGTGGAAGGCCTGGCGGTACTCGAACGCCAGCCGTGCCACCCGGATGCAGGCCTCGGGGTCGTCGCCGTTGACGTGGAAGATCGGCGCCTGGACCATGCGCGCGACGTCGGTGCAGTAGAGCGACGAGCGGGAGGAGGCGGGGGAGGTGGTGAAGCCGACCTGGTTGTTGACGATGACGTGGATCGTGCCGCCCGTGCGGTAGCCGCGCAGCTGGGAGAGGTTCAGCGTCTCGGCCACGACGCCCTGACCGGCGAACGCCGCGTCGCCGTGGACCAGCAGCGGCAGCACGGGGTAGTCGATGCCGCGGTTGAGAACGTCCTGCTTCGCGCGGGCGATGCCCTCGAGGACCGGGTCGACCGCCTCCAGGTGCGAGGGGTTGGCGGCCACGGAGACCTTCACCGTCGCGCCCTTGTCGGAGGTGAACTCGCCCTCGGCGCCCAGGTGGTACTTGACGTCGCCGGAGCCCTGGACCGTGCGCGGGTCGATGTTGCCCTCGAACTCACGGAAGATCTGGCCGTAGCTCTTGCCGACGATGTTGGCCAGCATGTTGAGCCGGCCGCGGTGGGCCATGCCGATGCAGACCTCGTCGAGGTCGGCCTCCGCGGCCGCCTCGCAGATCTCGTCGACGAGCGGGATCGTCGTCTCCCCGCCCTCCAGGCTGAAGCGCTTCTGGCCGACGAACTTGGTCTGCAGGAACGTCTCGAACGCCTCGGCCTGGTTGAGCTTGAGCAGGATGCGCAGCTGCTCCTCGCGCGGCGGCTTCTGGTGGGGGCGCTCCACGCGCTCCTGGATCCACCGGCGCTGCTCGGGGTCCTGGATGTGCATGTACTCGATGCCGACCGTGCGGCAGTAGGAGTCGCGCAGGATGCCCAGGATCGAGCGGAGCTTCATGAACCGGCGATCGGCACCGCCGAAGGACCCCGTCGCGAACTCCCGGTCGAGGTCCCACAGCGTCAGGCCGTGCGACTCCACCTCGAGGTCGGGGTGGCTGCGCTGGCGGTACTCCAGCGGATCGGTGTCGGCCATCATGTGGCCGCGCACGCGGTAGGCGTGGATCAGCTCGAGGATGCGGGCCTGCTTGCTGATCTCGTCGTCGTGCGAGGCGGAGATGTCCGCCGCCCAGCGGATCGGCTCGTACGGGATCCGCAGCGAGCGGAAGATCTCGTCGAAGAAGCCCTCGTCGCCCAGCAGCAGCTGGTGCACCCGGCGGAGGAACTCACCCGACTGCGCGCCCTGGATGACGCGGTGGTCGTAGGTCGAGGTGAGCGTCATGACCTTGCTGACGGCGTTGCGCGTCAGGGTCTCCTCGGAGGCACCCTGGAACTCCGGCGGGTAGTCCATCGAGCCCACGCCGATGATCGCGCCCTGCCCGCGCATGAGGCGCGGCACCGAGTGGTTGGTGCCGATGGTGCCCGGGTTGGTCAGGCTGATCGTGGTGCCCTGGAAGTCGGCCACCGTGAGCTTGTTGTTGCGCGCCTTGCGGACCACGTCCTCGTAGGCGGTCCAGAACTGCGCGAAGTCCATCGTCTCGGCGGCCTTGATGGCCGGCACGAGGAGCTGGCGGGTGCCGTCGGGCTTCGGCAGGTCGATGGCCAGCCCGAGGTTGATGTGGGCGGGGGTGACCAGGTGCGGCTTGCCGTCGATCTCGTCGTAGCCGGCGTTCATCTCCGGCATCGAGCGCAGCGCCTTGACCAGGGCGAAGCCGATGAGGTGGGTGAAGGACACCTTGCCGCCGCGGGCCCGGGCGAGGTGGTTGTTGATCACCGTGCGGTTGTCGATGAGCAGCTTCACCGGCACGTTGCGCACGCTGGTCGCGGTGGGCACGGTGAGGCTGATGTCCATGTTCTTGGCGGTGCGCGCCGGAGCGCCGCGCAGCGGCGACACGCTCGGCTCCTCCGCGGCCTGCGGCTCGTCGGCCTTCGGCTGCTCCTTCGGCACCGGCGGCGTGGAGGGACGGGCGGCCTTCTCCCGGCCCTGGGTGTCGCGGGCCTGGGTGGTCTGCGCGGCCTTGGACTCCGCCGCGGTGCGGGCGTCGCCCTGCGCGGCGCGCTCGCTGGCGGCGCGGGTCTCGGACTTCTCGGCCGCGTGGGTGCCCGAGGCGACCGGCGCCTCGGCGCTGTCGGGGGACTGCTCGGGGGCCTGCGCCTTCGCCGCCGGCCGAGGGGCGGTCGGGGTCCCGGTGATGGGCGCGGCGGTGCCGGATCCGCTGCCGTTCGCGCGGTTGGCGAAGTAGTCGTGCCAGGCCGGGTCGACGCTGGAGGGATCGCGTCGGTATGCGTCGTACATCTCCTCGACGAGCCATTCGTTGGCGCCGAACTCCTCCGGGGGACCGGCGGTGTCGACCGATCCGGCGGCAGGGCTGGTGGAGGAGCGGTCACGGGGTGACTCGGGCACGGGTGCGTTCGCCTCTTCCGGTGCGTCGTGCGAAGGTGGGTGTGCGGTCCCCAGGCTAGTCCGTCGGCCTGACGTTCCGCACCCGGGACTCGACCGCTGACCGCGGCGTTCGTCACGCTCGGCGCCGGATCCCCACGTCCGCGTCCCGTCGTCGAAGGAGCATCCGTTCGTGCCCGCCCCCGACCTCCCCTCAGCCGGTCGCTTCTGTGCCGCGGTCGTCGTGTCCGTGATGTGCCTCGGGTCGGTGTCCTGTACGTCCGACGAGCCGCCGGCCCCCACGCCGGCGGCGCCGACGACCTCGACCACCACCCCGTCCGCGCCCGCGGTCGCGCCCCTGGACCTGCAGATCGCCTCCGTCGCTGGGCGGCTGCCGCGGAACGGACGCCTCGGCACCCGGAACCGGGTCACGCGGACGGTGGACTCCTACGTCGAGGCCGCCTTCCTCGGTGACTTCCCCCGCACGACCTACGACGCCGCGTTCGCTCGCTTCACGCCGGCCGCGCGCGCCCGGGCCCAGCGGGACCGGGCACTGCTCACGCACGGCGACCGCGGTGCGCGGCTGCGTGCCGTCGTGCCGGTCGAGCGGCGGGTCCGCGTCGACGTGTTCGCGCCTCGGGGGCGCGCCCTGGGCGCCACCGCCCGGATGCGCCTGGTGCTCGACCTCACCGATGAGGCGGGAGCCACCCAGCGGGTCCGG
>Ga0172375_10012235_pt1 | contig 10778 bp, 8 predicted proteins | sample LakKiv1m_FD_114537 | JGI IMG/M metagenome (GOLD analysis project Ga0172375, IMG submission 114537) | Freshwater microbial communities from Kabuno Bay, South-Kivu, Congo - kab_092012_11.1m | ecosystem: Environmental > Aquatic > Freshwater > Lake | place: Democratic Republic of the Congo...
AAGGCCCTTTTCCCTGGTCCGGCTGCTGCCACATCGTCGTCCCCAGATAGTAGCCCCACCACCCGGGAGCGGTCAAAGGCAGATTAAAAAAAAATGCATTTGGGCAACAGCCCGTTTAGCCTGCCCCCCCAGGTTTTTCTGTGGCGGGCACTGCCCGCCAAAAACTGAACTGCTGGTGGGCCGTGCCGACCCTTACTATTTTTGCCCAGGCTAACCGACCATGAGTCCAGCTGGCCTCAACCCCAGGCAGGGAAAATCCCCCCTGCCCCCCTTTCCAAAGGGGGGTATTAAAGTCCCCCTTTATCAAAGGGGGATTTAGGGGGATTTGAAAGGGGTTTTTCGCGGTAAAGCCTGGGGCTACCCTTTCTCGAATAACCCTTAACCGAAAACTGATTACTGCTTACTGCTTATGCTCCAGGACTTCATCAACTCCCTGAAAGAAGCCGCCGAGTACCGGGATATTCTCAGCCATTATCATTATTTGCCGGAAAAGCCGGTGGAGCACGTCTCCGGGGAGGCGGGGTTGTCGCCCCCGGTGGCGGCGGCCTTGGCGCGGTTGGGGATCCCCCGGCTTTACTGCCATCAGGGCGAGGCGCTGGCCGCGGTCCGGGCCGGGAAAGACCTGCTGGTGGCCACCCCCACCTCCAGCGGCAAGACGCTCATCTATAATCTCCCGGTCCTGGAAAATTTTTTACAAGATCCCCGGAGCCACGCCCTGTATCTGTTTCCCTTAAAGGCCCTGGAGCAGGACCAGTTCAAGGCGTTGCAGGAGCTGGCCGCCGCCCTGCCCTCCCCTGCCCTCACCGCGGCCATCTATGACGGCGACACCCCGCCGGACAAGCGCCAGGCCATCAAGTCGCACCCGCCCCACGTGCTCATCACCAACCCGGACATGCTCCACCTGGGGCTCATGCCCTATCATGCTTCCTGGTCCGGGTTCTTTGCCCGCCTCAAGTTTGTGGTGATCGACGAAGTCCACACCTACCGGGGCATCATGGGGAGCCACATGGCCCAGGTGCTGAGGCGGCTGAAGCGGATTTGCGCCAATTATGGCTCCCGGCCCCGGTTTATCCTGTCTTCCGCCACCATCGCCCAGCCCGAGGCCTTCGTGAAGATGCTCACCGGCCTGGAGGTGAAAATCATCGAAAAGAGCGGCGCGCCCCAAAGCGGGCGGCATTTTCTCTTTCTCAATCCGCCGGGGGGGGCGCCGGTCACCGCGGCCCAGGTTTTTGCCCAAGCCATCCGGAAGGGACTCAACACCATCTGCTTCACCCAGGCCCGGAAGCTCACCGAACTGATCCATATTTGGTCCCAGCGCCTGGCCCCGGAGATGCGCCGCTACATCAGTTCCTACCGGGCCGGGTTTCTGCCCGAGGAGCGCCGGGAGATCGAGGCGGCCATGGCCAGCGGCAAGATGCGGGGGGTGATTTCCACCAGCGCTCTCGAAATGGGGATTGACATCGGCGGCCTGGACGTCTGCATCCTGGTGGGTTATCCCGGCACCATGGTGACTACCTGGCAGCGGGCCGGCCGGGTGGGCCGCCAGGGCCGGGACTCCCTCATCGTCCTGGTGGCCCAGGCCGACGCCCTGGACCAGTACTTCATCAAGCACCCCCAGGAGTTCTTCGGGCGCCCCATGGAGACCGCGGTGGTGGACCCGGACAACCCCTTTGTGGTCAAGGCCCATCTCCCCTGCGCCGCCCAGGAGCTGCCTCTCAAGATCAAGGACGAAACCTATTTTGACCTCCAGGCGCACGAGGGGGTGATTGCGGAGCTGGCCCGGGAGCGCCACCTGCTGCATTCCGCCGCGGGGGACGCCTGGTTCGCCCGGGCCCGCTTTCCCCAGAAGGAAGTGAACATCCGGGGGATCGGCGAGAGCTTCGCCATTTTTCAGACCGGCAAGAAGCGTCCCCTGGGTTCCATTGACGGGCGCCGGGCCTTGCGGGAATGCCACCCCGGCGCGGTCTATCTCCACAAGGCCCGCACCTGGGTGGTGGAGAAACTGGACCTGGCCCGGCGCAACGTCTGGGTCAATCCCGTGGAGCCCAACTATTTCACCCGCATCCAGACGGACAAGGAGACGGAAATCCTGGAGGTGCTGGCCAGCCGGCAGGTGGCCCGGTTCACGGCCCATATCGGACGCCTCAAGGTCACCGAGCACCTGCTGGGCTACGAAAAACGGCGTCTGCCGGGGCAGGAGCTCCTGGGGCAGGTTTCCCTGGAACTGCCTCCCCAGATCTTCGAAACCGTGGGCATGTGGCTGGAGATTCCGGACGGGGTGAAAAACGCGGTGTTTGCCCAGGGACGCCACTTCATGGGCGGCATCCACGCCCTGGAGCACGTCCTGATCAGCATGTTTCCCCTTTTCGCCCTGGCGGACCGCTACGATATCGGCGGCATCGCCCACCCGGCCCATCCCCAGGTGGGGCGGGCCGCGGTCTTTATCTATGACGGCTATCCCGGGGGGGTGGGGCTGTCGGCCCGGGCCTATGAAATCCTGGAGGACCTGGTGCGCCGGGCCCTGTCCCTCACCACCGCCTGTCCCTGCGAAGACGGCTGCCCCTCGTGCATCCACTCCCCCAAGTGCGGCTCCGGCAACAAGCCCCTGGACAAGGAGGCCACCCTGATAATCGCCGCCCTGCTGTTGGGGGAGAGAAATTTCGAACCGCCGGGGGAATCGTTTGTGGTGCAGGCGCCGGCGCCCGTGGCCCTCAGCGCCCCAGAAGCCGCTGACGCGATCCCCTGGTTCCGGACCCGGAAGCTGGGCTTTCTGGACCTGGAGACCTGCTGCTCGGCTGCGGAAGTGGGGGGCTGGGGTCAGTGCCACCGCATGGGGGTGTCCCTGGCGGTCCTGCACGAAACCTGTCCTGAAGGCGTCGGGGTGTATCGCGAGGGCGACCTGGAGCACCTCGGCCGACGCCTGGAGCAACTGGACCTGGTCGTCGGCTTCAACCTGAAGCGGTTCGATTACCAGGTCCTCCAGCCTTACACCACCGTTAAGCTGGCGGCGCTGCCCACCCTGGACATCCTGGAGGAGGTCCATGGCCTCCTGGGCCACCGTCTGTCTTTAGGCCACCTGGCGGAAAAGACCCTGGGCGAGTCCAAGACCGGCGACGGCCTCCTGGCCCTGGAACTGTTTGCTGCGGGCCGCTGGGCCGAACTGGAGTCCTACTGCCGCCAGGACGTCAGTCTCACCCACCGCCTCTTTGAGTTTGGGGTGCGCCACGGCTTTCTGGTCTATCAGCACCGCCAGGGGGCCCTGGTCCGGGCGCCGGTGGATTGGCGGGAAGAACGCTTCTTCTCCTGAACCGCCCTGGTGGCGGCCGCCTCTTGTCTCCCGTTATGATTTCCTCTCCTGCGGTTGGCAGCCCGGGAAAGGCAAGTTTCGGCGACTTTTGGAAAGAAAATGGCGAAAAAGCACAAGTGACGCGCTTTTCCTTTGCCCTTTGCCGGAGGTTGATTTATCATTCCTGGAAAAAGATAAAAAGGGGGCACTTTAATGATGAGGAAGAAACTTCTGGTCCTGGGTTGCTGTCTGGCGCTGCTCTTTGTCGGCGTCGTTTCCTTGGCGGGGGCGGCCGAAAAGGAGCCAGTGGTCGGCCAATCGGTGGGCATCGCCAAATTCCAGGCCACCGTCACCCCGGAAGGGTCCACGTATCTGGGGCTGGCCAAACAGGGTCCCTTCACCTTGACGGACATCAAAGCGCCCTTTGTGCTGGTGGAGCAGTTCAGCACCAATTGCCCCCACTGCATGGCCCAGGCGCCCGTGATGAACACCCTCTTTGACAAGGTGCAAAAGGATGCTCAACTGAAGGACAAGCTGAGATTCATCGGCACGGGTCAGGGCAACGATGAGACCGCCATAAAGATGTGGAAGGCCTTCCATAAGGTGCCCTTCCCCCTGGCGCCCGATCCCACTAACAGCTTCGGCAAGGCGATGAATTTCACCCCTTACCCGGTCACCGTCTTACTGGATAAAACCGGCAAGATCCTGTTTGTCCATATCGGGGCCTTCGACAGCGCCGACGAAGTCTTCCAGAAAATCAAAGCCATCGTGAAGTAGCCTGTCCATCAACGGGTCAGGCCGCCCTTCCCCGGCAGCCTGACCCGTTTCCCATTTTGAGGCCAAGCGCCTCCGGCGCCGTCTCAGGGCGCCAGAGCGCCGAGGCAGCCTTTTACGCCGCATGAGGAGGGACCGCTCCCATGGACTTCCATGCCATTCTGGTAGCCACCGATTTTTCCGAATGCGCCGGGGCCGCGTTCCAGGTGGCGAAAAACCTGGCCCAGCGTTTCGGCGCCAAGCTGATCCTCCTCCACGTCATCCCCCAGGCCCTGGTGACCCGGATGGCCGAACACCTGAAGGTGGAACCGGACAGCCTGCTGCCGGGTTTCCGGGAAGAGGCCCAACGGCGCCTGGATAAATTTTCTCACCGTTGCGGCTGCGACGACCTGGAGGTATCCAGCATGGTCAGCGTGGGCATCCCCTTCCAGGAGATTGCGGTCATCGCCCGGGACCTGGAGGTGGATCTGATTGTCATGGGTGGTTATGGCCGCAGCGGCCGGGGACCCATTGAGGAGGTCTTTTTCGGCTCCACCGCCGAGAAAGTGGTGCGCCTGCTGCCCTGCCCGGTGTTGTGCGTCCCGGGGGAAGGCCGGGCCCTTAAAGGGGAAAATCGACCTTGATCTTGAAGATCTCCTGGGCCGGGAGGCTCAGGATTTCCGTCACTCCCGAGGTCCGGGAGATTTCCGCCAGGATGTGCTCCAGACGCTCCTCCGATTCGGCGATGAGGGTGAACCAGACGTTGTAGCGGTGCCGCCTCAGGTAGTTGTGCGTCACGCCGGGGTAGTGATTGACCACGGCCGCGAAGTGCTCCAGGGACTCCGGCGCCACCCGGGCGGCGCACAGGGTGCTGGTGTAACCCAGCTTCCGGGAAGTGAAGTTGGCCCCCAGCCGCCGGATGACGCCGGCCTCGGTCATGGCCAGGACCCGGGCCAAAACCTCCCCTTCCGAAGCCCCTACCCTTCTCCCCACCTCGGCATACGGCCGCGCCACAATAGGAAAATGGGACTGGATTTCGTTCAAGATGGCCCGGTCCAGGTCGTCCAGGGGGTCGGTTTTCGGTGTACGGCGTTCGGTTTTCGGCATGGTCGTGAGGGTTTTTTGCGCCTTTGCGCCTTTGCGTCTTTGCGTGAAACATCAGCCCTTCGGCTCATAAGGACAGATAGGGTCCTCCCCCAGCACATCCCCGGTCAGGGCCAGGGCCCGGGCCCGGCAGCCGCCGCAGACCTGGCGGTATTGGCAGGCGCCGCACTTGCCGTGGTAGTCGTTCACCTGGCGCAGTTGCCGGAACAGTTCGGCTTCGGCCCAGATTTTCGAAAACGGTCTTGCCCGGATATTCCCCGCCACCAGTTCCAGGTAGCCGCAGGGCTGGACCTCGCCCCGGTAAGAGACAAACGCGAACCCCTGCCCTCCCAGGCAGCCCTTGGTCATGGCCTCCATGCCGTGGGCGGCGGCGGTGATCTTTTCGCCCCGGCAGGCGGCGTCCTGGCGCCAGAGCCGGTAGAACTGCGGGGCGCAGGTGGGCTTGAGGAAGAGCCGGCCTTCTTTCTGGCGCTCCAGGAGCCACCCCAGGGTTGTCTCGTACTCCTCCGGGGACAATAATTCCTCCCGGATGAGCTCCCCCCGGCCGGTGGGCACCAGCACGAAAACGTGGTGGGCCGCGGCCTTGAGCTTCAGGGCCAGGGCGTGGATGGCCGGGAGCTCGCGCCGGTTGGCCCGGGTGACGGTGGTGTTGATCTGAAAGGGGAGCCCCGCGGCCCGGCAGGCGGCGATGCCTTGCAAAGCCCCCTCGAAGGCCCCGGCCACCCCCCGAAACCGGTCGTGGGAGGCGGCGTCGGCCCCGTCGAGGGAGATGCTCACCCGCTGGATGCCCGCGTCCCGGAGGCGGGCGGCCACCGCCGGGGTGACCAGGGTCCCGTTCACCGCCATGACCATGCGGTGGCCCAGCCCGGCGCCGTAAGCCGCCAGGTCGAAGATATCCTCCCGCAGGAGGGGCTCGCCGCCGGTGAGGATGACCACGATCTGCCCCATGCCGGCCAGGTCGTCCAGGAGTTTTCGCCCCTCGGCGGTGGTCAACTCGTCGGGATAAGGCCCGGCCCCCGCCGCGGCCCGGCAGTGGAGACAGGCCAGGTTGCAGCGCCGGGTGGTCTCCCAGGCCAGGAGGCGCAGGGGGGGAATTTTTGCATTATTTTTTTGAGAATTTTTCATGAGTTAAGAAATATTTCAATCATTATCGCTTGAAGGTTAAATACAAAAGTCCTGGCAGCCCAGGGTTTCAGCCTGTGCTCATTCTCCTTTTTCGTAGAGCCAGGGGTAATCCTCGGGGTATAATGCTAACCCGGTTTTTAAAGGATTATTCCTGATGTATTGCCACTTTTCCAGGAATTCCGCTTCATCCCGAACAATGCGGTCATAGCGCTCATCCTGCCAGATAGTTCCTTGAACTCCCCGGTGTTGGGAAATTTTTTGGGCGCTGAAACTTTTAACGCTGTGGATGATTTCGGCCAGGTCAAAAACCCCTTCTTCCCCCCTGGAGACTGGTTGGGACAAGAGATGAACATGGTCAGGCAAAATGACCGCGGCATAAATTATCCATTTGCTTGCGTCCCAAAATCTTACCGCTTCCAAGGTAGTGGTGCGCTCTTTTTCATTGAGAACCACACCATCTTTGCATCTCCAAGTGATGAAATACACCCTGCCCGGCTCTTGCCAATGGGGCAGGTTCCTCCTGGTGACCTTAAAGGCTTGCACCGGCTGGAAGCCGGCGCCACCATGGTTTTTCCTGCTCTTTTCCTTTAATTTTCCATTGGAGCCCATGCAGTCACCCTAAAGATTAAAAAACCAATAAAAAATAGCACAATAGGCTTTTGGCGGCACCGGCTTCCAGCCGGTGCCGCTATTTCAGCAGCGCCGCGGCCTGTTTGGCGAAATAGGTCAGAATCAGATCCGCGCCGGCCCGTTTGATGGCGAGCAGGGACTCCAGCATGACCGCGGTTTCGTCCAGCCAGCCGTTGGCCGCCGCGGCCTTGATCATGGCGTATTCGCCGCTCACCTGGTAGGCGGCCAGGGGGAGGTCAAACTCGGCGGCCACCTGGGCGATGACGTCCAGGTACGGCAGGGCCGGCTTGACCATGAGGAGGTCGGCCCCCTCCTCCACGTCCAGGGCGGCTTCCCGGAGGGCCTCCCGGCTGTTGGCCGGGTCCATCTGGTAAGAGCGCCGGTCCCCGAAGGCCGGGGCGGACTCCGCCGCGTCCCGGAAGGGGCCGTAGAAGCTGGAGGCGTACTTCACCGCATAGGACATGATGGGCGTCATCTCGAAGCCCCGCTCATCCAGGGCTTCCCGGATGGCCCCCACCCGGCCGTCCATCATGTCGGAGGGCGCCACGATATCGGCCCCGGCCTCGGCGTGGGACACGGCCACCTGGCCCAGGACCTCCAGGGTGGCGTCGTTGTCCACCTCCCGGCCGGTGAGCAGGCCGCAGTGGCCGTGGGAGGTGTAGCCGCACAGGCAGACGTCGGTGATCACCACCAGGCCGGGGAGCTTTTTCTTGAGGAGCCGCACCGCCTGCTGCACCGCGCCCTTGGGGGAGGCGGCCTCGGAGCCGGTGTCGTCCTTTTTCACCGGCAGTCCGAAGAGCAGGACCGCGGGCACCCCCGCGTCCAGGGCGGCCCTGGCCTCCTCCACCAGCAGGTCCGCAGACAGGCGGCAGACGCCGGGCATGGAGGGCACTTCCCGGCGCACCCGGCTGCCCGGGGCCGCAAACATAGGGTAGATGAAATCTTCAGGGCGGAGATGGGTCTCCCGCACCATGCGGCGCAGTCCTTCCCGCCGCCGCAAACGCCGGGGGCGAAACAACAGTTCCATGAGGTGACCTCTTAAGCGGTTGATTCTAATGGTTGCCCACTCAGTGATATCTTAGCGGCCAGGGCCTGTCAAGCGCACGGCTCCACCCCGGATTCATTATTGGCAGCCGCAGGCGTCAGCCTGAGCAGGCCCAGGGGGGACGCTTAGACCACCGGTTGATTGCGCCTCGGCGTCATGGCCCTGGCGCCCCGGTCCGGCGGGAAATGAATAAACAGTTTTTCCGGAGAAATTTTTGTGCTAATTTGTGGTCTAAGGGCATAGATGTTGGGGCAAATCGGTACGCGGGGGATATTACTTCAGGAAAAGAAGTCCCTTAGCTCGAAGGGAAGCGGCCCGGCCTTTCCCCGGCTCCATCTCAAGTTTTGGTTTGATTGAACCGTTCCATCCGGGAGTGGGGGTTCATGGAACCGGGCTTTCCCGGATAAAGGGAGGAGAGGGTCAATGAAGGTGAATTCTGTCAGACTCGTATTCCTGTCCGTATTGGCGACCCTGATGATTACCGGCTGCGCCACCGCCCCGGAGAAACCCATGAGCGCGGAAGACCGGGCCTTGTGCGCCGTGCTGGACCAGAACGGTGACCGCCGGATCACCAAAGAGGAGTTCATGGCCCGGGCCACTGACAAAGAAAAGGCTCTGCAAGTCTTCCAAAAATGCGACACCGGCAACAAGGGGCATTTGACGTATGACGAAGTCATCAACCAACGCTGGATGATGCCGCCGGAACTGACCGTAACGACGCCCCCGATACTCCTGCCGCGTCGGTAGCCCGCCCGTAGCCCGTAAGGCGAGGAAGCTTAGCGCCCCCCGCCTGCCGTCCTCCTTGGGCATCATTGCACCAACACTTCTACCGAATCGCCCTGATCCCCCGGCCCCACCACGGTGAGGCGGCGGCGGCCCCGGGGCAGGTCCAGGGGCAGTTCATAGGGAGGCCCGGTGGCCGCAACTTCCCGCCCGTCCACGAACCAGGTGACAGCGGGGAGGGGGTCCCGGCACCGGGCTTTGGCGGTCAACCGCACGACTTGGGCGCCGGGCGTCAACAGGAAGCGGTCCCCCGCCAGCGGATAGCTGAGGCTGACCCGCAGGGCCAGGCCGTCGGTCCGGGCGGCAGGGTGACTGCCGGCTTCGGGGGTGGGGTTGGGGCTGGCCCAATGGGGTCGCCGCCATCCTGGGACCTGCTCCCGTCCCCTACCGGCCGCCAAGGGCCCCTGAAAGGTCTGCTGCAAGTCCTGGTCAAAATCGGCCAGGCGAAACCGCCCTTGCTCCCCTTTCTCAAAGCGCTGGTGCAGCCAGCCGGCAAAATTTGCGGGCATGCGGTGCCAGGGTTCCCGGGGGTGGTGATAGGAACAGGGCCTCTCGGGTTCGGTGCCGGCCAGGAAGAATTCCCGGCGTCGGTGGACGCAGCCCGGCCCCGGCCTCATTCCGGAGAAGGCGCACACTTCGGCGCTGGTCACCCCTTCGGGTTTGAGAAACGGCGCCGGCGTCTTTCCGGCAAACAGGACCTCGGCCAGGTCGGCCACGATGGGGGCGGCTGCGGTGGCGCCGCTGACCTTCCCTGCAGGCCGGCCGTCGAAATTGCCCACCCACACCGCCAGGGTGTACTCCGGGGTGTAGGCCACGGCCCACAAATCCCGGGCCTTGGTGCTGGTCCCGGTCTTGATGGCCATGCGGTAAGGCGGGTTCATGGCCGCGGCGGCCCCGAAGATGCGGGCCCTGGCCAGGGAATCGCTCAAAATGTCGCTGAGGATATAGGCCGCCTGGGGAGAAAAGACTTGCCTGGCCTCGGGCGGGGGGGCCTCCCGGGTCAGGCGCAGGGGGGCGAATTTTCCTTCATTGGCCAGGCAGACGTAAGCCGCAGCCAGTTGCAGGAGGCTGACTTCAGGGTTGCCCACTACCAGACCCAGGCCGTAGTTATTAGGGTCAAGCTCCGGCCGGTTGATGAGGTGGAGTTCGGCCAGGGTGTCGAAGTAGGTCTCCGGCCCCACCAGGTTGAGGAGGTGGACGGACGACAGGTTCAGGGAATTCCCCAGGGCCTCCCGGAACGAAATGGGACCGTGGCAGACCCGATCGAAGTTGGCCGGGATAAATTCGCCCCGGGGGGTGCGGTAGCGCCGTTCCACGTCTTCCAGCACCGATGCGGGGGTGTAGCCCTGGTCCAGGGCCAGGGCATAGAGAAAAGGCTTGAGGGTGGAGCCCGGCGACCGCCAGGCCATTGCGCCGTTATTGAAGCCCTGCTCCCGGGGGCCGTAGGCGCAGGAGCCCACCAGGGCCAGGACTTCCCGGGTGCGGTTGGCGACGATCAGGGCGGCCGCCTGGGAGGCGCCGGCTTGCAGGAGGCGGGTGCGGTGCGAGCGCACAATGGCCTGGGCCCGCTGCTGGAGCGGCAAGTCCAGAGTGGTCTGAAGCCGTTGGGAAGCCTGGTCCGGCGGCCGCTCCCGGTCCAGGACCAGGTTGACAAAATGGGGGGCTTCAAAGGGGAATATCGGTCGCCGGCCGCGGTTTTCCCGGAACCCGACGGGGCCTTCCCGGCAGGACTGAAATTCCGGGGGGGTGAGATAGCCCAGTGTCGCCATGCGGCTCAGGACCCAGCGCTGCCGGGCCAGGAGCCGGTCCCGGTTGGGGCCGTATGGGTTCAAAGCGCCCGGGGCCTTGACCAGGGCGGCCAGGAGGGCGGCTTCGCCCGGGGACAGGTGGGCGGCCCTCTTGCCGAAATAAACGCAGGCCCCGGCCTCCACCCCCATGAGATTATTGCCCATGGGGGCCCGGTCCAGGTAGCGCCGCAGGATTTCGTCCTTGCTGAGGGCCAGCTCGATCCGCAGACTCCGGAGCATTTCCACCACCTTGCGGTAATAGCTG
>Ga0172375_10012236_pt1 | contig 10777 bp, 6 predicted proteins | sample LakKiv1m_FD_114537 | JGI IMG/M metagenome (GOLD analysis project Ga0172375, IMG submission 114537) | Freshwater microbial communities from Kabuno Bay, South-Kivu, Congo - kab_092012_11.1m | ecosystem: Environmental > Aquatic > Freshwater > Lake | place: Democratic Republic of the Congo...
GAAAATTTTTGTCTGGGCACCGCCTCGCGGTCTCGCCTGCTGGCTCGACAGCGCTCCGGCGTTCGAATCCCTCCTAATATACTAATTTTTACCGCCCTACGAGCGGCAAAAATTACTAAGTTGAACAGTCGGGTTAAGTACCCGTGGGCGCAAGCCCAGTAAGGGTATTATAGCACTTTCTATAACGACTGTCTGAGGCACTCGGGTCGGGGCTTCTAATTTACAAATGAGACAAATGAGACACCAAAACGGCATTCTGGGACTGTCTTATTTAGATAGAATGGCTTACCGTCTTGATAATATTAAGACAAATTAGGCCTTAGATTTTGGCAAAGAGACAACCTTGCTTAAGAGAAAAAGATTGTCTATGCGTAATTTTTGGGCATCCAAAGAAACGTCAATTTGATCGGGATAGATCTTTTTGCTATGAACTTGTCCTACCTCATTCGACACTCGTTCAATATCGCTAATTTTTAAATGTAGAAGATCTAATGGAGAACCAAGCTCGTTGTAGCTTTCAATATCGCCGACTACAAACATATTTATTTTATAGTCAGGATAATTCTGGGCTAACCAATTCTTATGCCCACTACACTGATCGATCTCTCTTTTAGCTAAAATTTTATTTGTTTTATCAATTTTATTTTCAAAACCGATAACAACTTTCTTCTCTTCATCTTCCCAGCAAACATCCAAAGTTCCGTCCCCCTCGGTTTCGGGACGGAAAGATATAAACCCCAACACATCGCCAAGTTGTTTTAGATTTTCATCAAATGTTTTATCTTTGATATTCCAATTAAAAGTTGGAAGCGCTTTATCAAAATCTATTATCCTTTGTGCCTGGAGACTTCTTTGCTTGCTATCTAATGATGCAGGCATTCCAAATATAGGGCTGATTCCGTATGCCCTAGCTGATAGCTCACCTAATCGATAATCTTTTGTCTCCAAAGCACATACCGTAGCGATACTGAGATACAGGCCAAGAAGAGGCTTCGAGTGATCTGCTAATTCTTTCTGCGCCTCAAGTATTGCTTCCAGACAATCCTTAAAGTTACCCAAAAGGAAAAAATCATGAATTTTTCTTTCTTTTTGAGCAAGAATCACGCTTTTTTCTTCTGCTTCTTTAGATATGGACTCCTGAGGCGCGACGTCACTTTTTCTATCCTCAAGAAACTTTTTCCAATTTTCAGTTTGATTAAGTATTTCATTCGCTAATGCCTGCAAGTCTTCGCTCTTCTCAAGAGTTTCAGAAACCGTAGCCCCTATCTCAATATCTTCAGACAAATCAGTTTTAAAAAACTTTCTATTATCGCGATTAATTACCCAGCTATTTAATTTATCGCCTAATAAAAGAATAATACTATAATCGTTGTTCGCCCGAATAGTTCTCCCAAAAGCTTGTATTAATTTTGATGCAACTATCGATCTTAAAAAAGAATTCTGATGGTTATGAAAATACTCAGAGAAAAATTTAGTTTTAAGCGACCCCGTATATGGCAAACCTTCAACTACAAGACAATGACAAATTCCTCCTGGCAAATCAATCCCATCGTAACGATTGGCTAACGCAAGCACCCCCTTATCGGTATTCTTGAAAGCCGCTACCTTGTCTATAACATCAGATGATTTATCCGCGACAGATGCTCCTAAAATTTTGTACTGAGACACAAGATCTTTATTCGGAACTAAAACAAATACTTTCGGGCTCAAACTTGTTAAGCTTTTTCTGATAGTATCTTCCGGATCTTTTATTTTAGTTTTCGTAGAAAAGATAAAAAGTCGCTGAGGCCTATAGTCTGGATTATCTGTTGTAATCCTAGAAGGAGTTATACCAAACACTCTTGTAATATCATCCAGATTAGGAAGCGTTGCAGAAAGGTAAACGCGCTGAACATTCTCCCGAAAAGCAAAATGTTTTCCTATGTCCGGATATAGAAGACTTATCTCAAGGCGCCGAGCAGAAACAAAGCAGAACGCCTTGCTGATTCTTTCCTTTAAATTAATCCAAGATAAGCTTTCGCTAATTTCAACATTTTCACCAAGTAAATCCTTTAACGCTTTTTCCTGACTATGCCACTCGAGAGGAGGAATCATCGCAAAAGCAAGTGGATCGCCTTCTTGAATACTATTAATTTTTTCCTTTATAACTGGCGACGATTTAAAAATATCTGTGACTTTTTTTATCAACGTCTGATCGTTAGTACGAAGAGTGAATTGTTCATCAAGCAAATCAAGCGATAAGTGAGCATCATCAAACACAATTCCTTTGATCTCAAATTCCTTGAAAATTGATCTCGAATTAAACACCGCATGATAGTTTGTTAAACAAACAGCGCCATTTTCTAAAAATAGATTCTTTTCTGTCCATGTAGGACTCTCTGAGCCTAAATTCAAATAGCTCGAAATTTTAATACCGTATTTTGCTGACTCGTCTAATGTTTGCTTCCCCAAAAAATTATTTGGGCAAATGTATAGGACTTTTCCACTTGTTTCTCTTCTTATCGATTCTGCCATCATAAGACCAATAAGGGTTTTACCGCCACCAGTATTAAGCGAAACCATTTTATCGTTTAATCCACTTTTAAATTCTGTATACCAACATTGAAGTATGTCCCGTTGCACAGGATAAAGATCTCGTATTTCTGGATGTGAGAGTTTATAGAAAAAAGTCACTGGGTTGGACCAGTCTGGGTCGCTAGGCTTTTCTTTCGATTTAGATACTTTAGTAAAATCAAAATTGCTCATAAAATTTTTATGCGTATACACTAATTTTGCTATCTATATAGCTATCATAAACATGCAAATATACTTTTTGAGTTCGATCCTCGCAGTCGGCTTCTGAGTATGTTGGCTCAGGAAGATTGTCATATAAAAGAGAACGAATTGTAACTTTAACATCAGCCCGAGTTTCTTCTTTTTTCTTCCAATCTAGGGCTAACTTTTCTGTCTTGAGCTTTTCAATAAGCTCTTTCGCAACCTTTTTTACTTGATCTACTTCTTTTTGAGTCAAATCATCTTTTCTAATAAGATCGAAAATTGCCAGTTCTTCTTCAGTAAGATTCTCAGAAATAGCACGGCGATCTTCTTCGCTTAACTCTTTTGCAAGTTCAACCAACTGATCAAAGAAAGCGTCCAAATCATAAGATCCAGAATTATATTCACTCAAGAGTTTATTCAATCTATCAAGAAACCGCTTACGAAGCTTATTCTTTCTCACCATTTCTTTTATTTTTTCTTCAAGCTCCGCACCAAGTTTTTCCGCTTCAATATTTTTTGTATCTGAATCATCAAACTGCTTGCTCAACGTCTTAAAATCAATTTTACTCAAGTCTTTAATTTTCGGCAGATCTTTTATCACATACTCCCCAGCTCGAATTGAGCGATCAAGAAGATCTTCAAGGTCTTTCTTTACTTGAGAGACATCAGTATTTTCGTCGATAACTTCTCGAATACGAGATGCGATTACCTTATAAGCCGTAACCTCTTGATAATAATTTTCTGCTTTGGGTTCTGGCAAAACCGCCTTGTAATATCTAAGGGCATCCCCGGCCAATTCTAGATAGCGTTGTTTTGTTTGTTCGTCTTGTAAAATACGATTGGTAAATACATCAACTAAACGAATTTTCTCAACTTCCTGCGCTTTAAGTAAATCATCGATATCCAGCTCGATTAATTTTAGGAACTGCCGCGCGCTTGAAATAGTAGACGAAAGAATTTCTACTAATTCATCTTTATCTTGAATAATATCGTCCGACCCATCCTTTGTTATTGCGTAAACAGAAAGTGCTTTCTGAAGATTACGAAATACACCGATATAGTCCACAATAAGTCCGTTTGTCTTACCCGGATATACACGATTGGCGCGAGCGATGGTTTGCATCAGCGTATGATTCTTGAGAGGCTTATCCAAATAAAGAGTTGAAAGATTCGGCACGTCAAAACCCGTCATCCACATGGCACAAACAAAGACGATCTTAAGATTATCGGTTGGATCTTTAAACTTTGTCTCAAGATCTTCGTCTAACATACGGGATCTAATTGGCCGCATATCAATCTCGAATTCCTTCATATCGTCAATCTCGTTTTGGCTTTGGCTTACAACTACCGCCATATCTATCTCTTCGTACTTATGAATTTGATCGCGTAGAGATTCTTTTTCGTGTTCATTCTCAGCTTTTGATACCGCAATATTTTGTTTCGCTATATAGCGCTTCATCTGTTCCTGTACTTTCACGTACATTCGAATTGCCGTTTTTTTATCAATTGAAACAACCATCGCCTTGCCGTCATAGCCTCGTGAGGTAAAGTGGATTACTATATCTTCCGCAATTTTGTTCAAACGATCTTCACGAGTAATAAGATGATAGAAAGTTGAAAATTCTTGCTCAAGCTTATCTTCCTCGTCGACAGTAAGGTCATAATAATCCATAACCTTCTCAAGATCATTTTGAATCTCGGGATTGGTATTCTCTAATTTCGGCACCCGCTTTTCATAGTACAGAGGCACAGTCGCTCCATCTTTTACTGATTGAGCAAAATTATAAGTTGAAACATAATCTCCAAAGGTAGATCGCGTTTTTTCTTCACCCTTTATCATAAGCGGCGTTCCCGTAAAGCCAATAAATGCGGCATTCGGAAGCGCGATGCGAAGATTCTTTGCGAAAGTATCATATTGAGTGCGATGAGCCTCGTCTGCCATAACAATAATATCATTACGTTTATTAAGCTCCATCGGCTCGTTAAATTTTTGAATAAGAGTAAAAACATGCCGATGATCTTCTCCCAGTAAAACACGCAACTCTTGCACAGATTCAGCGTGAACTTCTTTTTTAGTTTCTGCGCCACAATCAACAAAGTTTTTATAGATTTGCTTATCAAGCTCCTTGCGATCGGTTATTAAAATAAAAGTGAAATTTCCCTGCAATTTTCTAAAAACCTTTTGGGATAAAAAAATCATTGAATATGACTTACCAGAGCCTTGGGTGTGCCAAAAAACACCAAGCCGGCCACCATTTTCATCGCGATGCTCAATACGCTCAAAAGCCCTATTCACTCCTATAAATTGAAAATATCGAGAAACAATCTTAGTGAGCTCACCACGAGAGCCATCAAATAAGGTGAAATTTTCAAAAATATCCAAAAGACGAGATTGCTCGCATGTTCCCTTGAGCACCGTTTCTAAACTTACACCGCCCTCCTCGCTTTCATCTTTTATTTTCTTCCATTCATTAAAATGTTCATACGCAGACGAAAGGGTGCCAACTTTGCTCTCAATCCCATTTGAAATAATAATAAAAGCATTGTACCAAAAAAGCTGCGGAATTGTGTCTTTATAATCTCGGATATTTTCCTGGTATGCATTACGTAGATTTTTATGTGAAGCCTTGAGCTCAATCAAAACAAAAGGCAATCCATTCACAAAACCGATAAGATCAGGACGACGTTTATGCAAATCCCCTGTTATCCACATTTGAGATACCAAAAGAAAATCATTTTTTGAAGGATCGATAAAATCAACGACTTTAATATTTATTATTTCCGTTGCCCCTCTTTTGCCCCTAACCTCAGTCTTTACTCCGTCTTTAATAAGTTTATAAATTTCCGCATTTGCATTGACCAGGCTCATCGTTGAGCGATCTCGAGTAAGAACCTCAATCGCCTGAGCAATAGCTTCTTGCGGAGCGCTTGGATTAAATTTTTCTAATGCAAACTTTAGCCGATTAGTTAAAACAACTTGCCCTTGATTGTCTCGACATAACAAGGCATCGCCTTCATCAGAATAGGCGTTAATAAAATTCTTCACATCCCAAAGCTCGCCAAAAATTTTGACGGCTGTTTGCTCGATTAAATTGTCTTCAGAAAATTCGTTCATAATTTTTCTACTAAAACATTCTTAACAAAAGCTTTTTCGTCGCCCCAATTCCTAAATCCGATAGATCCATATTCAAGGTTAATCGGAAATGGAATATCTACGCCAGTATCTTTATCTTCTTTCTTAAAGTTAAAAACTAAATTCCCTACGGGTATATTCCAAACTCGATCAAATCGTGTGCCGTCATAACAAGTTATCCCGATAAATACTTCGCCCTTGTCGCAAGAGATAATCGCTTTATACCATTTATCTAATGAAAGGCCCACATCAAGCCCCAATTCTTTCGCTTCCCACTTTTTCCAACCTCCGTTAACCCTGATATGCGGTCTTATTCCAGACGGCGTTATTTGCAACATTACATAATTAGCAAGATTAACCGCGCGAACTATTACCCCTAAACACTTATTCCCTATTTTAAAATCAAAACTGAGACTATAATCGCTCCAAGTTAAGACATCCGAATGTATATAACCCGGATCGGCATTAATAATCTCATACGCTGAACAAACCCGCGATAATTGGAAAGTGCCATATCCAATCCATTTTTCTCTGTCTCTTCGCCATGTTAATGCAGAAAATATAAAATCTTTCTCCCTAGAACGCAAGTAGATTATCACAAGCAACGTAACAACTAACACCGTCAAAGAAACAATTTGTTGAATATTTGTTGTCTGCCCATATTTCCAAGCAGCAAAAACGCCAAACACACCAATTAGCGCAACAGCGATATCGACATAATAAGCCTTTAAGAAAAAATAAATCCTTTTCATGCTTTTGTTTCTATTATCACTAATTTTTCAAAGATTTTTCTGATCGTTTGTTTAATTAATTTATTCTAAGAAATCCGCTCGTAATCTCTTATTATCTGCCTATTTTCATTCATGTAAGCCACTTTACCAATTTTAAACTCCTCTAAATTGATTTTGTTTGTTGCAAAGGGATTAAGCAGAAAATAAAGGTTATCCTCTGGTGTTCTCTCATTATTATTTGCGTTAATAACGTGCTCTTCGCAATAAATAATTCCACTTATTTCCTTAAAGCTATCGTTACAAAAATAATTTGTTTGTATTTTAGCTTGACCACTTTCTTTTTTTATCTCAATTGCTTCTCTCAATTCATAAAATCCGCCCTTCGTAGTCCCATCTGCCGCCCTTATCAACATGTCATTTCCACGACCATAAACAGTCGCTTCTGCTGCCCTAATTGCATCTAACGTATTTGTATTACAACCATTTATTGCAACAATAAATGGTTCGTTTTCTTTGCAGACAGAACCTCGATACTTGCTTAAATACTTTTCGTATTTTTTCGTAAGAGCATTACTTATTCTGGCGACTCTTGGATCTAGACCATCATATATAGCTCCGCTTTTTGGAAGACCAGCAGAAGTTTCGTCGCCCCCTGGTGTCGTAATGACAGCTTCCATCCAAATATTTTTATTGCCTATTTTTATTTGTAAGTCTGGACCCAGACCCCTATTTGGTTGTAGTTTATAATTTTTTTCTAAAATAACTGATGCAAGATACATTTGCCACGAGAAAGGATGGAAACCGTCCACGGCTCTCAATCGGTCGAGAAAATTTGGCTCGGCATAATTATTGTATTTTTCCCATATTGATTCGAGCCAATTTCGAGTTTCCTGTCTATGAACGTAACAATGTTCTAAAATATATTCCGGATCAAATTCTGGATGAGCAACTTTGTAAGCATCAAATTGTTCATTGGAATTTATCTGAGGAAAAAGATCATCATATATAAATATTTTTTCATCTTTTTTCATACGCGTACTTTCCCGATTACTAATTTCGGTAAAAGCAAATCCCGTGATTTTTTAAGATTCGTATTCTTTATTCCCATTTCTTGCATAAGAACAAAAATGTTTTCCACGATCTCATCAAAATTTCTTCTCGTCCCTTCATCTGGGATTAAAACAGAAACTTCATCTATAAAATCTTCGAATCTGAAATTACTTATGCCCGTAGACTGAACTTGGTATTTCGAAATAATTTCCTCTCTATAGAGTTTATTAAACAAAAGTGACACACTATATGGAGAAACAATAGTCTTATTTACTCTAATTAATTTGCAGAAACTGGCGAAAATCACATTTTCGGAAAATGATTGTAAAAGTCTTCCCGTAAGTAATGCATGGCGTCCTACTGGTTGGCCTTTGCTTCCGCCAGAAACCTCAAAAACAATATCGAGCAATTCGGCTTTTCTGCTTCTCATATTGCTTTCTTTATGAAACCTAAAAGGTACGGTTGATATATCACCCTTAGTTACCATGGGTATATCAGTGCCACGAATAACAAAGCCTGGGATACTAAAATCATCTGATTGATTTTCTTCGCCCCAGCCACCACCGATATAAAAAGAAATAACATCACGTAATTTTTTTACTTCCCATCCATCAGGCAACCTGTTTTTCTTAGACTTTGCCTTCTCATGTCCGGGAAAACGAAAATTTACAAACCATTCTGTATAAATGGCCTGTGCCATCTGTTCTAGAATTTTTATCCGACGATTATTGTTTTCAATTATACTATCGTATACAAATAAAATATCAGACACTTTTTTTTGATCAGACAATGCTAATACCTCAACGTCAATGTTTTCAAATGCAGATTTATTAATTATTGGACTGGCAGCACCCCCTGCCATAGATTTGATTTGTGAAGTTATATGTCTCAATAAATAAAAGACATAACGAAAATCAGCTTTATCGGAATCTACAATTACACTGTTAATTTGCTGATTTGTAAAGCTTTCAGTTTTTGCAATTGCAATCTTTCCAATCGAAGCAATGCAAGTATATAAAATTGCATTTTTAGGCACTTTGCTTGAACCAATTTTTAACGCACCTGATTCTGATAAATATCTCTCCGGTCTTTCAACAAAAATAGAATCCTCAGATATGTCGGTTGGGGTAATAAACGGATAGCTCCCTCCGTAGTATTCGACGCTCTTTGTTGGAGGAGTTTTGCCAGTTATAACTCGACCAAAACTACCAATTTTAGTAATTCGAGTGGTCATGTCAAAACAGTTTTTTTAAGTTATTGGAGATTTTCTTCTCAAGATCGTGCGCCTCCTCAGTAAGTTGCATAAATTCACTATGTAAAGTTTTTACCGAAGATTCAAAATCCTCGTCAGTTTGTGTTGATTCAGCTACGCCAACATACCGCCCAGGATTGAGCGAATACCCGGCGCCAACAACTTCTTTGAGTGTGGCAACTTTACAAAGTCCTCTCACATCTTCATATTTCTTTGCTCCTTTCTTCCCGCGATAACTACGCACAATTTCAGCAATGTTTTGTATTTGTTCGTCTGTCCATTCGCGATGCGCGCGATCAATCTGTTTATAAATATTGCGCGCATCAATGAAAAGGATTCTATCTTCTCGATCAGTTTTCTTTTTTCCCTTATCAAGAAACCAAAGAGTTACGGGCAAAGTAACGTTATAAAACATATTTGGGCCAACTGCGACCATTACGTCAACAAGTCCATCGTCAATGAGTTTTTTGCGGATATCCTTTTCGCTATATCCAGCATCGCTTGCAGAGTTTGCCATGACAAATCCAGCACGTCCCCCATCTTTGAGTGCATTCAGAAAAATTTGTATCCAAAGATAGTTGCCGTTATCTGCGCGTGGCAGGCCATAAGAAAAACGAGGGTCGTCTTTAACGCGCTCCTTATCAATTCCATCCACGTTAAACGGCGGATTGGCCATTGCAAAATCAAACTTACCGAGTGAGTGATGTAAATCTTCGTAGTAAGTGTTACCCTGGCGAATATCCCCCGAAAGACCATGAATCGCCAGGTTCATTTTGGCGATTCTAACAGTCTGGTCGGTTTTTTCTTGTCCATAAATAGAAATTTCACGAGATGCTTTTGCCTTCTTGCCATTTTCAAAATGGCGTTTAACAAACTCCAGAGATTGCACAAACATACCACCCGAGCCACAAGCAGGATCATAAATTTTCCCTTGATATGGCTCAAGAATTTCCACAATTAATTTAACAATAGAAATCGGCGTAAAGAATTCGCCGCCGCCGGATCCATCTGCTAACGCAAACTTACCAAGAAAATATTCGTAGATAAGCCCGAATGCATCACCCTCAATATTGTCGGGGATGTGATTAAGGTTTTTAAGAAGAGTAATAATGGAGCGACTATCAAGAAGATTATAATTTTTTGGCAAAATACCAGCGAGATCCTTATTTTCTGACTCAATTTCTTTCATTGCATCGTTTACTGACTTTCCCATATCAGTTCCCTCTGGGAGAGAAATGAGATACGAAAATCGTGCGCCCTCCGGAATATAAAGGACTCCCCGAGATTGATAATCTTCGGCTGTTATGGGGCGCTGTCTTTTTGAATCTGTTTTCCTGCTCTCCTCTTCTATGTCTTTTTTCGCAGAACTAAACTTAACATCAGCGAATTTCAAAAAAATAAGACCAAGGACTGGTTCGGCAAATTCGTTTAACCGCAAAGACGAATTGGCACGAAGATGATCGGCCGCTTCCCATAGTCTGTTCTCAAGTTGTTTTATATCTGCTGCCATAAATTATTTACTCTTATCCAAAAATTTATTGAAACCTACTCACCGGCCCTATAAAGGCTTTCCGCATTCTTTCCAATCCATCTATTAAAAACTCAACCATTTTGACGTAATTACTTGTTTCAAAAACGCTTACATCGTCTAGTTGCCATTTTATTCTTGAAGTGACCTTGTCTTCCATGCGCTCCCAAATTAAGGCCGCTCCAAAATCTTTTTCTATAGATTCTTTCTCGTTTAAAAAATAATCAAATACTTTCTTATTCTCAATAATGCTTCCTCTATTTATATAAACTTCTACACGCGCATAAGATCTTGTAGCGACTAAATTTATACCTACCCCGGACATC
>Ga0172375_10012240_pt1 | contig 10775 bp, 9 predicted proteins | sample LakKiv1m_FD_114537 | JGI IMG/M metagenome (GOLD analysis project Ga0172375, IMG submission 114537) | Freshwater microbial communities from Kabuno Bay, South-Kivu, Congo - kab_092012_11.1m | ecosystem: Environmental > Aquatic > Freshwater > Lake | place: Democratic Republic of the Congo...
CGAAAAGTGTGTTTGTGAAATCGTAGAACACACCGGGACAGGCATCTCCAACATGTCCAAGCATCTTTCCGTCCTCAAGAAGGCAGGCATAGTGAATGATCGAAGGGATGGCCTCAAGATCATATACAGCCTCACCATGCCGTGCGCTATGGATTTTGCCCGATGCGTGGAAGGCGTTGTGGTCAAGAGGCTCGATGATCAGCGATCGGTGATGGTGGCCTGATCTCCGACGACAAAATGTCAGGCAACTAAAGTGACAAGAGGCTTCGCGGGAAAGGTTCGTTGCTTTTAGATAATTGAGGATTTCGGCAAATAGAGAAATAACTGCCCAACAAAAGCTTAGACTCAAGCTCAAAGCAGAGGTTTTCACGGCCATGGGGCAACCTACGCGCCTCAGTATCATCGAATTGCTCCGCGCGAGAGAATTGACCGTAGGGCAAATAGCGGTCGGCTTGGGCGCAGATGTCCCCAGCATCTCAAAACACTTGTCTCTTCTGCGCAACGTGAATTTGGTGGGTGACCGAAAGGAGAGCATCAACACCTTTAATAGACTACTAGCGCCACAGGCTGCCCAGTATTTGCAGTGCCTGGAGAGGAAGACAAGAGGACGACTCGAAGAAAAGACCAGTGAGGCTGCTGGTACTGAAACGAAACAGCACGTGCAGGAAAAGCTTGTTGACCTGTCCGGCAATCATTCAGGCCCGGATCAACTGGCGCTTGAAATCTTTCCTAAATCACTGTCCTGAGAGAGGAACACATGGGCAACGAAAAAGAACTTTCCGTAGTTGAAGCTGAGGCCGTCGCCGAGGAAGTGACGAGTCCTCCTCGATCATTGATCGAGACTTTGAGAGAGAGCAGACTCATAACCTATTGGCAGGAAGAATGGAAGCCGCTAGCCTTGATCGCAAGCGTTTTTTTGGTTTGTTACTACATCCCTGTAGGGAACCCGCGGTTTGATAATGCGGTGATGGAGGCGTTCCATCTGGTAAAGTGGTACGCTCAGGAACACGTCCTCCTATGTCTCGTCCCAGCGTTCTTCATAGCGGGCGCCATAGGCGTCTTTGTGAGCCAGGAAGGCGTAATGAAGTACCTGGGGCCGACTGCGTCCAAGTTGATCGCTTACCCCGTAGCCTCTGTTTCGGGGACAGTGCTTGCGGTCTGCTCCTGCACAGTATTGCCTTTGTTCGCCGGCATCTGGACCCGAGGAGCAGGATTAGGACCTGCTTCCGCATTCCTTTACTCCGGGCCTGCCATCAATGTTCTCGCGATAATTTTGACCGCTCGCATACTGGGATTGGAATTGGGAGTAGCCCGCGCTGTTGGCGCAGTTGTCTTCAGTGTTGTCATCGGCTTGCTGATGCACGCGATCTTTCGCAAAGAAGAGGAGCAGCGCACCGAGGAGACCCTCGCGGCAATGGCAGGCAAGAGTCTTGACGGCCGGGCTCTGTGGAAGACGACCATTTACTTCGCCTTCATGATCGGTGTGCTGGTATTCGCCAATTGGGGCAAGCCTGACACTGATACGGGGATTTGGTACAGCATTTATTCGTCCAAATGGTTTATTACAGCGCTGCTGTCCTTGGGTTTTGCGGCAGTCCTGGTGCTGTGGTTCGAGGTTCCGTTATGGAAAATGGCGATTTCCGGAGCCGCGGTGGCAGTCATTGGATGGTTTTTCCCCCATGACCCGCTGGTACCCTTTACCGCCGGCGTTATAGCTCTCTCGGTGATGGCAATCACCTCCGGCGGAGAAACAGAGGACTGGTTCAACGAGTCCTGGGGATTTGCAAAGCAGATTTTGCCCCTCCTCTTACTTGGAGTACTCTTTGCCGGTCTGTTGCTTGGTCGTCCCGACAAAGAAGCGCTGATTCCGAATGAATGGATTGCCTGGGCTCTGGGCGGAAATTCGGTGTGGTCGAATGCCATTGCCTCAGTATCCGGCGCGTTCATGTACTTCGCCACTCTTACTGAAGTGCCCATCGTCCAGGGACTTATCGGAAGTGGAATGGGCAAAGGCCCGGCTTTGGCCTTACTGTTGGCAGGACCAGCCCTGTCCTTACCGAGTATGCTTGTTATCAACAGCGTCATGGGGTTCAAGAAGACGTTCGTGTTCGTATGCCTCGTCTGTGTCTTGTCAACAATCGCCGGGATGCTTTTCGGCGCATTCGTGGATTAATTTCGCGAGGGTTTGAAGTCACGCTTGTAGGTTCTGTTAAGGGCAAGCCAAGGACAAAGCGTGAAAGGAGTTTTGACACCATGCTCAATAACTTCCCCAAAACGGAGCCAGTGAAGTCAAAATTGGTCCAGAAAATTGCCGCTGCATTGATCTTTATGTCTGTTGGGGCGTTCGTCCTTGTCACATACTGGCTCGGAGAAGAGAATCTCACAGACAAATTGACCCAAGCATCTGCTGCCGGCGATATTCCGCAGGTACTGGCGCTGCTGGATCAAGGAGCCGACCTGGGAGCGAGAGACAGCGAGGGCAAGACGGCTTTGGGACGTGCTGCATTCCAAGGGCATAAGGAGGTGGTCGAACTGTTCCTTGCGCAAGGCTTGGATGCAAATACGACAGGCGGCTATGGAAAGACGGCCTTGATGGCTGCTTCGTCTCAGGGCCACCTTGAGGTAGTGAAGACCCTTCTGGCCAATGGAGCTGAAGTGAATGCAAAGGACAAATACAACCAGACCGCACTGATTTGCGCCTCGCTCAAGGGCCACAAAGAGGTCGTAAAGTTACTCTTGGAGAGCGGGGCAGACATCAATGTCAAGACGAAAAAAGGATATACAGCGCTCAGCGTGGCAACAGATCGGGGGCACACTGCGGTGGTGGATTTGATTATAGAAAAGAAGCCTGATCTAGCCATCTGCGACTGTCAATCAGGGCGTTCAAGATACTATTAGAAAGCGGGGGAACCGACAATGGTCCCCCCCGTACGGAGATACTGATCGTCTTGTACAGGCTATCTTCAAAACAGGAGGATTTGATGAGGAAAGTAGAAGTCTTAGGTGTAGGCTGAGTCAAATGCCACAAACTCTACGACCTGGTTCAGGACGTAGTCAAGCAACATGGTTTGGATGCAGAAGTGGTGAAGGTCGAGGATATCAAAGTCTTCGGTAAGTACGGGGTTTTCATGACGCCTGCCGTGGTAGTGGATGGCGAGGTCAAGGTGGCCGGCAAGGTCCCCAAGGAGTCGGAAATACTGAAATGGCTCTCTTCCTGAGAGATGCCAATATTCGCGCCACCAAGTAAGGCTGGGGCCACGACTCCTTTACGACGAACCGCGAGCCGAACTTCGTTTCGGAGGCACGGCCCCAGCTTCAACAAAGTTATTTCCCTGAGCGCACATAGCTGTGACTTACTTAACGGCGGCGGGGAAGGTCGTCCTTATAAGTCAAGCAGGCGCCCAAAAGGGCCGAGCAAGGTCAATATGGTCACACCCATAAAGAATATTTTCAGCAGGAAGTGAACTGTGTGGATTGTTAAACTTGCATTAAGCCGTCCCTACACCTTCGTGGTCGCGGCGCTTGTGCTTTTGTTGCTGACCCCTTTCGTACTGCTTCGCACACCCACTGACATCTTCCCGGAGATCAACATCCCGGTGGTGAGTGTAGTCTGGTGGTATAACGGTCTGAGCGCCCAAGAAATCGAGGAGCGCATCGTCTACAACCATGAACGAATGATCAGCACCCTGGTCAACGACATCGAGCATACCGAGTCCATTTCCTACAAGGGTGCCGGCGTCATCAAGGTCTTTTTCCAGCCTGGAGCCTCGGTGGAGGCTGGGCTAGCGCAGATCACAGCCAGCGGACAGACTATTCTGCGCTTGCTCCCACCCGGCTCGACTCCGCCTTTTATCATCAAATACAATGCCGCCAGTGTTCCGATTCTTCAGTACAGCCTGGCAAGCAAAAAGTTCTCCGAGCAGGAACTGCAAGATATGGCGATGAACCGCGTCAAGATCGGGCTTTCGACCGTGCGAGGCGCCTCTGTGCCATATCCGGCCGGCGGAAAGGCACGGGTCGTTGCCGTTGACCTTGATCTTGCAGCCTTGAAGGCGAAGAACCTCGCCCCGCAGGATGTTGTCAATGCCTTCAACGCCCAAAACTTCGTTCTCCCCAGCGGTTCAGCTAAAATCGGTCCTACCGAATACGATATTTCGATGAACAGCAATCCGACGGTACTCGCGGCGCTTAACGATTTGCCCGTCAAGACAGTCAACGGCGCCGTGATCCGCGTCGGTGATGTTGCGCACGTTCATGACGGCTATCAGCCTCAGCAAAACGTCGTCCGATTGGACGGCGTACGCGGTGTGCTGCTCACGATCCTTAAGAGCGGGTTGGCATCGACGCTCAGTGTGGTGGACGGCGTGAAAAAGGCGATGCCGCGAATTCTGAGCAGCCTCCCACCAGAACTGGAGGCAAAGGAATTCGCCGACCAATCGCTTTTTGTGCGCGCGGCGGTAAACGGGGTGGTACAGGAAGGAGTAATTGCTGCGGCGCTGACAGCGGTGATGATTCTACTCTTCCTTGGTTCCTGGCGCAGCACATTCATCATAGCGCTGTCGATTCCTCTTTCTGTTTTGACATCCCTTGCCCTCCTCAGTGCCCTCGGCGAGACCATTAACCTCATGACGCTCGGTGGTCTCGCATTGGCCGTCGGGATTTTGGTGGACGATGCGACGGTTGAGATCGAAAACGTTCACCGCCAAATGGCGCTGGGCAAGCCCAACGTCCAGGCAATCCTGGATGGGGCGCAGGAAATAGCCCTGCCGGCGTTCGTCTCGACGCTTTGTATCTGCATTGTATTCGTACCGATGTTTTTCCTCACCGGAGTCGCACGCTATCTGTTCGTCCCCCTGGCTGAAGCAGTGGTATTCGCTATGCTGGCAAGCTATGTGCTCTCCCGAACCCTGATTCCAACGTTGGTCATGTGGTTCTACCGCAACATCGAATATCGTGGTCACGCCGCCGACCCGGATACGGTTGCGTCGTGGCTGCGCCCGTTTGTGGTGCTGCAAATCCGTTTTGAGAGAGCCTTCGCTCGATTCCGGGAAGGCTACCGAAAGCTTCTGGGGATAGTACTGGCGCATCGCACTGCCTTTGTGGTCCTCTTCCTGGCATTTTGCTCCGGCACCTGGCTTCTTATCCCGCAGCTTGGCCAGAACTTCTTCCCGTCCGTCGATGCGGGCCAGTTCAGGCTGCACGTTCGCGCTCCCGGCGGGACGCGCATCGAAGAGACCACCCGGCTCGTAGACCGGGTCGAGACCGTGATTCGAGAGGAAATTCCCCCAGCGGAGCTTGGCGGCATGCTCGATAACATCGGCATCCCCAGCGGCGGCATTCCACTCGCCTACATTGACAATGGTCTCACGGGAACCGGCGATGCTGACGTTCTCGTGTCGCTAAAACACGGCCACGAGCCCACCGACGGTTACGTGCGCCGCCTGCGCACACGGCTCAACCGCGACTTTCCGGGGGCGACTTTCTATTTTCTGCCCGCGGATATCGTGAACCAGACGATCAATTTCGGGCTGCCTGCCCCCTTCGATATTCAGATCGTGGGCCGGGACCGTGCCAAAAGCCGGGCCATCGCGGCAAGCCTGGTTGAGAAAATCCGCCGCGTGCCTGGCGCTGTCGATGTGCGCGTGCAGCAGCCAGCTGACCAGCCCGCGTTCCTTTTCGCCGTCGACCGCACCAAGGCATCGCAGATCGGCCTGACCGAGCGCGATGTGGCCAACTCGGTGCTCCTGAGCCTTAGCGGCAGCAGTCAGGTGCAGCCCAATTACTGGCTCAACCCGAAAAACGGCATCCAGTACCTCGTGAACGCCAGGGTGCCGGAGTATCCGATAGATTCGGTTGCCGCACTCAAGGCGATCCCGATAAGTGCCAACCGGCCCGAGAAAAACGACGCACAGATTCTTGCCAATCTCGCCTCCCTGGAGCGCGGGAAAGGATCGCCCATCTTTTCCCATTACAATGTAATGCCAGTAATCGACGTGTTTGGCGGTGTGAGCGGTCGAGACCTCGGCGGCGTGCTGCGAGACATCAATCCTCTCATCGAAGAGGCGAAGAAGGAACTGCCCAAGGGCAGCTTCATCATGCTGCGCGGCCAGGCCGCTACGATGCATTCCAGTTTTACTGGGCTCGGCATCGGACTCGTGATGGCGGTGGCCTTCATCTACCTGCTTCTGGTGGTAAATTTCCAGAGTTGGCTCGATCCGTTCATTATCATTACAGCGCTCCCAGGCGCACTGGCAGGAGTGGTGTGGGGACTCTATCTCACACTCACCACATTGAGCGTTCCTGCATTGATGGGGGCAATCATGAGCCTTGGGGTTGCTACGGCAAATTCTGTGCTGGTAGTCACGTTTGCACGGAACAATCTCCGGCAAGGCCATGACCCGCTGACCTCGGCCTGGGAAGCCGGCGTCGGTCGGTTGCGTCCGGTGCTCATGACAGCCCTTGCGATGATCATCGGCATGCTCCCCATGTCGCTCGCTTTGGGAGAAGGAGGCGAGCAGAACGCTCCGCTTGGCATAGCAGTAATTGGCGGCCTGGTTCTTGCCACTGTGGCCACGCTATTTTTCGTGCCCGTTGTGTTCAGCTTGCTCCACCGGCGCATACCAGGCGGTCCGGCATCCGAGGAACCCAGTTCAATGAAAATTTGTGCCTGAAAAGGTGTTGCCATGCATTCAAAGCAAAATGACCTAGTGGGGCCGGAGCACACTTCGGAATCGAAAGCGGTGATCCGGAGGTCTCCGCTCAAGTTCTCACTTGCGGCAGTCGTTATCGTAGTACTGATCGTAACCGGCGTGGGCGCCGGACTCATACCGCGGTCTCGCCAGCAAACCGAGTTGCGGGGTGAGACGCTGGAACTCTCCATTCCGACTGTCACCGTCGTCTCACCAGCGCTAGGACAATCCGGATGTCCTCTGCCGCTCCCTGCAGAGATCAAGCCTTGGATTGAAACGCCAATTTACGCACGCGCCAACGGCTACCTCAAACATCGGCTCGTGGACATTGGCGACCAAGTCGAAGCTGGACAGCTTTTGGCTGAGATTGACACACCGGAACTTGATCAGGAGCTTGATCGAGCCCAAGCCCTTCAGGCACAGGCTGAAGCAGCAGCTGAGCTTGCCAAGATGACCTCAGCTCGGTGGACGATCCTCTCAAACACGAAAGCTGTGAGCGATCAGGAAAACGACGAGAAGCAAGCTGACTTTAAACTCAAGGCCGCCACTGCCGAGTCCGCCTGCGCGGAGGTGCGACGACTGCAGAAACTCCGGTCGTTTACCCACCTGACGGCTCCTTTTGCTGGAACCATCACCGTTCGCAATATCGATTCGGGCGATCTCATCGTAGCAGCCGGCGGCAAGGAACTATTCCATCTGGCGCAAACCCAGAAGCTTCGGGTGTTCGTGCAGGTCCCGCAGGCGATGGCGCGAAGCATCCGCTCTGGCCAGACCGCCGAGATGACTCTTCCGGAGCTTCCCGGCCGTGCTTTCGTGGCCAAGGTGATCCGCACTGCAACTGTGATAGCGGCCGATTCGAGGACGCTCCTGGTGGAACTTCATGTTGACAACCCGAAGGAGGAAGTCCTGGCCGGGAGCTATGCCCAGGTTCGCTTCACAGAGGCAAGAATGGAGTCGGCGCTGACGCTTCAGGCGAACACGGTGTTGTTTCGCGCGGAAGGGCCGCAGATTGGGGTCGTGAAGGGAGATGGCACTGTCGAGCTGCGCACCGTGAAGCTCGGCCGCGATTTTGGCCAAACGATTGAGATACTTACGGGCGTGGATTTGGAAGACCGTGTTATAGTAAACCCGTCCGAGTCGCTTGAAAGCGGAGCCACAGTGTCCATTAAAGAAACGGCCAAAAAGGGGATTCCCCGAGGTTGAATCATGGCCGGTGGTACCCTGTGCGCTCGCCGTTCCGGAGAAACGATGCTCCCAATATTCGGGAGCACGGCTGCTCATTGTACAGCAGTCCAAGTTCGGTCTTGACTGAGCTGGGGTACGGTGATAGGAATGCGTCAAGGCGGATGTTGCGGATGATCGAACAGGAAGCCGCTAACGAGTGACAGCTGCTGGTTGGCTTCAGTAGTCCGGGACAACTAGAAGAAGGCAACATAAAGTGGCCGCGATGAATTGGAACATGAAGAAAATCAGCGCATACAGAAGATCAGCGGGTCTCGCTATGGCAGTAGTGATGAGTATCCATGTGCTCAGCGGCCTGGGGCTCTTCTGCGCCAATGAGAATCTTCGGCAATTCATGGCCCCAGGAATTGACTCCGTGGCCATTGGGAACGTCGCGTCCGACCAGGACCGCGGAGAAGTTGTCGGAAGCCCTGGGGATGCTGCCGGGAGCCAAGGCGGGAGTTCCAAGTGCTGCTGCAAAAAGCATAAGAAGTGTCAGGCCATTCCTCGCGCGGCAATCACCTCAAATTCGACTCATCGATTCCATGAGGTTCAGGTTCAGGCCAAATCAGTGTGCTTTGAGTCTGTAGTTCCTGAAGCGACGAATCACCGTTTCGCTGCGAGAGGCGCCAAACCACTGATGGAATTGGCGTGGTGCGCGCCTTTCTCTTGCTCTGATCCCCTTGCCCTTACCTCTGTTCTTTTGATCTGATTCCCCCTCAGAAAAGCCGGCTGAGTTATTCGAAATCCGGATGAAATGCACGTGCCTTGAGTCCCAGTAGTGCGCGCACGAGGCGTTTCCCAAATCCCGGAATTGAGAAAGTGTTCCCATTGCCCAAGGGCAGCGGGTCCCATGGAATGATGAAACGCGGTCATGTGATGTGACTGCGTGGGGAGTTGATTCAGGAGTGCATGAAGATCAAGGGAGGTATGATTACAATGAGGAAAAACCCTCTGATGCTTATTACAGGGTGGATGAGTTCGACTGTCATCGCGTTGTCGATTCTGTCGGTCTGCGTGCTGATGCTATCGCCAGCAATGGCTGTTGAAAACGGAGGCTATCCCAACGCGAGTTTTCTCGTAACGACCCAGTGGGTGCAAGACCACATGAATGATCCCAACGTCAGAATCATTGACCGCCAGGACGTTGAACCTGGGGAGGCCTTTTACGCGAAGGGCCATATCCCGAATTCCATACGGATGACTACTGACGCAGTCAAGGGCATGAGGCAGGGCATCCAGGAGATGTTGGTGGTCAAAGATCTGATTAAGTTTCTCGAAGAGAACGGCATTTCCCCTGACCATCACGTTGTCTTCGTTAGCCGTTCCGACCGGTTTCCGGCGGCAACCAGGTGTTTTTGGGCTCTGGAGCTTTTGGGTCACAAAAAGGCTTCTGTCCTCGATGGAGGAATCGACAAATGGATAGCCGAAAAAAGGCCGATTACATCAGAGGCGCCGCGCTTCGACAAGACCTCCTATAAGGTAGAACTGAAACGCGATCGGCTCATGACTGGAGATGAGTTGGCCGGATACGTGGGAGGTTTCAAGGAGCTTGGCATTGTGGTGGTTGATTCCAGGAGGCCCGAGGAACACGCGGGGACAAAGATGAGTCGTGCCTCAGCGAAGCTGGGACGCATCCCAGGGGCGGTCAGCCTGTTTTTCCCAGCAATCCTCATTGGTGACAGTTACAAGGAGTTCAAGTCCGCGGATGAAATCAAGAATATATTCGATTCGCACGGTATCACCCCGGACAAGAATACCGTCTTCTCTTGTGTGAGCGGCTGTTTCGGGACGGTGCTCTATCTTGGCGCACGGTTGCTCGACTATCCAAAAGCAGCCGTGTACGACGGCGGGTGGATCGAATGGAGTCAGAAGGACTACCCTGTGGAGGGAGGAGAAAGGCCAGGGATATCAGGGACGCCGCCGTCCTCTCCTACAAAGGCCGCCCCCCCGGCAAAGCGCCCGGCACTGCCCCAACAAGGTTGTTAGAGAAAGATGAACCGGATGACCGAAATCAGAACCGATAAATTCAAACTAGAAACAAGACAAAAGGAGGTTTTCGTAATGAGAAAACTGTGTGTCGTCGTAGTATTGGGCCTCGCAATGGCTTCATTGACTATGCTTTCAACAAGTTACGCGGCAGAGCCAAAAATCAATTTGCAGGCGTTGATGGCGAAGCGTGTGCCTGTCCTTTTGGAATTCGGACGCGGCTGGTGCGTGCCCTGCAAGTACATGAAGCCCATTCTCGACGACATGGCCAGAGCGTACGCTGGAAAAGCGATTGTCACAACTGTGGACATGGATGCTAACAAGGACCTGGTCAGAGACTACCGGATTCGCATGATGCCGACCCAGGTTTTCCTAACCCCTGATGGCAAAGAGTTCTTCAGGAATGAAGGAACCCTTGAGAGAGAACAGATCGCTCAGGTCTTTGCCAAGATGGGCATGGCAGGTCAGGCTCAGGGTCCGGTTCCTGCTCAGGCGCCTCAGGCCATGGCCCCCCAGGCTCGAACGGGCTATCCGGGGACTGCTCGTTGACAATAGACTGGTGGCGTTCGTTGGAATCCCTGGTTTCCTCGGGGTATGACCGAGGGAATCAGGGTCCTTCCCCCCAGGAAGCCTTAACAGTTCCTTGACCTTGCATCAGACACGGCAAAGGTGAAAAACTCGACCAAGGAGAGCAAATATGGAATCACTATTCGCAATCGTTCAGCAGTGGGTATCATCCGGTAGCATTTGGCTCGCAGCAGGCGGCGCGTTCGCGGGTGGCGCGCTCACAGCGCTGAATCCCTGTGTGATCGTGATGGTCCCACTGCTGATCGGCTTTATCGGAGGCATGGATGAAGAGATGACCGCGTGGAAGTC
>Ga0172375_10012241_pt1 | contig 10775 bp, 6 predicted proteins | sample LakKiv1m_FD_114537 | JGI IMG/M metagenome (GOLD analysis project Ga0172375, IMG submission 114537) | Freshwater microbial communities from Kabuno Bay, South-Kivu, Congo - kab_092012_11.1m | ecosystem: Environmental > Aquatic > Freshwater > Lake | place: Democratic Republic of the Congo...
GATCCATCCGTTTGCGAACAAGGACAACGGCGGGGCACCATTGTTCCGTGCAGGTCGCTTCGTGGTCATGACCAACGGAGGCTTCAATGCCGATTCCGCCGGCTACACCAACGACGCCGGACCGGGACATGGCGTGACCGGAACCTATGGGGGAGGCGGTGGACACGGCGGCAAGGGTGGTGATGGGTCCGGTACCGCCGGTGGCCCGGCCTGCGGGTCAGCAACCGCGCCGGTTCTTCCCGGAAGCGGAGGCGGCAGTTACCAGCAGTGGATCCCGCAGTGCAGAGCGCCGTACGGCGGCGGCGTGGTGCGGATGGAAGTTGCCAATGATGTGCTGCTGCAGGGCCGTATCTCGGCTAACAGCGACAGTGTCAACCTCGGCAATGCCTGTGGCGGAGGATCCGGCGGATCGATTTTCATACTATGCAAATCATTCACGGGCAACGGGACCATGAAGGCCGAGGGCGGTGTTTTCAATAACCAGGGGGGAGGAGGCGGCGGCGGCCGTGTTGCGGTGGGTATCGGCCTGTCGAATGCCGACCGCGTGAACCTGCTCGCCGGGAGTCCGGTCGGCAACCTCTGTACGTACCGCGATCATGTGCCATTCACCGGTACGATTTCCGTCACCAACGGCACCGGGTACTACAACGGGCCTCCGAACGGCGCGGGGCCCGGGACCAGGCTGTACCTCGTGACCAATGCCACGCTCACTGTTGCCGCGACTCCGGCCAACTACGGTTCGCCGTACCCGCGGGTTTATGGAACGCACATCGACATCCCGCGCGGAATGTGGGTAACCAACGACATCGACAGCCCCGTTGATGAGCAGGCCGGGTCGCGCCACGTATGTTTCAAGTATACGCTGGTCGACTCCGCCGAACACCTGCTCGCCGAGACCATGGCCCTCCACGCGGTATTTCAGCTGAACACGAACCTCACCCTCACGTGGCACTGGACCAACCAGTACCAGCTCACGGTCTCTTCCGGTGCCGGCGGCTACGCAAACGGCGGCACGGTGAACGGTTGGTACACGAACGCGTTCGTTGTGACGAACATAACCGCGACGGCCTCCAACAGTTACGAGTTCTTCAAGTGGACAGGCGCAGTGCCGCCGGGGCAGGAGTTTGCCAATCCGATCTCGGTGACCATGACACAGGTCAGATCCATCGTGGCGAATTTCGCCCTGAATACTGCCCAGACCAATTCGTGGAGTGGAACGGGACGGTGGGAGAACACGGGCAACTGGTCGCTTGGCGGGATGCCCAGCACAAAGGACATGGCCATCATAAGATCCGGCTCGGTGATCCTGGGCACGCCTGTCACTCTTGCCAGGCTGGTGGTCAGCAACGGTGCGTCGCTCATGTTCACCAACTGGACAACCGTTCTGACCGCTAGCAACGTGGCGGTGCGCAGTGGCGGAGCAATTACCCTGGCGCCGGCGTTCGGTGCGTTGCAGATGTCCAATCGCGTGAATGTCGTGTGCACCAATTTTGTGCTGGAACCGGGTGCGTCAATCAACGCCGACGGCAAGGGCTATGCGTGGGACGCCGGTCCCGGAAAAGGCCCTGGGGTGAGCGAGTGGGGCGGCGGGGCAGGCCATGGCGGGCGCGGAGGAGACGGATCCTCCACCGTGGCCGGCAACATGTACGGCTCCCCGGCGGCCCCGGTTGTGCCCGGGAGCGGTGGGGTCAGCTACCAGTCCGGGACTCCGCCCAATCGCGGCGGGCCGGGCGGGGGTGCTGTGAGGCTCAACGTGCGCAACACGGCAACTATCAACGGGACTATTTCCGCCAACGGTTCAGATTCAGGATGGGCTTCCGCCGGCGGGTCAGGCGGATCGGTCTATATCACGTGCGGCACCTTTGCGGGGACCAGTGGCCTTATCCGGGTGTGCGGCGGAACCGGGAGCACGGCCGGCAACGCCGGCGGGGCAGGTGGAGGCGGCCGTATTGCAGTCAGCTACACCAGCGTGTCTGTGCCCAACACCGTCCGATTTGCGGCCACGCCCGGAACGAACGGCTGGCACGCGAGCAACTGGGACAAGTTCTGGCGCCATGCGGCCGAGGCAGGCACTCTCAGCCTGCCGGACACGAGGTTGTTGTCTCCCACGCTGTCCGGAAACAGGTTCCGCGATGTAAGGCTTGTCATGGGCGTGCCGGCATGGTCTGTCGACAGCCTTGTCGTGAGCAACTGCGCCCTCTGGTTTGAAGATGCCGGTTTCCGCCTGAAGGTGACGAACGACATGACGCTCTACGCCGGCACTGTCGGGCTGGGGCCGAAGAACGGTTCGACGAACTCCGTGGCATTGAACGTAGGTGGCAACCTGGCGTTCCAGGCCGGGAGCCGGTTGTATGTCTACGCCGGGATGACGAACGGTATGGGGCTGGAGTACGGCGCGCTTGTGAGTGTTACAGGCGGAGTCACAATCGGTTCCGGAAGCTGGATCTACCCGTACGCGCACGCGGACAACGGCGCGGCTGTGCGAATGCGCATGAACAGCCTGACCGTATCGGCCAACGGCGGCATCAATGCCGATGCAAAGGGGTATCGCTATGACACGGGCCCGGGCAAGGGGGGTGGGATTGCCGCCTGGGCAGGGGGAGGCGGCTACGGTGGCCGGGGCAGCGACGGAAGTGATGTCGAGGGGGGGAACACGTACGGCTTGGCAGAAACACCGAAACAGCCGGGAAGCGGCGGCGGCAGTTACCAGGCAACATTGAACTGTCGCGGCGGCTACGGCGGCGGCGCCATCCAGCTGGATGTATCCGGTGCGGCAACTGTCAACGGGACGCTTACGGCTGTCGGTGACAATCCGAACTGGGCCTCCGGTGGGGGATCGGGCGGCGGTATCTGGCTCAGTTGCGCCACATTCAGCGGCAGCGGGGGACTGCTGTCTGCAAACGGAGGGGACGGGATTGACGCCGGCGGGAGCGGTGGAGGATGCGGAGGAGGGGGGCGGATCGCGGTCAACTACGGATCGCTCGGTGCTGTTTCGGAAATGCGGTTTTCGGCAGCGTCGGCGACCACCGGTTTCAAACACGCTACACCGGGAGACAGGGGAGCGGCGCGACTCGGCACCGTGCGTTTCCCGGACCTTGCGTTGATCGGCACCAACCTTTCGTTCATCAGCGGTTACATCGTGGTGCCGGGATTCTCGTCGTGGAGTCCAGCGAGTCTGCGGGTGACGAATGCGATGGTGGGGTTCCCGGGTGCCTTCAACCTGAGTGTTGCCGGCAACATGGTCATCACCGGCGCGGCGGCAGGGATCGTCATGGGTACCGGCGCTGTTGTTTCGTGTGGCGGGAACCTTGTGCTGGGCGGCGGCGGGCAACTGCGGATGTACGCCGCGGCCACGAACTCGACGCCGCGAAAATACGGCTCGCTGCTGGGCGTGACCGGGCAGGTGACGATATGCAACTCGGCCTGGATCTACCCGTACATACATGCCACGAACGGCGGGGCCGTGCTTCTCCGGATGGGAAGCCTGACGATTGATGAGGGCGGCGGCATCAAGGCTGACCAGGACGGGTACGGACACGGAAGCGGACCGGGACACGGTGGCAACGGGACATATGCCGGCGGGGCGGGCTACGGCGGAAGAGGCGGAGACGGATCTGCCTATGAAGGTGGTCCATCGTACGGGTCATCGAATGCCCCGATACTCCCGGGCAGCGGCGGCGGCGACTATGTGCCGGGTTACCTCACGACGCGCGGCGGCACCGGCGGCGGTGTGGTCTGGATCGATGCCGGGGGCCCGGTGACAATGAACGGAACCATCTCCGTGAACGGGCAATACCCCGGCAACGCTTCGGGCGGCGGGGCTGGCGGGTCGATATGGATTCTCTGTGATGGTCCTTTCGCCGGAGGCCTGCCGGCGATCATGCGGGCAAACGGGATGAACGGGGTCAACCAGGGCGGTGGTGGGGCCGGGGGCCGGATTTCCGTCTGGTACAACATGCCTTCATACCTGCGACAGGAAGCTCTTGCCGGCAACCTGGTCCACGTGGCCATGTCAAACCAGTGCCCGGCTTTCCGCGGGAGCATTACCGTGAACAAGGGGACCGGCTGGTACAACCTGCCCGATCCGCGTGGCGCCCAGCAGGGCAGCGTTGTCTTCTACGCAGCGGCGTACAGGTCCGGCATGGTCATCATCGTGCAGTAGGTGTGGTTGGCAGACGGGTAGGGCGAGGCCTCCCAGCCTTCGTCCCGAGCACGAAGCGTCTCGGGACTTCGGCGGAGCAGGCCTGGCCGGGCCGGAAGAGAAGAAGAAAGACGGCTCACCCGAAGGGTTCGCCCTACCATTGCGGAATTGGCCGGGTCTCAATCCGATTCCGGAAATCCTGTTATCCTGTCAGTTCCGGCATCCGCGTCGGCGGCCGGCTACTCCAGTCCGAGGTCCAGCAGCCGATTGGCATTGCGCCACGTGATCTTCTCGTAGACGGCCTGTGAGATGTTCTGCTTCTTGAGAGCGTCCGTCAGCCACCCGATATGCTGCATGTTGTTCTTGATCGAGCAGTAGTCCAGCCCCAGCAACAGTCGATCCTGGAATTCATCCATAAACCGCCACGCGTGGGCGGGATCGCGCGCGAGGGAGTTGAACCCGCTGCCCGCCGAAAGGTCACCATTCAGCGCAGGATATTTGCGCAGGAGGTCGATCAGCCTGCCACCAGGTTTGACCGGTCCGTTCGGGTATCCGTTCTTGTTCGCGGCCGAAACGTCACCGCTGATTTCGCTCCAGAACCCCGGGCTGTGGCCCAGGAATACCAGCTTCGGGAAACGTTGCAGGACTTTCTCGAACTTGGGCAGCCCGATTTCGTCGATGATGCCGTACGAGTCCACGTCCGCCGTAATCGTGTGGAAGGTGATCGGGAAACCAACCTTTTCCGCGGCGGCGAAAAGGGCGTTGAGCCCAGGGTCATCCCAGGGCATTCGGGGAGTCATTTCCCCGATACCCTTGAACCCCAGCTTCCGGCACTCTTCAAGCAGCGGGAGGAAATCATCGACCGTGATCTTCTCCGGCAGGCGGGGCAGGCGCGGGTCCATGTTGCAGAACGGGATGAAGCGGCCGGGATACTTCTCGCAGATGTAGAGAATCTCGCCGAGGCTCTGCTGCTCGCATGGCGTCTCGGGGCTGACTATGGGCAGGATAACAGCTTTGTCCACCCCCTTTCTGTTCATTACTTCGATCTGCTGCTCCATTGACATGAAGGTGCCGCCGCGGGTCGATCCCCGTTTCGGCCAGGCGAACACATGCGCGTGAACATCAATGATCATGACTGGTCTCCATACGATTGCCGTTGACGGTACACGACGTGTCGCGCTGTGTCACGACCGGATCATGATTCGGCGCCAAGGGATTGACGCCCTCCATGATGCAGTCAGGCGTTTGACGTGGGGTATGGAGGGCGGCAATCCCTTGCCGCCATGCACAAGGCAGAGTAACATCCGCCTCCCGTATTGCGGACGTGCCGCGCCGTGTGGCAGAGTGACGCGACGATTGCTGTTCTGTTGACCACGGAAACGGAGGTGTGTTGTGGCGAGACGGAAAGATGAAGACACAAGTCGCGTGCGGTTGCAGGCGAGCCGCAAGGGCGTGAAACGTTTTGTCGAGGCTGGTTTCGGAATGTCGGTGCACTGGGGACTCTATGCGTTGATCGGGCATGGCGAGTGGGTGTATTTCCAGGAGGGGATCCCGTTCGAAAAGTACCGCGCACTGATGACGAAGTTCAACCCGGTCCGTTTCGACGCGAACGAATGGGCGGACCTGATGGTTGAGGCGGGACAGAAGAGCCTCGCGATTACCTCTAAACATCACGACGGGTTCTGCATGTGGGATACGGCGCTCACTGATTTCAAAGTGACCCGGACCCCGTTCGGCAGGGATGTGCTGGCCGAACTTGCCGTTGCACTCAGGGAACGCGGGATTGCGCTGCATTTCTACTACTCACTTGTGGACTGGACGCACCCCGCCTACCGGACTGACTGGCCGCGCTATGTGGAATACTATCATGGCCAGCTCCGCGAACTTTGCACCAACTACGGCCCGATCGGCGGTTTCCTGTTCGACGGGTACTGGCCGAACTGGGACATGGACAAGAAGACGGCAAAATACTGCGCGCCGCGCGGGGCGTGGGACTTCACGGGTGCGTACGACCTGATCCACAAGCTCCAGCCGGACGCTGTGATCACGAACAACTCGCACCGGTTGCCCCTGAAAGGCGAGGACTACCAGGTCTGGGAACAGGACCTGCCCGGTGAGAATCGTTTCTTCCGGAGCAACTGCACGCAAGTTGGAACCAAGCCGACCGCGGCCTGGTGGACTGTACAGCCGGGCTGGTCGTACACGCCGCGGGACCACAATCCGAAACGGGCGGACGATCTCATAGAGTTCTACCGCAGGGCAAAAGCGAAGAAGGCGGTGTTCATGCTGAATGTCGGCCCGCGGCCATGGGGCGACATCCATCCCGACGAGCAACGCGTCCTGCGCAAAATGGGAGCGAAGCTCAGAACACTCGGCCTGTAACAGATCCGGTGAGGGTGGATCGGCGAGTCTCTCGTTGTCATACCGGGCCCCGACGTCGAAAAGAGGAACGGCTCGGCAAGCCTCGCCCTCCAGTTTTCGTGGCAATCGCGTGCATACCGATGGAGGGCGAGGCTTGCCGAGCCGCTCCGCGCCACCCATAACTGAGGCATCACGTTTTATTGCGGATTCAGGGCGACGTATGGCAGAGTCTGGCGCGAGGGGGGACTAGTGGGAATATGAAGCCAAAAGCACTGGATTTCTTCGACTGCAACACGTGGCTGGGACGGCCCATGAACATGCCGTTCGCGCATCATCGGCCGACCGACTTATCCGCAAAGGGACTGCTCAAATCTATGGACAGGGCCGGAATTCGGCGCGCGCTGACCTGGCATATTTCCCAGCGTGACATCTTCCCCGTAACGGGAAATAGACTCGTCGACAAAGCCGTCCGCGGACACGAGAAACGGCTTGTGCCGTGCTGGACCATACTTCCGCCCGACAGCGGTGAACTCGGTGACCTTGACGACTTCTTCCGTCGTGCCGGTCGCGCCGGTGTCCGTGCTTTCCGCGCTTTTCCTGACATCAACCGCTACCTGTTGCGGTACGACGTGATGGGTGAACTGCTGGACCGGATGGTGGCGGCGCGTGTGCCTCTCATCCTCGCGGTGCCGGGCCATACGAACTGGGAGAGCGTTTATGATTTGCTGGCCGCCGTACCGGATCTCGTCATGATCATCACGAACATGGGCGCATGGGGCTGCGACCGCCAGTTCAGGCCGCTTGTCCGGCGCTACCCGAATGTCTACATAGAGACCAGCGGCTATATCACGGACGGCGGCATCGAAGCGTTTGTCGAAACCTACGGGGCGGAAAGGATGGTTTTCGGGTCGAACTATCCGGAGGCGTATCACGGGGCGACGATGCTTGCCATTGCCCACTCGACAATCCGGCCCGACGAGAAACAGGCCATTGCCGGCGGGAACCTGGAGCGGATTCTGGGGGAGGTGCGGCTATGATCAATCGCACCAGCAAACTTGCGGCGGAGTTCTGGAAGCACGGCAAGACGCGCAGTTGCCCTGTCATCGACATGCACGGGCACATGGGGCCTTTCAGGGGGATCTATTTCCCGCGGGCCTCGACCGCGGACATGGTCAAGACGCTGGACGAATGCGGCGTGCGCATGCTCGTATTCTGCCATCACGAGGCGCTGTTCTGCCCCGAGATAGGCAATACCACGGCCATCGAGGCGGTACGCAAGTACCCGAAACACCTGAGGGCTTATCTCGGGTTGCTGCCGCATCATCCTGAACAGATCGCGCGGGACCTGGCAACGTATGACAAGTATCGCGACGTCTACGTGGGCCTCAAGTTCCTCGCGGGATATTTCCAGATCCCGTGGGATGCGAAGGTTTGGGAATGCGCCTGGCAGTTCGCCAACGAACGGAAACTCATCGTCCTTGGCCACACGTGGGGCGGCAGCCAGCATGACGGCCCCGGCCAGGTACGGAAGGCAGCCGAAAAGTACCCGGATATCAAGCTGCTCTGCGGGCACAGCATGTTCGGGGCATGGGACGAGGCTGTTGCGGTCGCCAGGGACCTTCCCAATGTCTACCTGGAACTCACTGCGCTTCTCTCGTACCGGGGTCCGCTTGAGAAGTTCGTCGATGCCGGACTTGTCGACAGGATTCTCTTCGGCACGGACCTCCCTTGGTTCGATCCGCACCAGGGAATCGGCGCCGTGCTCTCGGCGGACATCACTGATGAAGATCGCCACAAGATCCTGCACCGTAACGCGGAGAAACTTCTGAAGGGTGTCGGAGTGCGGATCAGTCATCAGTGATCGGTCGGAGGGACTAGTGGGGGTGAGGTCCATCTCTGTCCGTCTTGTCCATATGTCTTTTCGACAACGGAGGCCGGATGAAAATACGACATGTTGTGGCGCCAGTTCTGCTGGCCCTTTCCCTTTCTGCTTCGGCGGCGACACTGGCGTTGAAGGACTTTCCCGAGGCGGAGAAGAAGCTGGCGGACTCGGTTGACCCGTGGGGGTTGACCTTTGCCGACCAGATGGTCCGTTTCCAGTCGTGCTTTGCCACGACATCTTCCCCCGAGTTCGTGGTCGGCGTTACCCATAGCCTGGTTAAAGTATTCGAGAACAAGTACTGGTTTCGCGGCGATATCATATCCCCACTAGTCCCCCAGCCGGTGCTCAAGCCGTTGTGGGGCGTGACCGATTCGACCGTCAGTTTTCAGCTCGCGGTACTCCCACGAACGGGGGCGGAAGCCGCGGCCTATACGGTCCAGCTGAAGACGGACGGCGGCGCGGCGACCACCGTCTGGCGCGAGGAATATGTCAACGCAGGGCAGGCGTGTTATCCCCGCCTTGAGAGCGAATACTGGCCCGATCCGCTCGTGCGCACGAACCGTTGTGAGCTCTCCGGCGTTGCGGGTGGTGTGTTCCTGTGCGAAGTGGCGGTTCCCGCCAGGTTCAAGGGTGACAGGCTGACCTGCTCAGTCGACGTTACCAAGGTGGACGGTCAGAAAGTAACCTTCCAGGTGCCGGTGGAAGTGGTGGCGCTGGAGATTCGTCCGAAGGACTTTCCGCTCGTGGCGTGGTACGGTCAGGGGAAACTGTCGGACGAGCAGTTCCGCGGCATGTGTGTCATGCTGCTGTCCAATCACTTCCAGCCGTTAGTGAGCGGCGAGTACGGGAAATTGTGGAAGACAAATGCGCCGCAACCGTTCGTCGAGCTGATAGAATTCCTCATGAAAAACGGCCAGACGGTGTTCGACCTGCCTGCCTCGCCTCATCCGAAGATGTACCAACTCCTTAAGGAAAAGGGCTGGCTTCCGAAATTCATATCCAAGGGGGCGGGGGACGAACCGGACGGGGCGACTTTCGCGAAGAGCGACATTCCGTACACGCAGGAAATGCGGAAGAAGATGCCGGGGTTGAGGATCTACCAGGCGACGGAAGCCCATGCGCGGCTCGCAGAGGGACTGGACGTCATTATGACCGATCTCTCGAGTGCCAAGTACGATCCCCGGACGTTTGTGTGCCCGGCAGGTGTGGAGCTCTGGCACTACTACTGTCATCTTCCGATCAACTGGCAGATGCGCGCGCCGCTTGTGCAGGCGCCAAACATGGAAATCGACAACGACGCGCTCCAACACAGGCTGGCGCTGTGGATGTCGTGGCGCTACGGTGCGAAAGGTGTGCTGATATGGTCGGGCAACTCGGAGTGGTCTGGCCTGGGCGACGACTTCTGGGCAAAGAAGGAGCTGCCGAAGAAGGAGAACGCGGGATATCCGTACGGCGGTATTCACCACGGCAACGGATTTCTCGTCTATCCGCCGCGGACGCCGGGCGGCGAGGTGCTTCCTTCCCTGCGACTCAAGATTCTGCGTGACGGCCTGGAGGATATTGCGATCTTCGAAGCTGCCAGGAAGAAGTGCGGCAAGCCGGCTGAGGAGTGGGTGAACCCTGTACCGACGGTGTTCCAGCATCCACACTTCTACGACCAGCTCCCCGACGCGCTCCTGGGCAAACGTGAGGCGGTCCTCAGGAAGGTACGGGAGCAGAAGTAATGGCAGGAAGAGAACCTGTCGCCCGGGTGTGTGTCATCCTGTCGTGTGTTGCGCTTTCTGCGCTGGCATCGCCGGCGTCGGCGCAAGTGCACTACCCGACTACGCCATCCTTCAATGCGCGCTGTGAACTGGACCGGGACCAGCAGGATGAGTCGGTGTGGCCCAACGCGCTCAGTTCCGGCAATTCGGATCCGTGGATATCGCAGAACCATGACCGCATCCGGAAGATGCGCCCGCGGGTACTGGTGCTCAATTTCGCCAACAGCCTCGACATGGAGGGGGCGAAGCGATACGCGGAGAACATGGCCGACCTGCTGGGCGAATCCTCCCGCTACCACGGGTACAGTGACCCGGTGGCGCCGCGCTTCTTCGAGTACAGCGTCGTCACTCCGCAGGGTCAGACCTAGAAACTAGAATGTGGCCGCCTCGCAGCGATTCACAATCCTCGCCACTCGGCGAGCGAGGCCACTGTCACCGGCCAGCATCGCGCGCGCGAGCTGCCTGGCCTTTCCAACCGAACTCTCGCTCCCGTACCCGAATCGCTTCGCAACCTCTCGCTGGCTTGCACCACTGCATCTGCAGCACAGCTCCACCGCCAGCGCCTTGACCTTTCCAACCGCCCTCCCGTGACCGGTCAGATCCTCCGTTGCCACCTTGAATTCATCAC
>Ga0172375_10012242_pt1 | contig 10774 bp, 12 predicted proteins | sample LakKiv1m_FD_114537 | JGI IMG/M metagenome (GOLD analysis project Ga0172375, IMG submission 114537) | Freshwater microbial communities from Kabuno Bay, South-Kivu, Congo - kab_092012_11.1m | ecosystem: Environmental > Aquatic > Freshwater > Lake | place: Democratic Republic of the Congo...
CCTTAACCTTGAAGCTGAATTTGATCTTAGCGAGTTTTTTTACTTTAGGTAGTTTAATAGCCTTTAGCTTTATGGATTTACCCTTCTTAACCGACCTTATTGATACTTTTTTTGGCTTTTTCTGGTAAGAGGTGAATTTACTGAACCCGCTTTCCAAAGGAGGAAGCCCCAACTGTGCCCGTACTTCATTTTTATAGGCGGTGTTTGCGTTAAGATACTCCTGAACCTGTGGATCTTTCCAGTTTCCTGCGTCCATCTGCGCTTGTACATAGGACGAGGCTTTTGGAGCCTGAAGCCCTGCCTTAGGTTGGGAGCCCACGCGACTAAAATATGTGCTCACATCCTCCCAGTATGGCTTTAGCCATGCAATGTTTTCCTTTTGAAGGGCCGACTTATCATCACCCGGTGGTAGAGAAGAGATTAAAAGAACTGCCCGCTGTTTATCAAAGGGAAGGTTATATAAAGGGTTGACGGGTGTTCCGTCCACCTGAGACCGAACCCTGGATTCCTGTGCCTCTCGCGCGAGTATTTCTGGGTTTGCAAGCCGTATCTGGGCAAATGCCATAGATTCCTGACGGTTTGAGGAGGGAAGACCATTCTCATCAAGTGTTTTAGGCGAATGAAGATAGTCATAGGCGGTTGTAAGGCGAGGAGACCAGTTTTCGGTTGCCTTAGCGCGGGTTTTATCCATTATGTCTCCTCCTATTGCTCGCGTAAAACGTGCGGCGGTTGCGTCTACAACATCCATTCCCTTGGCTTGTTCTTTGGGAATCTTTCCCATTGTGGCAAGCCCTGAATCTATGGCTCCGGCAATGTCTGTGGCGCTTGATCCACCATATCCTTTTACTAAATGCTGTGCTTTAAGTGGAGAAAGGTTGGTAACTTTCCCAATCGCACGCATGGTGGCGGAGGTTGTCTTGTATACCTGGTCCTCCGGCTCCAGATTCCGCATGTTTGAAGGGACAATCTCTTTTCCCGTGTAAAGGTTGCGGTTAAGTGCCACCTCAACCCCCGGCTTCACAAACTGGGGGGTCAGTTGGTTCATAGGGCTTTCAATATCCATGCTCGTTGTCGTCCCGATAAGGTCACGGGCTATAGCTGAGGCGGCAACCTTCTCCCCCTGGGCGGCCTGGAGCGTGTAGAGGCGGGAAATATTAGCGAGATTAGCAATCTCCTGAGACAAAGGAATCTTATACACCATCCACCTCCCGTTTTCATCCTTTTTCGGGTTCGGGGGAATGATAATAAAGTTTGACTCCTTCTCCCAGTCCTGAATGTCATCGTACGCTTTCTTTCGGTCGGGAGTTGCATTGTTCCACAAAGTTGAGGCAACCATCGGCATGAAGACCGCGGCGGTCAGCTTAGCCCCTACGGCGGTTGGATTCTTCTGGGCGGCACGGAGGAAAGACCGTGAGCCCTGAATTCCTGCGTTAAAGTAAGGAATGAACCAGTTTAAGACACGCGAAAGGTCTCCGTAGCGGGCAAAGTCAACGGTATTCTGCCGGGCGGCACGGGCGGCTAAAATTACTGCGTCCTGGTGGGTTCGTCCTTCCTTAACTAGCTGGTCGTAGGTTCCCTTAAACTGCTGGATACGGGTGAACTCCTCGCCCCGTGATAGAATGTTTTCGTATGAGCGGAGAATCTGGTTGGGATGGGTGATTTTGTAGGCAACCTTTGACCCCAGGCTCTTGTTTGATTGCAGAGCCTCAAGGGTTATTTTGGGGCTTTCCCGATAGATGTCAAATGACGTCCCCATGGCACCTGACTGCTCCATCCTGCGGAATGTTTCACCGTGTTTTACCGCCTCAAACATGGACTCAACCGCGTTGCGTGGGTTTAAAAGGGATGTTGAGGCGGCCCGATCACTGTTGATAAATGCCGTCATCTGGTCGCGGGTGACGTTTGAGGCCACAAACGGGATGCGAAGCGTTGTGGTTCCCGCCTTAAAGATGCGGGTGGGAGTATTTATAACCCGCGCCCAGAGGGGCATCTGTTCTTTATTAAGGTTCTTGGCGGCCTCGGCAACATCTTTATTAACCTCCCACATCTCCTTTGTCCCATTGCGGAACACGGAAATGGTGTTTTTCGTGCCAATAGTTTCATTTTTTTCCAATAGCCTTAGTCCGTAGGGATTTCCAGGAATTGTTTTATAATCAGTTAATATCTTTGCGGCTTTGTTGCGCTCTACCTCGTTTATCGTCTTATAAGCCCGATTGATAATTGAAACCAGCGGGTTCTCAATCGCCCGTTCTGACCCTTTCATCGCCTGAACGGTTGTTTGCTTGGAGATTGAAGCAACCCCTTTTCCTACCCGCTTGATGTTTCCCACCTCATCGGGAGAAAATATACGCTCCCACCGTACGTAGTTGGGGTTTTCTTTGGAGAGCTTTTCAACCGTTCCCGGAGTCAACATACCTTCCTCCTCTGCCATCTTAGCAAGAGACTTAAACATTTTAGTTATAACATTTGCTTTTTCTTCAAACCGAGTGACGTTTTTCTTTACCAGCGCGACATCGGCTTTTAGATTCCGTCCCGTAATTTTTCCCTGCCGGGCGGCTCCAGTTATATTATCCCGCGCAATCAAATACTGTCCCAATTCATCCATGTCTTTCCCAATTACTCCCTCCAACCCATTGTCTTTGAGCCAGCGAGTTGCAATGGTGTCTGAAGCCAATACCCTAGAAATCTGGTCATCAATATTTTTTGAAGGGAGAATTTCTACTTTATTTTTTCGCGCATATTCATTTAACGGGTCAACGAGTGGAGTGTATGACTCAACAAATATCCGTTTGAATGACTTTTCAATTCCTTTTACCTTAGCCATAAATCCGAGCTTTTCTCCCGCCGCGGCTTCCCTTTGGCGGGTTATCTGCTCTTTCATATATTCATTAGGATTTATGACTGGTTGTTCAAGGGTAGGAGGCGCGGCCTTCACTTTTATTTTTCCGTTGACGACTTTCACTTTTCCTGATTCCTCACGGGCGTTTTTGGTTGCAAGCCCCACATTGAACTGTCCCATTCCCGGTCCTCGGTCGGCCTGTTCCATAATAAGATCAAGGGCGTTTTTTAGTTGGCGGTTATTGAGATTTGATGCTTGTTTGCCAAACACTACCTGGGCAAGAGAGTCAATATATTCTCCCAACGCACCAAGATTCTTACGGTTGATTCCTTTTGGGTTTTCCTCAACCTGTCGGGCAAACTCACCTACGATTTTTCGCACTTCAGGAGTAAATCCCTTCCGTACTGTCTCTATCTGTTCTTTTTTAAATCCTCCAAGAGGATTTTTTATCGTTGTCCCCGCCATTATTCCGCCCGTAAAATAATTAGTCATAAATCGTTCTGTTCCTGCCATTAGTGGATTGTTTTTCAACTGAGGCGTACTTTGAATCCTTTTTTCAGTTGCTTTCATATTCTCTTCTCCAATTCCAGTAAATAATTTTTGTTCACGGGCAAAATTTATAGCACCAGGAATAAAAGAGGCTAGTTTGTTTGCTCCTTTGACAACGGGTGCGATTTCTGGAGCGCCAGCTCCAAGATATGCTCCGGCGGATTGGGAGAAGGATTGGCCTACTTTATTATTTAATGGGTTTTGAAACCCAGTCATAAAGTCGGTTGCATTAGTTTTGAGAGAATTGAAGTTCTGTTGATGCACTTTTGGCGTTGTTACTTTTGGAGCAAATGGAATATAGGGCGCAACCTTTGAGTAAGTGTTGGCGTAGTTTTGAAAAGCCTGAGGCGCTTGTTTAATGACGTTTCCTGCGAACGATTTTATTTTATTGAGGGATTGTTTGATGAGGCCGTCCATGAATTAATGGTACGTGGAAAATCAATCACTTATCAATATGACCACCCGGCGGAGCCGTCCGAGTACAGAGCCCGTCCGTCAGGAAGCCGACCTACGACCGCCTTTTTGATCGCTCCCTGGTACTGCCACTCTTCCGGCTTGCTGATGGAGCCGATGTACTGGCCGGAGAAGTTGGAGTTCCCCATCTGGTTCTGGACCTGTGAATACTGGGCCGGAGTCATTGCATAGTTTGAAAATGTACTAGAGGCAGTATTTCCTGCTGTCTGCGCGGCGCCTGTCGTTTTTGCATACTGTTCAATATTAAGGTTTGCCTGCTCACGCATCAAGGCTAGTTGCTGTTCAAACTGGGTAGCTTGCTGTTCCACCTGAATTGCTTCATTACGAAGTGACTGCAAAGCCTGAAGTTTTGCCTGTCCCTTTGCTTGTTCGGTTTGGGCGCGCATGTTATTGATCTGTGAAATTGCATTTACAAAGTCTGATTGTATTTTAGCCATAGCAGATTGTTTACTCTGTTGAAGCTGAAGCATACCAGTCTGATACTGGGATTCAACGTCTTTCCGCGCGGTTTCAATCTGTTGGGTAAATTCAGCAAACTGACGATTGGTTGATCCAAACTGGCGTTGAGCCTCTGCTCCCTGGATTTCTGATGCCGCCTGGCCTGCGCTTGACGCACCACCAAATCTCTGTACGTTTCCTCGCTGAAGTTCATCATAGAGCCTTCTGGCTTGTGCAAAGGCATCCTCTTTTTGGGTCTTTCCCTTGGTCATCTGAGTGTCAAGTTGACCCATTGTTTGCTGTCTGTTGGTTCCAAGCTGGGCTTGGTTTGCAATTAAATCCGCCTCTGCCGCTTTTTCTGCCGCCGTTTTTGCGTCTCCTATCAATTTTTCATTCTGGTCAAGATAACCCATAGTTGACCCAAAGGTTTCATTAATCATCTGATTATAAACATCGCCTCCTGGTTGCTGACGTTTCCAGTTCTCATAGTCCTGTGGAGTCTGAAAATAGTTTCCGTCCCTCCAAAATCCCCAATTTGAAGTGTTGCTCCAGTCAGTTTGCTGTTGAGAAGAAGAACCACTATTATTGTTACTATTTTGATTTGTTGGAGTGGAAGTCTGAGTATAGGGCTGAGTAGACTGTTGTCCAGCCCAGTTTCCACTCAGTGCTGTAGAGCCCTGATTTGCAGGATTTGTCATCCCTCCTGAGTTCTGTCCATAAGTGATATAAGGTCCAGGCGTTGTTTGACTATATGACGGTCCCGTTGATCCAACTGGTATATTTTGATTACCTCCCTGTGCTACGGGTTGATAAGGTGTTGGTACGGGAGCAGGAGGTATAGAATACTGCGTTGTATTATTCGCCATACTCCCATTATGAAGTAAAAGAAAAACACTTATCAAGAGATAGACCATCTCTGTGGATTGTATCTAGGATAAGACCGTTCCTTTGCTTTCCAGGACATGGCAAAGTAGCGAATCGCATCCATCATATCATCTCCCACCTTGTAGGGGATCTCCCTCACCGTTGAGGTGTCGTTTTTGTTTTGAATCCACCTATATTTCTCAAACTCATCCGCGACATATCCGAGATATTTGCTTACCATTAGAGTCGGCTTCCCTGTGTCGTTTCGCACCTTCAGCATTTCGGCAACCTTTACAATACCATTTTTCACTGAGTCTTTTCCTTTTTCAACCGGGTTAAACACAACTCCATTTCCTGATAACTCCGCAATCGCCATTGGTTGGGCGGAGTCAGCAACAGGATAGGTGATGCGTTTTCCTTTGTCTTTGACCTTCACAACTTCTGCGATCTGATGTTCAGTGAATCCATTAACGTAAAGCCCATCGTATAGATAAATGCTTCTTTGGTCGGGGGATATAGCAAAGTAAGCAAGAGCGGTTTTATGGGCAAATCCAAAGTCCAAAGCGCGGGTAAAGGTCCAGTTTGAGTCAAACTCCGGAACCTCAACCATGTGGATCTCGCGGTTGAATTCTTTGTAGATCAATCCTTCCATCTTCCGGAACTCCCCCATAATCTCCTGTGCAAAGGCATCTTCGGTCATTTCACGTTTCATGGTCTCAATTTCCTCCCGATCTATGTGTGGATTCTCGTAGGTGGTGAAGTGGTGGTAGGAGTGGTCATCATCTTTAAATATCTTTCTTCCCTCTCCCGCGTCGTTATAGGCCAGATCTTTAAAATGATTAAACCCGTTTGGAGTTGAGACAAACCACACCTTTGCTTTTGAATCCGCAAGGGTTGGTCTCATGATCTTCCACACAAGATCCCATTTATCAATAAACGCACACTCATCAAAGACACAGAAATCAATATGCACTCCTCTTAATGAATCGGGGTTATCGGCTCCTTTTACATGAATCTGGGCCCCGTTAATAAGAGTAATCTTCAATTCCGTTTCGTTTTTTTTGGCAATAGCCGATCCGGGAATTGATTCAAGAAGCATCTCCCATAAGATGTTCTTTGCCTGCTTATAGGTTGGGGCTACATACCAGAGCGTTGACTTTGGCATCTGGGTAGCTAGATAAAACAATCTATAGTCAATCAACCAGGTCTTTCCAGCCCGTCTCCCACAGTTTACAACGATATACCGCTTAGGATCCTTCCAGACGATTTTCTGCCAATCAGATAAATTAACGTGTACTTTTTCAGACATTATTTTTTACTAACTTAAAACCCCATCTATAGAATCAGTATATATACACAGTAATTCTATTCAATTCTATTTTGAGATAGTACCAATTTAATATCTATTTTTTATGGGGATAGTACTATTTGTTTATAGTTTCTTTAGTTTATCTTTAGTTTATAGAGTTTATAGTCCCTTAGATACATATACAGTAAAGCCCCCCCCTCTCAATATGGGGGATGATAAGCATTCTTTTCTATAACGTCGTAAATTGGTTCATATACGACGTGTATGCTATATACTATAAGGTGAATATGATGTTTTATATAACCCCGGGATTTTGTTTACTCGTAGGCATGAGTGTTATCCTGTAGTGCTAGCAATATAAGACTAATTATGTATTAATTACTATCATCTGTTGAAGATCTGCCTTGTTCTCTTCCTTTGTAATGGAGCCTTGTAACCTGTCAATCATCTTATCGTGCATCTTCCAGTCTCTATCCCCTACTTTTCTCATTCTTTCTATATGATAATCAACTGCAAAAGCTATAGCCTCTTGAGCTTTCTTAGTATTATTCCATTCTTTTATTGTCTGGGGATCCACTCCTAATACCTCAGCGGTTATTCTTGCAGATATGTATTTACCTTCCTTTACCATTCTTATGAATGTTCTGTATTGTCTTTTCTTTCTTATAAATATCTCTTTATTTTGGGGGATTATTGTGGGGGGATTATTTGGAGCGGAAGTAATGGTTTTATTTATGTTCTCTATGCTTATTGCTTCTAATGGGGAATTATCTTGGGGGATTTTTTGTTCTTCTTGAGGCTGTACTAATACCGGAGGCTTTATAAACATATTTATAGTGTAATTTATGTGTACTATCTTTTCAATATAGATTGTCTTGCGGGAATTCTGCGGTTATAAATCTTTCAATTACCGCAGGATTTTTTATCTTTTAGCCTTAACTCGTTGCGGTAATTTATAAATCTATTTCTTAAATACCTATTGACACACAGTATGCACTGTGTTACCATAATAACCATATACGCTCTTTGACAATTAGCACTATACGCAGTAGCAAGCGCGACAATCACACATTATAAATTGATTGTTACGGCTTGTAATTATTAAAAATAAAAAAGCATTTACCGAAATAAGCGGCAAAACAATATATCATTGTGAATATAAAAACTGCCGTAAGTTTGTTGAAAAAGGGTATGTTGTTTGTAAAAAACATATAGGACAGAATAAAAGAGATTTCCTTAAAAATCATATTTTTATCGGAAATACTGTCTATAAGTGTGACAAGCAAACAGCCCACATTTTCAATAAATAAATCCGTAAGCGTCAAGCCTAACAGCTTGACCGCTTGCTCATGCGTATAGAATTATCCCCAGACACAAGGACACAAAGACAAGAGTATAAATTATTCCTTGATACATCAATACTATGGGAAAATTACAGGACTTCAAAAACGAGTTAGACTGGTACCTTGATAATTGGGATTGGATACTCAATGGCACTTATGGTTATGAACATTATCAAAACTATAAGCGTCAATATGAAGAAGCAAAAACACTTACACAAGGAAGAAAACAACAGGCGTTAAGACGAATTGTTATCAATTCGTTTACCACGCTTGTATCTATTGAGCTTGGCTGTTCTTACGGACACGCTCAAAAAATCATTGTAAAGGCTCTTGGATTGCCACGACTTGAAAAGATAAACAAAGAACGTATACCACAACTAGCGGAAATATACGCTGATTAGTTTCTCTTGCCTTGTCTTTGTGAATGGGGATAATGGATAGCAATAAGCCCGTAATACCTGCTTTTATGGGCTGGTTGTTATCAATTCTCTTATAAATTATGAAGAAAATAAATTGGTTAGGTCATAGATGGTATGTGGAGGGAGTTAGTACACTTGGGCCCGATTATGTTCAATTAAGAAGGGTTAGTTTTTTATCAGACCTACAGAAAAGAGGAAGTGTAGCGACTGTTATTGACGCCTCAAAGTCTGATTTAATTAAAAACAATATACATATATGAAAGATATACCACTATATGAAGATAAAATAGATATAAGAGATATCTTAATTGATTTTCTTAACGCTATACAAAAAGTATACCTATTAAGCCAAAAAGATGCACAAGACCTGTATGAACGTATTAAAAAGTTATCAATTAAAACCGATTAACTATGGAAGTAACTATGGAAGGATACAACAGGACCGAAGAGGAGGCCGAATTATTACAAGTTGAAGAGGCCGAAAAGGAGGAAGATCGAGAGAATGAACGGGAACGGGTAGAGGCTGGGTTAAAATATTATAAATTATCAAAATAAATATAAATAATATGAAACCTAAAAACAAAAAGGGGAAAAAACTGAAACCATGCAAGGTGTGTTACGATCCGTATTGTAACGGGACTATTCATTATAAATTAAGCAAATAAGTATGAATGATACTACATATGAGGCTTTAAAAACAGTTGTAAAAGGTGCAAGGTTCTATATTAATAGAAAATATGGAGATAGAAAAAGACTGGATAAAAATGAAACATGGGAAAAGGCTATATTTTTAAGAGATATTGTAACCATTGAAAATTGGATTGATAAAGTTGAAGATGAACATAAATAATATGAAGCGATTTATTATATGGGTACTCTGTCATATTGATCCCGTATGGAATGAGAGGCTGACGGATTATGGGGATTTAGATACAGTTATACAAACATTTTTAGTATAAATTTATGTATTGTAAAAAATGTAAAAGAAAAATAAAAAAAGTGCTTACTGTTCTTAATGAAGGAGGCATAACAAATAGGTGTGGGGTTTGTTTATCAATTATAAACTCAAAATAACAAATGAAAAAACAGACAGGACACAAGCTAACGGATTTTATTTTATGGATGGCGGGTATTGATCTTGAAAAACAATTCAACGAGGCGTGGGAAAAACATTCAATTAAAGTATACGATTGTGATTGTTTGGATAAATTCGGCAATCCGTATATGATACCCATTGAAAAGGAAACAGAAGGCGGACTTAAAAAAGGAAGCATAATACTATGAAAAAGAAAAAAATAACAAAGAAATGGACTAAAAAACTTATAAAACTGATAAAAGAAGACATTGACGAACACGAACAATATAACGAAGAAAGGGCTGTTGATAGGGAGCGTGAGGCTTTAAAGGGAGAAGCTATAAGTTTTAATAACTTTGAATGAGTACGCTTATCTTGATACTATTGCTTGTTGTTATTATTTTAATTCAACAAAATGAATAAAATTACTACCGAAAAAGTAATTAAAACGACCGGAGAGGCAGAACAGATCATGAGGCGTGCCAAGCGGAGAGCAAAAAGGTTATTTGGCTGGAAAGTGATTTCTCTAACTATCATTCTGGTGGCTTTTTTGTGTGCCGGAGTGGTGTTTTATGGATTTATGCAAATAAGCGCTTGGTATGACGTCAACAAAGTGTCATTCCAAAATCCGCTTATATTGCGGTTTCCTGTGGTGGTTTCGTTACGCAACGTATCTACTGTCAGAAAATCAACCAGAGTTGCCTCTACGGTCATTGTGGAGCCGTTTTTGCCTATCGTAAATGAAGCATACCGAAAGGTTCGTGTTTTAGAGAGCAATGCAGGGATGAGTAGAAAAGATCTGCTTGACCTACACAACTATTGTCAGTCAATTGGAAAGGTAAATGAAATAGGATGGCGACCTTTCGGAAGCGTAAAGCGATTTTGCTTTGATTCCTATGCCGAAGAGTACGCTCAGTTCAAAAAAACCTTTATAGAAAGATTAGAAGTTATGACGCTTGACGAGGCCCTCTGTATTCATAATACAGGCAAAAAACAGCCTATGTGTAAATATAGCGTTGAGTTCCATAATCTATGAAAAAACTATTTGGATATCCAACAAACGAACACCTATACCAGAAAATAAGAAAGCAATATGTATTCAAGATACAAACCCAAGAAGAATTAAAGCAAAGGAAAGAAGTTATCCTATACCTTTTCAGCAAAGATATGACCTACCAAGAAATAGGGGACCGACTTCAAATTACCCGCGAACGAGTACGCCAGATACTTAGTAAAGAGGGATTTTCAGGCAAACAGCGACAAAAAATGATTAGGGAGAAAAGAATACAGGAAAAACTGCTTACAAAAGAAAAGAGACTCCATACGTTGGGGAAAAGCTGTCTATGCGGGAGGGTGTTTATACCAGACAAGAGGCGGGCGCTTGATTCTGAACTTTGTCCTACCTGTTATAAGAAAAATCGCGCAAAGCTAAGCGGATATGCGGCACAGCGCAAGTGGGGGCGA
>Ga0172375_10012243_pt1 | contig 10773 bp, 11 predicted proteins | sample LakKiv1m_FD_114537 | JGI IMG/M metagenome (GOLD analysis project Ga0172375, IMG submission 114537) | Freshwater microbial communities from Kabuno Bay, South-Kivu, Congo - kab_092012_11.1m | ecosystem: Environmental > Aquatic > Freshwater > Lake | place: Democratic Republic of the Congo...
GCTGTTGGCTGTATGCTTGATTGGAATCCGGATTCCTTTCGCCTCCAGTTGCTCGATTACTTGCTGAAATCGGGCAAGCTGCAAATATGCGAAGCTTTTGTCCATTTGATCCGAAGTGGCAAAGTGGGTATAAAGGCCTTGCAGCTCAATGCCTTCACTTCCCGCGGCTTTTTCTGCAAAGGGCAAAGCCTCACGCCAATCTACCCCGACTCGGCCCATGCCGGTATCGAGCTTGATGTGGATTTTCGCCAGCTTGTTGTGTTTCCGCGCCGCGGCTTGCAGCGCCTCGAGTCCTTTCGAGTCGTAGACCGTTGCCTCCAAATCATGGGCGACGAGACTCTCTGCCTCTTCAGGCCAAGTGCCGCCGAAAACCAAAATGGGACACCGCAGACCGTTTTGTCTTAGCTCGATTCCCTCTTGTGTTAGAGCCACGCCCAAATATTCGGCACCCTGTTGTAGGGCGAGACGGCTCACCTCCACCGCGCCGTGCCCGTAGGCATCCGCTTTCACGACGGCCATAATTGCTGCCGGAGCTACCTTTTTTTTAATCCCCGCCAAATTGAAGGCAATGGCGGATAGATCGATTTCCGCTACTGTGGGACGCGATGACTCTATGACAGTTCTCATGTCTGCATATCTGTGTTAGCGGCGTCTGAGAATTAGATTCTATTCCCGCCCGGCCTGACTCTGCTGCATTAAATAAGCATTGATAAAGCCGTCCAGCTCGCCGTCCATAACGGCAGATGTGTTGCTGGTTTCATGACTGGTGCGATGGTCCTTGACCAAGTTGTACGGATGAAACACGTAGGAGCGAATCTGGCTGCCCCAAGCAATGTCCTTCTTAGTGCTTTCGAGCTTGGCGATTTTCTTTTGTTCCTCTTCCATCTTTTTCTGATAGAGACGGGAAAGGAGTATTTTCATGGCGGACTCGCGATTGCGATGCTGCGAGCGCTCGTTTTGGCACTGCGCTACGATTCCCGTTGGGATATGGGTGATGCGCACCGCCGAGCTGGTCTTGTTGACATGCTGGCCCCCGGCGCCGCTGGAACGATAGGTATCGATGCGCAGATCCTTTTCATCCATGTCGACTTCAATGGCGCTGTCGACCTCCGGATAAATAAAGACCGAAGCGAAGGAGGTATGCCGTCTTTTATTAAAATCAAAGGGGGAAATGCGCACGAGACGATGCACCCCTGCTTCTGCCTTCAGATAGCCGAAAGCATAACTTCCGGTCACTTCAATGGTGACGCTTTTGATACCCGCTTCTTCATCAGACTGCAAATCCAAAACATCATAGGCAAAGCCATGGCGCTCGACCCAGCGAATGTACATGCGCATCAGCATCTGCGCCCAGTCCTGCGATTCGGTGCCGCCGGCGCCGGGATGTATGGTCAGAATGGCGTTCTTGGCGTCATTGGGTCCGCCCAACATTTTGCGAAATTCAAGATCCTGAACCTGCTGCATCAGCTTGCTGACTTCAAGGTCAATTTCTGCTGCAATCGACTCGTCATTCTCGTCTCTGGCCAATTCGAACAATTCTTGCAGGTCTGTACATTTTGTATTGATCTTTTGCCACACGTCTACCCATTCCTTGCGCGCGCTCAGCTCGCGCATGACTTGCTGGGCACCTTCATTATCATTCCAAAAGCCGGGACGCTGACTTTTTTCTTGCAGCTCAGCAATCTCCTTTTCTTTCGTCTCTATGTCAAAGGTACCTCCGCAACATCTGGGTGCGTTCTTTTAGCTCCGAAAGCTGTTCATGGACGTCTTCTATCATTGCTACTTCCTGTTTGTTCCAATATAGTTGCAGCGGTTCCGCCGCTTGTTGATTGTGCGAAAAATATACATCATAATAGCTAAAGAGTCAAGGTATATGAATGGTCGGCGGGGTAAAGGGCTAGCAGCAGGAGAATTGAGGAAGCCGGGATTGCAAATTCGAGTATTGCAGCGAGATTTTTTATCCCACTTTGACAAAGGCATCGCAACACTTTGGAATGAATTCCGATATTCAGCCCCCAAAACAAATCCGCGAAGTGATTTCACTCCCCAGTTTTACCGATTTGCTTTTTCAGCGCTTCCACTTCTTTTGCCAGACGAATCAGCTTCTTGGAGCTGCTCAGAAAGAAGAGAAAGAGCAGAGTCCAGATGGCCGCATAAGCTGTGAAGAGATAGGTCAAATTGTTCATGGGCAAATTCCTCGATTAAGAATGAAGCTGGGCTTTCAGCGCTTCAAGCTCACGCTGCAAGCCGGCGGCTTGGTAGCGGAAAATCAGCAGCGTGGTGAAAAGTATCGTAAACGCGGTCAAGCAGACCATCAGCGTGGTGATCATGGCCGGTGCCAAGCCGCTGCCTTCGCTGCCGCCGATGACCGGGCTCGGGTGCAAGGTGCGCCACCAGCGAATGGACATATAGACAATGGGCACGTCTACAAAGCCGACGATGCCAAAAACAGCAGCCATACGCGCCCCGCGTTCCCGATCGGCGACGTAACTGCGCAGCATCAGATAGGCTACGTAAATCAGCCAGAGGATGAGCGAGGTGGTTAGCCGCGCGTCCCAAGTCCAATAGGTGTTCCAAACTGGTTTTGCCCAGAGGGGACCCGTGATCAGCACGATGGTGATGAACAGCACGCCCAACTCTGCCGAGGTAACAGCCAAGCGATCCCATTGCTCCTTTCCAGTGCGCAGAAACGCAATGCTGGAGACGCAAACGACAAAGAACGCCAGGAAAGACACCCAGGCGGAGGAAACGTGAAAATAGAAAATCCGCTGTACGTCGCCCATTGTCAGCTCGGTGGGCGCGTAGAGAAAGGCGAAATAGAGCGCAACGAAGATTGCCAAAAACGTGATGACAATTGATCCTTGTAAAATGGGAAAGGTTTTGCGAGACATAGTTTGTAGCCTGGTTGAAGATGAATAGCTGGAATACTGAGAGAATTAGTACCTCAATTTCGCATCAATCCTTCGCCAGCCTTAACTGAGAATGAATTCTCAGGCTTAAAAACGCAAGCGGCATCAAGACGGCTGCCATCCATTGGATGACAAGTCATCGTCAGGTTGCTTTCCGAATTGAGCTTGCGATGCGAAATGCTAACAGAGCCTATCGATACGCCTCTCTCCGATGACGAATATGAAAAACGGTTACTCTGCGACATTGTGTGTCGACTTCATATAGTACTCGATAGTCCCCAACTCGTAAGCGATAGCTTGCATCCGATCCAGTCAGCTTTTTGCAATTCGATGGAAAGGGATTGTCTGACAAGGCTCGAATTGCCGAGATGATTCGAGTCAGTTGTCGTCTCTCTATTTTGCGGGCGTCACGATCCGCAGAGTTTTGCACCACTATTTCATAGGATTCCATCTGCCTTTAGCCCCGCTTCAAACTCCTCAAAGCTCATATGAGGCTCGTGCCTCCGTTCTGCCATGATGGCCAAGTCATACAAGTCTTCCATCAATTCTTCATACGTCTCAACGGGCAAAACTACAAAAGCCTTTTTACCCGAACGATCGAGGAGGTATTGAGGATGCGTCTGTTTAGAATTCATAGCAACGCCTTTGTAAATATTCCATGCTACACGCTAAAGTAATTGTCTCAAAGGTGTGGTAATATGCACAAGTCATGCTCACGAAGTCTCAACCGCTAACTTTGGCATCAGACTGCCACCCCGGCTTCGGCAATAAATGCTTCCAAGATGCGTGGCTGGTTTTCGAGGATTTCCGTTCCAAAGGTTTCAATGTGGAATTTGATCACGAACTCGACGTCATTCAAGGCCTCCTCATAACTATCGCCTTCGCCTACAACAATTTCCTTTAGATTGAGCGGATAAGCCACATAGCCGTCGTCGTGTTTCTCAACGATTATCTTGAACTGTTTCACCGTATCTCCTTCTTACGGTTTGTACTGGGCGAGTAGACTGGATCAATCGGGCAATCTTTCATTTGTTTCCCTATGCCGATTGTTATCTGAAAACAAAATCTTCAAATGACTGGCTGCGTTCGCCCACATTGAAAAAGTTTACCCACACCTTGGTGTTCCATGAAGCTCACACTGTACACGCCTTTTTCTACAACCTTTGTGCAAATGATTGTAGCTCGCTTGTGTAAAATCGTAAAGGTCGTGGCTAAATCTACATGATATTCTTCTCATTGTCAAGTATCGAGCTGCGGGAGCCGGCTGCAAAGTAGAAGGAATCTATTCTTCCAAAACATACTCATACAACAAAAAGCAGATCACCAAAAAGATGACGTCAAATCCTATGAGCAAACGCATCCATGACCAGACTTCTGCAAACTCACGCCCGCTGAGCAAATAGGCGGTGCTTTTAATGGAAGCCAGAATGACCGGCACACTCACCGGAAACAACAGAATCGGCAGCATCACTTCCCGGGACTTGGTGTTGGCGGAAATGGTGGAAAACAAAGTGCCGACTCCGGCAAAACCCAGCGTTCCCAAAAACAAGACCAGCAGCAGGGGGAAGAACACTTTGCCGACGGAAAGATCGAATAATACGATCATGATGGGGAAGGTGACCAACTCCACCATGCTGATGAACAGGACGTTGCCGATCACTTTGGCGACGTAGATCAGGCTGCGATCGACGGGGCAGAGCAACAATCCCTGCATCATGCCCTGCTCTTGTTCGCGTGCGAAGGCTCGACTAAGGCCGAGGACACTGGCGAAAGTGAATGCCACCCACAATATTCCGGGCGCCGTGGTCTTGATTTGCGCAGAACCCGGCTCGAAGACAAAGTTAAAGATAACCACCACCGTCAATGCAAAAACCAGCATGGAAGTGACGACCTCCTTACTACGCAATTCCAACAACAGATCTTTGCGTAAGATTGCTATGATTTGCGCGAGCGTTCTCATGATGGCTTTTCTCGTCCATCCAAGAGCAATTGACCGATCTGTTCTCGCTTCATTCGATGGCTGGCTTCTGCAGCCGCTATCAGTCCTTGGCGAATCACCAATACCCGCTGTGCCTGCTGCAAGGCATAGTCGATGTCGTGGGTGGTCAGCAAAACCGTGATTCCTTCGATAATGAACTGTCGCAAAAGCTCGGTGACCATCCCGGCAGCGTTGACGTCCAGCCCTGTGAATGGCTCATCCAACAACAAAATCTTGGGCCGATGCAAAATCGCCCGCGCCAAAGAGAGGCGCTGTTGCATGCCTCTGGAAAAAGTGCGCACCAAGTCGTGGCGACGGGTTTCGAGGCTCACCCTTTCCAATAATTCGTCGATGCGCGGACGAAGTTGGGCAACACCGTACATCTTGCCGTAAAAAAGCAAATTTTCCTCGGCAGAAAGATCGCCGTACAGGAAGGTGGAATGGCTCATCACGCCAAGTTGCTCGCGGATGCGGTTGGAGTCTTTGGGTATGTCAAAACCGGCAATCATCACCTTGCCGACGGAGGGTTTTGTGAGAGTGGATAGAATACGAATGAGGGTCGTTTTGCCGGCGCCGTTTACTCCCAATAGAGCGACGTACTCTCCCGCATTGATCTCGAAATCAATGCCCCGCAGCGCTTTGACGGGTCCAAAGTATTTTTGCAGGCCGCTGACGGAGATCATCGCTTTTTGCTTTTCGTCACGGATGTATCTTCGCGCAAGGTAATCTCGATGCGTTGCAGTTCATGGAACAGGTCCTGTCGTTGCCGCTTCATCTGGGCGTTATCCTGTGTTTCCAGCTTGGCATCGATTTTAGCGATGGCATGAATAAGCTCTTTTTTTCGGGCTAAGAGCTTGGCTTGATCCTTTGGTTTTTGAGTTGGGGCAGATTGAGGTTTTTGTGCCAGGGCGAACAGCAGACCACCCAGAAGAATAATCGCCGTCAGCGGGAGGATCAACGCCGATGGCTCCTGGGCATGTGAGCCGTTGCGGCGGAGAGTAAACTGCACGCGGGTGCCGGGCGCCAGCTCATTGGCCCCAAAGCGTTGGTAGCTGGTGCCGCGGATAACGAAAGGGCCAAGGTCCTGCAGTTGCTCGGAAGCGACTTTTATCTGTGGATTGCCGATGAACACCTGTAACGAGCGGGTCAAGAAGCTTATATCCAACGAAACGGCAGCCGCGTCCCTTTGCCAAGGAATCTCGTAAGTATAAGAGACTTGACGATTGCCTGGAAGGGCAACGCTCTTGTCGAGGACTCTTTGTCCAACTAGTTCCAATTCGTCGGTCATCACCGTGGTTGAAGGCGCAAAATTTCGTGCTGCGAATGGCAGCGAATAGCTAAATGTATATGCGCCGAGGAGAGAATCCTCTTGGGCGTTTACCACCGCCCTTGTGCCGGAATTATTCAAAATGCGAGATTCCCTCACGCTAATGACTTCTCCGGCGTCCTCAATGAAAAGGTGATGCATCGGAATGGTGACAGCAGCCGTTGAATGAGTCGAATCGTAAACGACGATGGTGCGTGCCAGCCTTCCTGTGTGCGAGAGAAATCTTGCTCCTTCGCTGTAATAGGTCACCCCTTGAAAGTCTGCAACCGCATAATAAAAGGCTGTGGTGTCTGTTTGTTCGATGCGGAATTGAAAGGCACCTTTGCTGGAAGATTGCGTTTGCCCGACAGCCGCCGGATTCTCGGCGTGCGTCTTTCTCGATAATAATCGAATCGGGAAATCCGCGATTCCGATGCTGTCCCGGCTGGCATTGATGATCTTGCCCTCGAAAAGCGCCTGGGCTTGGATCGGCTCAAATTGAAAAATCAGTGTCACCATCAAAATGGGCAGTATGCGGTTTTTTAAGCGTGGTTTCAACATAAAGTCATCAGTCAAAGTTTTAGCAGGGTGAGATGGCAAAACCTGGTGCGCTTAGGTGGAGAGCTTTGCGCCACAGCTTGCACAAAATTTGTCATTTGCTCCGACGCGGTGCCCGCATTGGGGGCAACTCGCCGGCGCTTTCCCTCTTAGTCTTTGCACCTCAGCGGCAATTTCCGCTTCCAACGAAAGCTTTATCTCTTGCCGACCTCCCGCTGAAACGGCTTGCAGCTTTCGCTCGATTTCTCTCTGCATCGACTGATGTTCTTCTGCCAACATGTTATAATCTTCGTGGGACAATTTCCCTGTTTGCAGATCGAACTCCAAATCGCTCAGGGTGTCCGCGATGAGATTCTTTTGATGAGAAAGTTCCAGCACCTGAAGGTTCTGAGTGTCAACCGCGCCTAGTATCGCCTTTTGTCTCTTAAAAAGCGGGTAGAGAACGTAGGCACAAGTAGCAAAAAGAAGGAGGTAAGAAATTATTTCATTCATTTGGAATTAGCTTTAATTTTCGGCCAATCGATTTGGCGCCAAACCGGCGTTAGGAAAGCTATACAGAGATATCAAGAGCTATTAACAGTGCTTGATCGAAAGCCTGAGTTTTTTTCATAAGAGTCCCGACAAATTTAGTCAATGCCGATTTTGGGAGACTAATTCATCGCAATGGGTACTGCTGTCGTGTTTCAGACCTTCTTCTATGCCGACCAATACTTGCGTTGCCAGCCCGTCATAAGCAGAATAGACGGGTGCGCAGATCACCGTGGAAAATCGAGAATCTATCAGCACCTGTCTTCTGGCTACAACGAATACTCGAAATTTTTTGGGGTCTTTGGTCGAAGGACAGCTACTCAATAAACCTCCAGGAAGCCGTTGCGATAAATTTCGAACGGTTCTTGTATTGTTCGCTAAAGCTATCGATAGCTTTTAGCAAATCTTCGGATAATGTTATGCAAGTTCTTACCTTCATAATGACCTCATACGATTCTTACGATGCAAAACAAAACTGAACATTCGAATATTTGAGATTCCGTACCATTTTGAAAAACGAAGAGGCGAACTCCTTGCCAATCGCAGCGGTTACCTCGATGAAGGCTTGCTTCCGGTTACGCCTGTTTTGCTTTTACCTTTTTCCCGCCGAATCCTCTCTTGATCCTTGAAATTCAACTTTGCAAAGCTTTATTCATTTGGCTCTCTATTCTTTTGGTGGACATTGCCAACAACGTCCCCAGCACCATCACAATGCCACCGATCCACATCCACAATATAAGCGGGTTGATCATCAGGCTAATCGTCGCGGTTTCGGATTTATTGTTATAGTCCGCTAATACCAAATACAAATCTTCCGTTAGTCTCGAGCGAATTCCCACTTCGGTAGCCGGCTGAAAATTGGGGTGAAAGTGCTTTTCCGATTTTATCTTACCAATTTGGCGACCGTTTTTGAACAGATCAAAATTAGCCGTTTGAATTCGCACGCTACTCGCTTGAGATGCTTCTACGCCCTGAAAGATGAGCCTGTAGGCTCCCAGACTGATGTCCTTGCCTTTTTGCAGCGTTGCCGTCTTTTCCACAGAAAATGCTGAAGAGCCGATAATACCCAAGAAAAGCATGAGCACGCCCAGATGGACGATATAGCCGCCGTACCGGCGCTTATTGCGCCGCGCCAAGCTGAGCAAGGCAGAAGCAATGCTGATCTTTTCCGCCCGGCTGCGCACCAAAGCTCCATGTATGAATTCGATGAGCGTCGTGGTCAGGGCAAAGGTTGCGATCAATAGTGAGACGAGAGGCGTCACCTGACGAACGCCGGAAATGATCAGTATGATCATGACCACCAGCGTTATTGATCCCGGCAGCATAAAGTTTTTCAGCAGCCGGTTGTTGCTCGTCTTTCCCCAGGACAAGAGGGCGCACACTCCGGTAAGCAGAAACAACGTCAGTCCAATAGGCGTGGCCATGCGATTGAAGAAGGGCGGGCCGACCGTCATCTTGGCGCCCTGCATCGCTTCGGATACCGTGGGCAGGATTGTGCCCCAAAAGACGCCCAGCGTCATGGCAACCAGCAAAAGATTGTTCAGCAGAAAGCTGGATTCTTTGGATGTCCAGGATCCCATTGTCCGGTCGCTGCGCAGCAGCTTATACCTGCTAAACAGTAAGTAGAAAGAGCCGGTCAAGACAATGGCAAGAAAGCCCAAAAACAGCGGCCCCAAAGTGGAGACTCCAAAGGCGTGCACGGAGGAGATGATACCGCTGCGGGTTACAAAGGTGCCAAAGATCGTCAATGCAAAAGTGAGAATGACAAGAGTGAGATTCCAAGTCTTGAACATTCCTTTTCGTTCTTGCACGATGATCGAGTGCAGAAAGGCCGTTCCGGTGAGCCAGGGCAGGAGGGAGGCGTTTTCGACCGGATCCCAGGCCCAATAGCCGCCCCAGCCAAGCTCCACGTAAGCCCATTGCATGCCAAGAATATTGCCGATGGTCAGGAACAGCCAGGCAAAGAGAGTCCAGCGCCGGATGCTTTTGACCCACTGTTCATCCAGACGCTTATTCAACAGCGCCGAAATGGCAAATGCGAAGGGAACTGCGAAGGCGACAAAGCCAACATATAGCGAAGGGGGATGAAAGATCATGCCGGGATTTTGCAGCAGCGGGTTCAGCCCTTGACCATCGGGGGGAACAAAGGGAGATCGAGCGAACGGATTGGTCTTGAAGATGGTCAGATAAAGGAAAAAAAGCATGGTGAAACTGATAACCGCCATGCTATACGGGAGCAGTTCCGGATTCCGCTGTTTGTTTCTTACAATTACAATGACGCCAAAAACTGTCAGTAGCCAGGTCCACAGCAGCAAGGAGCCGTCCTGTCCCGCCCAAAAGGCAGTGGCTGTATAAAACCAGGAGAGCGAGCGGTTGGAGTAATGAGCTACGTACTCAACTTGGAAATCACGGGAGAAAAAAGCGTAAAGCAATGCAATTGAAGTCAAAGTAATCAAAACGCACATCGCATAGACTGCCCGGTGTGCGCTGGCGATGAGTTGCTGCCGGTTCCTTCCGGGAAGAGCATAAAGAACTGTCGAAAAGGCCGATAGAACCAGAGAGATGTTTAAAGCTTGATAGCCGATGGTTGTCAATTTTGGTTTCCTAAGAGAGAGTGATCGTTCTTATAGGGTCATTTAGCACCCGGGTTTGCTTTGCCGATTTTTCTACAAACCATATTCGGCGGGAAGGAATTTGCCCTCGTCAAGCGTAGGAAGTACCTCGCCTATGAAAACATCTTCGACCAAAGGTATGGCGGCAAGCTCATCTCGTAGCCTTCCCAGCCAAGCTTTTTCTCTCTCTGCAATTTTCAAGCTACCGTTTTGGACTGCCGTTTCGATCAGCTCAAGGCCTTTCAGGCCGCCTCGTACTGCTGCCTCAAGGTAAGATTTGCTTCTAACGATCTCATTCGCAATGAGGATGACATTCGCTGGCGCAAGGACAAAGGCCTGCGGATCGAAATGGATGTCGGACTCGACCAGCAGATTTTGCAGCATCAACGCCGTGCTTTTTCCGCTTTTGATGGCTTGATTGAGGAGCCGAACATCGTATTCGAGCTGCTCCAGGTAGACAGTCGGGGCCATTCCGCCCAATAGCTTGATGTTTTGCACGGATTCATTGCTCCACAAATCCGCACAAGCCGCCGCCACATTGCCGAGCGGACTCGAATGCGCGCAAGCCGAGGTTTTTCCCTCCATGGAAATGGGGATGCCGGTGATTGCTTTGAGAAACGGCCCTTCATATCCGCAGTCCTTGTCAGGACCGGTCGCACCCTCCTCGACCGCTACCAGAGTTCTGATCGCGGTGATAATGCGGACGACGGCTGCAAACACCTTGGGTATGTACCCATTCTCCGCCAGAACCATAGCGGTATTGCCAAAGCCGCAGGCCGTATCGCCCCCGGCAATTCTACCCTTTGCATTTGCAATCTGCACAATTTTTTGCCAGAGGAATTTCATGTCTCGGACGCCCAGCACGATCAGTGAGAACATAAC
>Ga0172375_10012244_pt1 | contig 10772 bp, 8 predicted proteins | sample LakKiv1m_FD_114537 | JGI IMG/M metagenome (GOLD analysis project Ga0172375, IMG submission 114537) | Freshwater microbial communities from Kabuno Bay, South-Kivu, Congo - kab_092012_11.1m | ecosystem: Environmental > Aquatic > Freshwater > Lake | place: Democratic Republic of the Congo...
CCGGATCCCATTCCGGGTTCGTATTTAGAAGCGAAGCACCCGGATTCGTAACCTGAATGGGGTATTGAATCCTCTCTTTGTCTATAACCTTGAACGCTGAACCCGGAACCTGTGAACCCTTACGTTAAATGTTCTGGGTACCGGGTCAAGCCCGGCATGACGAAAGAACTGTGGACTTTTCACTTAATATAATGACGTTCCGAAAAAAGGTCAACACGGCGCCTCACCGGGAACTGCCCACCGCCCCGCGCTCTCTCTACCGTCCTCGACCGCTTCCATGGGATGAGACGATAAGGACATACGAAACATTTGACGCTCCCGCAAAAGTCCCCTATAGTACCGCTTCAGGAGAAATTTCCGATACAGGAAAAACCCACTAAGAAACTGTGCTGTTCAGACCTCAGGGAGTGTGTCGAATCATGACGACAGACAAACATTCTTTATTCAGACAGATACCCGGCGTAGACCAGTTACTGATCCATCCGGCCGTCGAAAGTGCGTTAACATCCTATCCCAAGGCACTCGTACTGAAGGCCATTCATCAGGTACTCGATTCGATTCGGACGGACATTAAGGAGGGAAGAATATCGGAAACAGCCGCCGGACTCGATGGCGAATCGGTCTCATCCCGTGTGATGGAAACGCTGGCAATCTTATCCAGACCAAGCCTTCGAAACGTCATCAATGCTACCGGGGTGGTGGTCCATACCAACCTCGGCCGTTCGATCCTTCCTGAAAGAGTGATCGAGAAATTCCGCTCCATTGCCGGGAATTACAGCAATCTGGAGTATGATCTGGCCCAGGGAAGGCGGGGGAGCCGCTACGTCCATGTCGAGGGGATACTCAGGGAGTTGACAGGGGCAGAGGCCGCCATGGTGGTCAACAACAACGCGGGGGCTGTGCTCATCGCCCTTGAGACCCTGGCCAAAGGCCGCGAGGTGGTGGTCTCCCGAGGTCAGTTGGTCGAGATCGGGGGTTCATTCCGCATCCCGGACGTCATGCGCAAGAGCGGGGCCAGGATGGTGGAGGTGGGGACCACCAATAAGACCCACCTCAGGGACTATGAAGAGGTCATCGGCCCTGACACGGCCCTCCTGCTCAAGGTGCATACCAGTAATTTTCAGGTTGTAGGATTTACATCGGAAGTGCCCCTGGCTGACCTGGTAAAGTTGGGAGAACGGCATGGGACACCGGTCATGGAAGATCTTGGCAGCGGATGCCTCATCGATTTCTCGACCTACGGACTGAGCAAGGAACCTACCGTTCAGGAGGCACTGTCACAGGGGGCCGGGCTGGTCACCTTCAGCGGCGATAAGTTGTTGGGCGGTCCCCAGGCCGGGATTATCCTGGGGAAGAGGGAGCTGGTCGAGGCGATCCGCAAAAACCCGTTGAATCGGGCCCTTCGGATCGATAAATTGACCCTCCTCGCCCTTGAGGAGACCCTTAGACTGTACCGAGACCCGCATGCTGTCATGGAGGAAATTCCGACCCTTCGGATGATCTGTCAGGGCTATGCCTCCTTAGCCGCAAAGGCCGAACGGCTTTACGCCCTCGTCAGATCCTTTGCGAGCGACCGTTTTTCCATAGAGCTGACGGATGGGGCCTCCAAAGTGGGAGGAGGCGCCCTGCCCCTCCAGGAATTGAAGAGCAGGCTCCTCTGCTTAGTTCCGGGGACCCTTTCCGCTCAGGAGATGGAGGGTTGGCTCAGGTCATACGTCCCTCCTGTGATTGCAAGACTTGAGAGAGACAGGGTGATGCTCGATGTGCGGACGATTCAGGAAACCGAATTCGAGCGGGTTGCGCAGGCCATTCGAGATCTCGGTGATGCACGCCTGCCGGGAAAGGGGGTTTAACTTGCTACAAAACATTGAAGAAATCGTGAAAAGCTGCATTGAAACCGGTGAACGATTTATCCGCAAAAATGCATCGGCGATCGCCGGCGTGGCTGAAAAGATCGCCTCGGCCTTCCTGAGGGACCGCAAGCTCCTCATCTGCGGCAATGGAGGAAGCGCGGCCGATGCCCAGCATATGGCAGCGGAGTTCGTGAACCGGTTTCAGCTCGAAAGGCCCCCGCTCCCTGCACTGGCTTTGACAACAGACACCTCAGTGATTACCAGTATCGGGAATGATTATTCATTTCAGGAGGTCTTTTCCAAACAGGTGAAGGCCCTCGGCCTCAAGGGAGATGTCCTGTTGGCCATCAGCACCAGCGGAAGATCCAAAAACGTTGTTCTGGCAGTAGAGGCAGCCAAAAAACAGGGGATATATACGGTGGGACTCCTGGGACAGGACGGGGGAAAACTGGCGGGGATAGTCGATGCGGCGCTCATTGTAGAAAGCGATGTGACTGCCCGTATCCAGGAGGCCCATCTCTTGGCAGAGCACATCATCTGTCACCTGGTGGATTACATCCTTTTTCAGAAACACCTCGAGACTGAGTGAAAAGCAGCGTCATCCTGCAAAACAGGACAAATCGCCCCCTCAACAGAATCTGACATGAGCGAACCAAGACCGATATCCCTAAAAGGGGTAACCTCTTACCCCTTGAAAGAGAGGCAAAGCAAGGTCAGCGTCGATGATTTTGGTCGCCCCTGGATTGCCGGGGATTCGATGTCCCACTGGTTAGGCTCGCTGCCCGGCATCCTGGCCGTGACCGATCTTATGGAAATTCGGGACCGGATCATCCGGGCCGTCGCCTTGAAGAAACCCGTGATTCTTGCCATGGGCGCCCATGCCGTCAAGGTGGGGCTCAACCCGATTATTATTGATCTGTTGGAACGTCGGATTATCACCGGCCTGGCCATGAACGGGGCCTGCATTATCCACGATGCCGAGGTGGCCATGGTCGGAAAGACCTCAGAGGATGTGGCCGAGGCCATCGGGGACGGCCGGTTCGGCATGGCCGAGGAGACAGGGAGAATACTGAATAGGGCGATCATAGAAGGCGCGGAGAAAGGGCTCGGACTTGGCGAAGCCATCGGGGCCATGCTGGTCAGGGAAGCTTTCCCCTATCACCCGTACAGCCTTCTGGCAAAGGCCTATGACCTCGACATACCGGTTACCGTGCATGTCGCGATTGGAACCGACATTATCCATCTTCATCCGAGTGCGGATGGGGCCGCCATCGGAAAGACCTCCCATCGCGATTTCCGGATATTCGCCCGTCTCATTTCAGAACTCGAAGGGGGCGTATTCATCAACCTTGGGTCTGCGGTCATTATGCCCGAGGTTTTTCTGAAGGCCCTGACCCTGGTCCGGAATCTGGGTTATGAGGTCAACGAAATAACCACCGTCAATATGGACTTTATTCGACACTACCGACCCATGACCAATGTCGTCCATCGACCAACCCTCGAAGGCGGGAAAGGCTACAGCCTGGTGGGACATCATGAGATCATGTTCCCCCTTCTGGCGGCCGCGGTCATTGAGGGCCTGGAGAAGCCACATCAGAAAGGAAAGAGCTAATGCCTATTTATGAATATAAATGTTCCAATTGCAATGAGGAATTCGAGACCATCGTTCTGGGGAGCGACCCGAATGTGACCTGTCCCCGCTGCAACGGAAAGGATGTCAAGCGTCTCATGTCTCCCTGTGGATTCAAGAGCAGCGGCAGTTTTACGCCCGCGTCGGGATCATCCGGCTGTGCAGGCTGCTCCAGCTCCAACTGCAGCACTTGCCATTAAGTTTTTTGCTTCAAGGCCCTGAAAGGGCCGTGCCTAAAGTGAGCTAAAGTGCCTAAAGTTGAGAACCAGCAACCAGCATCCAATTTCATATGAGCACAAACCCAATAAACCCAAAGAACCCAACAAACTCAAGTAGCTCAAATAATCTGAAGTTCCACACGGAGTTGCCTTGTTCCGCATCGGCTTTGGCTATGACGTACACCGCCTTATTGAAGGCCGACCCCTGATATTGGGGGGCGTTGAAATACCGCATTCGGTCGGTCTGGACGGGCATTCGGATGCAGATGTCCTGATCCATGCGGTGATCGATGCTATCCTTGGCGCGCTGGGCGCAGGCGATATCGGACAGCATTTCCCGGACGCCGACCCTGCCTACAAGGGGGTTTCCAGCCTTCTGCTGCTCAAAACGGCTTCCGATCTGATGCACGACAAGGGGTTTCAACTGAACAACCTGGACGCTACCATTGTGACCCAGGAACCCAAACTTGCGCCGCATCTCAACGACATGCGAGAGAATTTGGCCGAGATCCTGTCTGGCCCCATCGATCGGATCAACATCAAGGCGACCACCAGCGAACATCTCGGATTCTGCGGCAAGGGGGAAGGGATGGAGGCATTTGCCGTGGTGAGTCTTACCCAAAGGAGTGGATAAGTGTCGCTCAAGCTATACAACACGGCAACCCGAACCCAAGAGGAGTTTATCCCGCTTGAAGAGAGGAAGGCGGGGATCTATGTGTGCGGAGTGACGGTGTATGATCTCTGCCATATCGGTCATGCCCGGTCGACCATCGTCTTTGATGTCCTGGTGAGGCATCTTCGGGCAAAGGGCTATGACGTGACCTATGTGCGCAATTTCACCGATGTGGACGACAAGATCATCGAACGCGCAAGACTCACCGGCAAGGAAACCGGGACCCTGGCCCAGGAATTTATCGAAGCCTTTTACGAAGATATGGGCAAGTTAGGCGTGCTGAAGGCCGACGTGGAGCCGCGGGCCACCGACCATATCGACGGCATGATCGACATGATTGCCGCCCTCCTGAATCGGGGATATGCCTATACGGAGGGGACGGATGTCTATTTTTCCGTGGAATCCTATAAAGGCTACGGCGAACTCTCCGGCAGAAAGCTCGAAGACATGAAGGCAGGGTGCCGCATCGCCGTGGATGAACATAAGCGGCACCCCATGGACTTCGTCCTGTGGAAGGCCGCCAAACCGGGGGAGCCCCAATGGCCCAGTCCCTGGGGACCGGGGAGGCCCGGATGGCACCTGGAGTGCTCGGTCATGAGCAATCGCTACCTGGGTCCCACCTTCGACATTCATGGAGGCGGCAGGGACCTCCTCTTTCCCCATCACGAGAATGAACGGGCCCAGTCCATCTGTGCCAACGGCGGCGGGTTCGCCCGTTACTGGGTCCATAACGGATTTGTCACGGTCGAGTCTGAAAAGATGTCCAAATCCCTGGGGAATTTTCTGACGATCCGCGATGCGCTCAAGGAATACCATCCCGAGGTCCTGCGGCTGTTCCTCCTCTCGAAACATTACCGGGGACCCCTGGACTTTTCCAGGGACGATGTCTTAGGCCTCCAGGCAGGGCTGGTTCGCATCTACCGCACCCTTCAGCGGCTGGAAGAGGTGTCCGGTCTCCCCTCTGCAGGCCTTGGCGCGCCTTCCCCTGCCCCGTTCATGGAGCGCTTTATGGAGATGATGGACGATGACCTCAATACGGGCGGGGCTCTCGGGCTCATCTTCGAAAAGGTGAGGGAGATGAATCGGGTCATGGACGCATCGGATGGGGCCATGGATGAAAACACCCGGATCTCCCTCGACAGCGACCGCATTCAGCTCCTGGACGCCGGCCGCATCCTCGGCCTGTTCCAGGAAACGCCGTCAGACTTCTTTGCCCGATTGACCGACGCCTCCCCCCAAATCGATCCCCAGGAGATCGAGGCCCTCATCGAAAAACGGAGACTTGCCCGGTTAAAGAAGGACTGGGCCGCAGCCGATCTCATCCGCGACCGTCTCAAGGAGATGGGGGTTGTCCTGGAAGACGGGCCCAAGGGGACAACCTGGAGACTCGATGTTTGAGATCGAGACCGGTCTGGCGCCCTGCGGGGATCAGCCTCAGGCCATTGAGGCGTTGTCAGAGGGCGTCAAAAAGGGATTGCGGCATCAGGTCCTCCTGGGGGTCACCGGGTCGGGGAAGACCTTTACCATGGCCCATGTGATTGCGGCGTCCCAGAAACCCGCCCTCGTTATTGCACCCAACAAGACCCTGGCCGGCCAGCTCTACGGCGAACTGAAGCGCCTCTTCCCCCGCAACGCCGTGGAATACTTTGTCAGCTACTACGACTACTACCAGCCCGAGGCCTATATCCCCCAGACCGATACCTATATCCAGAAGGACTCCCACATCAACGAGCAGATCGACAAGATGCGCCACGCGGCCACCCGGTCTCTCTTGGATCGGGACGATGTCATCATTGTAGCGAGCGTGTCGTGCATCTACGGGCTCGGTTCGCCCGAGGCCTATTACGACATGCTCCTTTATCTCGAGACCGATACCGTCATGCCGCGGGAGGATGCGGTCAGGAAGCTGGTGGACATCCACTATGAGCGGGGAGACATGGACTTCTACAGGGGCCGATTCCGCGCCAGGGGGGACGTCCTGGACATCTATCCGGTTCACGAAGAAGATCGGGCTGTGAGGATCAACTTCTTCGGAGACGTGGTGGAATCGATCCAGGAGATCGATCCCTTGACCGGTAAGACCCTGAATCATCTCAACCGCGTCGCCATCTATCCGGCCACCCATTATGTCACCACCGTTGAGATTCGGGAGCGGGCCATTCGGGAGATCAAGAAGGAATTGAGTGAACAAGTGCCCTATTTCCGAGACCTGGATATGCTGTTAGAGGCCCAGCGGATCGAGGAACGGACCCGGTTTGACCTGGAGATGATGGCGGAGATCGGCTACTGCCACGGGATCGAGAACTATTCCCGGCACCTTACTGGAAGGGGTCCCGGCGAGCCCCCCCCTACCCTTCTGGATTACTTTCCTAAGGATTTTCTCTTGTTCATCGACGAAAGTCATATCACGGTCCCGCAGCTCATCGGGATGTATCGGGGCGACCGGTCCAGAAAGGAGACCCTCGTCCGCTACGGGTTCCGCCTCCCCTCGGCCCTCGACAACCGGCCCCTCAGATTCGAAGAATTCGAGTCCCGGGTCCGCCAGGCCGTCTACGTCTCGGCCACCCCCGGGCCCTACGAACTCCAGAAAAGTGAGCTGACCGCGGAACAGATCATCCGGCCTACCGGGCTCATCGATCCGGAGATCGAAATCAGACCCGCGGCCAACCAGGTGGATGATCTCCTGGGCCGAATCCGGGAGACCGTGGACAGGGGCGAACGGATCCTGGTGACCACTCTGACCAAGCGGATGGCCGAGGACCTCACTGAATACTATGCGGATCTGAATGTCCGGGTCCAGTACATGCATTCGGATATCAAAACCATCGAGCGGATGGGGATCATTCGGGACCTTCGATTGGGGGTCTTTGACGTCCTGATCGGCATCAATCTGTTGCGGGAGGGCCTCGACCTCCCCGAGGTCTCTCTGGTGGCCGTTCTGGATGCGGACAAGGAGGGGTTTCTCAGGTCCGAGCGATCCCTCATACAGACCTGTGGCCGGGCAGCCCGGAATATCAACGGAAGGGTCCTTCTTTATGCGGATCGGGTGACTGGCTCCATGGAACGGGCCATCCAGGAAAGCCGTCGCCGTCGCGAGATTCAACTGGAATACAACCGGGTGAACCATATCACCCCGGCATCCATCCAAAAGAACATTGACGACATCCTGTCTTCTCCCTACGAGGCCGACTATGTCACCGTGCCTGGCATAGGAGAAGAGGAGGCCTCGTACCTGACACCCGATTCTCTCAACAAAATGATCGAAGACCTCAGGGAAAAGATGTTCGACGCAGCGTCAAAGCTGGAGTTCGAAGAAGCAGCCCGCTATAGAGACCGCATAACTGCTCTGGAACAGCGGGGGATGGAGGTGCTGGGCCAGTGAATTCCCGGAAATCCGAAATCCGAAATCCGAAATCCGAAATTCCCACGCTCATTCCCGGTTTTCACGGGGTCAGGGAGACATTGGTCCAGGGGGGCAACGCCGTCCGGGAGATCTGGATTAGCTCCGGAAAAAGGTCTGGGAGGGCCGATGAGATCCTCCGAATGGCAAAGGAACGGCATATTCCCGTCTCTTTCAAGGAGCCGGCAGAGCTTTCCCGACGCCTACCGGGTGTGGTCCATCAGGGGATCGTGGCAGTGGTAGAGGCATTCACCCATGCTGATTTGGACCGCATTACGGAAGGAGCGCTTCAAAGCGGGGGCTACGGGCTCCTTCTGGTGGCCGACCATATTACCGACCAGGGAAATCTGGGGGCGATTATCCGGACAGCGGCCTTCTTTGGGACCCACGGCGTCATCATTCCAGAAGACCGTTCGGCCCGCGTGGACTCTGCCATGCTCAAGCGCTCGGCCGGGGCCTACGCCCATATACGGGTCGCCAAGGTCGTCAACATCGGCAGGACCCTGGATCTTTTGGCTAAGCAAGGCTTCTGGATTATCGGCACATCCGGCGAGGCGTCCACCTCTATCTACCGATTCGACTGGAGGCGGCACGTGGCCCTGGTCCTGGGCAACGAGCAGAAGGGCCTCAGCAGACCGGCCCGGAAATCGTGCCACGCGATCGTCCGCATCCCATCCCATGGGGCCATCGAATCCCTCAACGTTTCGGTAGCTGCCGGCGCCGTCCTGTCCGAAATCATCCGCCAGAGGACCTCTTAACACCCTATTCGAGACGCCCAATACCAGGTGATCCCTCAGCGTCAAGGATTTGATGAAAATTATCTTTCTTGCCAGACGGGGGAACGCTTCTCCATAAAGGCGCTGATCCCTTCTTTGGCATCTTCCGTGGAGCAGAGACGGGCAAAGGCCTCGCTCATGTACTCAAAGGCCTTATAGTAATCCAGATCTGCTGCGGCATAAAAGGCCTTCTTGGCGATCTGAAGCGCCACGGGGCTTTTCTGGGCCAGAAGGGCAGCCCAGTTGCGGGTCTCCTTGTCCAGATCGGCTTCAGGGACAACCCTGTTCACAAGCCCCATGCTGAGAGCCTCCTGGGCGCTGATGAGATTTCCGTAGAAAAGCAATTCCAGGGCACGCTTTCTCCCAATCGACCGACTCACCGGGATGACCGGTCCAATGCAGTTGAGGCCCACATTGATGGCGGTCAGACCCAGTCTTGCGGTTTCACCCGCAACAGCCAGATCCGCAGCCGCCACCAGACCTGCGCCGTTCGCCGCAGCCACCCCGTGCACCTGGGCAATCACCGGCTTGCTCATGCGGCTGATGGTCATCAGGGGGGTTTCCATGCAATCGATCCAGTCCCGATATTCCAGGGTGCTCTTCCCTGCGAAATCGCTCACATCGATCCCGGCGCAGAAGGCCTTGCCGGCCCCTTTGAGAAGAACGACCCTCACCTCATTGTTTTTGTCCAGTGCCTGAAAGGCATGGCTAAGCTCCTTAGCCAGGGGAACATTGAAGGTATTGAGGTTCTTCGGCCGATTGAGCGTGATCTCCGCCACAAAATCATGTCCGATGTCAACAATTATGTTCTCGTAATCCATCACAAGACTCCTTTCTTTGATCCTGGGTGATAGGCCTTGGCTCTTCGGAAGGGGAGCATGCGAAAAACCGTCCACTGTGTCAAGAAAAAACCGAGATTGCGGCGTTCCTTCCCCCTACCAATCCCCTCAGTTTCATCGTGAAGACGGATCGTCCGATCGCTTAAATACGCCGCAGCCATCCCCATCTAACATATCAATGGTCATCTCTTTGATTGAACCCTTTGCAGCCTGCACAAAACGGACAAACCCATCGGCATCGTCTCCCAGTAACGGGACCGAATAAACAAAGGTGTCTCTGTTCCAATGTCTAAGAGATAGCTCGACCTTTCCCGGGCCGATCTGAAGGGTGAGCGCCCCATTTCTCAATGCCACCCGTGCATCTTCATAGACGGGGTTCGAGTAAACCCCCACGTAGGTATTCAACGGGAGCGACGGGCTCACCGTTTCAGGTTGCTTCGCCGCTGTTGCATCAGCCTCGGCCTTCGCCTTTTTCGCCTCATCCAGCGCTTCTTGACTGTAGTCTTTTTTGGCATTACCGAAATATAGATCCGCAAAATAGTTCGGCAAGGCCTCGGCAAGCTTGTTGGAAGACTCGTTGGTGAGGATGACCATGCCGATTTTTGGCTCAGGCCAAAAGGCAATCATCGAATGGTATCCGGTTGTCCCTCCGTTATGCCACACAAACGGATACGGCCGGCTGTCCACATAGATCCATGACTGGCAGTAATACGCTCCCAATTCCTTTTTAGCATCATATGTCGCTATTGTCTTGGGCGAGTGCATAAAATTCATGTTCTCCTCGCTGACCAGCCGCACCCCATCGATAGTCCCGTCATTGATGTGAAGCCTCAGCCACTGGGTCATATCCATCACATTGGAATTGATGCCGCCGGCAGGGCCATAGATATACGGCCAGTTCAAATCTCTGGGGACGGCAGTCACTGTGTTGTCCTGCACGTTATGACCTGTGGCCACATCTCGGCCTTCCATTAGGGCCTTTCTGTCGTACGAGCTTTCGGACATCTTGAGGGGGAGGAAGATCCTCTCCCTGATGTTCTCTTCCCACGATTTGCCTGTCAGATGTTCGACAGCCTCTGCCGCGACCAGAAACAGGTGGTTGACATACGCAAATTCCGAACGAAAGCTGCTGACAGGCTTGATGAACGCCAGAGACTTCTGGATGTGCCGGCGGTCAAAACCGAAAAAGGCCTGGGCGTCGCCGGAATAAGGCGGCAGACCACTGTGTTGCGCCAAAAGGTCCTCAATCATAAATTCACGGGTCACCCAGGGATCGTACATCCTGAAATCAGGGACGTAATCCATCACTCGATCCTTCCACTTGATCTTCCCTTCATCGACCAGCATGGCAATCAACGCCGCGGTAAATGCCTTTGTGGTGGA
>Ga0172375_10012245_pt1 | contig 10772 bp, 9 predicted proteins | sample LakKiv1m_FD_114537 | JGI IMG/M metagenome (GOLD analysis project Ga0172375, IMG submission 114537) | Freshwater microbial communities from Kabuno Bay, South-Kivu, Congo - kab_092012_11.1m | ecosystem: Environmental > Aquatic > Freshwater > Lake | place: Democratic Republic of the Congo...
AACTTCCACATTTCAGCTTTTGGATCTACCCCATGATCTTTTGCTGCTTCATTCAAATCAGTCTCAGCTTTAATCTCGCCTAAATATTCTTTTGCTAAATTATTTAAAGCAAATGAGTATCTGTTCTCATTTATAATTGCTGCAGCAATCATGGTATCAACTACTTGTCCATTTACTTTTATGCCCATGGCCTCTAACCAACCGATATCATATTGAGCGTTGTGAAATATTTTTGTGTTAGGTAAGGCACACACATCTTTCATATATTTAATTACTTGTGGTTCAATCATGTTACCACCACCTAGATGTTTAAATGGATAATAAGCTTGCCAACCATCTACAGCTACTGCAAAACCAATTATATAACCTTTACCTGTTGCCCAACCTGCGCCAAGGCCTTCATTAATTCCATCATCTCTAGTTTCTAAATCAATTGCTATCTCCGAATACTTTGACAAATCCTTATATTCATTTGGACATGACCAAATATGTTTTTTAAAATTCATAGATAATTGTAAACTAGTCATTGTAATCTCTGTGTAAAATCATTTCTAAGTAATGCATAGCTTTTAAAATATCTTCTTTTTTACCTTTTAATCTATGACGACAAATGTATTTAATTGCATTACCTTCTGCGAATGGTAAATTATTTTCATTAATAAATACTGACGGCTGTATCTTCATTAATTTGTAATGTTCACCACCAACTTGTTTAAAAAATATTTTATTACTCATTTTCCTTTAAATAAACTAAATAATCTTTTCCGATAGGATAATTATACTTATGATCCGTTGATAGCAAGTGTATTGTATCTTTAGCTCTAGTTACTCCTGTGTAATAAACTCTACTTTCATCTGACTTTTCTAATTTACTTTTGTTATTAAAATCAGATAACCAGTTAGCTTTAGAATAAATTAAAACATTGTTTGCCTCTCCACCCTTTACAGAATGAATAGTATCAATTAAGATATTAGGCTCACTATTCAATGCATCTTGTCCATATCTTTTTAATAGTCTTATAAAATATATTGTTTGTCTTGGACTAAAATTACGTTTTAAAATCCACCACCAAGCTTTACTTTGATATTCATCAGTCATATCTAAACCAGCCCATTCTCTTAAATCATTAAAGTCAAACTCTTGATAATCAGGTATGTTTAACCAAAATTTTTGAGTTCTGTAATCAGAATCCTTTATTTCCCTCACATATTTGTACAGGTTTTCTGCCATTTTTTTACCAATCTTTCTGCCATTATTTATGGCAGTCCATGCTTTTATAGCTTCCCACTGTTTTTCATCAAATGATTTATTTCCTTTATTGTCTTTATAATATAACCCTGCATCTTTAGCAGATGCCCTTAATTCGTTAACAGTTGCATGAATACGGCCCAGAACATACCAAGTGCCGTTAAGCTCATTAAAAGGTACTTCTTTAAAGCTTAAATAGCGTTTTACGTAGTTGTTTTGACTGTTATTGTGGGTATATAGCTTATCTTCACTATCTACTATGCCTCTTCTTATAATTTGAGCAAAGTTATAAACTGCTTCCCCAAACCTTTGTGTCTTACGTAGCACAACCTTTCTACCTGGAAAGTATGTTGTAAAGTATTTAGGATCTGCCCCATTCCATCTATAAATGGCTTGGTCATCGTCTCCTGCTAAATAGATACGTTTTACATTATCACACATTTTATAAATGACTGACCATTGTAATGGAGTAAAGTCCTGTGCTTCATCTAAAATTAATATGTCTAATGGTGGGAACTCTATTTCATCAATGGCACGACCAACCATATCTGTAAAATCTATAAATGAATTTTCACCACCTGATCGTTTGTAATGTTCGTAAGTGTCTATCTTTCTAAGATATACATTTAATGGTTCTTTCTTATAAGTTTCCCTCTTATAAATCTTTACCGGATCTTCCATCATGTTTCGTGCTTTATCATAAATTGCTAGTGACCAATCTTTGTAAGTAAAGTTATCATCATCAACTCTACTATCACTTGTTCTTATAATTTTATTTTGTAATGCAAAATCAAGCATACAATCTTTAGTATCAAATACTTCCTCTTGAAAATATCTTCTGCAATAAGAATGTAATGTTTTAAATCTATTAAAATCTTTTAGAGTATATTGAGGGAATGCTGACAAAGCTCTATCTCTAGCTGTATTTACAGCTTTATTTGTAAATGAAATAAAAGCAATGTTATTTGGGTTTATGTTTCTTCGTAAAGCCCCTTTTAAAACTCTTTCAATTAAATTGTGTGTTTTTCCTGTTCCAGGAGGCCCAAATATTTTAATTGTTTTCTTGTATAGTGCCCTCTGTTTTTGGAGCTCTAAATTTGTTGTGGTAGTCATCATCCATTTCACTTGTTGTTTTTTTACTTGATCCGTTAGCTTTTACTTCTTTACCCTTTTCAAAATCAGGCATGTCTACATACCATACATTTTTAACACCTTGAAAGAAATCATGTCTTTTACAACCTAAAAAATTTAAAGCTTCTACTGTGGAACTAAATAAATGAGAAGCATTTCTTTTAATCCAAGAATCTAATGTAGATCTTTTAAAATAAACTAATGTTGAATCTGATTTTCTAATTGTATAACCATGATCCATTTTAGAAAAATCATCAAGTTCCCAAGTCTTTTCAAAAAAATCTTTTAAGGCCACATGTCTAATTTCTTCCCTAGTATCTTTGTTATTAAAATCTTTACTTTCTTCAGCCTTATTAACTAGAGCTTCCATTAATAATTCAAATAATGGTGGACCCTTTTTAGATTTAGGTAGCGTTCTCCAAAATATTTTATGTTTAATTAATTTTGTTCTCCAAGTCTTTTCATCTTTCATATCTTCAGGAAGAACAACTATATGCGTGCCTTTATAATCAAACTCATAATAAGTCGTTTTAGTATCTTGAGAGTAAGTAACATTCTCAAACTCATTAAATATATCTGGAGTTTGTGCCATGATACCGAGTCTTCTTGTCTTACATAATTCTTTATTACAAATACTTTCTATAAATCCATACTTAGGTGGGCACATATACTCGTATCCTTTTTTAAATACAGATTCTGCTGTGCCATCACTTTCATTTCTTAATAATGGGCCATCTTTATGTTTTGCAAAAGCTAATCTCTGTCTTTCCCAGGCAACTTCTTTTAATTGTTTTAATGTTAGTGTGCCTTCAGATTTTTTTAATTCGAGAACACATATGTTGAACAACATATTGTTTCTATCTCCTGTCCAACCATCATGTAATACTTTTTGTATACAAGGTGGATATTCTCTGTAAAAAGTTTCTGGTTCATATTCTGTAACTTTAAATTTAAAAAAATCTTCTGGAGATAATTTTTTGGATTCAGCTATTTCTAAAAATCTTCCTAATATAACTGCATTATTGTCATCATCATATGCATATTCTACTGCTGCTTCCCATTTGTAATAAGGCATACCAACCGCTTTGTTGCATGGAAATACTTCTTTAGATAGAAAATATTCTTTGTTTATTTCTTGCAATTTATTTACAATCTTATTTTTGTCTGCCCAATCTGTTAAAAATAAAAATAAATGTAAACCACCTGATTTAGATTTTACAGGCACTAATGGTAACTTATGATTTTTAATAATTTCTACATATTTTTTTTCTGAATAATCTTTATAGTCGGCAGGATCAATATCAATACATGCCCACTTACACTTATCATTAAATTCTGGTCTAATACCTATAATCTGTTTACCATCAAGATGACCTTGCCACAGGTCCGTGGTCACTGGTTCGTCAACCGTGATGTATTTCGCAGATTTCTTGTTACGTTCATTAAGGTCACCGATTATAGTGACCTTAATGTATTTTGTTAAGTCACCAGCGAATAGATCTAGTAACTTTTGTGCATTCATAATTAGAATGGTACTGATTCGCTTGATGTAGCTTCTGCAGTTTCTTCTTGATTAAAATCAACCTTACCGAAAATGTCTGACTTTCTAGCACTTTCGTAGAATCCTCTTGCTGCATCTAATGCTGTTGCAAATTTAGGATCATTTAAGTATTGATCAAACTCAACAACCCAACCATACCAAGAATTATTATTATTTGATTCTTTAGTTGTAGTTAGTTTATATGATGTTGCCCAAGATGGTGGCATGAAATAACCTTTCTTGCCCTGTAGTCTTCTACTTTGCATCATAGAATTCCATGTTTTGGATTTCTTTTTTTGCGTAGACTTCATTGCAATTAAAGCTGTTTCTTTTGGATTATAATCTTTATCAAGAATATAAACAAAGTGATTACCAGTATCTTCAATATAATTACCGCCTGGTAATCTATCTTTACTGTCATCTCCTCTTGTAGTTTGTGCAAGAACTGATGGGTCAGTGTGTATTTTTACTGGTCTGCCTGGACTGTCTCCTCTATCTTTCCATTCATTAAAAGTATTAATGTAAAGACAAGGTATAACAATTACACCATCTTTACCCTTATACAATGAACCTGTAATTTCATTGTATATGTCCCCAGCTTTAGCCCCAGCAATAAACTTACCATGACCTTCTTCTAATACCGGTGAACTAGGATATAGGACTTTTAGAATTGGAAGTTTTGTATCACGTGCAGTGATAAACTCCATTCCCTGTCCTGATGATTCTTCCAAGTTAAACTGCGCAGGAAGTGGCGCTTCTTTTTTAATAGTTACTTCTGCTTTAGGTGCAGTAGCAACTCGTGCTTGTGCTTGTACCATGATTACTCCTTCGTGGTTATTTTTGTTTTGTTTGCAACGTAAATACCGAATATATCGGAAGGAACATTACGACCCATTTGAATTTGTTCTTTTACAAACGCCTTCAAGGTCATAGGTTCTACCTTTTCGGTCTGTGTTACATTATGACCTTTTTTCTTTAGTTCGTCAACCAAGTTTTTGGCATCTTGATCTTCTGAACGTCCAAAGGTTAGTGTTACGTTGTTCTTTATTAAATCACCAAAGCCATTACTGCGAAGCCAACTAAATGCTTCTTCAATTTTTGTCGATGGTATTCTTGCAGCATAAAAAGGCTTTACCTCAACAGATGAACCATCTGCTAATTTAAGCATTGCTATGCCTGCTTGTTGCATTAAGTTTGGAATTGTTTGCTCAGAAAGTAACGTTTCAGATTCTTTTAGTTTGGCTAATTGTTCTTCAACCGTCATTATTTGTTTCTGAGTTTCCAATAACTTATTGCAAGACTTGGCTATATCACTTGATAGAGCCGTGTCGACCTGTATTGAGGCCGATGCTGCTTCTAAGTCCATAGGGACCTCCTTTTGATTCGTTATTAAATTAATTATTTGACAATGTAAAGAAAAAAATGTAAAAAATTTTAAATACTAAAAAAGTATTCAAACACGAAACATGACTGAAAAATATATTTACAAAACACAACCTTACGAACACCAAAGACAAGCTCTTATCAAAGGTGCTAAATTAAAAAACTTCGCTTACTTCATGGAGATGGGGACTGGTAAAACCAAAGTTGCCATTGATAATGCAGCATATCTATACCAAGAAAAACAAATACAACTTGTAATTGTAATAGCTCCTAATTCTGTTTATCAAAACTGGATTAAAGAAATTGAGACACATTGCCCTGTAGAAGATTACAATATCTTCATACACAAAGTAGACAAAAAATTTCAATATTTTGCTGATAAATTAAATTTTTATTTAATTAATGTAGAAGCCTTTAGTCATCAAAGTGGAATACAATTACTTACACCAATACTTAATAATCTTGGTCATTATGCGATGATGATTCTTGATGAAAGCACAACAATAAAAAACCGAGAAGCAAAACGAACAAAAGCGATTTGTAAATTAGGTACAATGGCAAGATACAAAAGAATCCTAACAGGCTCACCAATAACAAAATCTCCATTAGACTTATATACACAATGTTCTTTCTTAAGTCCATCTTTATTAGGATTTAAATCATTTTTATCGTTTAGAAACAGATATTGTATGATGGAGCCCATACCAGTAAGTAATGATAGAGTCATTATGATACCTAAGTATTTTATTAATTTGCATGAATTAGAGGATAAACTTAAATCATTTTCGTATAGAGTTCGTAAAGAAGATTGTCTAGATTTACCAGAAAAAATTTATCAACAAAGATTTGTAGATTTTACTGTAGAACAGAAAAGAGTTTATAAACAAATGCAAGAACAAGCCTTTGCTATTATTCAAGATAAAGAAGTAAGTTTTGCTAATAAATTAACTGAAATGTTAAAACTACATCAAGTATGTAATGGTTTTTTAAAAACAAATGAAGGCTTTATTGTTAAAATGGAAGACTGTCCTAAATTAAAAGAATTAATAAAAGTAATAGAAGAAGGAGATGGTAAATTTATTATCTGGGCAAACTACATTCATAATATTGAATCAATAAATAACTTACTTAAAAAACTTTACGGAGAAAAATCTGTTGTAAGCATTTATGGTGCAGTATCCGTTGAAGATAGAACTATTGCTGTAAATAAGTTTCAAAATGATTCTGAGGTTAAATTCTTTGTTGGTAATCCAACAACAGGCGGATATGGTTTAACATTAACAGCTGCATCTTACGTTATATATTTTTCTAATTCTTATAATCTTGAAGTAAGACAACAATCAGAAGATAGAGCACATCGTATAGGACAAAAAAAGAATGTTACTTATGTAGATATATTAATGAGAAATTCTATTGATATGCTAATAATCTCTGCACTAAAAAGAAAAATCAAAATCAGCGCAGAGACTTTAGGGGAAGAAGTTAAAAAGTGGTTAACTAATTAACTCAATTGTAATTATTTTTTTAATGTTTCTAGAATGTCTTTTTGCCAATCTTTTACAAATTGTTCTGCATTCTTAAAATAATTGCTCCAAAACTCTTTTACTTGACTATATGTAGGCATATTATCTCCTTTGTTTATGTTGCACTGCAACATAATATAAACATTATTTATAAAATTTCAATACCCTAGTTCATTATATTTATGATGATTTGGCTGAACAAATTGAATTGTATGTATTTCTTTCAAATCGTGTTCTCTATCTAAAAATTTGTATTCTATTTTTGTTGTAGTAAAATCTCTTTTTATTCTTTCACAAATTTCATCCGGATTAAATTCACCACAAGAATAAACATCAAATTGTAATAATGCAGGATTTGGTTCATCCCATACATGCATTACTATATGTGATGTTTCTATAATCGCAGCTCCAGTAATTCCACGATTACCAACCATATTAGAATACTTAACATAAGGGCCCATCATTACCTTCATTCCAATATCTGAAATAAATTTTTCTAACCACCGCCTAAGAAACTCCTCGTCCATGGGAGGACTTACAGCTTCTGCTCGAACAATTAAATGTTTATGTACAAGTAATTTATTTTCCATTAACTGACATTGTATGATACTTTTGAACTCTGTCAAACCACTTGTTCTCATATTCTAAAAGTTTTTTTTCATTAACTAAGAACTGTTGGTACTCTCCATTCTTAGTACACACTGCAATCAAACCCTGCTCTATGTGTCCATAATTTTTTTTGTGAGCTAAAGAATAGGCAGCAATTTGATAATAATAATCTTCAATCCATTCTTCTCTTTTTAATTTATTAGATTGTTTAAAATCTATAATAGTATCCTTGCCATTAAACTGACCAACTAAATCAGTAGAACCTGCCCATTTATCTTCATACGCAAGACTTACTTCCGATCCATATATAAGTTTTAATGGTTCCAAGTTATCTATAATTTTGTGAGCCATTAATCTTGCTGTAGCACCATCTGTGGATAAGTTTAAATAACCTACGCCATTAATATAATTTTCAAGAACATAATGCATTTCTGTACCTCTTAAAGCAGCTTGAGTTGTGATTTTTTGAGCTTGTTCATATCCTACTCTTTGACGCCAAGCATCTAATAATTGCTTCTTATCTTCGTTTTGAGTTGCAGAGAGAATAGTAGTTACTGAAGGAACTTTCTTTTCATTTACCTGATAGGTTCGTGGGCCGTGTTCATCGTCCCTTGTGTATTTTGTATAAGAGTATTTTTTCTCCCACTTAAAATCAGTGACAATAAAACTAGTGTCTTGTCTAATAAGTTTCATTATTCTTATTAGATTAATAAATAATATTAATCAACTGTTATTTGAGAACCAAAGTAATTAAAGTAAGAATTAAAGCACCCATTCCGGTTATTAATCCCCAAATAAGTCTGTTTAAATTTTTTTCAATCTTGTAAATTGCACAACTCATATGTTTCAAATGATTGTTTTTAATTATACCTATTTCTTTTTTAACATCACCAATTTTTGTATAAAGATCTATTAAATGTTCAGTTGTTCTAGATTGTACTATTCTTTTCATACAATACCTGCCTGTCTTTCAACTATTGCTTGTCCTAACGTATCTTGAGGATTTAAAGCTCTAAACAATGCAGGATTTTGTGCAACTTGTGTTTGCATTGGTTGTTGCGTAGTAACTTGTGGAATCATAGGTTGTTGTCTCTGTTGAGCTTGTTGTAACTGTTGCATTGCTGCTTGTCTAGGTGTTGTTGGATCAGGAATTTGAGCTTCTATCATAGTTGCTATATCATCTTGTTGTTTTGCTAAAGCAGCACCACGTACAAAATTTTCACCACCAGCTATTACAGGAGCAGGAGATTTAGCTAAAACTCTAATTTCTGGATACATTCTATCTCTTTCAGATTTGATTAAACCATCTAATTTAAATTTAGCATTAGGCATTTGTGGTGGTTTTCTTAATAAGTAATCTGTAATTTCTTTTGCATTAATTAAATCAGGATCAACTTTAGGGGCATCTTTATCTTCATCTAAAGAAGCATTTAACAATGCTGCAAAAATTCTTTTCTTACTCAAATCAAGTTTACCTGCAATACCTTTTTCAATTTTTAATGTAGGATTTAAAACATCAAACAATACTTCAACTGATTTAGGATTAGATAATACTGACCCTGCAAAACGTGATAAGAATACAAATGCTAGAGTTGGAATTATACCAACAGAACCTACAGCAGCAAAAGGAAGAATTCCACCTGCAATAGCTCCCATACCACCAAGCATAGCTCTTCTTTTTACGAACGTGCTTGTGTCGCTAATTCCATATGAAGCGTTAGCTTTCATTAATTGAATAATTTTATTTAATTGCTCAAAACCTTTTTTACCTTCAGCACCACCACCATACATAGCAATAAGTCTATCTCTAGCTGCTGCTATTTCGGCTGAACCAATACCAGATCCTGATAAACCTAAATTTTCTTCAAATTTAGCAGGATTAAACCCTGCTACTTTTTCAGCTTGAAATTTCATATCTACAAATTTTTGTTCCCCTAAACCTGTTTTAATTAAAGCTTTTGGATCTACAAATTTTTGTACATCTAATTCTCCTGTTAATGTTTTGGTAATATCGTCAACATAATTTTTCATAATAACACCACGTTCTCTTGCTTTAGCCATAAGTTCAAATGTAGGTTCTCCTTTAAGATATGGTGCAACATCAAAGGAATGTGTAAAGGCATCGAACATGTATAATTGTTTAAATCTATCAAATATTTCTTTTCCCGGTCCTTCTTTGTTATAACCTAATAAAAACTTCATTTCTTCAATTGAATCTTTACTTCCACTTCTAAATACTTGTTTTAAAGTTTTAGACCATAGTTCATCAGGTTGAACACTATACTTTCCACCAACTCCTAACAAACCAAGATTAGTAAATAAATTTGAATCTGATCTTCTTATAGCTCCTGCTACTGGACTTTTTTGATATCTTCTAATTGTTCTGGTAAAAAAGTCATTTGCGTCTAATAAAGATTTTTGAACATTTTTTACTCCATTAACTAAATTTTGAAGATAAAGATTAGCACCTTCTTCACCTTGAGATTTAGCAATATTGTCATAAGCTTCTTTAATTTGTTTATTATCATTCATTAAAACTTTTAAACTTGGAGCTTCAGCAACTGTATTAAAGTCCGCTTTTAATGCATGATTCATTTGAGCTACTAAACCTCTTGGATCATAAATTTTAGTTTGATTATATGCAGCTGTAAGCATTTTATTTAAACCTACATACTCTTTAGCTGTTAATCCTTCAGTCAAATTTCTAGTATAGTCTTTAGTTGCAGCTATAAATTTAACCAATGGATCATCAAATTCTGTTAATTCAGTTATTCTTTTATCTAATTGTAAACCCATATCTGGGTATTGTGACTTTAATGAAGTCACTAAATTTTCTGTAGCTTTACTTAAATTTTGTATAGGAATAATTTTCATTTCTGGACCTAGTAAATCAGCTTCCTTAAAAACAACATCATATTTTAAACCTATAGTATCCATATACTGTCTAAAGTTTTGTTTCATTTGATTTAATGAACCTAATGATAATAATTCAGCGTGAGCATAAGGAGCACCAGCACTTAAATGATCAAGCATTGCTCTAAATGTTTCTTCTTCAATTTGTTTTTTATATTTCATTCCAGGACCAGCTGTAGCAGGGAAAATACCAACAACATTTAAAATATTTTTCATACCTCTTGCTAAAAAACCTGCATTAGGATCTGCTAATGCAAATAAGTTAGTTGGTACACCTGTTTCTTTTGTGTATCTTGCTAACTGTTCTACTTCAGGACTAGACAATCCTAATACTTTTTTAACACCACCACCAGCTAACTGAAGTAATGGACCTAATGCAGCAGCTCCAGCATTAAACACCATTGCATTATTCATTGCTTCTAGT
>Ga0172375_10012247_pt1 | contig 10770 bp, 11 predicted proteins | sample LakKiv1m_FD_114537 | JGI IMG/M metagenome (GOLD analysis project Ga0172375, IMG submission 114537) | Freshwater microbial communities from Kabuno Bay, South-Kivu, Congo - kab_092012_11.1m | ecosystem: Environmental > Aquatic > Freshwater > Lake | place: Democratic Republic of the Congo...
GACCAGACCGTGAACCAGACGACCCGACCGGTCCGCGGCCGGGTCAGGACCTCGAGCACCGCGCCGGGCTCGAACGAGCCGTCGACCACCAGCTCGCGGGCGACCATCCCGCTGACCGGCAGCAGGAAGAAGACCCCGAGCACGGCGGCCGGCAGCAGGCCGAGCGCGCCGAGCCCGAGCAGGCGGCGGGTGGTGGTCACGGGTGCGGTCGTGGTCCGGGTCGTGGTCGGTGCCGCGCAGTCAGCGCGAGACCAGGTCCTGCCACTCGCGCAGCCAGGTGTCGCGGTTGGCCTCGATGTCCGCGGGGTCGACGGCGAGCGGCTCCTCGGGGCGCGGGGCGAACCGGGCCCAGTCCTGGGGCAGCTCGACGCCCTCGCGAACCGGGAAGACGTACATCGACTCCGGCAGCGCCGCCTGGACCTCCTCCGAGAGCATCCACGCGATCACCGCCTGGGCGCCCTCGGGGTTCTCGGCGCCGGCCAGCGCCCCGACGTACTCCACCTGCTCGAAGCAGGTCTGCAGCAGCGCACCGGTGGTGGTGCCGCCCTCGCCGTCGGTGGTGAAGGCCGGGCTGGAGTCGTAGGACAGCACGATCGGGCGGTCGCCGCCGCCGCCGGCGGTGAAGTCGACGAAGTAGGCGTCCTCCCAGCCGCGCACGACCTTGGCGCCGTTGGCCAGCAGGTCCTCCCAGTAGTCCTCCCAGTCCGAGCCGAACTCCGCGATCGTCGCCAGCAGGAAGGCGAAGCCGGGCGAGCTGGTCGTGGCGCCGGAGGTGACGAAGAGGCCCTCGTACGTCGGGTCGAGCAGGTCGTCGAGGTCCTCCGGCGGGGCGATGCCCTCGCGCTCGAACCAGTCGAGGTCGACGTTGACGCACACGTCGCCGTTGTCGACCGGCACCAGCGCGCCCTCGTCGTCGCCGGGGAGCGCGAAGTCCGCGACGCCGGGCGGCAGCTCGCCGTCGTACGCCGTGAAGACCCCGCCCTCGAGTGCGCGGCCGCCGAAGGTGTTGTCGACGCCGAAGGCCACGTCGCCGAGCGGGTTGTCGGCGTTGAGGACGAGCTGGCTGGTGAGGCTGCCGGCGTCGCCGTTGCTGCGCAGCTCCAGGTCGTAGCCGGTGTCGGCCTCGAACTGGTTGATGAGCTTCTTCGGCAGGCTGAAGCTGTCGTGGGTCACCAGGACCACGGCGCCGCCGGTCTGGGCGGCCCCGGGCTCGGTGCCGCCGGTGTCGGTGGCCGATCCGTCGTCGTCCCCGCTGCCCACGAGGGAGCAGGAGGAGAGCAGGAGCGCGCCCAGCGTGGCGGCCAGCGTGGGCTTGAGGGTGGGCAGGAACGCAGTACGTCGCACGGGACGACTCCCTTCGCCGGTGCTAACCGGTGCAGGTTCGTAGGGTCTGCGTCCGCCGGGAGGTCCCGACCCGCACTCTCAGCCCGCTCGGCACTGCTGCCGCCCGTGCTCCCCTGTCTTGTCGAGGCGAGGGTAGCGCGGGCCCGGTAGGCCATCGGCCGCCGGTCGAGGTGCGAGCCCCACCGCTGGCCGAGGTGCGAGCGCAGAGCCACGAGACCCTCCGCGACCGGCGGTCTGGTGGGATGGGCCCGTGCCCAGCCTCCGCCACGACGTCCTCGCCCGCGGCATGCCGCGGCTGCGCAAGTCCAGCGAGCTCGACAGCGAGGAGCGAGAGCGCGCCCGGATCGAGCGCTGGCACGCCGACCTCGACGCCCAGGGGCGACCGCTGCCCACCAACGCGGTGCTCCGGTTCCGCCAGCGCTACGAGGTCCAGGACTTCCAGGCCGAGGGGCGCACGCCGTTCACCGTCCACCGGGTCCGCGCCCGCGGCAGCCGCCCGCGCCGCCGGGTGCTCTACCTGCACGGTGGCGGCTTCGTGGCCCCGCTCGACCCCTTCCACGTCCGGTACGCCGCCAGGCTGGCCTCCGCCCTCGACGCCGAGGTCCTGCTCCCGGACTACCCCCTCGCGCCCGCCCACACCTGGGCCGACTCCCACGAGGCGCTGGTCGACCTGGCCGAGCGGCTGGCCGGCGAGTGGCCGACCGTGCTCGCGGGCGACTCCGCCGGGGGCGGGCTCGCCCTGGCGGTGGCCCAGTCCCTGCGCGACCGAGGCGGTCCCACCCCGACCCACCTGCTGCTGCACTCGCCCTGGGTCGACCTCACGACCTCGACCCCGGCGACGTCCTGGTTCGCCCAGCGCGACCCCTGGCTGCGGATCACCAAGCTCGAGGCGTACGCCCGCTGGTGGGCCGGCTCGACCGACGACCTCGCCCGGCACGAGGTCTCGCCCGCGCTCGCCGACCTCTCCGGACTGCCGCGGGCGCTGATGTTCTGCGGCACCCGCGACCTGCTGGTCCCCGGCTGCCGGCTGCTCGCGCGCCGAGCCGTGGAGGCGGGCTGGGACCTCACCTACGTCGAGGAGCCGGGCCTGATCCACGTCTACCCGCTCATCTCGGTCGTCCCCGAGGCCAAGCGCGCCTGGCGCACGACCGTGGACTTCCTGCGATGATCCACACCCGCGCCCTGCGGTTCGCCGATCTCGACGCCCGCACCGCCCACGACCTGTTCCGGCTGCGCCAGCAGGTCTTCGTCGTCGAGCAGGGCGACCCCTACGACGACCTCGACGGCCGCGACACCGAGCCGGGCACCGTGCACGTGCTGCTGGAGGAGGACGGTCGGCTGGTCGGCGTCGCGCGGGTGCTCGACGACGGCGACCGGTGGCGGATCGGACGGGTGGCCCTCGCCCCCGGGGCCCGTGGCCGCGGGCTGTCCGGACCACTGATGGACGCCTGCCTCGCGGTCTGTCACGGTCGCGAGGTGGTGCTCGCGGCGCAGACCCCCCTGGCGTCGTGGTACTCCGGCTTCGGGTTCGAGGTCGACGGCCCCGAGTTCCTCGACGGCTCCATCCCCCACGTGCCGATGCGGCGCGCACAGCAGGAAGACTGACGATGCCCCTCCCCACCGGGTCGACCCGGCTCGCGGCGTACGCCGGTCTCGCGACCGTCGACACCTGGCTGGCCGGGCGCACCCAGACCCGCAGGACCCGGGTGGCGCGGGCGCTGACGAAGCCCGCCCTCATGCCCGCCCTGGCCGCCGCCGTGCCGCCGGCCTCCGCGGGGGTCGGCGTCGGGCTCGTCGGCTCGTGGCAGGGCGACGTGGCGCTGCTGGCCGACGGGCCGCGGGCGTTCCGGTGGGGCATCGCGTCGTTCGCCGCCGCCCACCTCGGCTACGTCACCACCCTCGCCGGCGTCGTCGACCGAGACCGGCTGCGCACCAGCCGCCGGGTGCGAGGTCTGGTGCTCTCCACCGCTGCGACCGCACCCGTGATGGGACTCGCCGCCCGACGGATCGACCCGTCGCTGGCGCTGCCGGTGACGGCGTACACCGCCCTCGTGTCGGCCACCGGGGTGCTCACCCAGGTCGTCGCCGCCGACCAGCCCCGCGATGCGCGGCTGCTGCTCGCCGCGGGCGGACTCACCTTCCTGGTCTCCGACACCACCCTCGGCACCCGCGACCTGCTGCTCGCCGACTGCCCGGACGCCCGGACCCGCCCCCTGGAGCGGGCCGTGATGGCGACGTACACCCTGGCCCAGCTGCTGCTGCTCGAGGGCTTCCGGCGCCTGCGCCGCTGACCTGGTCGAGTCCTGGTGGGCCGGGTCGGCCGGAGACCAGGCTCAGCCCCCGTCGACCAGCGTGTACCGATCCCCGTCCGCGTGCGAGGCGCAGACCGCTCGGCCGCGCGCGACGAGCAGGTCGAGGTGGGCCTTGGTCTCCATGGCCGCCATGCCGCGGCTGAAGACGTCGAGGGTGTCGTAGGCGTGCTCGTGCCGGGTCCAGCCCAACGTGCCCGCGACGTCGTGGGACGTGCGCGGCCCGGACCCCAGCGCCGCCAGGCACTCGGCGAGGCGGTGGTCGTGGTGGGCCAGGAGCTCGTCGACCCGGGTGTGGCTGGACGGCGCGATCGGCCCGTGGGCGGGCAGGATCCGCAGGTCGGGCAGGGCCCGCACCCGCGACAGCGAGGCCATGAAGTGCCCCAGTGGCTGGTCGTCGGGCGGCACGGTGAAACCGATCGACGGGGTGATCGTCGGCAGCACGTGGTCGCCGGCGAAGAGCACGCCCTCGGCGCGGTCGGCGAAGACGAAGTGCCCCGGCGTGTGGCCCGGGGTGTGGACCGCCTCGAGCGTGCGGGCTCCGACGGCGATCTCGTGGTCGCCGTCCATCCACCGGGTGGGGTACTGCCAGTCCGACTTCGGCGGCGGCGGGTCGTCCCCGCGCCCGGCCGCCCAGGCCTCGGCGACGTCGAGGGCGCCGGAGGAGCGCAGCACCTCGATGAAGGGACTCTCGGTGATCTGGTCGACGTTGTTGAGCAGGTGCAGCGCCGGCTCCTCGCCGCGCCCGAGCGCCACCTCGGCCCCCACCTCGTGCCCGATGACCGTGGCCATCGTGAAGTGGTCGCGGTGCACGTGGGTGACGAGGAAGCGGCGGATGTCGGCGAACCCGGCACCGATCTGGCGCAGGCAGCGTTCGAGCAGCTCGCGCGCCACCGGGATCGCCCAGCCGCCGTCGATGAGGGTCAGCCCCTCGTCGGTCTCCAGCACGTAGACGTTGATCGCCTTGAGCCCGTCCATCGGCAGCGGCAGCGGGATGCGCCACAGCCCCGGCGCGACCTGCCAGGCCCCCTCGGCGCTCCAGTGCTCCCCGGAGTCGGGCGAGACGGCGTACGCGGTGGGGGTGTTCGACAGGCTCACCCGGGCGACCCTAGGCGGTCACGTCGGGGAAGCCGAGGTCGAGCGTCGGCTGCTGGATGCCGCCGTCGATCTCGAGGAGCTTCCCGGTGAGGTACTGCCCGGCGCGGGAGGACAGGTAGAGGACGCCGGCGGCGATGTCGGCAGGCTCGCCGACCCGACCGAGCGGCGTCTTGCCCTCGAGCTGGCCCATGAGATTCGGGTCCCCGGCCACCATCTCCAGCGCGCTGGTCATGATCGAGCCGACGTAGATGCCGTTGACCCGGATGCGCGGCGAGAGGTCCTGGGCGGCCATCTTCGTCCAGTGCGCCAGCGCCGCCTTGGCGGTGCCGTAGGCGACGAACCCGCGGTCGGCCGAGCGGCCCATCGTCGAGCTGATCGTGACGACGGACTTCTCCGCGGCGGTCGCGCGGTCGCCGCCCTCGGCCTCGAGGGTCTTGAGCAACAGCGGCACTGCTGCCTTGGTCAGCACGTGGGCGGTGCTGACGTTGAAGGAGAAGGCACGCTCGAGGTAGCCCGGGCTGGTGTCGAGGAACCCGCGGGGGCCCGTGCCGCCCACGTTGTTGACGACGATGTCGAGCCGGCCGAACGCGTCGTACGCCGCCTGCGCGAGGCTCCCGACGGCGTCGAGGTCGCTCAGGTCGGCCACGACGGTCTCGCAGCGCCGACCGGTCGCACGGACCTGCGCGGCGACCCCCTCGAGCTGCTCGGCAGTGCGGGCGGAGATGAGGACGTCGGAGCCGGCCTCGGCCAGCGCGACGGCCGTGGCGGCACCCAGGCCCCGCCCGGCGCCGGTGACGATCGCGGCCGTGCCGGGGACGCCGAAGCGGTCGAGGATCGTCACGAGCGGGCCGCCGTCGTACCCGTGTGGCCGGCGCCGGTGACCAGGCCACGGCCGGTGACCAGCGGCAGGTCGAGGACGGTGAGCAGGCCCGGCTCACCCGCGACGACGGCCGGCAGCGCGTTCACCAGGCGCTGGGCAGTGGTGATCATGCCGCTGACGTTGTGGTCGCCGTGCTCGCCGTGGTGGACGAAGTCGACGTGCATCATCGGCTCGCCGGTGATCTTGACCCGGTAGCAGCCGTCGGTGCCCGCGGGCGGCTTGTCCCAGTCGGGGTCGGACTCGGCGTCGGTGCGGGTGATGTGCTCGAGCACGACGCGCGGGACCCCGTCGACCTTGCCGACCACGGCGAACCGCACCGAGCCCATGGTCCCCTCGGCGATGTCGCCCGAGACGCTCTTCGTGTCGCGGGTGGCGGGACGTCGATCGACCTCCTCGGTCAGCGGCTCGTCGAGGGTGATCGAGAGGCCGGCGGCGATCTGCTTGACGACCGAGCCCCACGCCATCGTCAGGACACCGGGGTGCCACAGGAAGCCGAGCTCGTCCATCGGCTTGCCGAAGCCGAACAGGTCGCCCATGACGACCGGCTGGTAGTACGTCGAGTAGTCGCAGACCTCCATGACCCGCACCTCGTCGATGCGCTGGGAGAGGCTGGTCATCACCAGCGGCAGCACGTCGTTGGCGAAGCCGGGGTCGATGCCGTTGACGTGCAGGCTGGCGCCGCCCTTGCGGCCGGCCTCCTGGACCCGCTGGACGATCTCGTCGGGGAGGATCCCGTGCGGCCACTGCAGCAGCACCGGGCCGGAGGAGACGACGTTGACGCCGTGCTCCAGCATCCAGATCAGGTCCTCGATCGACTCGAAGACCCGGTCATCGGTCATCGCCGTGTGCACGACCGCGTCGGGTGCCAGCGCCATCAGCGCGTCCCGGTCGGTCGTCGCGGCGATCCCCAGCTCACGCCCCAGCTCGGCCAGCTCCCCGACGTCCTTGCCGTCCTTGGCGGGGTTGGAGACCCACACGCCGACCAGCTCGAGGTCGGGGTGCGCGTCGACTCCGGCGATCGCGTGCCGGCCGATGGTGCCGGTGGACCAGACGACGACGCGCAGGGGCTTCTGCGGGATGACCTGTGACATGCGCCGCAGACTAGAACACGTTCTAGTCTTAGGGAAGGGTGCTCAGCGTGTGGCCAGGTGCAGCGGCTGCGGCTCGCGGATGGGGCAGCGGGTGCCGTCGTAGATCGTCGGCATGCAGCGGTTGCAGTGGATGCACACGCCCTTGGTCGCCTGGCCCGCCGCCAGCCGGTTGACCAGGTCCGGCTCGCGGAGCACGGCACGACCCATGGCGACGTACTCGAAGCCGTCGGCCATCGCCTGCTGCATCGTGTCGAGCCGGTTGATCCCACCCAGGAGCATCAGCGGGATCGAGGTGGCCGCGCGGACCTCGAGGGCCTTGTCGCGGAAGTAGCCCTCCTCGAAGGGGTAGCTCTTGAGGAACGAGCGGCCGACCGGGGTCCTCATGCCCCAACGGACGGGCGCCGGCATGGAGGCGGCGAACTCCGAGGCGGGGACGTCGCCGCGGAAGAGGTACATCGGGTTCATCAGCGAGGAGCCGCCGGAGAGCTGGACGGCGTCCAGGGTGCCGTCGTCCTCGAGCACCTGCAGCAGCGCGATCGACTCCTGCAGCGTCACGCCTCCCTTGAAGCCATCGGACAGCGAGACCTTCGCGGTCACGGCCACCGCGTCGCCGACCTCCTCCCGCACCGCGCGGGCGACCTGGCGGGCCAGGCGGGTGCGGTTCTCCAGCGGGCCGCCCCAGCGGTCGCGACGCCGGTTGAGGGCGGGGGCGAGGAAGGAGGAGATGAGGTAGCTGTGCGCCATGTGCAGCTCGAGCACGTCGAAGCCAGCACGCACGAGGGTGCGCGCGGCGGCGACGTAGGCGCCGGTCACCCGGGTCAGGTCGGCCTCGGTCGCGGAGCGCACCATCTGCATCGACAGCGGGCTCGGCATCCGGCTGGCGGCGATGGCGTGGACGCCGTTGGAGCGGCCGTTGGCCACCGGACCCGCATGCCCGACCTGGCCGGCGATCTTGGCGCCGGTCGCGTGGACCGCCTCGGTCATCCGTGCCAGCCCGGCCTCGGTGTCGCGGCCGACGACGACCTGCTCGGCGTGCGTCCGCCCCTCGGGGGCCACTGCGAGGTAGGCCACCGTCGTCAGGCCGATCCCACCCTCGGCGACAGCGAGGTGGTAGTCGATGAGCTCCTGCGTGACCTGACCGTCCGGGGTGCGGCCCTCGAAGGTCGCGGCCTTCACGGTGCGGTTGCGCAGCCGGACCGGACCGAGGGTCGCAGGCGCCAGGACGTCGGGAGTGCTCACCGGTCGATGGTAACCCCGGAAACTAGAACGCGTTCTTGTTCTGGTCGCGCCTGCACCTTCGGCAGGATGGACCCGTGGACACGGTCGACCCACTGGTGGCGCAGCTCCGCGCCGCGGGCTGCGTCTACGCCGAGGACGAGGCGCGGCTGCTGCGCGAGGCGGCCGAGGGCGCGGCCCTCCGGGCCCTCGTCGTACGACGGGTGGCGGGCGAGCCCCTCGAGGTGCTGCTCGGGTGGGCGGAGGTGGCGGGGGTGCGGGTCCGGACCGCCCCGGGCGTCTTCGTCCCGCGGAGGCGCAGCGGTCTCCTGGTGCGACTGGCCCTCGAGGCGCTGGTCGACACCCCGGCGCCGGTCGTCGTGGACCTCTGCTGCGGCACGGGCGCACTGGGAGTCGCCGTGGCCCACCACCGCCCGGACGCCGAGGTGCACGCGTGCGACCTCGACCCTGCCGCGGTCGCCTGCGCCCAGCGCGACCTCCCGCCGGACCGGGTCCACCACGGGGACCTCCTCGACGCGCTGCCGACCGACCTCCAGGGACGCCTCGACGCCCTGGTGGTCAACGCCCCCTACGTCCCGAGCCCGGCGCTGGCCACGATGCCACCGGAGGCGCGCGAGCACGAACCGCAGCTGGCGCTCGACGGTGGTCCCGACGGCCTCGGCCTGCACCGCCGGGTCGCCGAGACCGCGCCGCAGTGGCTGGCCCCCGGAGGCGTGCTGGTGCTCGAGACCAGCGAGGCCCAGGCCGAGGGGTCGGCCGGGCTGCTCGCGGCCGCGGGCCTGCGGACCGAGCTGCACCGCGACGAGGAGATCGACGCGGTGGCGGTCCTGGCCCGGCGTACGTGAGTCGACGTGCCGACGCGGCCTCAGCGCGCCCGGCGGAACGGCAGCACCGTCGCGAGGTCCTCCTCCGCGGGCGGCACCGGCACCACCAGCACCGGGCACACCGACTCGTGCAGCGCGACCCGCCCCGAGACCGACAGCCCACCGGCCCGGCCGCCGCGGCCGACCACGAGCAGGCTGGCCCCGCGCGAGGCGGCGACGACGCCGGCGCGACCGACCTCCCACCCGCGCAGCAGCTCGACCGCGCCGCCCAGGTCGGCAGCGCTCTCCAGGCCCGCGCCCATGACCTGGCGGCACTCGGTCGGCTCGTCGAGCAGCACGCCGACGGTCCGCGGCTCGCGACCGCCGTGCCAGACCGGCGGCAGCCCGTCGGCGGCCACCCGCGCGGTGGGCCAGAGCCCCGGCACCACGACCACCGGGGCGTCGAGGTGCTCCACGAGCGCGGTCGTGAGCGACGTACGCCGTCGGAGGCCGCCCAGGCGCACCACCGCCGGCCGCTCGAGCACCACCAGGACCGCCGCCGCCGCCGCACTCCACACCTGGTCCAGCACCTCGCCGAAGGCCAGCACCGGCTCGACGCGCACCGCACCGCCGCCGAGCGACCGCGCCGCCTCGGCGACGGGGTCCAGGCGTCGCTGCGCCTCCTCGAGCCCCATCGGCGTCGTCGTCTCGGCGACGTGCAGGAGTCGCAGCACCCCGCCGGCGCGCCGGGCCCGGGTCGTGGCGACGCGCAACGTGGCGGCGCCGACCCCGTGGCTGCCGACGCACAGCAGCACCCGCCGCTCACCCGTCGATCCCGACGACACGACCAACGACCCGTCCACCGGACCTCCCACCCGTGGACGCACGACCGCACGGACCCCTCCGGTCCCCACGGCCAGCACGAACCCGAGCACCATAACCAGCCCGGTCGCCCCCGGACCGGCGTTCCGCCGAACCCACCCCCGGGGCCGATACTGGCTGCGATGGCGCCTCCCGACCCCGCACCCACGCCGCGCACCCCGCGGCCGGTCCGCGACCCCATCCGCGAGGCCCACCGCCAGTGGGTGGCCCACGGCTGGTCCGACGCCGCAGACGCGATGGCCCTGGTCACCTCGGTCACCCGCGCCCAGCAGCTGCTCGCCGAGCGGGTCGAGCGCGCCCTGCGCCCCCACGGCCTCACCTTCGCCCGCTTCGAGGTCCTGCGCCTGCTCTCCTTCACCCGCGACCGCGCCCTCCCCATGACCCGCCTCGGCTCCCTGCTCCAGGTCCACCCCGCCTCGGTCACCAGCGCCGTGGACCGGCTCGAGGCCCAGGGCTTCGTACGCCGCGAGCGACGCAGCGAGGACCGCCGGGTCGTCCACGCCGAGCTCACCGACGCCGGCACCGCGACAGTCGAGCAGGCCACCGCCGACCTCAACACCGTCTTCACCGACCTCGCCGCCGACCTCGGCCCCGACACGGTCATCGAGCTGACCCGCCTCCTCGGCGCCCTCCGCACCGGCGCCGGCGACCAGGTCGACGGCACCTGACCGCAGCCTCGGACCAGCGCCGAGTCACCGACCCACCTGGACCCAGGAGGGGCGCGCGGCGCCGCGCGGGGACACGGTCAGCCGGGGGCGCCCCCGGAGGAGCGTGGTTGGGTCTGGCGGGCCGTTCGTGAGGGACGAGCGAACGGCCTGGTAGCGACGAAGGGGGCGCCCCCGGCCGGCCGTGGCCGGGCGCGGCGCCGCGCGCCTCTCCCCACCACCACGCCTCGCGAACCCCCTCCCCACCCCGCGAGACGGTCGACGCTGGGGCGTGACGGCGGCTACACTCCATCCGAATAGTTGGACATCCAAGTACTTCTCCCTGGAGCCTCCGTGAGCGACCCGACCTCCCGCCCTCTGCACGTCCCGTCGAACCCGGTCCGCCTGGTCACGGCGAGCAGCCTCTTCGACGGCCACGACGCCTCGATCAACATCATGCGGCGGATCTTCCAGAGCCAGGGC
>Ga0172375_10012248_pt1 | contig 10769 bp, 11 predicted proteins | sample LakKiv1m_FD_114537 | JGI IMG/M metagenome (GOLD analysis project Ga0172375, IMG submission 114537) | Freshwater microbial communities from Kabuno Bay, South-Kivu, Congo - kab_092012_11.1m | ecosystem: Environmental > Aquatic > Freshwater > Lake | place: Democratic Republic of the Congo...
CTTTTTAAATAATGTTTTATGCTAAAATAACCCTATGGCGACAAGGAGTAGCAAAATAAGCAGACCGTTTTTGATATGGACAATCATTTTGATAGTGATTGGCTTTTTTATTTTTTCTTCCGCTTCACTAGGTGTTTTGGCTAGAGATGAAGTCAAATTTTCTAATGTCGCTTTTAATCAAATCTTTTACGGATTATTTCTGGGCTCAGTCGCTTGTCTTATTTTTGCTAAAATTGATTACCACATTTGGAAAAAATATTCTTTTATTTTTTTAATCGGTTCAATACTACTTACTCTTTTAGTTTTCGTGCCCGGTATTGGTATGGAACACGGTGGCGCCAAGCGTTGGATTGATCTCAAATTTATATCCTTCCAGCCAGCTGAATTTTTGAAAATTGCATTCATTGCATATTTTGCCGCTTGGCTTTCAGGGATTAAAAACAAAGTGGGGACTTTTTCGTGGGGACTTTTACCGTTTGGTGTACTTATGCTAATACTGGGAGCAATACTACTTGCCCAACCAGACACTGATACTTTCGCTGTTATAGTTTTCGCTGCACTTTCGATGTATATTGCCGCTGGGGCCAAATGGAGACACGTCTTGGCGATATTTATCGCCGGAGTTGGTATTCTAGCAATTTTAGCCTTTACCAGACCTTACATAAAACAAAGAATCGAAGTAATGCTCCGCCCAAACGACAACAATCAGACGAGCGGCTACCAACTCAAGCAGTCTCTTATTGCCGTTGGTTCTGGCCAGATTTGGGGAAGGGGATTTGGGCAAAGCATTCAAAAGTTTCGTTATCTGCCGGAGCCGGTAGGCGACTCTGTATTTGCGGTCGCCGCTGAGGAATTTGGTTTTGTTGGTACCTTTATAATAATTGGCCTTTTTATTATGTTCAGCCTAGAAGGCCTAAAAATTGCCTCCGGTTCAAACGATCAGTTTGGTAGACTCCTCGCCTTGGGAATTGTTATAATGATAGTGTCTCAGGCATTTGTGAACATAGGAGGAATGATTGGGGTTTTGCCCTTAACCGGGATACCACTGCCTTTTGTTAGTCACGGCGGGACTGCTCTATTTATCACCTTATTGGAAGTCGGAATAGTTATGAATATATCAAAAAATAATAAAAAATAGTTATGAAAATAATATTTACTGGTGGGGGAACAGGCGGACATTTTTACCCAATCATAGCTATTGCTCAAACAATTCAAAAAATTGCTAGGGATAAAAAATTAATCACCCCAGAAATGTATTTTTTTGCTCCATCACCGTACAATCAGGGGCTTCTTTACGACAACAATATAAAATACAAAAAAGTTAGTGCTGGGAAAGTCCGTAGATACTTTTCTATATTAAATTTTTTTGATTTATTTAAAACAGGCTGGGGAGCCTTGGGTGCTCTTTTTGATGTCTTTGACGTTTACCCTGATATTGTTTTCAGTAAGGGAGGTTACGGAAGTTTCCCGACAGTGCTGGCAGCACGCCTTTTAGGTATCCCTGTTTTTATACACGAATCAGACTCTGTCCCGGGCAAGGCCAACAAATGGGCGGGCAAATTTGCAGATAGAATTGCCGTTTCCTACAAAGAAGCTCTCCCTTTCTTTAAAGAAAATAAAACCATCCATACAGGACAACCAGTTTTAGATGAGCGACTTACGACCATAACCAACAGCGCCACTGAATTTTTTGGTTTTGACCAAACAATTCCAACTATTTTTATCATGGGGGGATCTCAAGGAGCAGAATTCATAAATAACGCTATCTTGGATATTCTGCCAAGTTTGGTTAAAGATTTTCAAATAATACATCAGGTGGGACAAGCCAATATTGAAGTAATGAAAGAATCAGCAGCTGCCATACTTTTGGAAAATCCGCATAAATTGAGATACAAACCTTTTTCTTATTTAAATGGCTTAGAAATGCGAATGGCTGCAGGCGCTGCAAATTTGATTATAAGCAGAGCCGGTTCTACCATATTTGAAATTGCCTCATGGGCCAAACCTTCTATTATAATTCCTATTACCAATTCAAACGGAAATCACCAAATCAAAAATGCCTTCGCCTACGCCAAAGCAGGAGCCTGTTCTGTTATTCAAGAAGAAAATCTAAAACCAAATATTTTACTTACTGAAATAAAGAGGATAATAGAAAATAAGGAAATTAGCGAAAAAATGGCCGAAGGAGCAAAAAACTTCTTCAAGCCTGGAGCTACCGAACTAATCGCTCGCGAGCTACTTTCTATCGTACTTTCGCACGAGAACATTTAAAACCCCACCCCCGGCCCCCTCCCTTACAGCAAGGGGAGGGTTGGAAGCCCTTCTCTTGTTGTAAGAGAAGGGTTTAGGATGAGTTATTTTCTTGATATAATGGCTGTATGGAAAACGACAAAAAAGTGATAGTACGATTCCCCCCAAGCCCGACTGGCTTATTCCACATAGGAAACGCCCGAACATTTCTTTTCAACTATCTTTTTGCAAAACAAAGAGATGGTCAGATAGTTTTTAGATTAGAAGACACCGACAAAGAACGGTCCAAGGAGGAATATGCCAAAGACATAATAGAAAATTTAAAATGGCTGGGAATCGAGCCAGATTTTTCTACAACCGTTAAACAATCTGAAAGAGCTGGAATATACAGAAAATATTTAGAAAATTTGATAAAAGAGGACAAGGCTTATGTATCAAAAGAAGAAACACAAGAAGAGGGAAAGAGGGCTGAGGTTATAAGATTTAGAAATCCAAACAAAAAAATATCATTTCATGATCTTATAAGAGGCGATATTGAATTTGACACAACAGAACTCAAGGATTTTGTCATAGCAAAAAGCATAGAAGAACCCGTATATCATCTGGCGGTAGTCATTGATGATTTTGAAATGGGAGTTACCCATATACTTAGAGGGGACGATGGCATTTCTAATACTCCCAGACAAATTCTCATACAAGAAGCAATTGGAGCACCCCGTCCAGTTTATGCCCATTTGCCAATGATGCTTGCTCCTGACAAAACTAAACTTTCAAAAAGAAAGCATGGAGAACAAGTTTCTGTTTCTTATTACAGACAAAAAGGATATATGCCTGAGGCGGTCATAAACTTTTTAGCCCTTGTTGGCTGGAACCCCGGCACAGACCAAGAAATTTGGAGTATAGATGAGTTAATCAAAGTTTTTGATATTTCTAAAGTACAAAAAAAGGGAGCTATATTTAATATAGAAAAACTTGATTGGCTAAATCGTGAATACATACTAGGTCTTCCAGATGAAAACAAAACTAACACTTTCAATTTAGAATTTTCAAAAACAAAATGGGGGAGCGATACAAAAACAAAAGATGAGATTTTTATGCAGAAACTATCAAAATTATTTTTAGATAAAATCCACAGATGGGGAGAAATAAAAGAGTTAGCTGACAGGGGAGAATATGATTATTTATTCGAAGAGCCAGACTTAGACTCTGAAAAAATAATGTGGAAAAAGCAAAATAAAGAAGATGCAAAAAAGAATCTTCTGAAAGTTTTAGAAATTTTTGAATCAGAAAATCCTGATTATAAATCGAGCCTTATGAATCTCGCAGAAAAGGAGGGGAAGGGGGAGATCCTCTGGCCCACCCGCTATGCCCTATCTGGAAGAGAAAAATCACCAGACCCATTTACTTTAATAGATATTTTGGAAGTAAATGAAAGTAGAGTGAGGATTGAAAAAGCTATAGAGCGGTTATCGTAGTTAATTTTCAATTTCTAATTTTTAATTTTTAAACAATTTCAAATGTTTCAATTTAAAATTAAAAAAACCACAATCTTTTTTCTGACTTTTTTTTTGGCGTTTACAATGACAAATGCCCAATCAATAGATCAGATAAAACAAAATATTGAAGGCCACAATGATAAAATCAAACAGCTGGATGCAGAAATAAAAGTTTACGAAAAGCAGATTGAAGTAGTTGGCGGGGAAGCCAAGACTTTGCAAAATGCAATAAAAGTCCTCGATATCAATCAAAAAAAGATTGGCACTGAGATTAAAAAAACAGAGACAAATATTCAAAAAACGAGCCTGACCATATCTAACTTGGGCAGTGAAATAACTGATATAGAAAAAAAGATAGAGTCAAATATATCGGCCATCTCAAAGATACTTAGCGATATGCAACAAAGGGATGACGAATCTCTCATTGAAAGCTTCCTGACCAATAAAAGTTTGGCAGATGTGTTAAATGAATACGAGACGATTAGTCAATTCCAACAAAAAATAAGAGCTCAATCAAAAGAACTTGAAATTTATAAAGATGAGCTAGCAAGCAAAAAAACAGTAAGTGAAAAAGAAAAAAATAAATTGGTTTCTTTTAAATCAGAACTAGGGGACCAAAATAAAATTTTAGATGTAAACAAAAAGGAAAAGAGCACTCTCCTTGTAACAACTAAAAACAAAGAAACGGAATATAAAAAAATGTTAGCCGAAAGGCAAGCAGAAAAAGATAGATTCGAAAAAGAACTCTTCTTATTTGAGTCCCAACTTAAAAGAGCTATCGACCCAAACAGTTATCCGTCATCGGGTAAAGGTATCCTTTCTTGGCCATTAGATAACGTCTTTATCACTCAATATTTCGGTAAAACAATTGATGCCAAACGTCTTTATACTTCAGGGACCCACAATGGCATCGATTTTAGAGCTAGCCGTGGTACTCCAGTCAAATCAGCCTTAAGCGGAAAGGTCCTTGGCACTGGCAATACTGATCTTCAGAAAGGTTGCTATTCTTATGGTAAATGGATACTTATTGAGCACCCAAATGGGTTAACAACCCTCTACGCGCATCTTGATTTAATAAAAGTTGTTGCTGGCCAAAATGTTCTGACCGGGGAGGTGATTGGATACAGTGGCCAAACCGGTTATTCAACTGGACCACATCTTCATGTGACTGTATACGCTAGCCAAGGAGTTAAAATCCAAAAATATTCTTCTAGTATAAATTGCAAAAATGTAAGCATCCCAATTTCTGATATCAGCGCTTATCTTGATCCTATGCTATACTTTTAATAAATTAAATTTATTTAATAAGCCAACATGAAAAATAGACATGTAAAATCAATACAAAAATCACCAAAAAAGACAGGCTTTATCCAGATGATAATCATTATTGTTGGCGCATTAGTGCTTCTCAAATACATTTACAGCATAGATGTCGTCAATTTTTTAACGACTGGCCGATTTAGAGACATTTTGGACCAAATATACAAATTTGGCTCTGTTGGCTGGGAAAAATACAATGATCTAATAATTGGGGTATCAAACTATATTATTGATTTTATTAAAAATATTCTAACTAAGTTCAGGTAGGGGAAATATTTTTTAATAATTATTTTTATTCTAAAAAATAATTTCGGATAGTGGGGAAGCCCACATTTTGCGATGCTACAGAGTAGCGTTGTAAAAAGTAGGCCATCTTTTGCGTTGCTATAGGATAGCATCGCAAAAGATATATTGTGCGACGTTCCTACCATAGAGAGCTCGGATCCCCTAAGGCATTTACCAGACCTTCAAATATAAAATAAAAAAAAAGAAAAACAGCTCCCCTTTTTGAGAGCTGCTTTTCTTTTTTTTATTTACTTATTTACTGCGAGATCTTTATATTCAGAGTAGGCAGTAGTTCTCCCCCAACACTTGATAGAGGACTTCCAGGGCATTACCCCATACTTTTCAAAGAGATGTCTAGCATAGGCAGTGTTCCCTTCTATAGTTAAGATATCGTATCCAAGTTTACTAGAATCCTCATTGTGATAAAACTCATTAATCTGCATCACACCACGATCAAGATTATTTTCTTCACCACGCAAAACTTCTCCGTTTTTATCGTGCTGACGAAATCGAGATTCACACCTTGCAATCTCAACCATAACAGGAATATCCGAGAAATAATTTCTCACATATTCTTCAACTGTCATACTTCTCTTGGTAATGACTTTTTTATTTTCACTAGGAAGAGTTTCTTTGATCTCCATAATCTCTGGCGGCAATACATTAGGAACAAACGGCGTCCCGCCAAAACCAGTAATGTTTGAGGCGATCATTACGAACCCCAAAGCAGTAGTTTGAAAAATAAGCCTATTGTTTAATTTTAATCCTTTTATCACTTTCCCCTATCTCAGAGAGAAAGGAAAATTATTTATTCACAAAGCGATAAATAGGTAGAGATATAAATCAGATAGACCTCAAGTGCGAACCTCGTCCCTAATTTGCGGACAAATTTATACCTGAGCCAATCTACACCTCTATAACGACAAAATCCAGCATTTACTGGACTCATGTATAGTATAGCATTTTTAAACCTTGCTGTCAAGAACAAAATGTGGTCAAATTTGTTTCTAAAATTCTACCAAATCTCCTTCATTTAAGCCATTTATTATCTCTACTCGGCCATCACTCCCTACTATCCCTAGCTCAACTTTAACCTTTTCTACATTTTTCCCAACTACCATATTAACAAAGGATTTGTCCCCTTCTTTTGTGACGGAATATACTGGCAAGGTAATAACAGCATCTTTCCTTCCAGTTTCAATCCTTATATTAGTAGTCAAACCATTTTTGATACGAGAGTCCAAATTTGATAAGCTCACTCTTATTTTGTAATTGACGACACCATCAATTATGACATCACCTGGTTCTATATAAGAAACTTCTCCCCTAAATTCTTCGCCCGAAAACGCATCAAATGTGATTACCGCAGGATTGCCCACCATAATTTTGCCGATATGAATTTCTGAAATGTTCGCCTCAACATACATTGCATCCTGACCAACCACTGATATAAGTGGAGACCCGGCTGAGACAGCTCCTCCAACTTTGGCATCTTGTACAGTAACCACACCACTAAAGGGGGCTTTTATCATAGATTTTTCCAGCGAAGCAGAAAAAGAATCCGCATTGGCTCTGGCCTGAGCCACTTTTAATTCTTGGATGAGAACGTCTTCAAATTGATTATTTTCTCCTAGAGTTGGGGCAGCATTAAATTTATCTTTAGCAGTGACAAGAGCAGCAATTGCGCCAGAGACATCACTCCTAGCTCCCGAAATTGCTGTTTTATAATTACTAATTGTTGTGTCGTAAGCATAATCAGAAGAGACAAATGAATTTACCACTACTGCCACTTTATCTAAAAAAGAAGAAATAGTATTGAGATCTGCAATTGCTTTGTTGGCTTCAGAAAGTAAATTTGACGAATTTATTGTTAAATTTCTCTTTTGCCAATTATTCAAAACATCTTCAACTTCTTTTCTGCTACTATTGATATCAATAGCGGCATCATTTGATACGTTAAAATAATGAATAAATCCTCCGGAAGTAATCGAGACCTCAAATCTTGGGCTGTTTGGAATATCCTTAAAAAATTGATCAGTTTTATTTCTTACTGCATTATCGGCATCAGCAAACCCTCCTTTGATAGCTGCTTCCAGATTTTTTGAAGCATCATTGTAGGTGATCGGGGAAGTGTTTTTTATATCTCTCAATTTTATTTCCTCTTCTCGCAAAGCTGCTTTTGCTTTATCCAAATCAGCCGAAACTCCATCTAATTCTAAGGTTGCCAAAATTTTGCCCTTTTCTACCTTATCGCCTATAAAAGTGTTGACCGAAGCCACTCGTCCAGACGAATTAAAACCCAAATTGACACTTTCACTTGGTTTTACCTTGCCGGTTGCAGCTACTTCTTGAGTGATATCGCCCCTCACCGCCACCGCCACCTGTTTGCCATTACCATCTCTGAAGCTAAAAAAAATAGCAACAATTAACGCCACAACAATACCAGCATATATTAAATTTCTTTTAGAAAAAAATTTCATTTTTTATTTTAGTATTTCATTGTATCACATTTTCTGGCTTGCCATCATTTAATATTTTGCCATCGCCGATTTTTATTGCTCTTTTAGTCAGTCGCGCATATTCGGGTTCGTGAGTGACCATAATTATAGTTTGCCCTCCCGAATTTAACTCCAAAAATGTTTTGATAACCGTATCAGCTGTTTCTGAATCAAGATTGGCTGTGGGCTCATCAGCAAATATTATTTTAGGCTCATGAGCAATCGCTCTGGCGATAGAGACTCTTTGCTGTTCCCCGCCAGAGAGCTGATTTGGCAGGTTATTGAGTCTTTCACTCATTCCGATTTTGTGCAATGCATCCTCCGCCTTTTTATAAGCCTCTTCTCTTTCCAAACCCTGCATCAAAAGAGGGATGACTATGTTTTCAACTGCCGAAAGTTCTGGCAAAAGAGCATAATCTTGAAAAACATAACCCAATTCTTTAAGTCTAAATTTGGTGCGCCCTTCTTTATCGAGAGCAGAAACATTTACTCCATCTATCACAATCTCTCCAGAATTTGGGTGATCCAAGAGCCCAAGTTGATAAAGGAGAGTTGATTTGCCAGAACCAGAACGACCAGTGATAGAAAAGAAATCTCCTTCTTCTATTTGAAGCGACATATTATTTAAAACCACCAGTTCACTGTCCCCTGTTTTAAATGATTTTGTTAAATTTTTTACCTCAATAATATTTTGCATTTTTATTTTTGATGATTTCCCTAAACTACCTACCTAATATAGAGTCCAAAGTATTTTTCTTAACCACAATACGAGCAGGCACAAACCCGGCGACCAAAGTTGCTAGAGTCAAGAGCAAAACTCGAAGGAACGTAGCCGAATATTCTGCTAACAATATACCATCACTAAAAGGAAACTGGATTGGGTGCTTATCAATAAACGGTACCAGAAATCCATAAAGAATGGCCAAACCAAATCCTATACCAAAAAAAGCATAAAACAGAGATTGAAAGACATAAGCAATTTCAATCACTTGGGAACTAATACCTATACCTTTTAAAATACCTATAAATTTTCTGTGAGTAATGGCATTTATATAAATGACAATAAAAATAGTGATTGAGGCTACCACGAGGCCAATCGAACCGACGATGTTACCAAGCAAAGCAAAAGTATTTTTCATATCAGTAACAAATTTCGGCAAGCCCTCTTCAAAAGTTTGAACTCGAGCTGTCTCCCCCACCCCACTTAAAACTAAGGCATTTTTTACCATCACCGGGTCAGTGCCCAATTTTAATTTTATAGGTATTTCATTTACATTATAATCTCCCCGACCAGCCAAAGTCCTCATTACCGAATCAAGCATAAATACTCTCATATCTATTTCATCAACTTTAGTCTTTACTATGCCTTTGATTGTAAACTCTTTAATATTTCCATTTATGGTCAACCTTATTTTAGAACCAACGCCAACATTGTCTAGCGTGCTAAATGCGGCTGATTCAACCGGAAAATATTTTTTAAGCAAGTAAGCTCCGATCACCACCGATTCAGTATCGTCTTTTGTCAGGTATTGCCCTTCTATTATTTTTGAAGAAAGTCCGGTTGTGGCATCTTCCCTTTCAGGATCTATGCCTGTAATAGTCGCATTTGCTTCGTTTGATTTTTCGGTATAATCGATCCTCTCTTTATATGTCCCTTCGATTTTGCCGCCTTTTGTATAACGAGGCGAATAAGTCTCCACCCAAGGCATATTTTTTACTATATCAATAATATTTGGGCTATTTTCTATATAATCTTTTTTAAGTGGTGTAGAAATAAAAATATCACCTGTAAATCTTTCTTTGTATACATTTATAGTACTTTGAATAAGCCCAACCAAAACACCGCGGACCACCACCAAGTTCAAAAAGGTTAAAGCCATTACGAAAATAATAAGAGCGGTGGTTGCCTTGTTTGATCTCCTTATCTGCCTAAAAGCCAAGAAAAATCCCAGCTTAACTGAAATCAAAAAATCATCAAATTTCCTCTTTTGTTTCTCCATTTAGTTCATTATAACACAGGGTGTGAGGTTATTTGAGTCCCTTACAATTGCTGGCGGGACTATAGCCGGCGGCGCGAGCTTCCTCAATAGAATTAAAACTAATTTTATTTTTTTCAGAAATTTGCTTAGCTCCCGCGCACCACGGATAATGATATTTGGTACCATTTTTAGAAGCTACTACTTGCCCTGAGGAATTCGAAGGGCTTGTACCTGAAGAACTAGTGCTAGAGCCCTTAACTTCTCCAGTGCTTATTTGCTCGGATCCCCCCTCTCTTAATATAAGAGAGGGGTTTGGGGGTGAGTTATCTATCACCCTCACTGGTTCCCTCTTTTCTTGTAAACCGGATATTCTACCCAAAGAAAAAGCTATTATAGATATAAGTACAATGACAATTGGCACAAAATACTTCCCTTCTATAAAATCTCTTAATCTATCCTTCCACCCTATTTCCCCTCCACTTTCTACCTCATTTTCTTCCACATATTCTTCTATATTATTACCCTCTTGCATTTTTGATTATTATCTATTATACTCTTTATATGGCACATAAAAAAGCCGCCGGAACAACTAAAAACGGGAGAGATTCCAACCCAAAATACTTAGGAGTTAAACTCTCAGATGGTAGCACCTGCATAACGGGTTCTATTTTGGTGCGCCAGAGAGGTTCAAACATCTTGCCAGGTAATGGCGTCGGTATGGGCAGAGACTACACCCTTTTCGCTCTCAAAGACGGCAGAGTCAAAATGGCATCAAAAAGAAAGGTTCATTTTGACGGCACTACTATCATCAAAAAAGTCGCTACTGTAATCTAAAAATAAAATAGTTCCTGAAGCTTCTTTTTTTATATATTCTCAACCACCAATTTAAACTCTCCTTTATTTTTGCCAACTTTTACTGCGATTGGATGTTCCCCCACTTC
>Ga0172375_10012250_pt1 | contig 10769 bp, 8 predicted proteins | sample LakKiv1m_FD_114537 | JGI IMG/M metagenome (GOLD analysis project Ga0172375, IMG submission 114537) | Freshwater microbial communities from Kabuno Bay, South-Kivu, Congo - kab_092012_11.1m | ecosystem: Environmental > Aquatic > Freshwater > Lake | place: Democratic Republic of the Congo...
CTGCGCGCCCTGCCGGACCTGCTCGATGCCCGCCCGACGGCGCGGGTACCGGCGGGGTACCTCGACGCCCGCAAGGTCGCGGTGGACCTGGTCCCGCCAGGCTGGGCGCGGGTGGTGTTCACCCCCGGGCGACCGGAGACCACGGTGAACCGGGCCGGCTACGTATTCTGCGTACTAGAGCTATTTCACCATCGGCTGCGCCGCCGCGACATCTTCGCGCTTGCCTCCGGTCGCTGGGCCGACCCGCGCGCGCAGCTGCTGGACGGCCCGGCGTGGGAGGCCGCCCGCGGCCCGGTGCTCAACGCCCTGCAGCTCCCGCACGATTCCGACCCGCTGCTGGCCGAGCACGCGAGCGACCTCGACGCCGCGCTGCGCCACGTCGCGGGGCGCCTGATCGCCAACACCGAGGTCTCCATCGACGAGCAAGGCCGGTTGCACGCCGGGAAGATCGACGCCGTCTCCGATCCGCCGAGCCTGACCGACCTGCGGCGCCGGTGCGAGGCGATGCTCCCGCGGGTCGACATCGGCGAGGTGGTGCTGGAGGTGATGTCCTGGCACCCGGAGTTCGCGGCGGCGTTCACTCCGGCCTCGGGCGGCCAGGCCCGCCTGGACGACCTGTCGGTGAGCGTGGCGGCCGCGCTGACCGCGCACGCGCTCAACGTCGGGTTCACGCCGGTCCTCAGCCCCGGAGTGGCGGCGCTGACCCGGCACCGGATCAGCCACGTCGACCAGAACTACCTGCGCGCGGAGACCTACGCCGCAGCGAACGCCCCGCTCATCACCGCTCAGGCCGACATTCCGCTGGCCCAGGCGTGGGGTGGTGGGCTGCTCGCGGCGGTGGACGGTGTCCGGTTCGTGGTGCCGGTGCGCAGCATCGACGCCCGTCCCAACCCGCGCTACTTCGGGCGCAGGCGCGGGGTGACGCTGCTCAATCTGGTCAACGACCAGGCCGTCGGGCTGGCCGGGCTGGTCGTGTCGGGCACCCCGCGTGACTCGCTGCACGTGATCGACCTGATCTACCGCCAGGACGGCGGCCGCCGCCCGGAGGTCATCATCAGCGACACCGGCTCGTACAGCGACATGGTGTGCGGGCTGATGCGGCTGCTCGGGTTCGACTACCGCCCCCAGCTGGCCGACCTGCCCGACGCGAAGCTGTGGCGGATCAACCCGGGCGCGGACTATGGCCCGCTCGCCACCGCCGCCCGCGGGAAGATCGACCTCGGTCGGGTCAGGGCGCACTGGCCCGACCTGTTGCGCTTGGCCGGGTCCATCCACACCGGCGCGGTCAGCGCGCACGACGTGCTGCGGATGCTCGCCCACGGCGGCAACCCGACCCAGCTCGGTGAGGCCCTGGCCCACTACGGGCGGATCTTCAAGACCCTGCACGTGCTGTCGTATGTCGATCAAGCCCCGTACCGGGCGGAGATCAAGGGCATGCGCAACCTGCAAGAAGGCCGCCACGACCTGGCCCGGCACGTCTTCCACGGCCGCCGCGGCGATCTGCGCCGCGCCTACCACGAGGGCATGGAGGACCAGCTCGGCGCGCTCGGGCTGGTCCTGAACTGCATCACGCTGTGGAACACCGTCTACCTCGATGCCGCCCTCGCCCAACTGCGCCAGGAGGGCTGCCCAGTGCGCGGCGAGGACGTTGTACGGCTCTCGCCCTACATGCGCCGTCGCCTCAACGTGCACGGGCACTACTCGTTCCAGCTCCCCGACCTCGCCGGGACCCGCCGTACGCTGCGCGATCCCGACACCGGCGACGAGGACGAGGACCGTTGACCGCCGCTCTACCGGGCGTCGAGCCGCCGACATCGCGCCGCGCAGTGCTGACGTGATGGCGGCTCCGGCAGGTCGACCCCAGGTCCACATCGTCGCCGCCGCTCATGCTGCTGATCGTGCTGTGCACCGGAGGACACTAAACCGCTGTGACCGACCGTCACCGGTTCTCGGTGACGGTGGTCCGCAGGCGCCGACCTACGATCGCGCCTTGACCTGTCACGCCGCTGTCCACGCTGCAGCGCGAGGTACCCGGCGGCCGGTCGACGCCGGCAAAGCGCGGCGAGAATTTGCATCGGCTATTGACTATGACAGCGGCGGACGATGATAGCATCGTCGTATGACGATGCTGCGTGCCCGACCAAGCGTCTTCAGCGTATTCACGGCTCGTCTGCCGTTTCTGGGTCACACGAGCACGCCCGCGCTGCGTCACGTGCCCGGAACGCTGACAGCGTGTCGGACCGCGCGCGAGCGCCGGCGCCGCCGTAGCGGTCCTCACCCCGCTCGCGGTGCCCCACCGCTCGGTCGGCATGTCATGTCGTAGCTCACCGGGACCACGCTCCGCTGGAGCGGCGTGCCCGAACCGCCGTACCGCCCGCTCCCCGGCGGCCGACTCTCGCCGACCGAACGATGTCGGCGACCACCAAGAAGGCAGCAGCCATGGAACCCCTCACGTGGACCCTGCAGGCCATCGGCCTGTTCATGGTCACCAACATCGACGACGTCATCGTGCTGTCGCTGTTCTATGCCCGAGGTGCCGGCGTCCCGGGGACCACGGCCAGGATCCTCGGTGGTCAGTACCTCGGTTTCGGCGCCATCCTGGCCGCGGCGGTGCTCGTCGCCCTGGGCGCGCGCAGTTTCCTGCCCGAGGAGGTCATCCCGTACTTCGGCCTGATCCCGCTGGTCCTGGGCCTGCTCGCGGCCTGGCGGTCCTGGCGGTCCTGGTGTGACGGTGACGACGATGACGACGAGGGCAAGCTCAGCGGCAAGGCGCTCAGCGTGCCCGCCATCGCCGCGATCACCTTCGCCAACGGCGGGGACAACATCGGCGTCTACGTACCGGTCTTCGCCACCGTCGGCACCGGCGGCATCATCGCCTACTCGATCGTGTTCCTCGCCCTGGTCGCCGTGCTGGTCGCCGCGGCGCGCTTCGTCGCCACCCGCAAACCGATCGCCGAGGTGCTGGAGCGCTGGGAGCAGGTGCTGTTCCCGATCGTGCTGATCGGTCTGGGCATCGTCATCCTGGTCGAGGGCGGCGCCTTCGGCCTGTAGGTGCCGGCGTGCCGCGGCTGCGGTCTGTTGAGGCGGCGCATCCGCGTACTGCTGGCGGCACCGCCTCTCCGCGGCGAGACGGAGCCGGTGCGCTGTCATCGGCTCCGCCGTTTATCATCGCCTTATGCCGATTGCTGTCGCTGGTGCGAGGTCGGACGGGGACCCGAGCGATCGGGCGGAGTCGCGCCGATGAGTGCCTGGCCGAGATCACGCTCGGTCGCCACGGCCGGTGTCACGGCGGCGGTCGCTGTCCTGGTCGATGTGGTGACCAAGTGGCTGGCCGATACCCGACTGCCCGGCGCGCCGGTAGACCTCGGGATCGGGCGCCTACAGCTCAGCTACAACACCGGGGTGGCGTTCAGTCTGGGCGACGGGCTGCCGACCTGGGCCGTGCTCGCGCTGGCCGGGGTGATCACCAGTGGCGTGCTGGTCGCGATCGTCGCCGGCTGGCTGCGCCCGCCGGTGCCGGCGGGCCTCGTGCTGGGCGGTGCGATGGCCAACATCGTGGACCGGGCCGGGGACGGCGCGGTCACCGACTTCCTGTGGCTGGGCTGGTTCCCGACGTTCAACCTGGCCGACACCGCGATCACCCTCGGGGTGCTCGCCCTGCTGTGGGCGTCGTGGCGCACCGAGAACCGCAGCGTCGCAGGACACGCCACGGAGCAGGAATCGGCAGACCAGGGCCGCCCCCCTCGGACGGCACCTCGTGAACCCCACGGCACCTCGTGAGCGGCGGCCCTGGCGACCGCGCACCCGAACCAGCCGCCGACACTGCGGCGACCAGGGTGATGCGCGGGCCGGGTGCGATGCGTCAGCGGGCGGTGGGGGTGAGGAGCACGCCGCTGCGGGGGCGGGTCGGGACCCGGGACAGGTCGACCTCGAGGTCCTGGGGTGGCAGCGTGTAGTCCAGCCGGGCGAGCGTGCGGGTGGCGACGGCGATCATGGTGAGCACGACGTCCTCGCCGGGGCAGCGGTGCCCGGTGGCCACGTCGCCACCGCCCTGCGGTACCAGGGTGTCCGGGTCGACCGGGCCGGCGAGAAAGCGGTCGGGGTCGAAGCGGTCGGGGTCGGGCCAGTGCGTCGGGTCGTGGTCGGTGCCGTGCACGTCGAGCACCACCAGCCCGCCGCGCGGGACCGGGACGCCGAGGACGTCCTGGTCCTCGCGGGCCACGGCGGCGAGCACCGGCACGAACGGGTAGCGCCGGCGCACCTCCTGGGCGAACGCGGCGACAGCGCCCTGGTCGGGCTCGGTGTCGGCGAGGCGGTGGCGCCATTCGGGGTGCTCGTGCAGGGCCATGCCGGCGAAGGCCACGTACCAGGCCGCGGCCACGGTTGGGCGCACGAAGTTGAGCAGTGCGACGCCGGCGACGCGGGCGGGCAACGGCCGCCCGCGCAGGTCCCGGGCCGTCGCGACCGCGTGCAGCGCGGTACCGGGCGCCGGGTGGATCTGTCCGAGGCGGGCCCGGCGGACGAGCCCGGCCGCCCACCGGCCCAGCCGCGCGCGGGCGAGGGCGGCCCGGGCGAAGGGCCGCCCCGGCGTGCCGAACCCGTCGACGATGTCGGCGAGCTGCCGCGCCCGCCGGGGCAGCTCCGCGGACGCCATCGGGATCCCGGCCCACGGCAGCACGGCCGCGCCCAGGACCTGCACGGCCTCGTCGAACAGCCGCACCGGCGCCCCGCCCGCCCAGCGCCGGGTGACCGCCTGCCACTCCTGCTCGGCACACCGACCGAGGTCGGCCACCGCGTCGGCGGTGAGCACCCGCAGGTACAGCGCCTTGCGGTGGTGGTGCTCGGCATTGTCGAGGCCGTGCACCGTGTCCCGGCCGAACAGCACCAGCTTCAATGGGGCCGGCAGCGACCCGCGGCGGCGTAGCCGCGGATCGTAGAAGCGACGCACCCCGGCCGGGCCGCCGATCAGCACCGCGCGGCGGCCCAGCAGCCGGGTCGGTACCGCCCACGGGGCCGTCGGGGGGTCTGGCCGCAGCCCGCCGGCCCAGCGGTACCCCTGACGGAGCAGCTGCAGCGTCTGGTCCCTCACCACGTCCTGCACCTACCCCTCAACCTCGGGAATCCGTCCGGTGTTCACCGGCATCAGCCGCGATGTGCGGCGTCGAGCGGTTGCGGGCGCGTCGGCGCCGACGGCGGGAGCACCGTGGCGGCGGTGGGAGACAGCGCGCGGGTGCGGCCGGCGCGCACCCCGTTGGCGATGACCAGGATCTCGGCGAGCTCGTGCACGGCGACGACCGCGGCCAGGCCGAGCACGCCGAGCAGGGCCAGCGGCATCAGTCCGACGATGATGGCCAGCGACAGCCCGACGTTCTGCAGCATGATCCGCCGGGCTCGTCGGGCGTGGTCGAGGGCCTGGGGCAGGTGGCGCAGGTCCTCACCCATCAGGGCGACGTCGGCGGTTTCGATGGCCACGTCGGTGCCCATCGCGCCCATGGCGATGCCCAGATCCGCGGTGGCCAGCGCGGGGGCGTCGTTGACGCCGTCGCCGACCATCGCGGTGGGCCGTTCGGCGCGCATCGTCGCGATGAGTGCAGCCTTGTCCTCAGGTCGCAGCTCGGCGTGCACGTCACGGATGCCGGCCTGCGCGGCGAGCGCGGCGGCGGTGGCGTGGTTGTCCCCGGTGAGCATCGCGACCCGGTAGCCGTCGCGCTGCAGGTGGGCGACGACCTCGGCGGCCTCGGGCCGCAGCTCGTCGCGCACGGCGACCGCGCCGAGGACCGTCCCGTCGGCTTCGACGAGCACCGCGGTCGCCCCGGCCTCCTGCATGCCGCGCACCGGCCCGGCCAGGTCACCGGGGTCGATCCAGCCCGGCCGGCCCAGCCGCAGCGCACGCCCGTCCAGGCGGCCGGTGAGCCCGGCGCCGGGCACGGCCTCGACGTCGGCGGCCGGGGTGGGCTGGTCGACCGCGGCCAGGATCGCGCGGGCCAGGGGGTGCTCGCTGCGCGCCTCCAGCGCGGCGGCCAGCGCGAGGACCTGCTCGCGGGTGGCGCCACCGGTGGTGGCGACCTCGATCACGACGGGCCGGTTGCGGGTCAGGGTGCCGGTCTTGTCCAGGGCGACCTGGCGCACGGCGCCCAGGGCCTCGAGCGCGGCGCCGCCCTTGACCAGCACCCCCATCTTGCTCGCCGCGCCGACCGCGGCGACCACGGTCACCGGGATCGAGATCGCCAGCGCGCACGGTGACGCGGCGACCAGCACGACCAGCGCGCGTTCGATCCACACCAGCGGGTCACCGAACACGCTGCCCACCACGGCGATCAGTGCGGCGGCGACCAGCACGCCCGGGACCAGTGGACGCGCGATCCGGTCGGCGAGGCGCTGCGCGGCGCCCTTGCGGGACTGCTCGGCCTCCACGATCGCCACGATCCGGGCCAGCGAGTTGTCCGCGGCGGTGCTGGTGACCTGCACCTCCAGCACGCCGGTGCCGTTGATCGACCCGGCGTACACCTCGTCGCCGGGGCCGGCCTCGACCGGCACCGACTCCCCGGTGATCGCCGAGACGTCCAGCGCGGTCCGCCCGGTCCCGACGGTCCCGTCGGTGGCCAGGCGCTCCCCGGGGCGCACCAGCATGGTGTCCCCGACCCGCAGCTCGCCCGGAGCGACCACGATCTCCAGGCCGCCGCGCAGCACGGTGGCCTGCTCGGGGACCAGCGAGAGCAGCGCGCGCAGGCCGCGGCGGGTCCGGGCGATCGAGTACTCCTCCAGGCCCTCGCTGATGGAGAACAGGAACGCCAGCATCGCGGCCTCGCCGACCTCGCCGAGCGCGACGGCGCCGACCGCGGCGATGGTCATCAGGGTGCCTACCCCGATCTTGCCCTTGGCCAGGCGGCGCAGTGTGGACGGCACGAACGTCCACGCCCCCACCGCTAGCGCGAGGACCTGCAGGGCGAGCTCCACCGGCGCCGGCCCACCGGACCAGCCCACGACCAGCGACGCGCCGAGCAGCACCCCGGCCACCGCGGCGGCGCGCAGCTCGGAGACCTCCCACAACCGCTCCGGCTCCCGCTCCGCCACGACCTCACCGGTCTCGGCGTCGACGCGGGGCTCATCGGGGCCGCACCCGCACGCGTCACTCACCGCGCACCCCCACGGTGCCGGTACCGAAGTTCGGGCACAGCGCCACGGCCGACCCGGTCGCCCCCAACAACCTCTCCGCGGCGGCGAGCAGGTCCAGCAGCTCCGGGCGGGTCAGCGAGTAGAACATCTGCCGGCCCTCCGGACGGCCCATCACCAGGCCGCAGTCGCGCAGGCACGCCAGGTGCGCCGACACCGTCGACTGCGCCGACCCGAGCCGCTCGGTCAGATCCACCACCCGCGCCTCGCCCCGGGCGAGGTGCTGCACGATCGCGAGCCGGGTCGGGTCGGACAGGCTGTGGAACAACGCCGCAGCCGGCATCAACTCCTGGCGCGGGGACACCGCCACCGCATCTGGCATCGTCATGCGGCGATGATAACGCATGTGGCCCATGTTCGGCGCCAGCTTTTCGACGCCCTCGATCGTCGCAGCCCTGGACACCGCCGCGACACCTCTGGTATCCATCGCTAGCCAACGATGTAACCGCATATCGTCGATAACTGGGAGGTCTGTCGTGTTGATGAACCGGGTGGAAACGGCCCTGGTGAACAGCCCGCCGCGGCGCGCGTTGCAGCGGTTCTACGAGACCCCGACGCTGCTGCGGCTGGGCGGGGCACTATCCCCGGACGCGCGGGTGCTCGAGGTGGGGTGCGGGGCGGGGTACGGCACCGAGCTGATCCTGCGCCGGTTCGCCGCGGCTCGTGTGGACGCGATCGACCTGGACCCGGCCATGGTCACTCGGGCGAAGCGCCGGCTGGCTGGTTACGGGGAGCGGGTGCGGCTGGCCACCGGCGACATGACCGACCTGCGCACCGCCCTGGACGCCGAGGACAACAGCTACGACGCGGTGTTCGACTTCGCGATCGTGCACCACGTCCCGGACTGGCGAGCGGCGCTGGCGGAGATCGTTCGGGTGCTCAAGCCGGGCGGGCGGTTCTACTTCGACGAGGTCACCGCCGCCGCGCTGGCCACCCGCGGCTACCGGTGGCTGTTCGACCACCCCACCGAGGACCGGTTCACCGCGAGCGAGTTCGTCGCCGAACTGGAGCGCCAGGGACTGCAGGTCGGGTCCCGGTGGCGCACCCGGGTTCGCGGGCACTACCTGCTCGGGGTGGCCCAGCGCCCGTACAGCGACGCCGCACCGCGGTGAGCCCCGCCGGCGAGGACGGGGCGTTGCGGCTGCTGCTCGACGCCCGCCGGACCTACCGACACGGCCCGGAGGCGATCGACGCCCGCCAACGCGCCCGCCTGGCCGAGCTCGTGGACTTCGCCCGCGGCCACGGCAGCGTGTACCGCGAGCTCTACCAGGACCTGCCCGGCCGGGTGGAGGACCCGCGCCTGCTGCCGGTCACCAGCAAGGCGGCACTGATGGCACGGTTCGACGACTGGGTCACCGACCCGCGCGCGAGCAGGGAGCGGGTGCAGGCGTTCGTGGCCGACCCCGCCCAGATCGGCCAGCCGTTCCTCGCCATCCCACCCGGCTACCGCGGCGGTTCCCGAGCCGGCTACACGGTGGCGACCACGTCGGGTACCACCGGCACGCGGGGGATGTTCCTGCTCGACGAGCGGGCACTCGCGGTGACCACCGCGCTGAGCTCGCGCATGCTCAGCACCTGGCTGAACGCGAGCGCGCTGCCCCGGCTGATCGCCGGGCGGGGACGACTGGCGATGGTCACCGCCACCGGCGGGCACTTCGCCTCCACCGCCGCGGCCGCCCGCCTGCGCCGCACCAGACGCGGCCGCCGCCGGGTCCAGGCGCTGTCGGTACACACCCCGCTGCCGGAACTGGTGACCCAGCTCAACGCGTTCCCACCCGCCGTGCTCGCCCCCTACGCCACCACCGCGGCGCTGCTGGCCACCGAACAACAGGCCGGGCGGCTGCGGATCCGCCCCGCCCTGGTCGCGCTCGCCGCCGAAGGCCTGCCCGACCCAGAGATCGCGCGGATCGCCACCGCGTTCGGCTCCGCGGTGGGCAACTCCTACGCCGCGACCGAGTGCCCGTTCCTGTCCTACAGCTGCCACCACGGCTGGCTGCACGTCAACGCCGACTGGGCCATCCTCGAACCCGTCGACGCCGACCACCGGCCCACCCCGCCCGGCCAGCAGTCCCACACCGTGCTGCTGACCAACCTGGCCAACCGGGCCCAGTCGATCCTGCGCTACGACCTCGGCGACAGCGTCCTGGCCCGCCCCGACCCCTGCGACTGCGGCAGCCCACTGCCCGCGATCCGGGTGCAGGGCCGCACCGCGGACCTACTCACCCTCCCCACCACCCACGGCACCACCGTGACACTCACCCCGCTGACCCTCTCGACCCGCCTGGACCGGCTGCCCTCCGTGGCGCTGTTCCAGATCCTGCAGATCTCCCCGACCGAGCTCTCGGTGCGAATCCAGCCCGCACCCGGCGCCACCCCGCAGCAGGCCTGGGCCCACGTGCACCGCGAACTCACCGACCTGCTCGCCGCCCACGGCCTCGCCCAGATCACCGTTCGACGCGCCGAGCAGCTCCCCCAACCCGCCACCGGCGGCAAGTACCGACTGGTTCAACCGCTGGCCGACACACCGGGCTGACCACGCCACACGTGGCGTCGACCGACCATGCGCTGTCGGCTGCTCGGCCGTACCCTCTCACGATCTTCTCTCCGGTCGACGACGCAGGCGTCGCGGCGCACGGATCGCGACCTCGTCTCGTAGACCGAACCCCCACCGGGACACCCCGGCCCCGCCCGCGAACCGAAGATCGCTGCTGCTCGGCGATTCCCGTAAGACCCGCCCGATGAAATGCCCGATGAAGGGGCGCTTACTGGGACACTCGCACGGTGAGCGGACTACTGATCGGCTACGCCCGGGTCTCCACCGACGAACAAGACCTCACCGCCCAACGCGACGCCCTCACCACCCTCGGCGTTGCGCCCGAGCGGATCTACGTCGATCACGGCCTGACCGGAACCAACCGGGCCCGGCCCGGGCTGCGCGAGGCGATGGCCGCGTGCCGCGGCGGCGACGTGCTGGTCGTGACCAAACTCGACCGGCTCGCCCGGTCGCTGCCCGACGCCCGCGACATCGTCGCCGAGCTCACCGCCCGCGAGGTCAAGCTCAGCCTCGGCGGGTCGGTCCACGACCCGACCGACCCGGTCGGCAGATTGTTGTTCAACGTGCTGGCCATGGTCGCCGAGTTCGAGTCAGACCTGATCAAGATGAGGACCCGGGAGGGCATGAAGGTCGCCCGCGCCAAGGGCCGGCTGCGTGGCAAGAAGCCCAAGCTCAGCCCGCGCCAGGAGTCCCACCTCGTCGAGCTGCACCACGCCGGCGCGCATACCAGCGCCGAGCTCGCGGAGCTGTTCTCCGTCGCCCGCTCCACCGTCTACCGGGCGATCGAGCGCGCACGCCCAGCTGCACCGTCCGCGTCCTGACGTCCTGCTCTGCCCCTCGGGTCAGCTTCGCGGAGTGCCGGGCCCAGTAGCGACCGCGCCAGCGCTACCGATGGAACCCGTTCCGTTGTTCCTCATGGGCCGGAGTAGCGGCGGTGCCGCTTCCACAACGTCTGCCACGGCCCGAACTCGGACGGGACATCCCGCCAGGCCAGGCCGCACCGGTATCGGTAGATGATGCCCTCGAGTACTCGACGGTTGTC
>Ga0172375_10012251_pt1 | contig 10769 bp, 8 predicted proteins | sample LakKiv1m_FD_114537 | JGI IMG/M metagenome (GOLD analysis project Ga0172375, IMG submission 114537) | Freshwater microbial communities from Kabuno Bay, South-Kivu, Congo - kab_092012_11.1m | ecosystem: Environmental > Aquatic > Freshwater > Lake | place: Democratic Republic of the Congo...
GGGTCGCCCCGAAAACGGATTTGCTGCACCAATTGATCTGCGGCGTCATTATCAATGAAAACGTTAGGCTGCCCGAGAGTCGAGTGGGCCACCGAGCCTTTTGTATTCACGGAATCCATCTTTCTCCCAAAGATCACTTCAATGGATTTTCCCGCCACTGCATCGACGTCGCGACGGTCGATTCGATAAATAACCGAGAAAAGAAAAGATCTGCCGTCCATTGATATGACAGACATTGTTCCGTAAAATCCATTTGGCACCAGAAATTCTTGGTTGAGTTCCCTTTGAATTGCAAAGGCCTCTTCTCGCGCGCGAGACTCATCGAGCCGGCGCGCAACATCAATAAGCCGACTAATCAAATTTTCAAAATTTTTCGAAATCATACCCGCTTTGCTGCGCAACCTGTCGGATGCGATTTCGAGAGACCGACCGCGACCGTTTGCCAGCACCACCACGTACACAGACCATTCATTGCGAATGAAGTCCTCAAGTTTTTTTCGATCGCTTTCCGATAAGGACTCGGCTTGAGCCTGTTTGGTTTGTGCAACCGACATAGCAGCGGTCAGAGCGGCCGCTCCCATCATGAAAGAGCGCCGGGTGATTTGGTTTCTTTTCGAACCCAGCGTTTCGACCAGCCGGGCGCCGAACGCCCGATTAATTGCCTGAAGGGCTTCCCGGCTCAATTCGGAGTTTTCGTACGGCTTTTCTGACAATCCGAGCTTTTCTTTCTGATCGTTTGTCTTGGCTTCTCGCGCACCTACCGCGCCCGCTTTTTTTGGATTCAATTGCTCTTCCAGCCGTCCGATCTCCTCACGGATTTGCTCTCGGGCTTTCTCATACTGGTCGAGTTTTTTTCTGGCGGCTTCATCGAGATTTCCGGTCTTGTGCAACGCCGTGATGCTTTCGGTTACATCTCGATAGGCGGCTTGCAGGGCCCGGATGCTTTCTTTCTCGATTCTCGTCTTTTTTTTCTTGATCAGCTCTCTGATATCCGCCGACTCCGAATCGTCTCTTTGAGATTCACCCGTCGATAGGACGGTTTTTTTGGGTTTGAGAAGCGGTGCCAGCAGGACTTTCTCGTATAACTTTTGGTTGGTCTCGGACGTCACCGTGGGTGTCACGAGGGCAAAAGAATAGCCTTTCGCGCGCATGAGCTCTTTCAAATGCTGAGCGTGATAGCCGCCGGAAATCAAAACCGCGGCGCGCTTGCCCCTTTCGTCCAAAATACGCTCGGTGTTTCTTAAAAACGCATCGTCGCGCTCTTCGACCGAGCGATAAAAATCCTCCAGCGCCTTTGCTCCGTCATCCAAAATGGTTTTGGTCGTCAAGACGTCCTCGGCGTAGCCGGATTCGACGAGCTTGTGATTCAGAAAAGCCAGATAACGCTCGGTCGCGAAATCCGGTTCGTTCGCTTTAAACGTGACAAACTCACTCTTGGTCATCTGAATCTGATAGGCCGTGCGTAAAAGCCCGACATAACGGTCGATCGCCCTCAAAAGCCTCTCATCCGGACTGCTCAGGAGGCCCGCATAAACCTTGTCCTCCAAACACGTCCACTCATCCAGAACTCCGTCAAAATCCAAGCGCGAGAAACTCTCGAGGTAATCCCCGTAAGCCGAGAGCGTCGGGTAGGCACCCAATGGCACGCTCTTTTTGTTAGCGATTTCAAAAATATTTTTAAAGAGGGCACACTGAGAGACTTTTTGATTTTTTAATTGACCCATTCTCGCCAAATGCCGATTGAGCTCTTCCCCTCCTCCTTTTTTGGCGATTTCTTCGACGAGCGCAGCCTGTTCGAGATTGGCTTTGTCGAAATCGATCGTTAATTCCTTTTCACGGAGTGTTTTTAACTTTTGGATCTCAGGAAACGCGTCCAGTTTCACTGCGGAGTTCTCGACGAGATCCAAGAGCGCGGCCAAGCCCGTCTCATAGCTCCCGTCGGGTGATTCGTTTTTAATTCTTTCGTAGCTTCGGAGGTCTTGGGGATACATCTTTTGTTTCAGTTTTTCCACGACGAATTCGATTTGGTCCAAATAAGCCAACGCCTCTTCGCGCTTCTTGGCTAATTCCGAGTAATATTTCACGCTTCGCACGTACAAACCAAGATCCTCGATGCCTTGAATCTGCATCGCCTGATCCGAGATCAAGCTGAGATATTCTTCGCCCGCGATCTTGCCTTCGATCAAAAGCGATTTCGCGATGCCTCGAATCGCCTGTTTCGAGATGCCGCTCTTGAGCGGCGCCAATGAGCCGTCGGTGGCGCCCCCTTCGACGAGAATCAGCGAAACGCCATAGCGCGTGATGAGGTCTTCCAGAGTATTGGCCAGATTTTCTTGCCCTGAAAAATTGGAATGCGGATCCTGGATGTAAATGATGAACTTCTCGCCGGCGCCCTGATGGATTTCATTGAGCGTGGCAAAATCCGGGCAGACCTCGAAGCGAAGCGGGTCTTTAATCAAGGCCTCAAGCGGGGAAACAGCCGCTCCCGCTTCTTGTGCGGGTGCACACATAGCGATTTCCGACGTCAAAAAAGTAAACGCCAGAATCATTGCCGTTATTTTTAATAAGGGGCAATACTTGTACGTACTCATGTACGTGCTCCTTTTCTTACATATAAAATATATATGTTAAATTAAGCAATTTCAAATAATTTTAATTCTTAAAAATTTTTAATAAGAATACTTAACCCCAGCCCCGCCATAGTGAATTGAGGGGGTTCTTGGTTGAATTTGACCCTTAAAAGGCGCGGCTTTTCAAACAAAGGGTCCATTTTCCCCGATCAGTGCTATAATATCTTTCACCGGGGGCGAAAGGTATCGATCTAGCTCTTTGATCCGGTAGTCGCATGCGGAGGTTGTCAGGCGGCCTCCTAAAAAACCTGACACCAATACAAACGCCAAAAACATGCAGGTACCCTTCGCGGTACCCATGGCGTTACCGTTAGCCGCCTAATAACGGCTACCGTCCTCTCATCCGCGCCTGCGGGATGAGGTAGGGCGTCGATAGCGGGCTGGTTCGACCGGCGCGTCTTTGGCCGGCCGAATAAGAGCGACATAAGACTCACCGTACGCGATCGCGCGGATTCGAGCGCTCGACGGGACATCCAAAAAATCCGACAAGCATGTAGAGGCTTCGGACCTCGAAGGTTAGAGACGCGAGTTCGAATCTCGCCGCCTCCACCATATCGACAAAAAAGGCCGTCCGTGTGTTGGGCGGCTTTTTTTGCTCATACCGATTACCGCGAGATTCGAAGAGAGCGCCGAGCTCCTTGCATAAAAGCAGCGACACGCAAAGTGTCGTTGCAATTCCACGCGAGGCGCGAATGGCCGACCCGGAGCGAGCACAGCCGAGACGCCGGAGGCGTGAAGGACTGCGCAACGAAGGGCGCCGAATCTCGCCGCCTCCACCATTTTAAAAAAAGAAAAACCATCCTTTTTTCAGGATGGTTTTTTTGGCGGAACGGCAAGGCCTAGCCTCTATTTTTTGCCTTCACCTGTCGATCGATGTCCCTCTGCGCCGCGCGTTTTTTAATATCCGCCCGCTTATCGTAGCTTTTTTTGCCTTTGCCGATGCCTAATTCCACTTTGGCGATCCCGCGCTCGTTGAAGTACATTCGAAGCGGCACCAGAGACGATCCGCGTTCAACCGATTGAATTTTGAGTTTGTGGATCTGCGAGCGGTGTAAAAGGAGCTTTCGTTCCCGGAGAGGCTCGACATTTTCTCGCCCCCCTTGCAGGTAGGGGGCGATGTAACAATTCCTCAAGTAAAGCTCGTCTTTGATGAGGTAGGCGAAGCTTCCGGCGAGACTCGCTTTGTGCTCTCGCAACGACTTCACTTCGCAGCCGGAAAGCACGATCCCCGCCTCGAAGCGGTCGAGAATGAAATAATCCCTCCCGGCATCCTTGTTCGTGACAATGGGGTCGAATTCTTTTTTTTTCTTCATGGGCCACATTATACCGAACGCGGAGCGAAAAGAACATAAACGGCGAAGCGTTGACAGCCCCGAGCCGTTCGGTTATTCTGGCCGCATGAACCGATTTTCATTCAAAAAAATTCTTCTTATTTCGGCCTTTTTTACGGTTGGCACAGCCGTTTTGAGCGGCGCGGAAGAAATGGGATCCGATACCGGCGATGCGATGTCCTCGACCGTCTTGGGGAATTTCGTGAAAGCCAACGACGAAAAAATCTCGAAACTCGAACAATTGCATGCGCAAGCCGACGATCTCATCGTCAAAAATCAATTTCCGGAAGCGATCAAAGCTTTTGACGAAATTCTTCTTCTTGGGCCCGACGATGAAATTGCCTACACCGAGCAGGGCCGTGCTTATATGATTCTCGGGGATTTTGAGCATGCGCGCGAGGCGTTTGCCAACGCCCTTCACATCAATCCGACCAATCCACAGGCAATGGAAGGTCTTCAAAAAATTATGGATCCCGACGGAGTCCGCGGCATGATTTCCGCGGCTCAGATCGAGGCCGAGGGCCTCGGCGAAGAAGAAGAGACTTCCCCGACTCCCCGACTCGTCAAAACAGCCGTCCAGTCGTCGGTCGAAACCGTGTCCGCGCCCAAAACTCCACCTTCTCCCGTTTTCGTTTCCGAGCCCGACGAAGTCTACTCGGAGCCGACTGCGAACGCGGCCTTCAAACTCTCCCCTGAAGCGTCGATCGCGCGCGAAGAAATTCCCGCTGCGAGCTTGACACCCACTACGGTTGAGGCGGATCGGTCGACCCCCGCGCCGACATCCGAAGAAATTCAAGCTCAGACCAACGGATGGATCAAAACGATTCAGATGGCCCTTAAGAAAACGGGGCTTTATGTGGGGCCTGCCGACGGGGTTATGCGGCCCGATCTTCGTCAGGCTATTAAAAAATTTCAGTCCATGCGGGGTTTAAAGACGGACGGAATCGTCGGACCAAAAACATGGGCTCTCTTAAAACCTTATTCATCCGTTCCGTCCGAGAACAAGGCGAGCTGAATCAGCGCCGACCCTCCCAGGGCTTTCGGCGAGACTCTTTGTCCTGAAATAAATCCTTGTCCGCCTCCTCGATGAGTTCTTGGGGACTGGCCGGCTTCTCGGCGTTCACGAGCGGATCAAACGTAGCCACACCGATGCTGATCGAAGATTGCTGCAAGAGCGGATTGTCGAGTTTCTTGGCCATCGTTTCGTACTGAGTTCGCAGCCGTCCGCGATAAGCCTTCGCCTCTTCCAAATTGGAATGCCAAAGCATGATCACGAATTCATCTCCGCCATATCGCGACACGACATCGTACCCACGCACGCTTTCTTTGATGACCGCCCCCGCACGTTTGATCATGAGGTTACCGGTCTCGTGACCCAGCGTATCGTTGATGGATTTAAATCGGTCCAGATCCGTCATCACGACAGACACCGGAATCTTCATTTTTTGGCAACGGCTCCATTCCTGCTGAAGCCTCATCCTGAGAAAATCATAGGTATAAAGATTGGTCATCTTGTCGCGCGTCGTCTTGGTGACCAACCCTCGGTTCTCCAAAATCAGCGCCAACGCATTTTCGGCCAAACCGGCCATCCCGCCGAGCAAGCATCCAAAGAGGAGGATGAACGGCTCCATCAAATAATCTTTTAAGAGTAAAATTTGAGCGCCGACAAAAAGCCCGAAAAGAGCGACGAAAAGAGCCGCAAAACCCACCCAAAAACGTCGCGTCAAAAAAAGCCCAAAGACGCAAATCGCCACGAACCAACTCACGAAGAACGTCAGCTTGTCCGGGATGTAGCGGAGAGGCCTTCCTTCGACGATCGAAAGATACTCGTTGGCATGGATAAGCACCCCCGGCATCAACCCGAGCGCCGTCGAGTGCACGTCCGAAAAAAGAGACGAGGTTAGTCCGACAAAAACGATCTTTCCCTTCAGCTTCGACGTCTCGAGTTTCCGCTCCAAGACCTTCCAGGCCGGTACTTCGCTGACATCTTTTTGGGTCAAGGTATAATTGATGAGGTAACTTCCGTCGGAATCCAGATAGAATCCCGTCGATCGTCCACCCGCCATGAGAAGGCCGTCATCTTCGAGTGTAAACGCATTCGATTCCGGTAATTTTCGGTCCGCGGCGACGATCTGAAGCGGAAATGAATATTCATAGTGCCCTCCCGTCCCATACGACGAGGCGTAAGATCGAAGTAAATTGGAACGGCGGATAACCAGATCCCGGTCCACAATCTTTTCGAGATAGCCGCAGCGCGCCGCATCCGAAATCAACACATGGGGCCGAACCAGCCGGTTGCCGTTGTCAATCGTCGAACCCACGACCACGCTCCCGTGGGTCGCCATCGCCTCGCCCAAATCTCGCGTGCTCGCCTCCTCCCCGTTTTCCAGCCCGGGAAAAAAGAAATTCAGCGCAATGACTTTGGCCCCGTCGCGATCGATCTCGCGCACCAGATTCGCGATCGTACGTCTCGGCCAGGGCCACCGAAGCCCAAGCTTCTGACAGGAGTCCTCGTCGATCGTAACGAGAATGAGATCCGAAGTGCGCGACGAGGCCGAGATGGAATTTCGACGGATTTGAAAAAAGAGATCCCGGGTTGAGTTGATGGCATTCTGGAAAAAATCGGATTGGTCAAAAAAGAAAGGTACAAAGCAAAAAAAGAGGGTAAACGCACCCAACGCGGCAAAAAATCGGGTTTTATTCATGCCGTGACTCGGACCGCCGAAACAAAGAAGTGGCGCTTGCGCGTGCCGGGATATTTTGTTGTAAACACAAGCCTTATATAACCTTGTTTAACGGTCGGCTGCAAGAAAAAAATGCTCGGAGGGGATTGAGGTTGCTTTTCGATGCGCCGGGTGGCAGAATATCGCTACAAATTTCGCGTCAGTACCCCGCTTGGCACAGCCTTTAGGTTCTCGAAAAATTCGCGGAAGTGGCGGAATTGGCATACGCGCAGGTCTCAGAAGCCTGTGCCGCAAGGCTTGAGGGTTCAAATCCCTCCTTCCGCACCATCCTGGATAGGGGAAGCGTTCGCTTTCCCTATCCTTTTTTTGCCTGCTTGGCAAAAACGAGGACCCCGTTTTTTTGTAGGACGCGGACCTCGGGCAGGTGCGCCTCTTTGCTCTCCCCTGACCGCACAAAACCCTCGATGAGGGAGACGGGAATATACGCCGCTCTGCCAAAGATCCCCAGCGCCTGTTCGTAGGCCTTTTGTAAAACCTCCCGCAATAAAACACTCGGTAAAGCGCACAATTTTTTTGAATTGAGCTTCACGTGCCCTTTCTTTTCCTCCAACACGCATCGTCGAAACGCTTGTTCTGCGCGAGGCTCTAAATACGTCCACATCACCGATCCCATCTCCGCCAGATTGCAGAGCGCTTGTCGCGCCGACGGATTGTATTTTTCCATGATCGGCAACAATTCCTTGCGAATCCGGTTTCGCGTAAAATTGCCTCGGAGATTCGTCTCGTCCGAAACAAACCCCATCCTTTGCGTCCGTAAGACGTTCAAGAGTTCTTTTTTGGGGCACCCCAAAAGCGGTCGAATCAAAACGACTCGTCCCAGCCGGCGTCGCGCGGGAATGCCGGAAATCCCGCGCAATCCCGTTCCTCTGAGAATTCTCATGAGCACGGTTTCCGCCTGGTCATCGAGGGTGTGGGCCGTGGCCACTTTATTAGCCCCTAAACGCCGAGCGAGCCTCACAAAATAGTCATAGCGGGCCATTCGACCCGCGTCCTCAAGCGATATCTTCTTTTTCCGGGATAGGGCGCGCACATCCTCTTTTTCGAAAAAAAATGAAAATCCGAATCGTGGGGCCGTTTTGAGGCAAAATCGAAGATCGCGGTCAGCCGTTCGCGACCGAAGTCCGTGGTGGAGATGGGCCGCGGCCAGTCGGAGCGAATATTTCCGCGCCAAGGCCGATAGGACCGCCATGAGAACGGTTGAGTCGGGCCCGCCGGAAAAGCCCAGCAGAATGAAATCCTTCTTCTGAATCAGCTTCTCTTGGCGGTTGAGCCGCTCGACCCGATCGAGAATCCTTTTAAATTCGGGCGATGTGATGCGGAAGGGTCTTGAAGATTGTGCGTTCGGCACCGAGGAATTCCTCCTCAAAAAACAAAACACGGATAAAGCGTCATAGCCTTATCCGTGTTTCGAACAAAAAAACAATCGATTTTAATAAACGAAAATGTAGGTCGCTTTTTTCGTCGCTGCTTCGTATTCGACATCAACTTCAGTTCCGGCCGTCAGCGACTTGAGATCCCGATCTTTCTCTCCGTCGGTGATATCCGTCGCCTGGTCAACGGTCACAGTCAGCGTCTTGTCCTTGGCCGCATTGTCCGTTTCGCCGTACAGCTTGACGGTCACGGTTTTGTTGGCCTCATCGAGCGAACTCACCTCTCCCGAAACAAACTCAAGGCTTTCGGCCGAATCGACCGTGCCGGCCGTCGCCATCGCCGGGGCCTCTTGGGCCATAGCGGGAGCTTCGGGCTCGGTTGCAGCCGGAGCAGCAACCTCGGCAGCCGTGTCCATCGTTGTTGAAGCGGCGTCCGCGGCGGCAGCACCTGCATCTTCAGAGGTTTCGGCCGCATAGGCATAGCCAGCGACGAGCAAGCAGAGCATCAAAACAAAAAAAGTTTTTTTCATGAGTGATAACTCCCTTTGTGGTTGACCGACATTATACCAATTTAAGCCCAAATGTCAAAAGTGATTCAAAGCCCCTCGGGTCAGGAAACTTCCATAGCGGTCACCTTTCGATCCGCCCCCTACTTCAACACAAAACCTTTGAGATTATCGTAAAGATTCTTCGCATCCGGCAGCCCTTTGAGGAACATCACCGGAGAAAGCTTGTCCGCCGAGACGATGGTGAGTTTTCCGGTTCCAAACAAGCGATCAAACAGACCCTGGTTGAGCTGTAAGTCCTTAATTCTCCAGTTCTCAAGAGAATTGTAGCGACGATGTAAAATCCCCTCGCCACACTCGATGCTCATGCTTGTGATGCGGTAATTTTTGGTTTTGACCTTTAAATAAAGCGCGGCAAGAATCAGTAGCCCCGCCCCAAATGCCGGTGTGAGGATCAAACCCGCAAAAAGCCATCCCGGATAGCCGCGCATGAGCGGCGGGCCCTGAAAAAGCACCGCCTCGGAAACCTCTTTCAGTTCTTTTTGGCAGAAGCGGCAAAATACGGCTTCATCTTGGATGTCTTCGGCGCAATACGGGCATTTTTTCATACGGAAGGATTCTTGACTCGCATCGCATCAAGGCTCTTGCGCAGATTCGGCTCGGTTTCATAAACATATTGGGCCAAGATTTGGGTGATATCCGAGGCGTATAGTTGCGGATCCGCTTTGAGCCGGGTATCGATAGCGTTGTAGTAATCATTGGGCGACCGCGACAACTCGATGCCGTTCTTCGACAAAAGGGCCATGGAGTACAACACCGACTCCATCCGCAGCGCAATGGAGCTCTCGAGCCATTCGAGACCCCGCGTCTCGCGCGGCACGCCGTTGGACGCGACGGACACGCCGCCGCAACATAAAGACGCGATGAGAACCATCGCGGCCGTTAAGCGGAGCATGCCGATATTAGGGCTTACACTTATCGCAGGCTTTGTAATCGAATTTAAGAGCTTCGTCTTTGTCCCTCAGCTTGATGGTCAGCGCCTTCGGAACGTCTTTGAGAAGCGGGCAATCGGGCCTGTGGAACACATTGAGCCTTAAAACCGCGATGACGGGATCGCCCCTTTTGGATAGTTTCGAAAAATCCAAGAATGCAAAAGCATTCCCGGCCATGACCACAAGGATGAGCACAACGACGAATGCAATAATCCACTTAGACTTCATAACTCCCCTCCAATTTGGATCCGGGCCATCTTATTTTAAAAAAAGACCGCATGCAAGAATTTTTTGTAGAAAACGAGAAAGGCTTTGACAAGAAGCGGGTCTCTTTCTAGACTCAGGACACGAATCATGAAACGGCGACTCCGACTCGGTCATGCGGCTTCCTTTTTTGCGCTCGCTTCTCTTTTGATCGCCGATGCTTTTATTCTCAAGTGGAATGCCCTGCGCTCGTTCGATCTTTTTGATATGAGCACGAATCTCGATTCGTTTTGGCGTGTTTTTTGCGGTCAGCGACCGTATGTGGATTTCATTTATATCAGCGGCCCCCTCCATATTCAAACGAACCTCCTTTTTCTGCGCCTGTTCGGATTCAACACCCTTGGTCTTTGGGTGGCCCTCACCGTATTCAGCTGGCTCGCCATTCTAACAACCTTCTCGTGCGCTTGGAAACCATTGGATGCGTGCGACACCGCCCTCGCGACCCTTTTGACGGCGGTGAGTTTTAATTGGGCCTGGTCTCACCCATGGTACGACCCATCCGCGCATCTTTGGACCGGACTTGCGCTGCTCCTGCTCAGCCGATCGACTCCTTTCGCAAACGCTTCCGGGGCCTTGCGCGCAGGTCTGGGAGTTGGGGTATGCTCTGCGTTGGCGCTGATGACAAAGACCAACATCGGACTCATCGCGCTCCTGGGCTTTTCCGTCGTAATCCTTACTTCCTCTTTTAAAAAAAATTCGCTGTTCGGATTCAGCGTGGGATTCGTCGGCGCGATCGGGCTCATTCTTTGGCTATGGGTGCCCTCCCCAAAAGCTTATTGGGATCAAGTCATCGTCCAATGGGGTCTCTCTCAACTGCGCATGAGGCCGTCGTTCTTTTTTTCTTACGCCGCGCCCCTTTTCCCTTATCTGCTTCTTGCCGTCCTCGTGGGCTTGACCGCAATTTTGACGCGTTTGCCGTTTTCGCGCCAACA
>Ga0172375_10012254_pt1 | contig 10769 bp, 9 predicted proteins | sample LakKiv1m_FD_114537 | JGI IMG/M metagenome (GOLD analysis project Ga0172375, IMG submission 114537) | Freshwater microbial communities from Kabuno Bay, South-Kivu, Congo - kab_092012_11.1m | ecosystem: Environmental > Aquatic > Freshwater > Lake | place: Democratic Republic of the Congo...
AGACCCTGTCCTTCTTCGAAATGCTCGATCATTTTTTCAAGGCCTATGGAACCGTCCTCCATCTCGCGGACGATGGTATCCAGTCTTTCCAGCGACTGCTCAAAACTAAGCTCCGATTCACCCTGCGCCGGTGTTTTCCCGGGTATTTTCCTGACTGTCATTGCGTGTCCTCCGGACCGTATTTCTTTAGCGGAACAATCCTTCAATAAGTTTACCGGCTTCCTTGGTCGCCTGTTTCTCGATTATTTTCGTACCCGCTCTCTTGACCAGATCGCCGATGATTTTCTGCGCCACGTCTTTCGGAAGTTTGGGTGCGGAAGCAGTGCCGCTGATCGGTATTCGGGCGCTTTCGCCCTTCAGCAGCTCCTTGCCGTCCTTTCCAAGGACGCTTTCCGGCAGCAGTGCGATTGGCAGGTCAACGTAATAATCCAGGGTCTGATCCAGTCCGACCGATCCATGAAACACTATTTTCTCACCCTGCATTTTGATTGCGATCGGGTCGGGGTATATGCGGCCGTTTTTGCAGACAAAACCGAAGTCCTGGTTGCCGGGCATGATATTGCGCATGTTAACGCCGCAGGCTTGCAGTACCATATCCAGCATGCCGGCCGAGCCCAGGGACATTGATTCAATGCTGACCCTTCCCTCGAATTGCGCATTCGTTATGGCCCCGGCATCAAGAGGAACTTTCATTTTTTTCATCTCGAACGTCAGTTTTCCGCCTGTCACCGCGCAGCCGCTGAAGAACGGATGGATTTTGCCAAGAAGCTGGTTTGCGATCGCGCTGTCGAGGTCAACTCCGGCGATAAGCCTGGAATTATCCGGCAGCGTAAGCATGGGCACCGGTCCGTTTACATTGATTGCCGGGGCTGCGCTGATCTTGCCCTGGTTCACCGCTGCATCCACGCGAACCGTCATGAGGCCGTTCGAGGCATTTGCCGGCACTGATATGCCGACGATTTTAAGCCCGAACGCTTCCAGCCCTTCCATACCGAACGACGCATCCATCGTAGTATCGCGCAGAATCTTCTTCCAGTCGGCGCCCGCGAGCGAGGTTTTTACCGTGAACCGGCTGGCTTTTTTTCCTGTCAGCCGGATGTCGTCTTTCCCGGTCAGGGACTTGATGATTTCCGTGATTCGATTGAAATCCGGAGTCATCTCTCCGGCGGCATCGAGGTTCCTGCCTTTTACCCAGTCTTTCAGGGAGCCGGAAGCATTGAGGGCCAGCAGCGAGGATGAGACCGTGAACGATTCGAGCGTCACATCCGCCCGGGCGGGCGCAATGGTGGTTTTTGCCGCGATCTTGATGCTGTCTTCCTTTATTTCAGGCACGTTCGGCGCGCGGAACACGAGGTCGGTAATTTCAGTCCCGAACGTAATATCCTCCTCGTCAGCACGTGTCGCGATATCCAGCGCCAGTACGTTCTTTCCGCTCACAGACGTTCCCGGCTGCAATGGGACAAAGTCCTTCAACATGGCGAGCAGGGCGCCGAGATCGATATTGCCTTCCGCGTGGGCGGTTGCACCTCCGGGCAGTGCCGACCAATCCTGCACGGCCGCGGATGTCACGGTCAGGCTGCCGGGCGAGAATGCCAGTTTCGCGTTTTTCAGCTTTGCGCTTCTGGCCTTCATGTCGGCTTCTGCCGAGCATGTGAATTCAATGCGTTTTTCGGCAAGCCGTTTTCCCTGCTGCTCGAACGCCAGGTTGTCTATGGACAGTGCAATGGATGAAACATCGACAGAGCTGTCTTTTGTAGAGGTGGCGCAGTCGAACCGGGTTGAACCGGAAAGCTTCATTGCCGGCAGGCTTGGCAGCGCGTCGACCAGCACGGAATGAAGGTCCGCAAGGGCTACAGACGCGGATATCTTCGCGTCGGCTGTCGGCAATTGGCCGCCCTCCGCCGGCAACGCGATGTTATTGCATTCGACACTTGCCTTCAGGAAAGAAGTGGCCAATTTCATTGTAGTTGCAGTTAAAGACGATGGCTTGAACGGCGCGTTTTCATCCAGCAGAACTACCGTTCCGAACTGGCTTTCCACGAGTTGTTGCCGCAGTTGCTTCAGGCCCTTGCCGGATACGGCAAGGTTTTCGATGCGCATGTTCCCTTTGATTGCCCGGCGCTTTTTATCCGGGCTGGCCATCTCCACCGAGACCCCCAATTTGCCGACAACATCCAGATCGCCGAGATCGGTGAATTTGCGCGCTTCAGCCAGTGCAGCCGCGAAATCCAGGGAAACGCTCGCCGTGGCCGCATCCATATTTCCGGACGCGGCGGCCTCGATGAACGATGCAGAAACGGTCATGCTGTCAAGCGAGACACAGGCCGGGGAGAAGGGCTGGCCTTTCGGAGGCAACAGGGGATCGGCCGAAGCCTTCAAGGCGATTTTGACGGGCTTGTCCAGGCCGATATTCCTGCCGTTCAATGTTCCGGCAACGTCCTTGATTTCCATTGCAAGGTCGGCTTTCAGCCCGTTTTTAGCGGTATCCAATTTGCAATCCAGCGCAAACACGCCGCCGCTCAACACCTGGTTCTTCTGGAGCTTGAGTGTGTTCGGCAGTTGCCGGGCCAGTTCATATAGAAGAACGCTGCTGTTTATATTAATACTGCCTTCCGGAAATTCCGCCAGGGTCATGCTGCCGCCTGCGCGCAGGGAGGCAATCGGAGAATCCAGTGCGCACTTGTTCAGTACCAGACGGCCGCCGGCTATGCCGGCTGAGAAATCGAAGGTTGTCCGTGCGAGCGCGAGCTTGTCGGCGCCGAGCGGGCCGCCGGTCATGAAGAAGTTGTCCAGGGCGACCAGGCCGTCGGCCGCCAGTTGATTCGTGCCCTGCATTTTGAAATTAATACCCACATCGAGCAGCCCGCCTGCTTCCGGAACAGCGCTGGAAAAAGCCCGAGCAAGCGTGATGGCTGTTCCGACAGGGAAGCGGTCCACTTTCAGGGCGCCGTCGACGGCGATCTTGTCGAGATCCATGATGCCGGCGGTGAATATCTTTGCCGTGCCCGTAGCCGAAATTCCGCCGCCGCCGGTGAGGTCGGTGCCCAGTGAAAAGGCCATTGGTTCGTTCAGGCTGGTTATCGCCAGGCTCACGTTCAGGTTGTTCAATCCGAGCGAAACCGGCGCGGCCTCGCTTTTCACGGCGATATTTCCGTTGATGAGGTCGAATTTGAGCGACAGGTCAATCGGCAGGGGTTTTTGTCCGGCAGGGGTTTTTGCCGCGCCTTCTTTTTTTGCGGCCGGTTTTTTAGCGGGCTTGGGCTGTTCACCGGAGGCCTTCGCGAGTGTCATCGTCACCTGAGGATTCACAACTTCGATATGGCCGAGATTCTTCCTGGATCCGAGCAGGTCGAATATTCCAACCGGCGCGCTGACGCGATCAACCTTTGCCGCGATTGCGCCTTTATTGTCCGCGAATTCTATTCCCTCGATCTTGACGCCGCTAAACCAGCCGAACGACCAGTCCTTGATCGCTATTTTGGCGTTTGCGCTCTTTGCGACCTGTGTCAGGACAGCTCGCCGCACCGGTCCGGTGGATGCGATAGCCGGCAGAAGTGCGACAAGAACCGCCAGTAGAATGAAGATACCGAGAACAATCCACAGTACAATACGCCATTTTCTCTTTGCCATGGTCGTCCATCCTTTCGTGTTCAAGTGGCCGGCAAGCAAAAACTCAGGCATTCGGAATGGCGCACCAATGCTCCATTCCGACTCCTGGCTAGTAACGCCGGAAAGAAAATCCTGCGTGACAGATTTCTACGCGCGTTTTCCGATCGGCACGTATTCGCGGCCGACATCTCCGCTGTACATGGCCCTCGGCCGGAAAATCCGGTTCTTCTTCAGGTACTCGAGTATCCTGGAAGTCCAGCCGGCGACGCGGCTCACGGCAAAAATAGGTGTATACATGGGGGTCGGAACCCCGAGGCATGAATACACTATGCCCGAGAAGAAGTCCACGTTCGGGAATATGCCTTTCTTGCCGAGCGTCGCCACGATATGTTGTTCCAGCGCAGTTGCAGTCTGGTACAGCACCCATTCATCCTCGCTTCGCCTTGCAAGCCGGCGGGCGAGCGGTCCAAGTATTCTTGCCCTCGGGTCATAAACCTTGTACACGCGGTGGCCCATGCCCATGACCCTTTGTTTTTTTGCGCGCATTTTTTCGCACCACGGTTTCACATTATCGGGCGAGCCGATCTGCCGGAGCATTCGGATGACATGCTCGTTTGCGCCGCCGTGCAGGGGGCCTGTTAGCGCGCCTATGCCGGCTCCTACGGAGGAATAGAAGTCCGAAAGCGTGGAAGCTACCACAAGCGCCGCGAACGTGCTGGCGTTCATGCCATGATCCGCATGGAGGATAAGGCAGATATCCATTATTCTTTCCTCTTCGGCGGTTGGCTTCCGTCCGGTCATCATGTAGAGGAAGTTCGCGGCGTGCCCCATCGCGGGATCCGGCTCCAGGGGAAGCTGGCCGTTCCTGTTCCTGCAAATCGCCGCCGCCAGCGACGGCAGGGCTGCAATCAGCCTGTAACAAATCTCGATATTCTCGGCGCTTTGTTCGGGCTGGAACTCATAAATCGCTTTTTCCTCGCCGCGCGGCGTGGTTTCCATGGCAATGGAATCTTCGTCCGAGCCGATCGGAGCGCCGGTTTTATCCGGATCCATTTCCATCTCCACTGTCTTGTAGCGCATCATGTTGGTGCCCAGCCGGAGCGCGGCCATGGGATGCATTTCCTCGATGGGGTAGGACTGCAGGTCCCTCAACGTTTCCGGGACGAACATGTACGACTGGAGTTTCTGCTTGAATTGATCCAGTTCCGCCTGGGACGGCAGGTTCCCATGCAGGAGGAGGAAGCAAACCTCTTCGAACGTGGAATGGGCGCATAAATCGAATATGTCGTAACCGCGGTAGCTCAGGGAGCCTTTCGAGCCGTTCACATAGCCGACCTTGCTTTCGCAGGCGATAGCGCCTTCAAGGCCCGGGCCGACCGTACAGGCCACGGGCCACTCGACCGCCCGCATGACCAGCGACTCGTCCGATGAGCATGTTTCCTTGCGCGCTTTCTCGGCAGCCTTGAGTATTAACCTGGTGATTTCCTCTGTTTTTGCATTTGCCATGCGAATTCTCCTGCCGGGCTATATTCCCGTTCCTGTAGTATGCGCAACCAACCCATGCGGCTGAAGAATAACAACTTTGCGCCGGACTTCAACATAAAGAACTTGGCGGAAGAGACTCTCATGACGTACCATGTCCCCGGTCTTTTAGTTGCAGGAAGGTAGCAGCCAGGCAGGTTGGACCGCGTGACCATGTAGACGCGACGCCCTCGTCGCGTGTTAGAAGCGGCGAGGCGTCGCTTCTACGGCACTCGACCACATTTGAAGGCCCCTGGGCAGTTATCGCAGGGATATCAGGAGAAAAAGCATGAAGAGAATTCGCTGGGTTGCAGGCTTGTCAGTCGCCGTTTTGATTGCCGCGTGCCGCATGGCTGGCGGTGAAGAGGTAAGCAATGTCGTGGATGAAGTCGTGGCAGTGGTGGAGAACCGCCCGATTCTCAGGAGCGATGTGAACAGGGCGGCAATGCCGGTTTATCGCCAGTTGATGGAGAGCTACGGTGGCCGGGAACTTGAAGAAAAGATGAAGGCGGCATTTAATGATGTGCTGATTACGCTCGTGGACCGCCATGTCATACTTTCGATTTACACAAATGCCCAGCAACGGGCGCTTGACGCTTATGTGGACGACCAGCTTGACCAGGTTGTGCGCGCGCAATTCAAAGGCGATCGAACGGCATTCCTGACGGCATTGGCGGAACAGAAAATGCCGCTGGATACCTGGCGTCTGGAAAAAAAACAGCAGGCGCTGGTCAGTTCGATCGTGAGGGAGGAGATTACCGGAAAGATCATGGTTTCTCCCGTGGCGATTTCGCAAAGATATGAAACTGACCGCGACAGGTTCAAAACGCCACCCGCGGTCAAACTCAGGATGATAGCCATTTCCCGCGGGAGCAATGACGAGGAAAACGCGCAGAAGAAAAAGCTGGCCGGGGAATTGCGGGACAAGGCGGTCAGGGGCGAGGATTTCGCGGAGCTGGCCGGGAAGTTTTCGGAGCAGGCCGCAGAAAGCGACGGGGACTGCGGATGGCAGGAATACAAGGACATCAAGGGCGATCTGCTTGCGGGAATAACGAATCTGGCGGCAAAGGGTATAAGCGAAGTGCTTGAAGCAGGCGGTTCATATTATATTTTCAGGCTGGAGGATGTACGGCCAGAGGGCGTTGTACCATTTGACCAGGTACGGGCAGTGATCGAGCAGCAGCTCGCTGTCGAGGAATTTACGCGGCTTTACGATGCCTGGATTGCCCGGCTGAAGAAGCGAGTGTATGTGAAGGTCATTATGGAAGGGGAGTCCATTCAGCGATGATAATCAGTTGGTCAACTCCTCTGTGATAACGGGCATCCGGATATGATTACTCGTCGCCATCCGAAGAACTATAATAAAGGATTGGCGGTTGACCAATTGAACACAGAATGGATGAACAGGATTTTCAATGTTTTTTGTCCTGTAACCCTGACCGCTGTTTTTTTATCTCCTGGGCAGTTACCATGAAAAAGAACAAGGGAAACCGGGTACTTGCGGTGACGCTCGGCGATGTCAACGGCATCGGGCCGGAAGTCGCGCTGAAGGCGGCGTTAGGTCGCGGCATGCCGCGCGATCTGGCGATTGTGCTGACAGGCGCCATGCAGGTCATACGCGCTGAATGTCGAAGAATGAAGCTGGCTCAGCTTGAATGCTGGGAACCCGGGCGACCTCTGCGTCCCGGCAGTGTTGTTGCATGGGATCCCGTGCCGGACCAAAGCCCCCTGGTGCATTACGGTAAAACTTCAGCCGAAGCAGCATCCGCTGCTGCCGCATGGATCCTTGCTGCAGCAAAAGGCAGCCTGCAGGGTGTATTCGATGGAATGGTAACCGCTCCGATTTCCAAGGAGGGGCTGGAAAAGGCCGGCATAAAATACCCGGGACATACGGAGATGATCGCTGATGCGGCCGGCGTCGATAAGTATGCCATGATGCTGACAGGCGGAAATATCCGGGTGGTACTTGCCACGCGGCACATTCCTCTTTCATCGGTTCCGCGCGCATTGACCCGCGCCAGTGTAGTTCTTGCCGGGGAAATGGCCGGGAAAGCCCTGCCCTGGCTGGGTATGCGATCCGGGCGTATCGCTGTGTGCGGCCTGAATCCCCACGCAGGGGATGGCGGCGTGCTGGGGACCGAAGAACAGGCCGTGATTGTTCCTGCGATTCGCGACTTGCGCCGAAAAGGATTTAGTATCGAAGGCCCGCTGGCCGGCGATGCGGTTTTTCACAAAGCAGCAAAAGGCGAATATGGCGCGGTTGTTGCTATGTATCACGACCAGGGTCTTGGTCCATTGAAGACCGTGGCATTTGACACGGGTGTAAATCTCACGCTTGGCCTGCCTTTTGTGCGTACGTCGCCCGATCACGGAGTTGCCTTTGACATAGCCGGCAAAAACAGGGCTAAGGCATCCAGTATGATAAGCGCCGTCAATATGGCATATGAACTGGCCGGTCGTCGGAATCCCTGGCGCGGATGAAGCTTACAAGTCCAACCGATATTCGCAAGGAGCTGGAACAGGCCGGTGTGCAACCCAGCAGACAGCGCGGCCAGAATTTCCTGGCGGATGCCAATATACTGAATATCGTCGTCGAGAGCGCCGAACTTCAGCCTGCCGACCGTGTAATCGAGGTGGGTCCGGGTCTGGGCACGCTTACCGAACGACTGGCCGAAAAGGCCGGCAAAGTGATTGCGGTCGAACTCGATTCAAAGCTTTTCAAATATCTGGAGGAACGGTTCGCGCGTCAGGAAAATGTGGAACTGATCCATTCCGATATTCTTGACCTCGACCTGGCGCGTCTGATCCCGCCGTTCAAAGTTGTTGCCAACCTGCCTTATTCGGTTGCGAGCAGGGCGATGGTTGATCTTTCGTGCCTGGCCGATCCGCCGGAACTGATCGTTGCGACAATCCAGCTTGAGGTTGCAGAACGGTTAGTTGCGACACCGGGTTGCGGGGATTACGGACTGTTATCGGTTTTTATGCAGACTGTATATGCGGCCGAGATCAGGAAGATCGTGAGCGCGTCCTGTTTCTGGCCGCGGCCCAGGGTTCAGTCCGCAGTGGTGGTCTTGCGCAGGCGCGCCGATTTTGCCATGGATGTGCCGGTTCGCACCCTGCTGCACGAGGTGGCGCGGCGCGGTTTTATGCGGCGGAGAAAACAGCTCGCCGGGACGCTGGACGGCATGGAAGGAAAACATGATGTTAAGGCGGAACGTGTGCGTCGCCTGTTGACAGACCTTGGATTGACACCCGAGGCGCGGCCTGAAGAGTTGTCGCCCACGCAATGGCGCAGCCTTGCGGAGCGCCTGGTTCAGGGTGAGTAAGCCGTGGATTAGGCACACAAATTCAGGGGCCGGCGGACTCCGGAACTCAGGAAAACAGGAAAGGGAAAGGCGCTCTCCTCTACACTTAAACGCCACACTTCCTCGCTTACACTTAACCGCCCAATCAAATTCAGGGACAGGCACTGCCGTGAATCGCCGGATAACGCTTGCTTTCTATGCAATTCCTTACTATGTTGTAAGGAGTCATGAATAAGTAAGGAGGTAGCGATGGTTACGGCCACGTTGACAAGCAAGGGACAGCTCACGATCCCAAAGGTGGTGAGGGATTCGCTTCGCCTGCACGCAGGCGACCGGGTCATGTTTGTTGTCCACGGAGACGCGGAGGCGGTGCTGCAACCACTCACGAAGTCCGTGGACGAAGTGTTCGGCCGGCTCCACAACCCTGTCCAGCCGCGGAGGAGCATAGATGAGATGAACGCCGCTGTGGCAAAGCGCATGAGGAGTCGAGAGCGATGATCGCGGTCGATACCAACATCATCGTACGTTTTCTCGTCCGCGATGACGAGAAACAGGCTGAACTCGCCCGCAGGCGACTCAAGCAAGCCGAGGAGAGCCGGGAGCGTCTACTGATTCCTCTTCTCGTAGTTCTGGAAACGATATGGGTTCTCGAAAGCGCATACGACAAGACACGCGCCGAGATACTGGACGCCATCCGGCTCATGCGACAGATGCCTGTTTTCGAGTTTCAGGAAAACGACGTCGTTGAACGTCTGCTTGCTGACGGACCGGCTTGCAGCGTGGACCTCGCCGATATCCTTATCGGGCACTCCGCGCGAGCCCTTGGTTGCGAAAGCGGCATCACATTCGACAAAGGAGCCGCCAAACTGCCCTTCTTCAACCTGCTGAAATGACCCGGCACAACCCTCATCAAGGCAACCCAACAACTTTCATTTGTATCACTATTCGCGTCCATTCGTTTGATTCGCGGGCCTCTTTGCTTTGTATCCGCTTCCTGTTGATCTACAAGAACCAACATCCTGTCCATCCTGTCAACTGATCCTGTCAGGCTAAATCGAGAACGGCGACGAGAGCGAGGACGAGTGAAGAAGGCAGTCGAGGGAGCTGTCGCACTGAGGCGGGAATGAATCGCAGAACAAGGCGGTTTATGCGTACGGCGAACCTGCGGCGGATGCAACGAGGATAAACCGCTGTACTTCTGATGGCAAGCTCGCTAAAGTTCATCACATGTGGTCGGGCAGCCCGGGCTGTTCGATATAATAACGAAGGAGATGAACCATGAGTGACGGTATTGATGCGCTCAAGCGCATTGACCGGAATTTGCAGAAGACGATACAGAGGATGCGAGGCGTGCGGAAGCAATCCTCTATCATGATCATGGGGCTTCCGCTGTACCACATTGCGATGGGGCCGGATATTGAAGCCGGCCAGATTCGAGGTCACGCCAAAGGCATCATAGCCATTGGCGACATAGCAACAGGTTGGTTGGCAATCGGCGGTCTGGCGCGTGGTATCATCGCCATCGGTGGGTGTGCACTTGGGCTTGTGTCGCTCGGCGGTGCCGCCATCGGCGGTCTCGCCATCGGCGGTGGCGCGTTTGGCATTGTGGCTTTTGGCGGCGGAGCAGTCGGATACTATGCTTGCGGCGGTGGCGCCTTCGGCGCTCATGTTCTGAGCGGAATGCGGCAAGATCCGGAGATGCTGGAGTTCTTGAAGAGGCTGGTTCCCGGATTGACAGTGTAAAGCGCCATTCGTGACTGTCTCGGCGGTCTCCCGGAAAAGAAAGCGCCGCGGACTCTCGTCCACGGCGCTGCATCAGTAATCCCGGAAGCCGCTTATTTGATGATCTGAATTTTGCCTATCAGGGGAAGCGGTTTCATGGTGCCCTTAATTGCGCTTATAAGCCCCATAATGGCGAACACCATCATTGTGATCCAGAGCAGCGGCACAAGCAGAAAACCGATCAAGATGATCATGGAGAAACTGCACACCATGCCGCCAACAACCCCTGCCAGGAGCAGGCTCAACTGCTGGTTGGCGTGAAACTTGGCAAACGGGCTGTTCTTGCCATCTGAAATCAAAGGAATAAAGAACAATATGGGTATTATGTAGCCCACAATTGCCATCGCCTTATTCTTTTCAACATCTGCCGGATCTGCCTGCTGTATCACTTGCGGTTCCATGGCTTAGTCTCCTGTTATTAAACGATGCGATACAAAAAACTAGCACCACACCCGCATTGGATGGGCGCCCGAAAGAATTGGCATCAATCAATTCCTTAAAAACCCAAAGAATATTCGATTCTCATCGGAACACAAACGAAAAAACAGGAAA
>Ga0172375_10012255_pt1 | contig 10768 bp, 12 predicted proteins | sample LakKiv1m_FD_114537 | JGI IMG/M metagenome (GOLD analysis project Ga0172375, IMG submission 114537) | Freshwater microbial communities from Kabuno Bay, South-Kivu, Congo - kab_092012_11.1m | ecosystem: Environmental > Aquatic > Freshwater > Lake | place: Democratic Republic of the Congo...
CTATTCCTGACAAAATTGTAAGTATGGAAGTGGATAAAATTTCGGGTTGGCCTGCACATGACGGGTTTGCCTCGCGTCCCGATTATTTTATTGATGGGACGCAACCAGTGGGAGCAGATCCTATCCATATTCAGGCCAAAATTTGCAAAGATAAAGCAGGATTGGCAACACCCGAAGATGTGGTAAACAATAATTTTAATACCAAGGAATATTTTAAATTTGTAGAAGATGACCCAGTCTCGACTGACGGCAAAAACCGCTGGCAGGAAGGTATTGATAGTTGGATTTCGACTCAAGGTGATAAGGATAAATATTTTCCACCAACCGATTATTGCCGAACTGATGGGACAGTGTCGGTTAGTTTTGACTCACCGTCAGATCACCAAACAGTGTCAAATACTTTTGATATAAAAATATCGACCTCATCACTTAAAAAAATAAATGAAGTAAAATTGTGGGTCAATGGAACCGAATCAAAAACTTGGAGTGAAAGACCATTTGAAACTAGCTTACATCTTGATGATGGTTTATATACTTTAAAAGTAAAGGCAACCGATAAAGATGGAGCGAGCAATGAGAGGGAAATAAAAATAGGGGTCAACAAACCTTGGGACTGGACACCATCCCCGACTCCGTTACCTACAGTTCCAACCATAGCGCCTTTGCCTACTATATCAGTTATACCTAGTCCGACATAGATTGATATAAATATATAGCCTAAGGATAGGAATAATATATTTTGATATATAAATTAGCACTCGACATTATCGAGTGCTAATTATTCAGCCCTGGTACAAGGGATTGAAGTTTGAGTAATTACTGGTTCTGTAGCAGGTGGTTTTTCTTCTTTAGCAACTGGTTTAGTTTCGCCAATAACAACTCTTATTTTTGGAGGTTCACAAGAGTTGATTTGAGCATTAATTTCTGCGGATTGCTCACTAATTTGTTTATCTGGTTTTGGCATGAGTAGTTGGTTTGGCAGCATCACCCAAATTTAATTGTTCCGATTTAAGCGCAGCTACAGATGTAGACTCTTCTTTTGGTTTAATTAATTCAAGTTTAATTCTGTAGGCACGTAGTTCTGGGTCTACAAAACCAACTATTTCACCTACTGGTAATACTCTTTTTTGCTTTCTTTCACTGTCCATGATGTTGAATGGCATATGTTTATTTTAATATATAATTTTTGAAATTGTTTTAATAACAACTAAAAAACCTCCCTTTCGGGAGGTTTGTGTTTTAAAACGATGTTCGTTTATTACGACTAAACCTCCCGTTAGGGGTGAAGGTTTTTGACAATAATAAAGCAAACGGATTTCATTGAGGTTATATTACTAATTTAAATTAAATGTGTCAAGGTGTGAATATTAATATTCAACTAAATTTGATTTCTATTTGAGAATGAGAAATCAGCAGGACCGCTGAGGGGGTAACCTTGGGCAAGTAATTGATCAATCATGTCGTTGGTAGCGGGCCGGATATTGATCGCTATGTGTTCAAGAATAAGACGGCCACCGGTTCGCCTTTTAGGCGATAACTCAATTGGTATCGAGTTGTTAATTATTGCACCTGTTTCGGTTATAGAGATATTTCGGCCATTGGGTAGCTGACAGTTAGCACCGACCTCATCTTTGATGATGGCACCTATGGTGTGTAATACTCTACGGTTTGGTTCTGTATTAGGGCGGGAGTAGTCTGGAGTTAGATTGTAGGTAACTTCAGTGACGATTAAATGACCTTCTAGATTGATTTTTTTGATTGATGACATAAAAATATAAATAGATAATATTCGCCGAAGGCGGATTGTGTTAGGAAACACAAAAAAGCTCCCGAGTGGGAGCTTTAACAATTTACTAAGGACTTGCCTATGTTAAAACCTCCCGACTCGGGCGAGTAAAGCAAAATAAATTTGTATAAATGTATGTCATATTAAGTTGTAGTGTATTGTAACTTGAATATCATTATTGTCAATACTTGATATTTTTATTTTACCTATCTCTTGGGTAGTTTTTACTTGTATACCACCATCGGCCATACTGGGATAGTCACCTATCTTTAATCGACGGAGTTTTTTGTGGAGTGGAAGATTTTTCGGGATTGATCTAGCATCTTTTGTCAGTGTTTCAATGTCAGTGTAATCGCAAAGAATTGACAAATTTTCCTCAACATTTTTATTAAATTGTGATTCAATTTTGTTAATATCTTTGGATTCAATTTGACCTTGATAAATTAAATAAGCTTCATCATGGTGATAACCTTTTTGGGGAATAATTGTTGGATAAATTTCGGTTAAAACTTCATGCAACAAATGTCCGGCAGAATGGATTTTCATGTATTTTAATCGGGAATCCCAATCTATTTTTAGTTTTACTTTGTCACCAATAGAAAATTGGTTGTTTTCGATTTGATGTATTACCTGCTCGTCTTTGTATTGTAATTTAGTGACAGGAATATTGTTGATTGTTCCAATATCACTTGGTTGGCCACCACCTTCGGGAAAGAAAATTGTTTTATCTAAAATTATGTTATTTGATCTAATGTCGATGATTGTGGCATCAATTTCTGTTTGATACATATTGGCATAATATGCCAAAACAGTGGGTGTTTTTGGATCAATGTAGGTGTATTTTTCAGTCGATAGATTAAAAGCTGATAAATGTATCTTTTTAGCGGTTTTGTCGTCGGTATTGTAATAACAGACTCGGAAAGTGTATTTATTTTGGTAATGATCAGTAATTTCTATTGACCATAAAATTTCTGAAGGTAGGGTAGACTGATAATGAGATAAAAGTTTTTCTGCTGATTCTGTAGAGTTTACATTGGCATCGAGTGTAATAATTTGAGAAGTTAATTCGATGGCAGAATTATTGATACTTTGTGGGATATAGTTATCAGGTTTTTCAAGATCGTCTAAAATGGTTTCCGAAAAATTTTGTCCATCATATTTTCCCAGAGCATATTTTTCAATATATTTATCGCCCTCTTTGTAAAAAATTTTGCCAATTTCAAAAAATTTGGGGTTAGGTAATTTATAGCGATTATATTGGTCTAGTTGGTTTTTTAGAGACTGAATCATCGATTCTCGCAATACAGGGAATTCAGAATTGATAGAATTTTTGGTGTAAATTGCATTTTTGCTTAAGGGTTTGTTGACAAGGGGCCAACTTCTGACTTCGTCATAACCGTCTGCCACCAAATCATCTTTAATTTTTTCAATTAAATACAAAATTTTGGGAGTGACGTTTGATAGTACGTCTGACGAAATTGGGGTATCGACGGGAATTTTGTTATAACCGTAAAATCTAATTACTTCTTCGATTAGGTCTTCGGTGATAGCAATGTCTTTGCGGATGGTCAAGGGTAAAACTTGGTCAACAATTTTTTGAGAAAACTCAACTGGGATATTTATCCCCGAATATATTGATGGCAAGGTGTGGTCAAATTCGATTTCTTTTTTGTCTGGTTTGGTGGGGTAAAAGTCAAAAAGTTCACTGTTGACTGAACCTTGGCAGTTTTCTGAAATCAGGGAAATTAAATTGGCAAAAGCTAGGGGGATAGTTTCGGTGTCCAGTCCCTTGTCAAGACGAATGCTGGCCTCGGTAATGGTTTTGAGAGCTCGTGAATCATTTCTGACCCTGGTGCGATTGTACACGGCCATTTCAATAATAGTTTCGGTGGTGTTTAATTCAATACCAGAATTTTGACCACCAATAAAAGATAGCGAAACTGGTTTGTTGCCATCAGAAATTAATAAATTATTTGGTAACAATTTTAATTTTGTACCATCAAAAGTGGTAAAATCGGAAAAATTTTGATTATTTTCCCAATTTAGGGCAGAAACTTTGGCGGTGTCAAAGGCGTGACAAGGAATCCCCCACTGCAACATAATATAATTTGTCAAATCAACTAAAGTGTTAACCGAATTTATATCGTGCAAATTTAGAAACTTTATTAGCCACTTGGGTGATACAGAATTTTTTATATTATTTATTTTTGTAGCTTGGATGCGGTGGACATCTGGTGATAAAACCCTAACCCCTAGCCCCTTTCCCTTGACAGGGCAAGGGGTAAAAGATTTTGTCTCTGGGAGGATAATGGGGATGTCGTAGAAAATGGAGAGGTCGAGGGCGATACCGTAGTAACCAAGGCAGTCTGCCCGGTTTTGGCGAATTTCTAGGTCTAAAATAACTTCACCATCAATTTCCTGGTATCCTGAGGCAAAATGGCCAAGCATGGTGATATCATCACGAAGTTGTTTGGGGGTAACTGTCAGGTCGGGAAGCCAAGTTTTGAGGTGAGAATATATGATCTTCATTGTTTAAGTTCCAAATTACAAATTTACAAGTTCCAATCAAGTTCCAAAATACAAGTTCCAATTGGAAATTGCTATTTGTTGATTGTGATTTGTTTGGAAATTGTTTTTTGTTTTTTTGTTATTTAATTTATAATTCGTTTGGTTTATAGGCGAGATTGCCACCAAGTAAAGTGCGAATATCTTTGATATTAAATTTTGCCATGACCCAACGGTCAAGACCTAGGCCAAATGCAAAACCACGCCAAAGTTTATGATCAATTCCCGCCATGCGTAACACCTTGGGATGTATAATCCCTGCTCCGCCCATTTCCATCCATCCGGCGCCTTTGCAAATAGTACAACCAACACCCTTGCAGTTGAAACATTGCAAATCAAGTCCCATGCCTGGTTCGACTTCGGGATAGTATTTACAACGATATCGAACAACTACCTGTGGTCCATACATTTCTTTGAACAATTTACTGAAAGTTCCAATTAAATTTTTTAAAGTAATGTTTTTATCAACAACTACTCCTTGATATTGATGAAAAATAAAATGGTTGCTTTTGGTAACTTTTTCATTGCGATATGTACGACCAGGAAAAGCGCATTTGAATGGTGGTTTTTCTTGGGATAATAATCGACCTTCGATTGAAGAAGTTTGAGTTCGCAATAATATATCTGGTTCTTGGATGTAAATTGTATCTTGCATTTCACGAGCCGGGTGATCGGCTGGGACATTTAAACGTTGAAAACAAAATTCATCGGTTTCAATTTCGGGACCATCGTAGACAGAAAAACCTAAAGATCGGAATAAACTGTTGATTTGGCGTTCGGTGATGGTGATGGGATGGAGATGTCCCAATTTGGGTAAACCAAATTGGGAATTTCTAATTTCTAATTTCAAATTTCTAATTTCAGAAGAAAAATGTTTGGAGGAAATTAAATTTTCTAAATCGTTTTTTAGAGAATTTAATTGAGCCCCGTATTCTTTTGGATTTTCTGTTGATTTAATTTCGGAAAATAATTTATTTATCAAACCATTGCGACCTAATAATTCAATACGAATTGCTTCTAGTTCTGCCGAATTTTCGGCTTTATTTATTTTACTTACATAATTTAGTTTTATATTGTCTAAATCCATTGTTATGTTATTTTACTAAAAATCCCCCATTGCTGGGGGATTAATTTTTTAAAAATCAATATCCCCTATTTTAGGGAAGTAAAGATAGCTTTGAAAGTAGCAGGATTGGTTATTGCCATTTCGGAAAGCATTTTGCGATTTAATTCAATTTTATTTAATTTTAATTTGTTGATAAAAACAGAGTAGCTGGTATTGAATTCTTTGAGAGCGGCGTTGATACGAATAATCCATAATTTTCGCATGTCACGACGTCGAATACGACGACCATTGTAGGCATATTGACCAGCATGTAGGACAGCTTCTGAAGCAACCTTATATCGGGTCGATCGAGTCATCCAATAACCCTTAGCTGCTTTTAGAACTTTTTTGTGAAATTGTCGACGAACGACACCAGTTTTAACTCTCATTTTATTTTATAGTAAACCTAATAATTTTTTAACTTTGATGGCAAATTTACCCATAACTTGTTGCTTACCTTTTAATCGGCGTAATTGTTTTTTGGATTTTTTGCGTCGTAAATGACGATTGAACGATGACATACGCATGACTTTACCATTTGGGGTAACTTCAAAACGGTTTCTAACTGATTTTTTGACACGATGTCTTTTACTCTGTTTTTCCATTGTTTTTTGTTTTTAAATTTTTGATTGGACTAAAAGAAGCCATTAGCCTCTTGCCCATTAATTTCGGTTGCGATTCAATTATACCAACTTCCGAAATATCTTTTTTAAATTTTTCGAGTAATTGGTGACCAAATTCAACCCGTTGTATTTGGCGACCTTGGAATTTTATACCGATTTTGACTTTATTTCCAGTAGATAAAAATTCTTTGGCACGTTTGACTCGGGTTTCATAATCCCCTGCACCAATAAATGGACTAAATTGTAGCTCCTTGGTGTCACCACCTTTCATACCCTTTTTCTCGGATTTAGCTTTTTTGGCTTCTTGATATTTGTATTTGGAAAATTCTATAAGTTTAACAACTGGGGGCTTGGCCATTGGGGCGATTTCGACTAGGTCAAGACCGGTACTGCGGGCCATTTCAAAAGCTTGCGCTAGTGTGAGAACTCCAATTTGTTTGGCATCTTCGTCTATTAATCGTACTTCGGGTGAAGTGATTTGGCGATTTGTTCTGATATATTTTCGATTATCCATTGATCTATTTTATCAAATTTAGTGATTTATTGCTGATTTGTTCTTTAATTTTGGCCACAAAATCGGCAATTGGCATAGCTCCTAGATCTTGACCGTCGCGTTGACGCACTGCAAAGCAGTGTTGATCAACTTCGCGTTGTCCAATTATTAGCATATATGGGACTTTTTGCATTTGGGCGTCACGAATTTTGGCTTGCATTTTTTCGGATCGATCATCAATTTCAACCCTAATACCGGCATCTTTTAGTTGCTGCATAACTTTGTGGGAAAATTCGTGTTGAGCATCAGTTATAGGGATTAATTTAGCCTGAACCGGCGAGAGCCAGGTTGGGAAAGCGCCAGCAAAATGTTCGAGCATTATCATCATAAATCGTTCAGGCGACCCGACTATGGCACGATGAATCATTACTGGTCGTTTTTTGGTACCGTCTGGAGCGGTATATTCTAGCTCAAACCGCTCAGGCATCACAAAATCAATTTGTACAGTTGACAATTGCCATTCGCGATTTAGGGCATCAGTGGCAATTAAGTCCATCTTTGGGGCATAAAACGCTGCCTCGCCTGGACCGTCAAAATATTCGATATTGTTTCGCTTCATAATATCGATGGCCCATTTTTCAACGCGATCCCAAGTTTTTGGATCTCCGAGATATTTTTCAGGATGGGCTGGATCACGAGTCGAAAGTCGGTATTTATATTTGAGACCAAAGGTCTGCATAATTTCCCTCGTCATCTTGAGTGCTTGATCTATTTCAAAATCGACCTGTTCTTCGGTGCAAAATATATGACAATCATCTTGGGAAAAAGCTCGAACGCGAGCAAGGCCATTTAGTTCACCTGGTTTTTCATCACGGTATAACATGGCAAAATCGGCAAAACGAAGTGGTAGATCGCGATAACTGTGGGCTTCGGACGCATAAATTTGTGTGTGTTGAGGACAGTTCATGGGTTTGAGGAAAAATTCTTCATCAGAATAATTGCTGACAACTCGGAACATATCACCTTTGTACTTGTCATAATGACCAGAGGTTTGGAACAATTTTGCTTTGGCAATTTGAGGGGTCCATACTTGGGTGTATCCTGCTGCTGACTGGACTTGTTCGACGTAATTATTGACCGCTAGTCTAATGGCAGCACCTTTCGGTGTGTAGAGTGGTAACCCACTACCAATTAAATCAGAAAAAGTGAAAAGTCCCAATTCTTTACCCAATTTTCGATGATCGCGTTTTTTGGCTTCTTCAAGATTTTCAATAAATTTATTGAGTTCTTCTTTGTTTTCAAATGCAGTACCATAAATACGGGTGAGCATTTTATTTTTTTCATCACCATGCCAATAGGCGCCAGCAATAGAGAGTAATTTAAATGCTTTGACCTTGGCAGTGTAATTAACATGAGGACCGGCGCAAAGGTCGACAAATTCCTCGCCTGTATTGTAGATTGTAATAACTTCGTCACGATTTTGAATTGATTCGAGCCATTCCATTTTGTAGGGATTATCGGCAAACATCTTTTTTGCCTCATCAATGCTTATTTCTGACCTGACTATAGGCAAATTTTCTTTGACGATTTTTTGCATTTCGGCTTCGATTTTGGGAAAATCTTCCTCGGAAATTTTAAAGCCGTTTAAAGGTTCAAAATCAAAATAAAAGCCATCGTTAGTGGCTGGCCCCATGGCCATAAAAAAATTATTTGGGCCAAATACCCGTTGCATGGCTTGGGTTAAGATATGTTCGGCACTATGGCGGATTTTGTAGAGGTTATCGTTTTCGTGCAATTGAGAATCTGATTGTGACATATCGTATTATATATAATTTTTGATATATTTTTTGATATAATCCTCTTTAGTTAATCTGAATCTGTAGCTCAGTTGGTTAGAGCGCTTCATTGACATTGAAGAGGTCACAGGTTCGAGTCCTGTCAGATTCACAAAATTCTTTAGTCTCCTCTAGCGGCGGAGTGTTCGTCGCTCATCATATATTTAATACCACCCTTGGATTTTAAATTTTTCCAATAACCACTATTTTTTTGCTTTTTCTTTTTGCCATTAAAACTATCAAGCCAACAACTGGCTTCGTTAATATTACGACGGAAGGCAATAACTAAATTTTTTAAACGAATTAAGAAAGAAACTTGATATTCATTAGCTTCTGGCACATTTTCCATGGTAGCATGGGATAAATCTGCATCAAGTTCACTGGTGGCTACTGTTAATTTTTTGACTTCGAGCTGTAACTGCTGAACTACTTTTTCTAATTCATGTTGTTTGTTTTCGATAATTTTTTTATCTTGCTCGGCAATAATATTTAGACCAAAATTTTCTTTGGTCCACAATTTGTTGGCTTGTTGTTTGTGGATTTCTACTGATTGGTTGAGTCCCAAAATTCCACGAAGTGAAAATTTGATAGGTGAAAAATTCGTGTTAATGTCCTTGTTGGTTTCGTTGTCGTCGACACCCCAAGCATTTTTTATTTTTTTTGGGTCTATTTTTGAACTTAATACACCACCTGCCATATGGGGCATTATAACATTTTATAAGATAGAAATCACCCGAGGGGGAAAATATTGTTTTGTTAAAATATTATTTTAGATCTAGTAGGTAGTTGATCACTTTTTGTTGGGTGAGCAAATAGACGACTAGGCTGGGGTTATTTTGCAGACTGGGGTTTTTGGAGACAATATCCTTGACTTCTTGCGGAGTTGGATCTAGCTTATTTTCAGAAGAAATATGGGCAATCGCCAGGTTTAGTTTCCATTCATCGGTAGCTTGGTGTTCGAGTTCGTGCCTTAGTTGTTCGACAGTTTGATTTTTATTTTTTAAATAAGCATCAAAAGTCAACCCTGCATGTTGGACTTGATCAACTAAATTGGTTAATTTGCGTTCAATTTCGTTGTCGATAATTATTTTGGCGATGTCAGAATTGCTGTTTTCCAAAACAATTTTCATGATAGCATCGGTTTTCTTTTCTTTTTCCAATTTTTCATCAGCATTGACTTTTTTGATTTCAACATAGGCTTTTTTGTCAATGGTAATGTCGGGGATTTGGGCACCAGTAATTTCGATTTGCCATTCTTTATCGAGGGCAAAAGGAGGATTTAAAATTTTTACAGCCGGTTGTGTCGCCGGTTTTAAATTATTGTCTTTGACAATTTCATCGTATTTTTCGGATAAAACATGATTGACGACTTCATCTAACATTTTTTCACTTGATATGGAATTTTTGACAACATCTAGGGGTGCTTTGCCTTTACGAAAACCTTTGGTTTCAAAATCGGCGGCAACATGGGACAAAGTATGGTTATATTCTTTTTTTACCTCGTCTGTCGAAACTGTAAAAGTCAAGGTAAATGATTTATCTTTGTGGTTGGTTATCTTTGTATTTGTTTTCATAAGTGTGCTTATGATAGCATAAACGTATAATGCAAAATATTCTGAAATATAAAAATTATTTGCAAGTGTTTTTTGTGGCCGTGATTGGATTGTCGCTAACAACAGTTTTGTTTGTGGAAATTTTGTGGTGGAATAAAAATAACCAAAAGTCGGAAAATGTCGTTTCAAGTGGATTTCAAACAAATTTTGGCAAAGTGGTGTCAGTTCCACAAGTGTTGGGTTTGCAATCTGACAGCGTCAAAGTTGATGAGTCGGTGGTGGCAGACGATGCTCGCCCATTGATTATTGAGAAATATTTAAGAAAATATAACTCCCCTCTTTTGCCTTACTCTAGGTTAATTTTTGATTTGTCACAGACTTATCAATTTGATTACTACTGGATAGTAGCAATAGCCCAACAGGAATCAAATTTGTGTAAAAAGATTCCCGATAATTCGTTTAATTGCTGGGGTTATGGAATTCACAAGAAAGGAACACTTCGTTTTGAAAATTATGAGTTAGCTTTAAAAAGCTATGCCGAGTATTTGAAAAAGCAATATTTTGATAAGGGTTTAAATACTCCTGAGCTGATAATGAAAAAGTATTGCCCGTCATCAAATGGTTCATGGGCACATGGAGTACAACAATTCATTGATGATCTTGAATCGGGAAATTTTTAGCCTGCCTGCCGGCAGGTAAAATACATATCAGTTGATTACTATTGACATGGTTATAATATATTGATATAGTACATATTAGATCCCGGGGTGGCTCCTCTAAAAAGCATGCTCTGGGATTTTTTTTGAAA
>Ga0172375_10012257_pt1 | contig 10764 bp, 10 predicted proteins | sample LakKiv1m_FD_114537 | JGI IMG/M metagenome (GOLD analysis project Ga0172375, IMG submission 114537) | Freshwater microbial communities from Kabuno Bay, South-Kivu, Congo - kab_092012_11.1m | ecosystem: Environmental > Aquatic > Freshwater > Lake | place: Democratic Republic of the Congo...
ATAATTTTGTATTCCTGCCTCAAATCTATGAGGCGTATGGGTCAGGTAATCTGCGTGATCTAAACTCACGTTTTGAATTGTTCCTCCGCCAACCAAGAAAGGAGGCATTTTCTTAAGCAAATCTTTTTTCACAACAAGTGCGCCAATTCCGGTTGGCCCAAGCATTTTATGTCCAGAAAATGCAAGAAAGTCGTAGTTTTCTCTCTTAAAGTTAACTTCGCAATGAGGAACTCCTTGGGCTCCGTCCACCGCGATAAGCGCTCCGTTTTCATGAGCTAATTTTGTAATTAAAGGAAGGTTCGATTTCATCCCAACCGAATTATTCGTGTGATGAATAACAACCAAAGCAGTTTCTTTATCTATTGTCTTTTTCCATTGTTCATCTGCTATTTCTCCGTGTTCATTTGCTTTTACATATTCAACATTAATTATGTCCAGTTCATTCAACTTTAAGAATGGCAACAAGGTTGAATGATGCTCTAAATTAGTCATGATTACTTTTTTTCTTTTTGAAAAATCAAACGTATTTGCAAGCACGTTCATTGCTTCGGTAGTATTTCTCGTCCAAATCAGCTCTTCAGAAGCGGCGCCAACAAACTTAGCCACTTTAGCCCGTGCATCTTCAAACTTAGCATCAACTTCCTTTGCCATTTTATGCGCAGATCTTCCAGCACATGCCGTATATTCTGTATAATACGAAACAACTGCGTCAACTACTTGCTTTGGCTTCAAGGTGGTGCAGGCGCTGTCAAAGTAAATTAGTTCTGGCCTTTTTGAAAATATAGGAAAATCTTTTCTTAGGTTGTCTCCGTTCATCATATCCTTCGTTTAACTATTTATTTTCAAGAATAAACTTCTTCAGCTCTTCCTTTGTCTGCAATCCGCAAACCGCTTTCTTGTTCTTAACGCTGTAAAATGCAGGAACTCCTAACGCTCCCATACAGTCTCTTTTTATCTCAGTAGCATGAAGTTCAAATGTTTTTGCATTTGTCTGGTTATGCCATATTTCTATTTTCTCAAATTTAATCCCCGTTTCCTGTTCTACTTGCGCAATTACTGGTTCCATTTGTTTGCAATAAGGACAATCCTGTCCATAAAACTCAGCAAAATCAGCAGTTATTGTGCATACTCCTGTGACGTTAGTATTCCCTCCGGTTAACGTAGTTAAAATGCATCCAGACGGATCTGCAGGATCACAGGAACCAAATACAAAGAAATTGTATAATCCGAGTAGTACATATGCAAGGCTTACTACTGTTAAAATAGTAAATACCCATGAAAGCAGTTCAAAATGTTTATTCACAAATCTTGCAGTTCCAGGACTTTTTTCCATTATCCCGCCGACAACAGTTGCTTTTATCTTTTCACTCAATTGTACATCACAAGGTCGGAACGTTATCTTGTTAAACACGCATCTGAATGCTTCTTTAGCCAATGGTCTATACTTGGCGCTGAAGATCGCCAGAAACGCAAATACAAAGAAAGCTATGATGCATGCTACCAAATAGACACCTTGCATTCAATTTAAAGAGGTAATAGTTTATAAAGATTCACAGCATCTTTTCAGAGAGAAAAACCATGAAAATTCACCATAAAGACGGTTTAACCAACATTCTAGCCATGAATTTCTTTTATTCAATGGTGGTTGCGGCAGTGGCAACTATCCTTCCACTTTACATGCTGCAAAAAGGGTTTAGTGTAACCAGTATCGGTTTAGTTTTGTCAGTAATGCCATTAATCTTTCTGGTTGTTAGAATCGTTCTATCTGCAATCGGAGATCAAACAGGAACAAGACCAATATTCTTTATCAATGCAATTTCAAATTTGGCAAGCATATTAATTTACTGGGTTTCTGCTTCTCCGCTTGGCTTTGCAATTGGAAAAGTTTTCGAAGGAGGGCGGGCATCCGCTTTCTGGGCAGTAAATCGCACGGAAATATATGATAATTCAAAACTCAGTGAATTAAAGGACAATGCAGTGAAAATAGTCGGAATTCGCAGTGCTGGAGATGTCTTTGGAAGGATTTTTGCAGGGATAGTGCTGACCGCGCTTACAATGTTCAACGTTTTTATTTCATTAGGCGTACTCAGCCTTTCTTTATTTTATCTTTCTGGAAAAGTAAAAGACAAGCATAGAAAAATGAAGCTGGATGGAGAAATCATGAAAAAAATATTTTCAAAACGCAGTAATCTTTTCTGGATTGCATCGCTTCCATTGTGTTTCATAGGCGCAATAGATTATTTCCTTTTTTCATTCGTATTTCCGGTTTACATGGATACCTCTTTGCACATGTCATATGCTGAAATTGGCTTTATGATCGGATTATTCTCAGCCATGTTTACTATGTTTATTTTTGCATTCAGGAAAAGCAGTAGTGATAACCTTATGTTTTGGGGATTAGTCCCGTTTGCAGTTGTTCCTCTTTTATTATTCTTCACAATAGATAAACTGCTGTTTGCAGGCTTAATCTGTATACTGGCGGTTGGCTGGGCGATAAGTTTTACATTCTTTGAGAAAGTAGTTGCATGGGCCACTTCAAAAAGCAAAAATGTTTCAACCGAAATCGGAGTTATCCATGCTCCCCAAAGGATTTTGGAATTTATCCTTCTTGCTTCAGGAGGGTTTATCATCTCTATATTCGGTTTTGCAGGAATTTTCATTTTATCTGCAATTATTGTGCTGTTATTTATGTTCACACTCTGGCCAATCCTGCATAAAATGAAAAAATCAGACGTTTTGATTTGGGAGTGATGCCAACCATGGTTTTGTAAGGATTTTGAAGAGGTAAATTCCAAGCATTTCGATATCTGATAAATTTTTAAGTCTAGGCTTAGAAACTTATTCTATGGATAAAGAACAAATAATACGATTAATAAAAAAAACGCTCAGGGTTTACAATATAAAAGATGCCCGCGTATTCGGCAGCTTTGCCAAGGGCGGGAAGTTTAATGATATAGATATAATCATAGATCCGCCAAAAGGATTTAGTTTGCTTGATCTTTCTGCACTTGCCAATAAGCTTGAGGAATTGACAGGGTTTAAGATAGATATTGTTACTCCTAGGGGCCTGAGTCCTCATGTTAAGGAATACATCGAGAAAAGCTCAGTGAGCTTATGAAAGACCAAGACGTTTATCTTAAGCACATTATCGAAGCGATAGACAAGATAAAGGCGTATACCAAAGGCATGAATCTGAAAGATTTTCTTACTAATAATCTAGTTAAAGATGCAGTAGTTCGGAACATCGAAATAATTGGAGAAGCCACAAAGAATTTATCAGAAGATTTCAGGAAAGAGCACAAGGAAGTTGCCTGGAAAGATATTGCAGGCATGCGGGATTGCATAGCGCATTTTTACTTCGGATTGGACTATGAGCTTGTCTGGGAAGTCGTGGTGAGCGACCTTCCAAAACTTGAAGCGGACGTATTGAAGATTTTGAAGAGGTAAAACAACAGAAAAATCAAAGTTATGCGATTATTTCCGTTCCAGCAATCCAACGAAGAAAAGCGGTCTTCTAATCCCGTCTATTTTTCCAGGGTGAGTCAGGATTATTTTTTTCTTTGTAGAAAATCCCTTAAACTGGGAATGACCTTTTGTGACCCCGCCTATTTCAAATAGTGTATTGTCTAACACGTAATCTGGTGTTTTCTTCCCACGGTTGGTTTTGAGATATGAAACTTCAAATCCAAGTTGAATCACAGAATCTATGAAAAAATCCTCGCGCAAGGCACCGACGCATTCTTCATATTGCCTGTAAATCAGGCGATATGGTAATGCGAGAAGAATCTTTGGTTCTTTCATCACTCCTTTTCCTTCGGGGCTTATCTTCTGGAGGACAAATGCCTTTTCCAATAGGTTAACATATTTTTCTATCTTATATCTGCTGACGCCAATATTCTTTCCGATTGAGGTGTAATTCATATCCTCTGGATGAGACTTTCCTAAAAATTCAACCATCCGACTTATGTCTAGCGTTTCATCATGAGTTATTTTTCCAGTTCTTATCAAATCTCTGTTTATTACTGCCTCAAGCACACTTCTGAGCAATTGCAGTATTTCTTGCCTTCCAAGCGCAATGGGGTAATTTCCGCCACGTAGATATGCTTCGAATTTAGATTCTATATAGCGTACTTTACCATAATATTCGCGAGAGGAAACCGGGTCAAGAATTGTTTCAATAGTAATCGGTTCCGGGCATTTTCCATCTTGGAACAGTAGATATTCCCTAAACGAAAACGGGTACAGCTTTATGATTCGGATTCTTCTTGAAAGATCTGCGGCGAGTTCATGCAGGATTAATGCAGAGGAGCTGGTCAGGACCACTTTTATCCCAATGAAATCATATATCTTTTTGAGTTCCATATCAAAGCCAGGATACCCGTGTATCTCATCAAGAAGAAGCAGGGTTGTGCCTGTTTCGTGCAATTCTTTTGCCAAATTGAAGAGTCCGGTTTCAGGTTTTGCAGAATCCAGGGAGATATAAAATGCAGATTTATTCTCTGCCAAAAGCTGTTTTAGAAGCACGGTTTTTCCAGAGCCTCTTGGGCCTACAATTGCAGTGTGCTCTTGTTCTCCCAACATTGCGGTTATTCTTGGATAGACAAACCTTTTTTTTGAATATTTTTCTCCCTCTTCTTTTGCCAGGTTATTAAATTCAATTAGTTCTTTGTCCATGAATCTTTATTCAGGTGAATCCTTTTAAATATATGCATTTTATTAAATTGATTTAACATTTTGATATGCATTTTATCAAATTGATTTCATGTAATGTTGTTTGCTTTTGTTGTGTAACTTCTAAATTTACACTTCAAGTCCAAAATTTTCAATTTTGTCCTTAGTGGTATGGGATTGGTTTTAATACTTGAATTCCCCACAGCTTGCTGTGTGGGGGGTTCACCAAATTTTGCAAAATTTGTCCTAGCTACCGCTAACTAAATAAAAAATAAAAGTTTACTCAGCTACATTTTTACGAACGGTTATCATTACCAAATTTGTAATTTGGTAATTGACGATGTGCGAGTTGTATCGACAACTCGCATCAACCTTTTCTCCTGCTGGAGAAAATGTGATCGAATTTCTTCGATCGGCTTTATTACAGCGTGTTTGAGAAAAAACGTCTCTTCCTTGTTTCGCCATTAATCCAATAGTCTTAACTTGCGTTAAAATTTTTTGGAGGTGATCTATCCGCAGGTTCCCCTACGGATACCTTGTTACGATTGCTAGCCTTGCTGGCAATATTTGAACGTATTGCCGTTCAAGGCACTTAGCCCTCCTCACGCCCTTTCGGTTCGAACCAGGCAAAAACCTAATCCTCACCGGAAGAACATTTGGGTGACTTGACGGGCGGTGTGTGCAAGGAGCGGGGACGTATTCACCGCGTGATGTTGGCGCGCGATTACTAGGGATTCCATCTTCATGAGGGCGAGTTGCAGCCCTCAATCCGAACCACGGATGGATTTAGAGGATTAGCTTCTCCTTTCGGAGTTGCAGCCCATTGTTCCACCCAATGTATGCCGCGTGTAGCCCAAGGAATTCGGACCATACTGACCTACCGTCGCCCACTCCTTCCTCCCACTTAACGCGGGCAGTCTGTTTAGAGTGCACCCTATCCGGAGATAGAGTTAGCAACTAAACACATGGGTCTCGCTCGTTGCTGGACTTAACCAGACAATCTGTGCCGTATCTTGGTTTACCCAAAACACGTTCACACCACGAGCTGACGATGGCCATGCAATACCTCTCGGCTTGTTGGGCAAGATCTTTAGTCTGGCCTTCATTCTGCCGTCGTCCTTGGTGATGTTCCCGGCGTTGTATCCAATTGAACCGTAGCATCCACCCCTTGTGGTGCTCCCCCGCCAATTCCTTTAAGTTTCAATCTTGCGATCGTACTCCCCAGGCGGCAGACTTAACACATACGTTCTAGATGTCTTGCGTTTCGTGTCTAGCGTCTTGTAATAAATTCAAGACACAGGACTTCAAGACACGAGACATCTAAATCTACGCTACAGCACTACACTATCTTACGATAGTGTAACACCACAGTCTGCATCATTTACAGCTGGGACTACCGGGGTATCTAATCCCGTTCGCTCCCCCAGCTTTCGTTCCTCACCGTCGGACATGTTTTGGGTAGGCGCCAAAGCGAGGTCTTGCGTTTTCAGTCTTGCGTCTTGCTTCCAAGACACGAGACACATGACACAAAACCCTTTCGCCACTGGTAGTCCTTTCAGGATCAACGGATTTTACCCCTACCCCGAAAGTACTCCGACCCTCCCCCATTCCCGAGTTAACCAGTATCTACTGCGCGCGTTAGGGTGAAGCCCCAACATTTCACAGTGGACTTAATAAACCGGCTACGAACGCTTTAGGCCCAATATTCGTGGATACCACTAGAGGCGCTGGTTTTACCGCGGCGGCTGCCACCAGTCTTGCCCACACCCTTATTCTCCAAGCTATTTACACTTGGCAAAAGATATAAGCTAAGCTTACACCACTCAGAATTCCCTTATCACGCTTGCGCGCATTGTAAAGTTTTCGCGCCTGCTGCATCCCGTAGGACTAGGGTCCTTGTCTCAGTACCCTTCTGGGGGCCACCACTTCCATGGCCCCTAAGGATTATCGGCTTGGTGAGCCATTACCTCACCAACTACCATGATCCTCCGCAGTCCCATCCTAAGGCTGACTGGCTCCAATTCACCAGCACTTTAAATCATCAAGCATTCCAGCATAGATGACATATCACGAGTTAATCTCAGTTTCCCGAGAGTATTCATGTCCTTAGGGCAGGTTGACTACGTGTTACTCAGCCGTTTGCCACTCCTGGAGGTCCAGGGGTAGACTTGCATGGCTTAGTCGAATTCTGATAGCAGTATCCTCCAGCAGGATCAACTGGTGTTTAAACAGTTGAACTCTGCGACGAATTTAGGAAATATTTTTCACTAGTTCCATTAATATGGAATTTGCGAAGGATACACTCGTTCTCATTCACGTTTCTGCACTAATATATTTGCATAACCGTTCGTTACTTGTAGCTTGAGTCAAACCTATAAGAACTAGGTTTCCATGCATCACACCACGTAAAGCAGTATGAACCCGATTTGAATAATTCAAAATTTTGGGTGAGCTATATATAGGAGTGCATGGCTTTATAAAGGTTTGTTCGTCAGTCACTTAGACGACGTTAAACGTTCCTCAGGAATGTATCTATTCCTGCTTTTGCTTCATCAATCGTACTATATTCCATCACTTTGAAATTCCTGTTTCCGGAAACCATCGCGGATAATCGTTTATTCTCCTGCGTTCTGTATAAACACAATGTTTTTTTCTTCAATTCCTCTGCCCTTGCTAACTCATATCCTACTCCCAGCGAAGGAATAGAAACGTCTGCTATAACTACGTCTGATTTTCCGAGCCATTCTATATCTCTATTATATATCCATTCGTCTGTCGGTCCGTCATTTCCCAGATGCGTCAAATCTCTGTCTCCCACATGTTCGGTCAGTACAGTTCCGTATTTTTTCAAATGTTGGATTAGCTCAAGGTATATTTCCTTATCTCCGCGTCCTCCGCGAATAGAACCTGCAAAGTAGATATTCATAATATCATCTGCATACCTTGCGGATTTACACATTATTAATACTGCTGATGCACTACTAATCCACAAAACCCTATCTTTTTAAATTCTATCATGACAAAGTAATCCTGCTAATTATTACATATAATTAGACCAATGACTAAAAAGGAGGTAAAAACATGAGCTATATGGATGTAGAAACACCACAGGAATTGGTGGGAAAAATCCTTGAAGCGGTTTCCGCTGCAAAGGACACTGGAAAAATAAAGAAAGGCGTGAATGAGACCACAAAGGCAATCGAAAGAAAGACTGCACAATTGGTTGTCATTGCAGGAGATGTAACTCCTCAGGAAATCGTAGTTCACCTTCCAATGATTTGCAAGGAAAACGGCATAGCCTACGCATTTGTCCCAACAAGAAAAGAATTGGGCGTTGCAGTTGGAATCGCAGTTGGAACTTCTTCTATTGCAATTGAAAATGCAGGAAGCGCTTCTGAAACAGTTCAGGATATTGTGAAGAAACTGCCAAAGCCGGCAAGCAAGTGATTTGAATGGCCGAAGTTGAAGGAATACCCGCCGAGATTGTCGAAGTCAAAGTCAAGACAGGAGTCTACGGCGAGATAAACCAAGTGCTATGCAAAGTCCTTGAAGGTCCGGATGCAGGCAGGGTTATTCTAAGAAATGTCAAGGGCCCAGTGAAAAAGGGCATGATAATTATGCTTCTTGATTCAGAAAGAGAAGCAAAGGAGATCAAGGCGAAGTAATCGCCTTTTTCCTATGATACTAGGTGATGTTTATGGTTTCATGCTCGTTTTGCAGCTCGGATATCTCAAAAGGCACAGGAATGATGTACGCCAAGAAGGACGGAACGCTTTTTTATTTCTGCTCAAGCAAATGCAGAAAGAATTTGCTAGGCCTTGGAAGAGAAGGCCGTCTCCAGAAATGGACTGACAACGCAAGAAAGTACAAGGGAAAAGTTGCGTCTCAAAAGAAGAAATAATTTTTTAATTTTTTTTATCCTTATTTTTATTTTCATCTATTTTTTCTTAATCCAAACATATCTTTTAATAAGTTAAATATCAAATTCTTATTCTATGTCTTCCATTCCAGTTCATACCGATAAACGCGTTTACGAAGAGCTAAATAAAAAATGGAAACTAACTTCAAAATTACTTTTTGGAGATGAAGTGGGCGAGTTAAACGAATTTGAAGACTGGCTTTCAGATTCTCTTGAATTAACGTATTCACAAAATTCAGCTATTTCGGGAAAGTCAGTTGCATATTCTTCAGATAAATATTCAAAAGATGCAAAATGGATCAGTTTTGAAGAAGTGGATTTTTCTAAAAAATTCGAGCCGCTTGATTTGGATTCGTTAAAGGATATCGATTCTATCGTCCAGGCAATCCGCGATCGCATATATTACACCGGAAACGTTGTTCTTGGAAATTCAGGTATCATTGACAAAAGCTCAAATATTTCAGACAGCTGGTATTGCTACAATTCCGCAAGAATTGGCGATTCAAAATATTCAGCACGTTCTAATCTCGCGCGTCTTTGTGAATGTGTTTTTGGAACTTCGGCTCCAGGAGAATCATCTTATTGTATTCGTTGTAATGATACCTATCGAGTAAAAAGATGCTTTGAACTGTGGCAAAGCGTAAGCTCTTTTGATTGTTATTATGTATTTTCAGTCTCAGGCTGTTCAGACTGCCTATTCTCTTTCAATCTCCGTTCAAAAAGATACGCTATAGGAAATCAGGTTTTGGATAAGGACAAATATTCAAAGATAAAAGAAAATTTGCTTGAGCAGATGAGAGATGAATTAAAAACCAAGAAAAAACTTCCATCATTGCTTGACATAGTTGGAAAATGCAAAGATAAATCTAAGGAAGTAAAGGAGACGTTACGTGTCACAAATTCTCACGAAGAAAGTCCTGACCTTCAGTCCATAGATGAATCGTTTATTCACACTTCAAAACTCGTTTTGGGAAAAGAGCTTTCAGGAATGAAAAAATATGCGGAATGGCTTTCCGGGAATCTTCCAAGATATGCAAAACACAAATCCATTGTAAGCGGAAGAAGCGTTTTCGTAGGAGACTATGGAAAATATTTTTCAATTCCAAAAGAAAGAATGATAAAAGAGGACGAAGCATTCAGATTAGTTGAGCTTGCAAATCCCATTTCAGGAATAGAATCAATCACTTTAGAAAATGCACACGAATTCATGGAAAACATCGCTTTTTTCTCCCTTGATATCTATGCAGGAAACAATTCGAATATCACTGATTGCCAGTCTTATGCAGATAGCAAAAACTGCTTTACCTGTTTCCCGTGCGTTGGAAACAAGAATTCAGCATATAATTTCTGGCCAAGAAGCTCAGAACGAGTCTTCGGTTCAAGCGTATTATTCGATTCTTCATCATGCATCAATTGTTCTCAGTCCGTAAAACTTACGAGATGTTTTGAAGTAGATTCAAGCAGGGACTGTTCTGATTGTTATTTCTGCCACAACTGCGAGAATGTTCACGAGTCAATGTTCTGTTTTAATACTAAAAATAAGAGGTATGCTATCGGCAATGTTGAATTGAGCAAGGACAAATACATTGAGCTGAAATTTCGTGTTCTCAAGGAGATAATTAATTCCCTGGAAAAAGATGGGAAGCTGGAATTGAGCGTTCGTTCCATTTAAAAATATAATCTGGTTAATTGATTATTATTAACTTTCAAGAGGTCGAGTATATGGAAAGAACTTTGATATTGTTAAAGCCAGATGCAGTACAGCGCGGATTCGTAGGGGACATACTTTCTAGATTTGAAAAGAAAGGATTGAAGATCGCAGGAATGAAAATGATTCACATGACTCCAGCATTGGCAAAGGAGCATTATGCGCACTTAGTTTCAAAGCCATTTTATCCTGATCTTGAAAAATTCATGACCGGAAACCCAATAGTCGCAGCAGTCATTGAGGGAAAAGAAGCAGTTGAAGTCGTTCGTCTTATGTGTGGTCCGACAAATGCAACAAAAGCTCCAGCCGGCACAATACGTGGTGATTTCTCAAACTCAACATCACGAAACGTCATACATGCAAGTGACTCAAAAGAGACTGCAGAAAAAGAGGTTAAACGTTTCTTCAAGGATAATGAATTGTTCAACTATGAATTGAACAAACAGTATCTTTACGCAAGTGATGA
>Ga0172375_10012259_pt1 | contig 10764 bp, 7 predicted proteins | sample LakKiv1m_FD_114537 | JGI IMG/M metagenome (GOLD analysis project Ga0172375, IMG submission 114537) | Freshwater microbial communities from Kabuno Bay, South-Kivu, Congo - kab_092012_11.1m | ecosystem: Environmental > Aquatic > Freshwater > Lake | place: Democratic Republic of the Congo...
GGAGAGCACGTCTCGGTACATCCTGCCGGAGTGTTGCGTCCCCCGTTCTCCGGCGATCACAGTACGGAACATCAGCGCAGCGGCTTCGTAGTCGGACCGCTTGAGCGAGAGCTCGCCGAGCGCCATTCGAGCCGCAGCGAGCGGGTTATAGAACCCGTGCTCCTCGCAGAGCGCGATTGCGCGGTGGAAATTCTCGGTCGCCTCGGTCCAGCGACCCATGGCCGCGAGGGTCCAGCCGATGTTGTACAGACCGACGGCCCGGTCGTGCACGTCCCCGGTCCTGTTTGCCTTCAGGGACAGATGGTAGTAGGAGAGCGCCCCTTCGAACTCGCCCTTCAGACCATAGACACCGCCGAGCCCATTCAGTGCGATTCGCTCTCCCTGCTCGTAGCCGACCTGGCGGGAGATCTCCAGGAGCTCCTTGAAGCAATCGAGCGCGGATTGAAACTCGCTGCGCTCCCGGTGGATGATGGCAAGGAGATTGAGTCCCTTGGCACGGGCGCGACGGTCGGCGGTTGCCTTCGCGACTCGGAATACGGTTTCCGCACACTGCTTCGCTCCGTCAAGATCCCCGGCGCGGCGCCGGAGTTCACCGAGCATGTACGCGGCCCTCCCACCATCTTTTGTCCTGCCGGCGGCATCGGCTTCGACCAGAACGTATTCCAGCAAGGGTCTGGCAGCGACCGGGTCGCTCAGCCAGAGCTCTTCGGCCAGTTCCAGCGTGGCTTCGACCCGCTCAGTCGGAACCGCGGCCGAGGCTACCCGGTCGCGCAGGGCCTGCAGCCTGTCAGGAGGGACACTCGCGCCACTCATGGTTGGACCTTGGTCAGCATAGTGCTGACCCTCTGCAAGTCAAGCGGCTCTGACAGAGGAGGCCAGGGACTGGGATCAGGACCGGACCAGCGGCGGCATGCTTGCCGCCCGTCAGTTGCGTGTTGACAACCACCGCGGCCACCCTGTGGCCGCGGTGAAAGAACTAGTGAACGGACCTCAGTCGGTGAGCAGGAGCTGGATGGTGCGGCTTTGGCCGCCCGTGCTCAGACGGCAGAAGTAGGCGCCAGCGGAAACGAGGTGACCGTCGTTTCCTCTCCGGTCCCACGTCGCTGAGTAATTGCCGGCCGACCTCTGTCCGGCGAGCAGTGTCCGCGCGAGGCGACCGCTGCCGTCGTAGATGTCAATCCGTGCCGTTGCCGCCGACCCAAGCTCATAGGCAAGTCGCACCGGACCCGTTGCCGGATTCGACCCGGCCAGCCGCAGCCCGGTACGGTAGAGAGCGGAGGGCGCTTCGGCCACGCCCACCTGCGTGTTATGCTGGTCGAGAATCCAGTCGTTGGGGTCGAACGAGACGCTCGTCGGCTGTGCGCCCACCGGGAAGACGTTCATCTGCGGGCTGGTGGTGACGTCGTAACGGAATGTGGCATTGCCGCCGGACCAGGCCACTCTCACCTCGACCGGCATGTGGAAGACCGCCGGCGCGCCATCGCTGTTGTTCTGCGTCAGTTCGAGTACAACCTCCCAGCCTTTGCCGTTCTGGCGCCCGTGCCAGCCGAGGGTGTAGATGGGATATCCGTAGTCGTAGACCCACTCGGTGAAGAACCAGTCGAGGTCCAGCCCGGTCGTCTGCTCGTGGATGCGCTTGTAATCCTCGGTGTTGGCGTTGCCGTACTTGAAGCTGTCGCCGTAGGTGCGCATCGCCCGGAAGAACACGCCCGGCTGGGACCAGATTGTATCGCCTTCGAGGTAGCGGAGCATGTGCTGCACCCAGGCCCCTTTGACGTAGGAGTGCCCCCAGTCGAAGAGGTGGTCGGGGTAGGGCGGGTCGTAAATCGGATGCGGGTCCTGCGCCTCCTCGTCGAAGTAGTCCGAGGCCCGCGACGAAATCAGGCTGCGGAACGAACTCAGGCCGTTCTGGTGATACTCGTACTGCTCGTCCGAATAGGTGGCAAATCCTTCGTTGAGCCAGACGTTCCGCCAATCCTGGCAGGTAACCATGTCTCCCCACCACTGGTGCGACATCTCGTGGGCGATGCCGTTGTCGTCGCCGTAGCGCACCCAGCTTCGATGCACCATCGTCATCGTCTGGTTCTCCATCCCACCCCACTGGAACGGATACGCCTCGACCATTCCGTATTTCTCGAAGGGGTAGCGGCCGTAGCGCAGCGAGTCGCCGAAGAAATCGACCATGTCCACGGTGTGCGCGTAGGCGCTGACCGCGTCGGCCGAATCTTCGGGCCAGTTGAAGTGCTGCATGTAGAGCGATTCCGTCGGACTCACATGGAACCATTGTATGAAACTGGTCCAGCGCGAGGCAGCGAACGTCATCAGGTAGGTAGCTATCGGATTGTGTTCGCTCCACCAGCAGGTCCTCGTCCCCGAGCCGGTCGTGACACTGTCCAGAAGCCCGTTCGAGCAGGCGGTCATCGAGTCCGGCGTGGTGACGCTGATTGCGCATCCCCGCTCGGCCTTGTCCCAGGGCTCATCGAAACACGGCAGCCAGTATCTCGCGTCCGACGGCTCGGTCGTGGAATAGCAGATGGCGTGCGGAGTCTGCGAACCGCTGGTGTACCAGTAGAACCCGCGGTTCGAGGTGCCGGAGTTGCGGTGGTAGTAGATGGTGATGGACAGCGATTCGCCGTTGTCAAAGGACTGGTCCAGGTCGATGTGCAGCAGGCCGCTGCCGCTCGTGAACGTGCAGGTGTTTCCGGCCCGCCGGATCGAGTCGCAAACCAGGCTCACCATGTGCAGGCTGAACGTGTCGAAGTTGTCGTGGCGCGGGGTCAGGTCGATGCTCGCGCGCGCGGTCATCGCTCCCGACGTCATCGGCAGGCTGAGGTCCGCGCGGTAAAACCGCACGTCGAAGTCGTGCGACGAGTCACCGGGCACCAGCGGCGGACACGGCGCAGTCACGTACTTGCCCTCGTGAAACGGCTGGGCAACCGCCAGAGCGGCCAGAATCGAAAGGCAGACAATTACCAGGTTCTTCATACGGCTCCCTTAGGTTAAGGCAAGAGTGTAGCCCGGACGGCAGATGGAGTCAAACCGGCTGTGTTCTGTTCCTACGCCCAGACGATGGCGAGCCCGGCGGCAGCGAGGACAATAACCACGGCTATCACCACCACGGTCTTGATGACCTCGGTTTCCATCCCGATCCGGTCAATTGCCGCTGCCGCATTCTGGAGCTTGGCCGGCGAGATGACCGAGGCGAGCCCGCCGCCGATGGCCGAGGCCGCCGATATCACGTAGCCCGACATGCCGACCTTTCCCGCCGTAGTCATGTGCAGCCTGGTCAGCATGGCGATGGCCGAAGTCTCCGACCCGGATATGAACCCGGCCAAAAGCCCGAGGTAGGGCGCGACCAGCGCGTACATCCGGCCGAGGTAGTGGGCCGAGGCGTTGGCCACGAGTGCCACCATATTGAAATCCGCGTTCACCGTCCACCTGCCGTCCGCGTCGAGGAGCCCGCTCTTGCCGGAGTGGTTGATGACATAGGCAATTGCGAAGAAGACCGCCGCGGAGAAGACCGGACGCGGGGCGCGTTTCCACCACGTCGCCAGCGTATCCCTGACCTGCGCCCGGCTGGCTTTGAGGAACGGCAGCGCGAGCACGCTCGAAACGAGTATCCACCAGTACGCCTGCCAGAAGACGCGCAGTTTCTCCGGCTGCCCCGGAATGATGTTCCACGGCATCGACACCTTGTCGAACAGGAACTTCTTGATGCCGAGCCAGGGCTCGTTCGACACCAGGCTGAGCACGATGAGGATGATCCACGGCGAGAGTGCCCGTGCGAGGGACATTCCACCCTCGATGCTCTCATCCTCGGCCCCCAGTCCGCTCCGGTCGAAAACCGGCTTCTTCAGGACGACAAGGTACAGCGCCATCACCAGGGCTACACCCGCGCCGCTGGCGATTCCGGTCAGCGTGACCAGCCCGACCTTGTTCATGCCGATAGCGATGAAGCCGGCCACCAGCCCGGCGATAATCGCCGGAAGCATTCCGCGCAGGACGAGCTTCCACTTGCCCACGATGTAGAGCATACCCAGCGCGATGAGCGAGGTGATAACCGGCATGAACCGGGCGAAGTAGCTGCCGACCGCTTCCGGCGTCTGGCCGGTGAACTGGGCGAAGACAACGACCGGCGTCCCGAGCAGCGCGTAGGTGCAGAGCGAGTCGTAGCCGATGGCCGGCAGGGCGATGGCGGCGAAGGCGGAGTAGCCCAGGGCAATCATAATCGGCGGCAGGATTGAGACTGGTACGGCTCCGAGCGCGGTCAGCAGGGTTCCGACGCCCACGTTGATGATGAGAATCTGGACGACCTGGTTGCCGCGGGCCACGGTCTTCAGCATGACGATGATTCGCTGCAGCGCGCCGGTCTTCTGCATCAGGGTCATCTGGAGGATCGACGTGGCGACCACGAGAGCAATCGGCAGCGATGCGATGATGCCGGAAAGCGACGCGCGCAGAATGACCGGCCACCCGGTCCTGAACGCCAGCCAGGCGAGAAGCGCGGTGAAGATCCAGCCGAGCAGGCCGGTTACGTCGGCCGGCCGGCGGAACACCACGAGGATGAGGAAGATGAGAACGATCGGCGAGACCGCGAGCAGCACCATTCCGAGCGACATCAGCGCTCCTTTCGACGAGTGTCGGCGGGCGTCGGCATGACGGCAATCATAGGCCGTTCGGTCTTGCGGTCAAGCGGGGGAAGCGCGGTTGCGGGGGCAGCCTGCGGGCCGTTAGTCTCGCCGTCGCGAGAACTCGCAGCCGCAGTAGTTCTGCCGGTAGAGGCCGAGGTCGCGCGAGAGCTCGATGCTGTGCTTGAACCCGTCGCGCTTCTTCCAATCTTCCTCGACGAAAACGAGACCGAAGCGGGAAGCTGCTTCGCGGCCGATCGGGTTGATGGTCGCTGCCTTCTTCATCGGGGCGATGGTCAGCGTGGTGGCCAGGTGCGTGCAGCCGTTCTCCGCCGCCCGGCGCGCGGCCTCTTCCAGCCTCAGTTGATAGCAGGCGAGGCACCGCTTGCCGCCTTCGGGCTCGCGCTCGTACCCGCGCGCGACTTCGAGGAATCGCTCGTGGTCATACGACCCGACGTCGACCAGCACCCGCCACAGAGCCGAGATTCGCTGTACGTCCATGAGCCGCCGGTGGTATTCTTCTTCCGGGTGGATGTTCGGATTGTAGAAGAACCCGACCACTTCGTAATCGTCCTTCAGCCGGCGGATGACCTCAGTCGAACAAGGGCCGCAGCAGATGTGCAGCAGCAGCTTCGGCTTCATACAATCAGCCTATACCCGGTGCCACGAGAAGTCAAAGCCGCGGGCCCATTGCTGATTGCGATTCGCCGCCGACTTCCAGCGTCCAACTTCCTGCTACGTCCCTTGACCCTGGCCGCTGCCGCCCCTATCCTCTCCGCCGTGCCTATCTGCCGCAACCGCGAGTTGATTCGTCCTTTCCTTGTGCGAAACCTGCCCGCTGCCAACTCCGTATCCAACCTCGCCAATAATACCCTCAACTCCTCCGTACGCTGGGTCAGGACCGACGACCTCAGCGACCCGCACGCCGTGCTCTGTCGCACGCACCGGTTCTCGCTGTTTGCCGACTCAGGTCGGGCCGCGGTTCGCGTCCTGGCCGAAGTCCCGCGCAACCTGCAGCTGGTGTTCAGCGCCACGCCTTCTCGCTTCTGCCGGCTGATAAGAGAGCACTGGCGCGGCCCTGATGCCGGCCGGCGCCTCTGGTACAATCACTGCTATCTCTATGTACTCACGCCCGGCCGCCTCGTCATCGACCGGACCCATCGGGTGAGCCGGCTGCGTCCGGACGACGCGCCGCTCATCGCCCGGGCCTGGCCCTATGGCCGAAGCCCCGACCGCATCCTTCGCCGCATCCGGAGCGGGCCGGGCTACTGCATCCGCCGGGAGGGCATGCCGGTGGCCTGGGGACTGACCCACGATGATGGCTCGATGGGCTTCCTGCACGTCATCGAGAAGTACCGTCATCAGGGCATGGCGAGAACGCTCACGACCGTGCTGGCGCGAAGCCTGCTCCGGCTCGGCGTTCAGCCGTTCATGTACATCGTCACAACCAACCGGGCCTCGCTCCGTCTCACCGCGAGCATGGGTTTCTCCCGCGCCGGACGGTTCTCGTGGTTCGGGACCAACTGACGTAGAACCGACCGATTCTCCGGTAGCCCGCGGACGGGAGCTTCGCCGGTCGCCGGGCCGGCAATCTCAGCACGGACAATTGGGCGGGTGGTTACAACTACGGACCGGAAGGTCAGAATCGGCTCAGTGGAGACTGCCGATCGTGACTTCTTTTAAAGCCCGCAGTTCGTTGACTACCTGGACGGCTTCGTGGGCGTCTGCCGCGCGGAGCAGGATTGTACCCTTGACTTCCTTCTCTCCGGACCGGGGAAGCGTGCCGAGGAACTGCTCCGCCTCGGTCGGGTCGATATTCAGAAACCGGCCAAGATGCGACGGCCCGGTATCGACGGCGACGATCACTTCGTCCGGCTTGGGAAAAGGCCAGCGTTCAACATCGACTGAGAACGCAATCGTTGGCGTGGCCCCCAGCTCGTCATCGGCAAGATAGTACTCGAGCCCCCTGCGGGTCAGACCGAGGTCGTCGAGCTCCAGCAGGTGGCTGAGTATCTCCTTCTGCCCGGCGGTCGCATCAAACATCGCCGGCCCCTTGGCTTCCGCCGGTTCCTCGGATCGGGGCTGAGGCGGAGCCATCGGTGCCGGATCGACCGGGGACGATACGGTCTCGGGGATGTCCGCGTGGGGCCGCGACGGCGCCCGGGGTTCGGGCTGTCGCGGCTGCGGCTGGGCCGACCGCTGCCTCGTAACGACCCGGTCTTCGCTCAGTTCCTTGGGCCAGACCAGTTCGTCGCCGCCGCTGGTCAGACACATGTAGCCCATCACCCGGACCTGCTGGTTGACTTCCCGGAGATAGTCGAGCGTTTCCTTCACCGCCGAGTCGATCTCATTGACGACGATGGTTATCGGGAATTTCCCTTCACTCATGCTGCGCTCGAGCCCGGTCCGGAACCGGTCGGCCGACCAGTTCCCGCCGACGCGGCCGGAAACCCAGTCGGTCAACGGCATCCCGAGGAATTCCTGGAATGGTCCGGCCAGCGCATCATACCGCTTGCGCCAGAAGCGATGACCGGTGGCAACCACGTCGCCGACAACGATAGCCGAGTCGCCGCCCGGCTCCGGGCAGACCGCGAGCTGGATACCGCCGAACTCGTCCACAACCACGAGCACCCGGTTCGAATGCGACTGCGGCGAGGCCATCGCCGCCCGCGGCACCGACTCGCTTCCACCCTGACCGAGGAACTCGGGAGCGTCAATGACGAGTTGAAGAGGGTCGAGCGTGCTCGTCCCGTCCCGGCCGTTGAAGGCGAACCAGCGGTCTCCGAAACGCTTGAAACGAGCCCAGCAGGGACCCTGCAACGTCATGTGTTTCTCCCGGTGGCCTGTTCGTGCCCCCGGTACGTCGACGGTCCGTCACCCGGCCGCCGCGGCGGCCGCTTGCCTGCCATCACTCCGGGCATCGTGCCGTCCCAGATCGGCCGGGCAGGTGGCGCCTGCGACCTCGCTGGGGGGGGGCGGGGCAGAGCTGAACGGTTTGGATTTGGCCGGGGGCGGCACTGCCGCTGAGACCGGCTCAGCGGATTCACTGGTCCACGGGCTATTCTCGACCGGCGTCGCTTCGGCCGGTGGTTCGGCAACCGAGACCGTGGTGTCAAGGGGCGTTTCCACCGGTGGCGGCTCGGCCGCGACGGCCGGCGGCTCGTCCGCCCGCGGTATCTTTCTCGGCGGGGTTGATTCAACGGTCTCCGTAGCCGCAACCGCGGCGCGGGAAGACGTTGGCCGCGGCGGAGTCCGGAGCAGCGGTGCCGCGGACCGTGATGTCAGCTTCGCCGGCTCTCTCTCCTCGGGCGCCTCGGGGCCGCCGACTTCCAGCACCCGCGGCATGATGACTTCGACCCCCGAACTCTCGTACAGCTCGACTCCAAGCGACCTGACCTCAATGTTATGGGACCGCAGGTGGGCGACCGCCTCGGCCACCTCCGGGTTCGAGCCACTCAATAGCAGCACGACCGGGAACCGGCCGCGCTCCAGGCTCCGCCCCAGCCCGGAGCGGAAACCATTCTCAGACCAGCCGATGGCGGCCCGGCTCGAGAAATAGTCGCCGAGGTTTCCTCCCATCCGCTTCTCAACCACCGCCGCGAACTCGTCGGGCGGCATCCGCCAGAGCCGGCCGTTGAAGACCAGCAGTTCCTGCACGACGGTGGTCAGCGCCAGACGGTTCGGCTGGGACGGGCACCCGACCAGCCTGATCCCGCCGAGCTCGTCAACCGCTACCACGACCGTCGCGTCACCCCGCTCGGAGAGCACGACTGCGGCCTGACAGACGGGCTCGCCCCCGTCCATGCTCAAAAACTCGGGCGCGCCGCACACGAGCGCGGCGAGGTCAACCGTTGTTTTTGCGGGAACGAGGTTTAGCAGGCTCCAGCCGGGTCTTTCCTGCTTTGCCCGGAAGCAGAACGTAGTTCCGGGCTGGCCGGTCTTGGGCAGGGAGTCCGTAGGTGACTCGGGACTCACGCGGTATGTTAGCCGCGCGGCATATCTGTGTCAAGCAAGAACTGGGCCGGGTTTCAAAGCCCCGCTGTTACGGTTTCCGGCTTCTGCCGCGCCCGCCGGAAGCCTTGCCGGGCCGCCCGCGCAGACCATCAAGCGTCGGCCCCGTGACAAGGGGGCAGCCCGTTTCAGCAATTGTCGCTCGCTGGCCGCCGACCTGGCTGCGTATCAGACCGGCGGGCCGGCAGTTGCCGGCCCGCTTTGAACTACTGCCTTCGACGCCCTACGCTCCGAAGGCCTCCTGCCGCCGGTGCAGCAGCGCCCACTGCGCGTCGATCTGACGCTGGGCCTCGGCGATGACCGCCTTACCCACTTCGCCCTTGAACAGGTGGCTGAACCGGCCCTGCGGCCTCATGAACTCCTCGACCGGCTTCTTCTCCTTCGGCTCGTACGTTATCTTGTACTTGCCGTTCTCCCACTCATAGATGGGCCAGAAGCAGGTATCGGCCGCGAGCTTCGACATCTCGATCGTCAGGTTGCCGGGATGCTGCCAGCCGAGCGGACAGGGCACGAGCACGTTCAGGAAGCTCGGCCCGTCCGCGGCCAGAGCCTTGCCGACCTTGGTCACGAGGTCGTTCCACAGCGCGATGGTCGTCTGCGCCGCGTATGCCGGACTGTGGGCAATCACGATTTCCATCAGGTCCTTGCGCGGCATCGTCTTGCCCGGTATCACCGACCCGGCCGGCGAGGTCGTCGTGTGGGCGCCGTAGGGCGTGGCTGAACTCCGCTGGATCCCGGTATTCATGTAGCCCTCGTTGTCGGTGCAGACGTAGAGGAACTTGTGTCGCCGCTCCAGCGCGCCGGAGATTGCCTGGAACCCGATGTCGTAGGTGCCGCCGTCGCCGCCGAACGCGATGAACTTCAGGTCTTCCTTGATGGTGCCCCGCTTCCGGTGGAAGTTATAGGCGGCAACGACGCCGGATGCGGTCGACGCCGCGGTCTCGAACGCGGTGTGAATCATCGGTATCTGCCAGGCCGTGTGCGGGTAGATTGAAGAGAAGATCTCGGTGCAGCCGGTCGGCATGATGCCGACTACCGGCTGCGGCGCGGCCAGGAGTATCTGCCGCACCGCCAGCGCCTCACCGCAGCCCGCGCAGGCGCGATGTCCGCTCGAAAAGAGCTCGGGATTCTGACAGAGGTCCTTTAGTCTTGCCATGGCTTACCTCACTCCGATGTAGGTCACGAGGTCGTCCTTCTTCCCGGCGTGCGCCTGTTCCAGCACCGCGGCGGCGTCGGCCGGCGAAAACTCCTTGCCGCCGAGCCCGTAGACGTAGGAGAGCATCTTCGGCCGCTCGCGCAGGCCGTAGAGCGCGGACGACGTCTCGGTGAAGAGCGCGCCGCCCCACGCGTTGACGGTGTCGGCCCGGTCCATCACCGCGACCGTCTTGAACCTGCCGAGCGTTTCCTTCAACACCTTGTGCGGCAGCGGCCGGAACACGCGCAGCTTCACCATGCCGACCTTCTTGCCCGCGTTGCGCATCTCGTCGACTGCCTCTCGCATCGTGCCGCAGGCGGAGCCCATCAACAGCACAACCGCCTCGGCGTCCTCGGTACGGTACTCTTCTACTACGCCGTAGCCGCGGCCGAACTTCTGCCTGAACTCGGCCTGCACCTCCTCGATAATGGGCAGCGCCTGGTTCATGCCCTCGATCTGCGACCGCTTGAACTCGAAGAAGTAGTCCTGCATCGTCGCCGGTCCCACGAGGATCGGCTTCGCGATGTTGAGGAGATTGTAGTTCGGCTTATACGCGCCGATGAATTCGCGCACCGGCTTATCCTCAAACGTCTCGATCCGCTCCATGCAGTGGGACAGGATGAACCCGTCCACCGCACAGATTGCCGGCAGCGACGTCCGCTCGGCAATCTTCACGCACTGGATGAGCGTATCGTAACCCTCCTGCACCGTCTCGCAGAAGAACTGCAGCCAGCCCGAGTCGCGCGACGCGAGCGAGTCCGAGTGGTCGCCGTGGATGTTCAGCGGCGACGAAATCGAACGCGACGCGATCGGCATCACTATCGGCAAACGCAGCCCGCCCGCGATAAAGAGCATCTCGTGCATCAGCATCAGCCCTTGCGACGCGGTCGCGGTCATGGTCCGGCAACCGGACGCGGCCGACCCGATGCA
>Ga0172375_10012260_pt1 | contig 10761 bp, 5 predicted proteins | sample LakKiv1m_FD_114537 | JGI IMG/M metagenome (GOLD analysis project Ga0172375, IMG submission 114537) | Freshwater microbial communities from Kabuno Bay, South-Kivu, Congo - kab_092012_11.1m | ecosystem: Environmental > Aquatic > Freshwater > Lake | place: Democratic Republic of the Congo...
GATCTTCTCGGCGCCCTTGCCGCCTCCATGATCCCAGACTTCCACGGTCACGACGCCCTTGACCCATGACCGGAAGATCCCCAGCGGCACGGTCAGCTCATCGATGTGTTGGAACGTCTTGAGCTCGTGCCCGATGCCCACCGCCGGAGCAGCGGTCTGACGACTCGTTTCGGGGGCGCGCCGGCAGATGGTGCGTCTGCGAACGTCGAGTCCGATCTTCCAACGGCTCCGGAATCCGGGCCCTTGAACGTCGATGAGGACCCAATCCCCATCGCTGTATCCGCCGTCCCCGCATAAGGGGGCGACGCGCGAGTCCTTGTATGCGCTCGCCAGATGGAGATTGCGGCCGTCCTGCGCCAACCAGAGGCTTCCCCGATCCTTGTCCGTGTCGTCGAGGGGCAGTTCCGCATACTCGTCCCGGCTCCATTCCTGGCGCGAGCCGTCCGCCGAGATGGGTTCAAGCCGGCGATACAACTTCACGGCCGGGCCTCCGGCCGGGCGTTGCGGCCTGCCGGAACCGGAGGCCGCCGACCGGCGATTGTCGGCAGGGGCGGGCTCATCCGAGACGAGATACAACACCCCCTCGTGAATCGCGAAATCCCGGGCCATCCGGCCTTCCCCGCCCCAGGCGATCCGCTCGATGACAGTGCCCGACCCCGCATGAATACGGCACAGATCGTGCGGCGTTCCCACGTAGAGCGACGAGCCGATCAACTGTCCGGATCCGAGGAGCCCTTCCTCGAACCGCCGGAACCAGCGTGCCGAGCCGGTCTTTAGATCCAGCGCGGCGAGCGTTCGTCGATCGTACACCAGCAGGGTTCCCTCGAAAGTTCCGATCGCTCCGGCCGGCTGGATGAACGCGTTCTGCCACAGCAGTCCTCCCGTATCCGTGTCGAGGGCGAACACACCGTCGTAGTCCCGTGGCATGAAGATCGCGCGCCGGCCAACCACGAGGGGCTGCATCCCCCAGGCGAAGGGATCGCCTTGTTCGCCGGGTTCCCGCGCCGCCGTCTCTCTTCGCAAATACCGGGTGCGCGGGTACCTGTGCGCCCATTCGAGGTAGCCGTCGCGCGCGTCGCAGCGGGCCACGATCCCCACGTTCGCGGCACAATAGACGGCTCCCTGGTGGGGAGTGACCGCGTTGCCGTACAAGGCAGGATTGCGGCCGCGACGCTCCAGGTCCCAGCCCTCCGCTCCCCGGAACGGCTCATCGGCGATGAGGCTCTTCCAGATCATCGTTCCGGTATCCGGTTCAAGGCATTGTAGATGCATTTCTCCGGTGTTGCCGTCCGCGCGCTGCACGGCCAGCAGATAGAGTCGGCCATCGGCGATCACCGGATCGTTGACCGGCCATGTCCATCGGTTCATGGATCCGCGTTCCTGTGACCGCCACGCATCATCCTGCGCGGTCGACCAGACCTGTCCGCCGGTTTGAATATCGACGGCGGCGATATCGGCGGGGTAATCGTCGTGGCCCCATCGAAGGTAGAGGCGACCTCCCGCTGCGGCAGGGCAGTAGAGCCCCGGCAGTTGGCCGAACTCCGGCGCGGGGAAACGCGCCGTCCGCTGCCAGACGGGGACTCCGGGATCGGCCGCGCGATACCAGGCCATGAGGTTGGGGGAACTCACCAGAAAGGCGTCCCCATGGAACTGCACCCCAACTTTTGTAAGGGATGGAGGTCTCATGGGCGATTCTCCGGTCAGCGAGGATCCGGAATCCCCACGCGCGGACGGCGGCGCCCCCGACGCGGGAGCGAAATCGCCGGACGGAACTCGGATCACGCGCCGCGCCATGTCGCGCAGCCGCGGATCCGGTGGTCTCGCGGGGGCCGCGGTCAGGTCCTCCTCCAGCCGGCGGCGTATCGCTTGAGCCGGTTCCGTCCCGCCCATCCACGGATAGCGCTTCTCCGGATCGATGTCCCGGAAGGCTGCCGCAAACTCCTCGCGGCTGTCCTGCTGGGCGAGGGCCAGCCAGAGACAGACCTGTGCCTCGGCACGGAGGGCGGAGTTTGACACGTGCGACAAGACATCGCGGAAGGATCGCAGTGCCACACCGGCGTGACCGCGCGACAATTCCTTTCTGCCGTATTCCAGCAACTCCCGCAGGGCGCCGTCCGCCCATGGGTGCCGGCGAAAGCGTTCGACGGGATCGCCGGAGTACGCCTGCGTGACGCGGGCTGCGTCAAGCCGGTTGCGAAGGTCGTCTTCCTGCAGACGGCGCAGCGGGAGCAGCGCCTCGGGCGTCTGCGACAGCAAGTGCCGGTCGATCAAGTTCCACAGCCACGTGATCGTGGCCGTGCTTTCCTCGGGAATCAGCCGCAAGGGTTGGAGCGACTCCTGGATCAGGGAATGCACTCGTTGCGGCGAGGCCTCGGCCAGGGGCTTGCGAACGGCCTGCCATTCGGCGGAGCAATTCTTGAAGAGCATCTCCCTGGGCGGGGAGGAAGGCAGAAGCCGGCCGGACTCGTAGGCCGCAACGATTGCCTGAAGCGCACGGTCCCTGCCCTCCAGATACGGCTGCATGGCATACCAGACGGTGGACGCGAGAGGGTCGTTGTCATCCCTGCTGACTGCGGCAAGAAGCCCGGCAAAGCGGGCGCCCGTCTCGTAGGCGTTTGCCTGGTAGCACAGTCTGGCCTTGAGTAATTCCCACCCCACATCCTTGCCGAACGCCTCGCCCAGGGCCTCGCACGCGGCGTCGGCTTCGAGCAGACGTCCCTGGCGCTGCCGCACGACGATCAGCGTCTCCCACGCGTCGCGCAGACACGGATCCGCGGGCAGGATCTGATTCGCCCGTCCGGCTGCGATCAGCCGTAGGGCCGCATACTCCCGCCAGTTGTCTGGCCCGGGTGTTGACATTCGGAGGATGGTCGCGAGCGCCGGGCGGGCGAGGTCCCACCGACCGGGACAGGAGTCGATCAGACCCCTGAGATGACGGTTTCCCGTCTCGACATCCTTCGCGGCGTACGCGGCATCGGCCTGCGTGCGGAAGGCCGCCGCGCGTTGCGCCTCACCGTCCTCCGCCGCAGGGTTCATTTGCGCCCAAAGCGCCGGCGGCGCGAGGCAGCACAAGGCGGCGAACGCGCGGGCGAGAAGACCGTTGATCTTCAGTTTCATCAGCACGCGGGAGTCAATCGTGGTTTCAGGTATCCGTTGCACCCCGGCCAGCGGACCGGAGGGAAGGGTGCCATGAGAAACACGCAACATGCAACATGCAAGACACAATCTGCTCTGGGGCTTGTGCGCGGTCCAGTGATAGGATATACCGTATCGGTATCACATAGGTATCGAAAGGAGTGTGACATGTCCGCATTGCTGATCAAGAATATGCCGCCGCCTTTACATGAACGGTTGCGCCAACGCGCCGCCATTCATCACCGTTCCATGAACCGGGAAGTCATTTCGATTCTGGAACGGGAACTGGACCGCCCTGCCCTGACGGAATTGCCACCGCCGATCAAACCGCTGAAGCCGATCAGCCACGAGGAGATCGTGCAACTGATCCGCGATGCCAGGGACGGGAAGCGATGATTGTGGTGGATGCCAATGTTGTTATGGCCCTCGTGACGGAGGCTTCCCTAACGCACGTTGCCCGCGCGATTCATGCCAAAGACCCGAACTGGACCGTGCCACCCCTTTGGCGGTACGAAGTTCTGAATGCGCTACTCAACCAAGCGAAAGCGGACAAGTTCGCTTTGGATGACACTCTCCTGGCGGCGGAGACGGCCGCACGGTTGGTCACCAACAGAGCGGACGGGTGCGAGTCTTCAACCATCCTGACCGCGGCCCATTCGGCGGGTCTGACGGCCTACGACGCAACCTATGTCGTCCTGGCGCGTTCGCTGGGTGTGCCCCTGATCACTGAAGACAAACAAATCCTCCGCGCCTGCCCCGATGTGGCTCGTTCCATGAACCAGTTTCTCTCGCCACCGGAGACGCCCTTGGCCGTGCGCGAAAAACCGGCAACCTACAAGACGCGCCGCGCTGGAAAGAGGGGTGGTGTGTGAACCTCCCAAATGCCCGCAAACTCCTCCAGTCTTTCGACGTCACCCGGCTCTTCGTCGAGGAACTGGGTTGGTCAAACCCGTCGACAGTTAAATCGGTGCCAATGTCCGTCAAGGGCATTGCCTTCAATCGGCGCAAAGGCACCACGCAGGCAAGAAGAGCCGAACGGACTGGTGGAAATGCAACTTGAAGCGGGGGCGGCGAAGATCAGCGACAGTACCTCCTGGCAACTCACTGCCGAGGCATCTACCCCCGCCCCTAATTCCACACAGTGATGCCCGCCGGCTTGGCGCCGGATGGATCGGTCACGCGCAGGCGGAAGGCGTAGCGCGGCGGGTGGCCCGCGCCGGTCGGCATCCGGGTGCCGGACACTTTGATCAGGATCATGTGCAACCCCTTTTCGAGCCGCACACGGAAGCCTTTCGCGTCAAGCTCTCCCCGGTGCGGGGAGTATTGCGCCAACGGTTCATGATCCAGGAATACCTTCCAGTCATCATCGAGCGCGTCGGGCAGCAGCGTGCATTCCGTGTCATCTTCCGCCTTCAGCCAGCAGGCGGCATAGATCGCGAAATACCCTTCCATGGCCTCAAGGCCGAGATTCAAGTGTTTCACCTCAAAGATTTCGATGTTGTCGGTTGGCGAAACGTAGGGCAGCCACCGGGCCTTGGCACCGGTACCGGAGGCAACCTCCACGTCCGAGTTCGGAACGTGGCGCGGCTCACCGCCCACGCCTTGGAGAAAATCGATGCCAAGGCCGTACGCGCCAACCGGGTAGGGGAAATACCCAAGAACGAGCCAGTTGGTGACGCACAGGCCATCGCTCAACGGATAGGGCCCCTGCCGCACCGACTCGATCTTCTCCTTGCGCTGATACCATTCCCGCACGGCGGGCGACAGGGCCTCCGGACCGCCATAGCGTTTGATGAGTTGGTAGAACGAGTAGGGGAATGAATCTTCTCCCATGACGGAAAGGTACTGCTTCAGACTCGCTACGGCCTTGGCCGGTTCCGGCGGACCCTTCGAAGACGGATACGGCGGCATCGGCGTTGCCCAGGCGTCGTAGAAAGTCTTCAGTCTCGCATAGAGGGCGCGCGATTCCGGCAGGTCGGGGATCTCGCTGATCAGGGCGAACATCGCGGCTTCCTCGGCACGGGTGAAAGCATGATATCCGATGGGGATGTTCTCCCAGTCGATGATCCGGGTCGGCCCGTTGGAACCCCGCTCATCGAAGACGGCCAGGGAGAGCGCGTCCTGGGCCCAGGTCCGGGTTATCGTCAGAGGTATGGCGACCTCGTAGATATGCCGCGAGGCTTTGAGGTCGTGCCCGATGCCTGCCGCGGCATCGATCATCCTGCCCTTGCCGTCCGGTTCCGGCTTGCAGATGGCGCCGCGGCGCGGGTCGAGTCCGATCCTCGCGTGGCGTTCGAACGGGCCGTCGTTCTGCCGGATGCGGATCCAGTCCCCGTCGTTGTATAGGCCTTCCCCGCGCAACGGATCGACGCGGGCGTCCTCATAGGAAAGGGCCGCGAAGAGTTGCCGGCCGTTCTGCGCGAGCAGCAGGCTGGCGGGCCTGCCCCCGGCGTCATGCAGAGACAGTTCCGCATACTCGCCCCGGGTCCATTCGGCGAGCGAACCGTCCAGGGCGATCGGCTCGCGGCGGCGGTACAGCTTCGGGAACGTCTTCAGGACCGCGGGCTCAGCCAGGCGATCTGCGGGAACCAGGGCATGCAGGCCGGCCCTGTCGGTGATCAGCAACATGCCGGGCCCTTCGGTCATCTCGTTCTCCCAGGGTCCGCGACCGGCCATGCCGCCATCGGTCCTGTCCCGCAGCGGCCATCTCGTGTAGTCAACGCCGCCAAGCACCTGGGTCCCTTTGCGAGCGCCGGACGCGAGATCGAACGCCTCGACGTGCAGTTCCCAGAGGCTCCACAGAACCAGCAGCGAATCGCCGAGCGGGAGCAGCTCCAGGAGGCGGCAGTACTTGGCATTCCAGGAAGGAATCTCGCCGCTCGCGAGCGTCTGCCTCTTCTTCAAGTCGGAGATCCTGGCGATGCCTTTCTCGGGGAGCGCATCGTAGTAGCGGTCGCCGCGAATGAGGCCGGGCATGGAGCCGACCTCATTTGTCGAGCCGGTGGAACCCGTTACGAAGACATACGAAGGGTCGTTCTCCTTCAGGATGATCACTCCCGTCTGGTGCTCGCGAAAGCCCTCGACGGAGCCGCTGACCTGGAGCGCGATATAGGGGCCGCTTTCCGCAAACGCACGCAGGCCGGCGATCGCGGCGAAGGTGAAAGCCGGGCAATCCGGCACCGGCTGCGCCGGCTTGCCGTCCATTGCGTAGCGGTAGAGCATATAGGGCGGTTTCCCGTTGCCCTGGGCCGCGAGGAAGAAACACGACTGGCGACGGAATGCGAATCGGACCGGCACCGCGCTGGATTGGCTGAGCACCGGGTACGTCGCAAGGACGTCGCCGTTGGTGAGGCTGAAGACGACGTCCAAGGTGTCGCGAGGGTCTCCCTTCTTCCGCAGGCCGATGACGTGAACTTCGTTCCCCACCTGCTGAGCCGCGCCCCCCTCGATGCCGGGAATCGTTTCCTGCCACAGGCGTTCGCCGGTGGCGTTGTTGACGGCTTCAAGCCGGTTGCCGTTCGCGGTCAGGCGATACAACGGGGGAAGATCATTCAAGCCCGGCGCATCGGAGGCGAACCTGGGTTCCTGCCTGGTGCCGGTCTTGCCGTCCAGGAACACGGGGCGCGCCGGATAGTCCAGAACCACCAGTCCCCGTGCAAGACGCACGCCCGCCAGGTCTGGCTGGACGAGTCGCTGCCATGCCACGGATGGGGTTGGGTTGAGCAGGATACACTCCAGGACGCCGTCGGAGAGGAGGAACACCCGTCCGTCCAGTCCGGCCTCGGGCGCGGGCTTGTAGAGCTGCGGATTGGCGCGCGTCAGCTTCCAGGCGCGCCGGAGCGGAAGCGTGATCTTGTCGGCCGCGCCTGCTGCCGGCGGCTTGAGCGGCACGACGGGTTCAAACCCGATGGTGGGGGCGGCCTCATCCGAAACGAGATACAGCGTGTTGTCGAGGATCGCGAAATCCAGGACCTGCCGCCCTTTCTCGTTCCATGCCATACGTTCGGCGGCGAGGCCCGATCCTGCGTCGAGACGGTACAGTGCGTCGGCGGTTCCAAGGTAGATCGCCGATCCGATCAGCCTGACGTCGCCGAAAATCCCTTCCTCCATCGGCCGGAACCAGCGCGTGGCCCCGGTCGCCAGGTCCAACGCGACCACGGTCCGATAATCGTAGACCAGCAGTGACCCGTCGAAGATGCCGACGGCTCCCGTCGGATGCACGAGCGCGTTCTGCCACAAGAGCCGTCCCGTATCCGCCTCCAGGGCGAACACGCCGTTATGGTCGCGAGGCATGAAGATCACCTGCTTGCCGATCACGAGCGGACGCGCGCCTAACGAAAGGGGGTATTCCCCCACGTGCGGGTATTGGCCCGGCCTTTCTTTCTGCGAGTACTTGGTGCAGGGATAGCGGTGCGCCCATTCCAGCCGGCCGTCGCGCGCGTCGACGCGGGCGACGATGCCACCGCTCGTGTCGCAGTACACGGCGCCCTGATGAGGCGTCACCGCGTTTCCGTAGATCGCCAGATCGGCGGTGTACTCGGGGAACCAACTGGCGCTGCCCTTGATTTCTTCATCGGAGACCTTGCAGGTCCATTGCAGGGCGCCGGTATCGGGGTCCATGCACATGAGGTAGACTCCATCCGTGCTGGTGCAGACCTCCGTCATCTTGGCGGCGAGCAGGTACAGACGTCCGGCCGCATGGACGGGATCGTTCAGCGGCCAGTGCCGGGTGCCCCGGAAGCGATAGTTCTGGTTGCGCCACGTGTTGTCCTGGGCGGTTGACCAGAGCTGTCGGCCCGTTTGCAGGTCCAGCGCGGCGATGTCGGACGGACAGCCGTCAACCTGACCCCAGCGGGTGTAGATGCGATTGCCGACCACGGGCGGGACGTAGTTCCCGGGCTGCCGCCGGCTGTTCGCGAACGTGAAACGCGGTGTCCGCTGCCACACGGGCGTCGCGGGGTCGTCCGCGCGATACCAGGCCATGATGTTCGGCGAACTGACCAACAGGCCGTCGTCATGGAGCTGCATCCCGACGCGGGCAAAAGGCAGCGATTTCATCAACGCGTTGCCGTATAGCCAATAGACGCCCTGGTCATGTCCCTGCAGCGACGCGGGCCAGGGCGCGATGGCGGGGAGTTTGACAAGCCGGCGATTCAGATTCGTGAGGCTCGGAGCCGGCCGTTCCGATGCGGCAGCCGGGACGCTCCCCTGCAACCGCTCGCGGATGCGTTGGGCGGATTCGGTTCCGCCCATCCAGGGGTAGCGCTCGTCCGGCTTTACGCTCCGGAATGCGGCGTCGAACGCGTCGCGGCTGCCCTGCTGGGCGAGCGCAAGCCAGAGACCGACCTGTGCCTCGGCAAGCAGGGCGGGGGTCGACGCACGCGACAGGACGTCCCGAAAGGATCGCAGCGCCGTATCGACACGGCCGAGCGCCAGCTCCCGTCGCCCGTAGTCCAGCAGCGCCCGCTGTCCCTCGTCGGTCCAGGGGAAGCGGCGGAAGCGATCGAGCGGGCCCGTGAGCCGCGTCTTCTGAAGTTCGCTCTGCTGTGTCTGGCGAAGCGGGAGCCGGGCTTCGGGTTTATCCGACAGGAGCCGCCGGTCGACCACATTCCACAGCCAGGTGATTGTGGCGGCATTGTCGTCGGCAAGGAATCGTCCCTCCTCCAGGGCGTCCCCGATCAGGGTATGCAACTGCGAAGGCACCGACTCGACCGGCAGATCGCGAATCGCCTGCCAGCCTGGCGAGAAGTCCTTGATGTACAGATTCCGCGGCGCGGTGGAAGGCAGCAGACGGCCCGACTGGTAGCTCGTGGCGCTTTCCAGAAACTTCGGATTCGGACGGTTGCCCTCCGTGGGGTAGATGCCTTGCCACACCCGCCACACGTAGGGATCGTTGTCGTCGGTGCTGATCCTGGGAAGAAGCCGCGCAAAGCGGGACTCTGTCTCGTACGAATCCGCATGGTAGCTCAGGACGGCTTCGAGGTATTCCACCCACACGTCTGTTCCCGTCGCTTCGGCCAGGGCGTCGATCTCTGCCTTGGCTTGGAGGAACCGCTCCTGGTATCCGCGCAGTGTGACGAATGTTCCCCAGGCGTCCCGCAGGACCGGATCCGTCGGTAAAATCCGGCCCGCGCGATAGGCGGCGATCAGCCGGGCGGCGGCGTATTCCTGCCACGCCGCCGGCCCGTCTCTCAAGGAGGTCTTGAGAATGGTCTCGAGCGCGGGACGCGCAATGTCCCAGCGTCCGGGATAGGCCTCGATCAACTCCCGGAGACGCTGGTTTCCCGTTTCGACGTCCCGGGCCCGATACGCGTCATCGGCCAGCTTGCGGACGGCGGCAATTCGCTGAGCTTCTTCGCTCGCCGGCGCGGCGGTCGACTGCGCCCAAAGCGCCGCCGGCAGGAGGCAGAACGCCGCCGCCAGCGCGCAGGCGGGAAGGCTGTTGAAGCGGAGCTTCATTCGTCACGTCTTCGCTGAACCCCTGACCCCTATCAGCCTCTACGGGGTAACCGTCGGCCATGCCCCGCGAACGGCCCCCCGATGACGAATCAGTGTCCGGAACTCCATCGAAGCCGGATCGGGCGTTACGGGCGTCTGATCCGACCGGACGTAAAGGCAGCCGATTTCGCCTGGCGGAAGCTTGGCTACCAGGTCGCGAGCTTGGTCCAGTGCGGCCAGCCATTGCTTCTTCAGCACGCCGAGATCGTAGGGGGTCCGCAGACTCAGGCGCCCCAGATCCGCCTGTGTGTAAGCCGTGTGACGTCCTGCCTGTTCCAGGAGAAAGTCGGGCGTGAATCCCGGATCCTTGCCGCAAGCCGCCCACGCCAGCGCGCCGAGTGAGAGATAGGTCTCGTGGAGATGCATGACATCCACAAAATCACGGATCTCGCTTCGACCGGCGAGGGCCAGCAGCTTGTTGGTGGCCGCGTCAGCATCGTGCAGACGGTAGCCGCAAAATGCGTCCTGCTGTACGGGGAAGAACCGGAACGCGCTGTTCTGCGCCCATTCGACTTTCAATGTCTGCCCGCCCACGGTTACCACGGCACGGTGAAACGTGGGTGTTCGCATCTGCCACGCGACAGCATACCCGGCGTTACGAAGCGTCGTTGCGTCCTGCTCCGCGCACCGCGCAATGCTGTCTTCCACATCATGGAACAGATCGATGTCCTGCGAGAAACGGGGGCTCTTACGGTCCCGATGAACCACCGTGGCGCCGGCGAGATAACTCTCCGGACTGCGGTTCGCTGCAATGCACCTCAGCACCACGGCCTGAATGTCGCTTATCGGCACAATTTTGCGGCCAGAAGAAACCCTTGCCGCCCTCCATTTTGTCGCAGACCTTTCACCAATTCAGGGATGTCATCGTTGGTCACACGAAGGTCCGGACGCATGAACCAGAAGCATTGCGCATAGAACTTGCGAAACAGCCGTCGCGCCTCGCGCACCCGCACCATGTCGCGGGCGGTCTCGGAGGACAGACGCCGGCGGCTCTTCTTGCCGCCTTTCCGCCCGATCGCTGCGAGATACGCACTGACTTCCTCTGGCACTTGTTTCATGGCCGACTCATCATAAGCGGCTTATCTTGATTGCTCAAGCGGAAACGAACATCCGAATCGCAGACCTAGC
>Ga0172375_10012261_pt1 | contig 10760 bp, 11 predicted proteins | sample LakKiv1m_FD_114537 | JGI IMG/M metagenome (GOLD analysis project Ga0172375, IMG submission 114537) | Freshwater microbial communities from Kabuno Bay, South-Kivu, Congo - kab_092012_11.1m | ecosystem: Environmental > Aquatic > Freshwater > Lake | place: Democratic Republic of the Congo...
CATTTATTAAATATTGGGGAAAGGCAGACGATGAGCTCCGTTTACCACTGAATGGGTCAATTTCTATAAATTTAAGTGGTGCGCATACGATAACATCTGTCGAATTTTCTAAACAATTCCATGAGGATTCAGTAATTATTTTAGGAGGTACGTTTTCTGAAAAAGAGACGACACGAGTTATTGAAGGATTAGACAGAATTCGTGTATACGCTCACTCCACCCTTCGCGCTCACGTCACGACGCAAAACTCATTTCCTAAAGGGGCAGGATCGGCAGCTTCCGCATCAGGATTTGCAGCATTAACCTTTGCATCGTTTTCAGCGCTTGGAATAAAGCTTCCAGAGAAAGAACTGACGATTTTTTCCAGAATAGGATCTGGATCGGCTTGTAGAAGCATTCCAGATGGATTTGTAGAATGGGAGAAGGGAACAAGCAGTGAGACATCTTACGCACGTTCATTATATTCATCCACTCATTGGGATATCCGTGACCTATTGGTAATCGTTGATGCATCGATGAAAAAGGTTTCTACAAGTGAAGGCATGGAGACCGTGCGCACAAGCCCGTTTCTTAAAGCGCGATTAGATAAGGTTTCTTTACGTTTAATGCGATGTAAAGAAGCATTAAAGAAAAAAGATTTTATGATGCTTGGAGAAGTGGTTGAGGAAGATTGTTTGGATATGCACCATGTGATGCAGACGCAAATCCCGCCGCTTTATTATTGGAACGACGTGACGAAAGAAATTATGGCCAAAGTCGTTTCTTGGAGGAAAGAGGGAATACCGGTATACTTTACGATTGATGCTGGTCCAAATGTACATATTCTTTGTGAAGGAAATTCACAAAAACGTGTTCTTGATAAATTAGTGGATATGCCCGGGATTCAGGAAATTATTCCTAATAAGGTTGCAGGAGGGGCAAGAGTAATCCCAAATGATTGACATCACTATGAAAACCAACCAGATACCCGCTCACATAGCCATTATCATGGATGGAAATCGAAGGTGGGCAAAAGAGCGCGGTTTGCCGATCCTTACGGGACATCAAAAGGTTGCTGATGAGATATTAGAACCTTTAGTAGAGCATGCCGCAAAGAGAGGAGTGAAGTACATTACATTTTGGGCATTTTCTACAGAAAATTGGCAGCGTGACGCAAAAGAGGTTGAGGGCATCATGCGGATTTTTCGGCACGTGATCCATAAGCGGTGGCAACGGCTTCACGAGAAGGGGGTCAGAGTTCGGGTGATAGGGGATGTCACGAAGTTTGCGCCCGATATACGTACCTCTCTGGAAAGGGTGGTGGAACAGACAAAGGATAACAAAAAAATTACGGCAATATTCGCGCTCAATTACGGCGGGCGGGATGAGATTATTCGAGCGATTCGTGCGGTTGACGCCTATGACCTGACGGAATCTGATTTCTCATTGCTTCTGGACACCGCGGGCATTCCGGATCCGGATCTCATTATCCGTACCGGTGGGGAGCAGCGGCTTTCCGGGTTTCTTTTGTGGCAAAGTGAATATAGCGAGCTCTACTTCCCGTCGTATTATATGCCGGACTTTACGTCACAAAAGCTTGATGAGGCAATCATGGAATATGCAGGCCGGAAACGCAGGTTCGGTAAGTGATTATTGGAAGATTGTAAAAATACCCTCCCACCCCAAGATAGTTCCCAAAATTTGTACGATCCAAAATGCCGCAAACACGAGAATAAATCCGATGAGCGCATTCGTCAGTGTTGCTTTGCCCGCAGCAGCCTTTTTTGCGTCGCCGGCAGACATCATGAGGGTAAAGCCGCTCGAAATAATCATAAGAAGGAGCCCGATGCCCGCCGCGGCAAAGACAAATCCAAGCGCCTTGCCGACGATATCTCCGATGCTTGCGCTCGTTAAATCAAACATACCCCCTGCGTCTTGCGAGGGGCCCAATATCTGGAAACCCGGACCGTCATTGCCGCCGCCGATGGTGAGCGCGAGCAGTTTTTCCATAGCTAGTTACTTAAACCCGGTATCTGTAATATATCCACACCGATTAAGCGAAGCAAGAAGACTGAAAAAATGATAAGAAGGAGGCCTGAAATTGCCGAGGTCATGAGGTCTTTGGCTTCATGCAGTTTTTCCGGGTTGCCGGCGCTCATGATCCGTTGAAATCCGGAAAACAGGATCAGAAGAAATGCTACCCCGCCACCTAAGCCTGTGCCGATTCGAATAAACGATGCGATGAAATCATTGGGCGTTTCACCGCCAAGACACCCAACCGCGGTCCATGCGCCCTTTGATTCAAAACATGTTTCACATTTTCCTCGTTGGCCATTGTCATCCGGGACAAATTTACATGCACTGACGCCAACCGCCGCTGAGTCGTCTGCATACACCCGTCCGTCCGCGACGAGTCCTCCAAGCGTTGGAGCAAGGAGGAATACCTGCGTTGCCACCAAAAACAAAGAAAGCGACAGAATAAGCCGTTTCATGCCTTTTAAGTGTAGCAAATCATACAAGAGAAGAAAAGAGAAGAGGGGTGATGCTTTTGTCTGGTACAATGGAAAGACCCTATGAAGTTTTTCCGTATATATTTTTTTCTTTTTGCCGTGGTGGCTGGGCTGTTTATCACGTCTGGACGAGTGTACGCCCAAAGTTGTGACACCTCCTGCGGGGATCCGGATGAGTGCCAGCGGAAAATAGCCAAATGTCAGGAAGAATGGAACGCGATGGAAAAAGTCAAGGCGCCGCACGTTACCGCGCTACAGAAAATGGAGAGCGATATAGCTGCGTTTCAAAATCGCATAAAAGGAATCGAGGCGGACTTAGTGAAGAAGGGGGCTGCTATTACCGTGGCAGAAAATGAGCTCTCTGAGGTGTTTTCTTTGGTGACGCGTCGTATCGCTGCGCTTTATCGAAGGACACAAACATATAATCCACTCCTTCCGTTTCTTACCTCTACGAACGTGGGCACAGTCCTTCGGGCATTTACCTATCAGCATGTGGTCATAAACGAAGACAAAAAAATTATTGCGCAAGCTGCCGTGTCGATACGGGATTTGCAAGCGCGTAAGGCTGAGCTTGAGAAAGAGCGGGGGACGCTCGGAGTACTCAAAGAAGATTTGGATAGGCGTGCGGCATCAGTTCGTAAACTGGTCGGTGAAGCGTCGGCATATCAATCCAAACTTTCTTCAGCCATCGCCGCGTTGTCTGCAAAGCAACAGTCATTTTTGGCCGCAAAGCTCTCTGGACTTAATCTTCCCACGAGTTTGGGGGCAGGGCCGCTATACTGCACAGATGATCGTAACTTAAACCCTGGATTTTCTCCGGCATATGCATTTTTTACCTTTGGGATTCCTCATAGGGTTGGTATGAATCAATACGGAGCTTTCGGCCGGGCTAATGATGGGCATTCATATGACAAGATACTACGCGCCTATTTCAACTTTGATGATTACCAGGACAAGGCCGGCACAACAATTAAAGTGAATAACGGCGGAGGAGTAAACCAAGGTTCGGTTATCTGGACAGGTAGCCTTGAAGAGTATGTAAAAAGGATATACGAGGTTCCGGCTAGCTGGCCCGCTGAAGCGCTGAAGGCGCAGGCGATAGCCGCGCGTTCATACGCGCTGTATTCTACCGATAACGGAAATAATTCAATATGCGCCACACAAAGCTGTCAGGTTTTCAAAACAGATCCCAAGGGAGGAGCCTGGGATCAGGCGGTAAATGATACTTCAGGAAAGGTTATGGTAAGCGGGGGTCAGGCAATTGCTGCGTGGTTTTCATCAACCGACGGAGGATATACGTTCCAGAACAATGATGTGTGGGGAGGAAGTCACCGGTCGTGGACAAAGAGGACGCGTGATGTAAACGGCGATATTTCTAGTTTTTCCGATTTACAAAACAAGGCGTATGACCGGAGCTCTCCTTGTTTTTACGCTGCCCAAGGATTTCGGAGTGAATATGGAAAAAGTGCGTGGTTAAAGAGTGAAGAAGTTGCGGATATTGCCAATGTAATAATGCTTGCCCGAAAAGATGGTGGAACAAAAGAGCACCTGTATCAACCGGATAAACCCAATCCAGCAGGGACCGATACGTGGGATAGGGACAAAGTGAAGACAGAGTTGAAAAACAGAGGGGGAACACCGTTTAACTCTGTCTCCAATGTATCAGCCTCGGGAGTAGACTGGGGAGTCGGGCGAACGACCGGGGTGACGATAAATGGGGATGCGGGGAGCGTGACGCTAGAAGGATCCGAATTTAAAGACTTTTTCAACCTTCGGGCACCTGCCAATATCCAGATTGTCGGTCCCTTGTTTAATATAGAACGGAAGTAGTACAATAGCCCGCGATGCCCACAGTATTTGAACAAAAGCGGTCAAAAATACTGGTCAATCAGCAGCCAGTATTTGAGCGAACGATCATGACGCCACTCACGAGCTTCGCGGTGAGTCCAGATGGTGTCCGTTTTGAAACTCAGGAACAAGAGGAAGAAGTGGTATTATTTTTACGTCAGCACCTCATTGTGCTTTTTGGTCCCACCCTCTTGGTTGTGATTCTTGCTTTGGCCCCCATGGTGCTTTTTCCATTTTTTTCTCGTTTTTTGACGCTTCCTATTGAGATACCGACGCCGTATTTTATCGTCGGTACGGCATTTTGGTATGTCGTGACATTCGGGTTCGCACTCATGAGTTTTTTACGATGGTTTTTTAACATCTATATTGTGACGGATCGTCGGATCGTCGATATAGATTTTCTCCATCTCCTCTACAAAGAGTTTTCTGAGGCGCGGCTCGAACGAATACAGGATATCAGCTTCAAAAGCGGCGGGATACTCGCGGCATTTTTTGATTACGGTGATGCGTATGTGCAGACTGCCGGAGAGATGCCAAACATAGAATTTGCTGGGGTGCCCCGGCCTGCGAAGGTGGTCGAAACGATTAGTGAATTGTTAGAAAAACAAAAAATAGCATGAACCCGGATATCACCACCATTGGATTTATTCTGTTCAAATTCCTCGTGCTTTTTGGGTTTGGACTCTATACCGTGTTTGCGACGGTGATTTTGCGGCAGGAGCAGCTCATGGCAAATGTGCTTGAGGAGTCGTTTGAGCCAGTGTTACGTTTTGCTTCGTTTCTCCATCTCGTTGCCGCAATAGGGATATTTCTTCTGGCCCTTCTAATTTTATAAACCTTCTGTGGTACGATAATCTTTGAAGGAAGTACAAGATATGGCGGATTCTATGCGGCCAACAGTAGCTTCTGTGGTGGGTCATGCGACCGATACCCATTGGGGACAGGTGCTTTCGACTCCCCATGCGTACGGTGTTGTGGAAATCCATGCGCCAGATGGGATCGCCCGTACCCGCGGCATTCAGTTGCTTACGAAGCTGACGCGCATTTTTGACGTACGGCCCATATCACTTTCTGCTTTAGTCGATATTGCAGACACGGTGACTCAGGAGGATGTCTCCAGCCTTATTCTGCTCGTTCCTGTCGGAAGCATGCTGTATCTTGTGTCCCGGGGGAACGGCTGCGTGTTTTTGAAGCGGGAAAACAAACTCGCAAAATTATTGGAAGGCACGGGATCACTTTCCGGGGATATACGGCAAGGGGATACCATAATCGCCGCGACCGAAGGCTTTATCAGAGCCCTTTCCCAGGAGGAAATTATTGGAGTTTTTGATCACTTATCGCCTGAGGAGGTAGCAGAGAAGCTTACTATACGTTTACACGAACGTGAAGGTGGTGAGGGGGGGTCGGCGTTGATATTTCGTATGGGTGCGACTCTTATTGGGGCGGAGGAGAGGATAGAAAAAGTCGAAGTAGGACGCCTGAGGCCGCCGCTATCCGGGCATACAATATTTTTACGGGGTGCTAAATCATTCGGGCGTAGGATTACTACGGTGAAATCCCGTGCCACGATCCGTCAATTGATTCGTCGCATGAAGACAAACCCTTTCTTCTCGCCAAAACACCTTATCACCTATCTCATATTGACGCTTTTTATCATGAGCGTTGTTCTCGGGGTGAGGCGGCAACAGACGGCGCGTGTGCAAAGTTCATTTACCAATACTATCGCCGAAGCCAGGCATTCTTTTGATGAGGGGATGGCGCTTCTTGAGCTCAATTCGGTGAAAGGAAGGGAGCGGCTGACGCTCGCTCGCGACACGCTCGTCCCCATCGTTTCCAAAAAGCTGCGCTCGAATGAGGCAAGGCAGGCAAAGGAGCTTTATGACGAAGTGGTAAAAAATTTAGCCCAAGCGATGCACGTTGTCCAGGTGACGCCGGAGCTCTTTTTTGACATGGGACTTTTGAAAAAAGACGCAATCGCTTTCGACATTGCGTTATTTGAAAACACCATCGGTATTTTGGACGCTCGTGGTAAAACTGCATATACCTTGGGGGTTGCCTCCAAAAATAGCACTATCGTAGGAGGGGGCCAGGCGTTTGAAGGAGCATTGTGTGTTGCGGCCTATGGAGACAAGCTATATGTATGGACGCCAGGGGGTGTTCATGAGATACGGTTGTCCGATCAAAAAACGGGTGTAAATATCGTGCCCGCTTCAAGTGAGTGGGGGACAGTTGCTGACATGTCTGCTTTTGGCGGGAATCTGTATCTATTGGATACCCAAAAAAGCAGAATCTGGAAGTACGTGGCGACAGAGAAAGGATTTAGTACGATTTTTGAGTATTTAAATCCCGATACGCTTCCTGATTTGTCTCATGCGACCAATATGGCAATTGATGGGTCGGTGTGGTTGGGAACCAATACAGGGAGCATCCTGCGTTTTACGTCAGGGAAGGAAAACAGTTTTACCCCGCAAGGAGTAGATATGCCCTTGGGAAAAAACCTCAGGGTGTATACGCATGACGACGCGAAGATGGTCTACGTATTGGACACGGCCAATAGCCGCGTGGTCGTTTTTGACAAAGAAGGATTATATATCTCTCAATATATGTGGAAACCGGGGTTTGTCCCAACGGGGTTAGTCGTGGCAGAGGGCGCGGGCAAGCTTTTTTTGCTCGCAGACGGTAAAATCTATGCGGTTGACCTGAAGTGAGAAGTAAATTCGCGGATAAATTCCCGTATTCGTCTATGAAAAAAATATTCAACAAAAAGGCAACATTTGATTATGAAATCCTTGACCGTTTTGAAGCAGGGATCTTGCTTACCGGTGCAGAGGTTAAATCACTTCGGGAAGGACACGCTCAGCTCGACGGTTCATTTGTGCGGATCATTGGGTTTGAAGCGTATCTGGTAAATGCTCAGATTTTTCCGTACGAGTATGCGCAGCCAGAAGGGTATGATCCGAAGCGCACCAGGAAGCTTCTTTTGCACAAACGGGAGATAATTAGCCTTAAAGGCAGGATTGAGGGCGCCAATTTGACCCTTATTCCCACGGCCTGGTATACTAAAGGTCCCCTCGTCAAGCTGGAAGTGGGACTTGCGCGCGGTAAGAAACAGTACGAAAAACGGGAGAAAAAGCGAAAAGAAGAGCAAAAACGAGAGCTTGAGCGGGATTTTCGGGGGAAAGTAAAATAAAGACGCTTCCTTGCAGCGGGTTTACCTTAAGCGAGTGAAGCGAGTCGAAGGGGATGATTGACTCGACGATGCGAGCACATTGAAAGTCAGCAAGCCGGCGATGACAAAAGAGCCGTAAAAATTCTTGTCAAATATAATTGCTAATACACTTAGCGAGCTTGAGGAAAAGTACGCCTACTTGGTAGAACGGCTGATGCTCAAGCGATCACAGTTAGCATACGCGCAAGCGTTCGTTAACTAAGGTCCATCCTGAATTTTCTTTTGTCCGGTGAGGAAATCAGGGTGTAAACAAAGCCGGGCCGTCAGAAACGCGATGATCGGCGTGTTTCGGAGAAACTTTTCGATCAACACTATGGATGTGTATTTGTCCGTTTTGTCATGTCCATAGAATCAAATGGACTACGCTTGTAGAAGTTTTCGATATGTTCCTTCGGACCCGGGCTCAATACCCGGCATCTCCACCCATTCGCGTCCGTCTGTCACATGGCAGATGAGATAGGGCAAGCAATCTTGCCTCCTTGTACAATGTATAAGGAGGCTTTATTGTGGGCATTTTGGATGTATTCTTTCCTAGGCGGTGTTTAGGATGTGGGCGAATCGGGCAATATTTTTGCCTTGTATGCCGACAGAAGATTCGTAAGGTCGGTGTAAATGAGGCGATTTGTCCGGTGTGCGAAAAGCCGGCAATAGACGGCGCTACCCATCCTCGGTGCCGAACGCGTTATAGCCTTGATGGGTTAACGAGTTTTTTCCACTATGACGGGATTATCCGTAAGGGGGTAAAGGCGCTAAAATACCGTCATATTTTTGATGTAGCGAACGAATTTGTCTCCCTTATTTCCCGGGCTTCACTTATCCAAGTGCCTCAGCCACGAAGTGGCCAAGGAATGATTTTGGTTCCTATCCCGCTTCATGTTTCCCGTTTCAAAGAGCGGGGATTCAACCAGGCTGAAGTATTGGGTAGGCTTGTTTCCGGGCGATTGCAGATACCCATGAGAACGGATACGCTGTGTCGTATTAAAAAGACTTTTCCGCAGGTGGAGATGAAAAAGAGGGAAGACCGCTTGAGGAATATGGAAGCAGTTTTTGCGATTACACGAACCGTGTCGCTCCAAGGAGCAGGCGCCATCGTATTCGATGATGTATTTACGACCGGGGCAACCATGCGTTCAGCGGCTAACGTATTGAAGCGGCATGGGGCAACCTACGTTTGGGCCGTTACCATGGCAAGATAAAGCGTGTATAAATGAGCGAAAACAGTATAGAATGTAGATGATTCTATGAAGAATAGAGCATCAGGACAGCTCAAAGTTATAGCGATAGTAGCCGGCGGCGTGTTGGATGGCTCCATATTGCCGCAAATTCGTCGGGCGCACCTCATTATCGGTGTTGATCGCGGCGCCTTGTGGCTCATGCGTCACAGGCTAACGCCGGATGTGGCAATCGGAGATTTTGATTCCGTCACCAAGGCAGAGAAGAAACGAATTCATGATCGCGCACATGTCTATATAGAATACGCGCCGGAAAAAGACGCGACAGATTTGGAACTTGCGATAGATCATGCGATATCCCTAAAACCCAAAGAGGTCATACTTTTTGGAGTGCTGGGGAGGCGGTTTGACCATGTAATGGCAGCCGTGCACATGTTATTGAGGCTAGAGTCGCACAATATATATGGAGAAATTGTGGATAACTTTAGTAAAATAAACATTGTGCGTCGTCAACAGACATTGGTATATGATCGCGCGTATCGGTATGTGTCAGTCATTCCCGTTATGGAAAAAGCAACGATAACGCTAAAAGGATTCGCGTATGAGTTGCTCCGTACGACGCTACAGAGCGGTTCTTCCCTGGGCGTCAGCAATGAGATTTCGGGAAAGTCTGGGTGCATCACGGTACATCAAGGACTTGTGCTGGTTATACGCAGTACGGATGGTTTTGTTGGGTGAGGGCTTCATTTCTTGATATAATGGCGCCACGGGAGGAGTCGCATAGCCCGGTCCATTGCGAGGGTTTGCTAAACCCTTGAGCCTAAATACGGCTCGCGTGGGTTCGAATCCCACCTCCTCCGCACGTTCGGTGTATATATTATGGGAAGGGTCGCATAGTTGGTCTAGTGCGGCGGTCTTGAAAACCGCTAAGGGCGCAAGCTCTTCGCGAGTTCGAATCTCGCCCCTTCCGCAATTGTATGAACATCACAATTTTAGGTCATGTATGTATAGATCAAAATCAGTCCGAAAATACAACATACACTTCTGCGGGAGGCTCGGCGATATTTATCGATAAAATCTATTCTTTTTATAGCGATTGGCACACTACGATCATAACGCCATACGGGTCAGATTTTATCCCATATGCAAAAGATCTTCGATTATTACCCAAAGCACCAAGTGAAGAGAAAACAGCGGTATATCAAAATTCTTCAAATGCCTCAGGGCGAATGCAAAAAGCTTTTAACAGGCCAACAGCATTTAATGTAAAGATCACCAATGAAATTAAGCATGTATTGGGAGTAAGCGATATTATTATCGTAGCGCCTTTGTTTCCAAACATACATGGCTCTGACTTACATGAATTCCTTGACGCCGTTCCAGCGGGGGCATTAAAGGTGTTACATCCCCAAGGGTATTTCCGTCATTTTGATACCCAGAATAGAGTTATTCCTCGATCATTTAAAGAATGGTCAGATATTGTTTCACTCTTCGATATTATTACAGTTTCCCGTTCAGATAAGCCGGAGATAACAAAAGACATCCAAAGGTGGATTCATACATACCCAATACTGCAAGTCGTTATGACCATGGCAGATGAGGGAGCAACTTTATTTACATCCGACACAATGAAACACGTTCCTACGGTGCCAATCCCTCATGAGAAAATAGTAGATTCAGTTGGATCCGGTGATATTTTTACGGCTGCCCTTGTGTATCGGTATAAATATACAAACAATATGATTGATGCCATATCATATGCTAATCGTGTTGCGTCAGAGTGTCTCAAATACGCTGTTTCAGGTTTGCATAAGGTGTTTGATACTATTAAATTTAAGTAGGACACCGGTTATTAGGAGAGGTCGCATAGTGGCCTAGTGCAGAAGTTTACTAAACTTCCAACACCTCACGGTGTTCGCGAGTTCGAATCTCGCCCTCTCCGCCAAGTTTTACATTCAGCGAAATTGAAAGATATTGCCTCGGCGCTTCGCGCCTCGGCATGGTATTTTTCTGCAATTTTGA
>Ga0172375_10012264_pt1 | contig 10758 bp, 13 predicted proteins | sample LakKiv1m_FD_114537 | JGI IMG/M metagenome (GOLD analysis project Ga0172375, IMG submission 114537) | Freshwater microbial communities from Kabuno Bay, South-Kivu, Congo - kab_092012_11.1m | ecosystem: Environmental > Aquatic > Freshwater > Lake | place: Democratic Republic of the Congo...
CAGCCGGAAGAGTTTCTCTTTTTCTCATCGGAGCTCAGGGCGGCACTGGGTCGGGTACATGTACCCGATTGCCGGTGTTTCGCCCTGGGCTCCACAGTATTATCTAAAATGGCTGAATGTATGTCGTCGAAAGATAGTATTTTGGCTCTTTGAGCCCAACAGCCCCCCGTTTTTACGGGGGGCTTTCCTTTTGTGTTAGTATATCGAGGTTAAAAAATGATGTATTCTTAAGAAGTGAAACTAGTAATTGTAGAATCTCCAACTAAAACAAAAAGTCTAAGTAAGTACTTGGGAGGTGGTTTTGAGATTATGGCCAGTATGGGTCATATCCGGGATTTACCAAAAAGTAAGATGGGGATTGATATAAAGCCAACAAACGAAAAAGAAACGGAATTTGTGTTTGAGCCGAGTTATGAAACTATGGAGGGAAAAGACGAACAAATAAGGAAACTTAAAGCCGCGGCTAAAAATGCAGAAGAAATTATTTTGGCATCAGATCCCGACCGTGAGGGAGAGGCTATAGCTTGGCATGTAAAGGAGATGCTTTCTGAGTCCGATAGAAAAACAAAATCAAAAAAGGAACTTCAATTTAAAAGAATTGCTTTTCATTCGATTACCAAGGAAGCGATTCAGGAGGCTTTGGAAAATCCGCGTGAAATTGACATGAATTTGGTGGATGCACAGCAAGCAAGGAGATTTTTAGATAGATTGGTGGGTTATAAATTGTCACCAATCTTATGGAAGAAGGTTAGAAGGGGTTTATCTGCAGGTAGAGTGCAAAGTGTAGCTGTGAGATTAATAGTTGAAAAAGAAAGAGAGATCGAAAAGTTTAAACCGATCGAGTATTGGCAAATAACTGTGTTGGTAAAACCAGAAAAGGGTGAGGCCTTTTGGTTGGAATTAGCCAGAATCGATGCTAAGAAAGCCGAAATAAATAATGGAGTTGATGCAAAGAAAATTGTTAATTTATTAAATAGTAGTGAGTATATTGTCGGAGAAATTAAGAAGTCTGAGCGAAAAGCCAGTCCACATGCACCGTTTAAGACCTCTACTTTGCAACAAGCTTCAGCAAATGTTTTGGGTTGGTCTGCAAAGAAGACAATGAATGTGGCCCAGAAGTTATACGAGCAAGGTGATATTACTTATCACCGTACCGACTCGTTTAATTTGGCCCCGGTTGCAATTGAAGCAGTACGAAAAGTAGCCGCTGAGATGTATGGCCCAAACTATTTACCAGCTAGTGCAAGAATGTATAAAACAGGAGGAAAGGTCGTGGCCCAAGAAGCTCATGAGGCAATAAGACCTACACACTTTGAAGTCGCTCCCGGAAAATATACAGGCCAAGATACCATGGCACATGATCAAGAAAAGTTATACGCCTTAATTTGGAAACGTACCATGGCATGTCAGATGGCAGATGCAATTTTTGACGACACAAAAGTGATTGTAAAAGTAAAAAACTTAGACTTGACTGCTACGGGAGTAGTCGTCAAGTTTGATGGGTGGAAAAAACTTTACGCAAAAGAAAAGGATGAGGTACAACAGTTACCTGAAATGCAGGTGGGGGAGAAGTTAACTAAAAAAGAGGTGAAGAGTGAACAAAAATTTACCCAACCACCGGCTAGATTTAATGATGCTTCATTAATTAAGGAATTAGAAAAACGTGGTATTGGACGACCTTCTACATATGCGGCTATTATCTCTACGATAATAGATAGAAGATACGTGGAACAAAAAGAGAGGAAGTTTTTTCCGACTTCTATCGGGGTTGCTGTTGTAGACTTTTTGATTGCAAACTTTCCTCAAGAAATGGATTATGAATTTACCGCCAAAATGGAGGACAATTTGGATAATGTAGCTAGTGGAAAAGTGAAATGGATGAAGATGTTGTCTGATTTTTGGAAGGTGTTTAGGGACATGATCGTAAAAGTTGATAAAGATAGCGCAAGAGTAGGTGTACCTGCTGTGTCTACGGGGGTGAAATGTCCTACCTGTGAAATTGGAGAAGTGGTGGTAAGAGATGGAAAATTCGGTAAATTTTTATCTTGTAGCCGATATCCTGAATGTAAATATACAGCCCCATATATTCAATATGTCGATGGAATAATGTGTCCTAAATGTGGAAAAAGAATAGTGATGAAGAAGACCCGTAATGGAAAAGACTTTTATGGTTGTGAGGATTATCCAAACTGTAACTGGGCTAGTTGGAAGAAACCAGGTGAAGAGACGGTTGCGGCTCCTGAAAAAGAGGGGGAAGAATAAAAAAGCCTCCCTAATGGGAGGCTATGTCGATGAGTTATTTTTTTCTTGATGTTTTCAGCAAAAAGATAATGAAGTTGATTACCAGGGCAACCAGCAGAAGCCCTGATGCAATCTGTAGGATATGTATCAGTGATAAATAAATAACAGATGATATTAACCCAAGAAACATGGGTATCCCAAGTGACCATGAGATTGAGCAGGATAACCAGATGGCAGCACACAATAATGTGGATCGGCTAACTGGCTTCAGGTAGATGATGAACTGAGCAAAGCAAATTATTGTTTGGATTCCATAAATTGCAACAAATAAAGTCTCACTCATGGTAGATAATGCTGTGCCGAGATAACATGCCAGGAGAATGTAAATAACCAACAGGCAAAAGGATATTAACAATCTTATAAAGGTAGATACTTGTAGCCCGCTCCTTGTTTCGACAGCTTTATCAGTCGGAACAATGGGAGTGATGGCTTCAGGTGGAGTGCAGTACTCACAATCGATCTGATCTTGGCGCATCCGTGCGCCGCAGCATTCGCAAGATTTTGACATAATTACCTCCGAAAAGTTAAAGACCTTTGAACGGAGAAATATTAACATTATTGGCTTCGAAAGTCAATTATATAGGGCATTTTGGGATTACGTTTGAGGCTAGGTGGCATATCCCATAGGATTGACATTAAACATTTCGTCCGATAAAATACGGACCAAGAAAGCACACTACAAACTTGTTCTCAAGGAGGAAGAATGTTTAAAATCACGGTTCCTGTCGACGGGAAGATTAATCAGGATTCAGTTGAACGGCTTCTGCCGCACGGTTACCAAGCCGATCCATGCGGATTTGCCGGACGATTTGAGATTTTGACCAGCGATGGTTTCGAGGTTGGTCATGCTTCAATCATGGCGGAAGGCATTCAAATTTCAGCCGAGGAAGGCTACGATTCGGGAAATGCGTTTTGGAAGGCGTTTTCCCTGGTTCACCCCGATCTGAATCCCTTCACGATGTTGTATGGAGTGGTCTATCAGTCCGGTGACGGTAAGTTCCAGCTTGATGAAGAGCCCGAAAGGCTTCCTCAGACCGCCGAAGAAGAAGCTCAACATTATACCGGGACTAAAGCGGCTTTCGTCGAGTTCCGCCGTGGAAGCTGGTCCGAGGACTCATTGACTGTGTTGAAGTACCGCCCGGTTTTAAAAAGTGGTGGGCTTGGACCAGACGAAGGTGAGAAGACCTTACCTCTGGGGAATATTGAGAACAAAGACACTATGTAAAAAAGCAGGGCTCCCATTAGGGGGCCCTTTTTTTGTATTTATGTTGGCAAAAGGGGGATTTTCGTTTAAGATGAATTGATGATAAAAGAAGGTGAAATTTGTATTGCCAGCGTTGTTTCGTGCATTGATTTTCGAATTCAAGATGAGTTGGAACAGTTCCTCATTGAGAATGGGCTGGAAGAGAAATTTGACCGTATAGAAATGGCCGGTGGGGTCAAAGATAAAGAGAAGGTAATAAAACAATTACTGATATCACACAACTTGCATCACCCAACCGAGATTTGGTTATTTCAACATGAAGATTGTGGTGCCTATGGCTTAGAGAAAGAAATTGATTCCAAGGAAGAAATTGCCATACATCAAAAAGACTTAACTGAAATGGAAAAGAAGATACATGAAGATATTGACAGTAAACTAATTGTTAAGAAATTCTTTATAACGTTATCAGGGAAAATAATGGTAGTCACCGATTAATATGAATATTAGCTTGGCCGCCGAACCAGTTTTTGTTTTGTTTGGACTAATTCCTATTACAAATTCATTGCTGGTTACCTGGATAGTGATTGGTTTGATTCTGATGTTGTCTGTCATTGTTCGATTTACTTCAGGTCTTATCCCAAATAAGTTGCAGAATTTTTTTGAAGTTTTGTATGAAGGTAGTTATAAGTTTGTAGAAGGAATTTTGGGAGAAATTACTCCACATGTTTATCCGTTGGCGATTAGTCTATTTATGTTTATTGCTTTGGGTAATTTGGCAGGTTTGTTGCCGGGAATGGGTTCGGTTTTTGTGCCGATGGCAATTCATGGAGAACTTGAATGGATGCCATTGTTTCGAGCGGTTACGGCTGACCTTAATATGACTTTTGCGCTGGCAATAATTGCGATAATTATGAACCAGTATTTTTCAATTAGATTTATTGGAGTAAAAAAATACTTTCACAGATTCATTAATTTTTCTTCACCCATTAACTTCTTTGTAGGTATTTTGGAAATAATTTCCGAGTTTTCTAAGATATTATCTTTTTCTTTCCGTCTATTTGGGAATGTATTTGCAGGAGAGGTTCTTTTGGCTGTAATGTATTACTTAGTACCTTTTGCCGTACCTATACCATTTTTATTAATGGAAATATTTGTTGGTTTGATGCAGGCATTCGTATTTTCATTGTTGTTTGTCGTCTTTGTTAAGGTGTCGGTTGCGGAGCATTAGAAATTAATAATTTATAAAAAAATATGGAACCACAAGCAATCTCGGGTTTAACAATCGCCATTGGTGGTTTGGGACCCGCAATAGCAATCGGATTAATTGCAAGTAAAGCAATGGAGGCAATTGGAAGAAATCCGGAGGCAACTCCACAAATACAGACAAACATGGTTTTGGGTCTGGCTTTCGCAGAGGCAATTGCAATTTACTCACTTGTTATGGCGCTTATTCTTAAATTCGTATAAAAAATGGAAACTCTAGGAATTAATTTTCAGCTGTTGGCATTTCAGATTTTTAACTTTACAGTAATTGTTTTGCTACTAAACAAGCTGCTCTTTAAGCCATTGTCAAAGAGAATGGAGGAGAGAAAGACATTAATTGAACAAGGATTGGCTAAAGAAGGACAAGTAGACATCAAGCTTGCCGAAATAGAAAAGGATAAACAAGAGATGGTCGATAAAACCAGAAAAGAGATTGATGAAATGATGGCGGATGCTGCAGTAAAAGCAAATGATATGAAAAAAGAAATGATAGATGGAGCCAGAAAAGAATCAGAAGAACTTGTCAAAAGAGCAAAAGAACAGTTGGCCGGTGAGAAAGAAGAAATGATGACCGAAGCAAAGGGACAAGTAGCAGACCTAGCGATAGAGGCTGTCAAAACGATTCTTGGAAGCGACGAGGCAAGTGAGTTAAAAGGAAAACTAAATAAAAAAGCAATCGACAGATTATGGCAGAAAAACAAGAACCAAGATTAATAGCAAAAAAAATTTTTGAAAAGCAGAAGGAGGTATTAGCCTCTGCTGATGTCGCAGATAGAGAGCTTTTGAGGATGACAACGTTTATGTCTACGTATGCTTCTCTAGAGATAATGAAACTGATGCTTTCGGGAAAAACCTCATTGGTAAATCAAACGATTGAAGAGCTGGAAATTTTAATGAGGTCGGGATTACCAAAAGTATCAGTGACAGTAAGATCTGCAAGTGAGTTGGAACTTGATGATAGGGAAAAACTAAAAGAAGTATTAGAAAAGGAAATTGGTAAAGAAGTTGTAATGTGTGTTGAGATTGATAAGGATCTTTTGGGCGGAATTGTTGTTGAGTATGAAGGTAAGGTAATTGATTTGTCTGTTTCTGACGATCTTGAAAGGTTGAAACGACATTTATTAATGTCTTTGGAAAATAAAAAATGAAAGCAAGTATTTTTGATGAATTAAGAAAACAGATTGAGCAGTATCAAGGTGAGATAAGCATTGAGGAAGCGGGACGTGTTGTGGAGGTACGCGATGGGGTTATGAAAGTAGTTGGACTTTCTAAAGCAATGATGGGAGAGATGATTTCTGTCGAATCAAGAGAAGCAGGTATGGTCTTGTCTTTGGAAAGTGGAGCTGTTTTGGCCGTAATTTTGGGTGATGCAGATAAGGTTAAAGAGGGTGATAAAGTGTACTCCACTTCCGGGATGGTTAGTGTACCTGTAGGCGACGTGATGCTTGGAAGAGTAGTCGATGCTTTGGGAAACCCGATTGATGGCAAGGGAAAAATTGAAACCGAAAAAAGAGTTCCGATTGAAAGAAACGCTCCATCAGTTATTGAAAGACAAGCTGTAAATGTACCTCTATCTACCGGAATATTGTCTGTCGATGCATTGGTTCCAATTGGACGCGGACAGAGAGAATTAATTATAGGAGATAGATTTACGGGGAAGACTGCTATCGCTTTGGATACAATAATCAACCAAAAGGGGAAAGATGTAATTTGTATTTATGTCGGAATCGGGCAAAAACAAGCAAAAATGGCGCAACTTGTAGGACAGCTGAGAGAACACGGGGCAATGGACTACACAGTTGTTGTTTCGGCTAGTGCTTCCGATCCGGTATCAGCCCAGATGATCTCTCCTTTTACCGGATGTGCTATCGGTGAATATTTTATGGACAAAGGGAGGGACGCACTAATTATTTATGACGATCTCACAAAACATGCTTGGGCATATCGACAGATTTCACTTGGGTTACGGCGACCACCAGGGAGAGAAGCTTATCCGGGAGATATCTTTTATCTACACTCCAGACTTTTAGAAAGATCAGCCAGATTGCGGGATTCTTTGGGTGGGGGGTCTCTTACTGCATTGCCGATTATTGAGACTCAAGCGAGTGATGTTTCAGCATATATTCCTACCAATGTTATCTCAATAACAGATGGACAAATATATCTTGATAGAGATGCTTTTAATGCCGGTAATCGTCCTGCAATTGATGCGGGGCTTTCCGTATCACGTGTTGGAGGTGCTGCCCAAATTAAAGCGATGAAACAATTAGCAGGTCCGATGAGATTGGAATTGGCTCAGTATAGAGATTTGATTGGTTTCGCCCAGTTTGGGTCTGATTTGGATGAAGAGACAAAAAAGAAAATTAATAAAGGAAAGGTAACCTTGGCACTTCTTAGACAAGAATTATTTAATACTTTGTTGACGACTGATCAAGTAATTATGTTATTTGTCGGAGAGAACGGATTTTTGGACAATCTACAAGCAGATGAAATAAGAGTTAAGTGTATGGAGTTTGTTGATTATGTAAACAAGAATAGACAAGACTTGGTGTTGTTGTTGGAAAAAGAAAAAGTACTGAACGACGAAATTAAAGCGGCGATATTAGAAGCAGCAGGTAATTTTTATAAGGAGAACGTGAATGCCTAATTTATTGTCACTTAGGAAAAGAATTAAGACTGTAAAGAACATTGCTAAGGTGACAAAAGCGATGCAAGTGGCAGCGTCATTAAAGATGAAAAAGGCTCAAGAAGCTGCATTGGCAGGAAGAATTTTTACCGAAAAGATGGCCCAGGTGGCGGGGAATGTTGGACAAATAGAGATAGAGAGGGGAAACGACAGTGCGAGGAAAATGATTTTAATTTTAGCTGCTCCGGATAGGGGTCTGTGCGGATCACTCCTTACAAATTTGCAAAAAGGTGTGACGGCTTTGGTAAGTGAAGTAGGAAAGGAAAACATTAGTTGCGTTTGTCTGAATGACAAATCAAAAAAAGTGGCAAACCGGCTGGGTCTTGAAATAGTTGGGGTTTTTGAGTTATCTACGGCTCATCCTGATCAGCAAAAGATCAGATCCGTTTTATCCCTTATTAAACTAGAAATGAGCGAGAGAAAGGCAGATAAATGTGTTATCGGATTTATGCACTTTGTTAATTTGATGCACCAAGAATTCTCAACTACTCAGTTGTTACCGTTTGAGACAGAAGCTTCCGAACAAAGTAAAGAATATATTTTGGAACCTGACAGATATACGGTGTTTGAAAGTCTTTTACCCAGAGCGATGCAGATGAAACTTTATCAAGCAATATTGGAAACGGCAGCGTCTGAGTTTTCGGCGAGGGCTATGGCAATGAAAGCGGCTTCTGATAATGCATTTGATGTCGCCAATTTCCTGTCGGCACAATACAATAAATATAGACAAGCAGCGATAACGGCAGAGATCGCGGAAGTAGTTAGTGGGTCAATGACACAATAAAAATGAAAACAGAGGAAAAAAATATTGGAATTATTTATCAGGTTTTAGGACCTATCGTAGATGTCGATTTCAGTTTGGCCGAAGTACCTAAGTTACATAGTGCATTGAAAGTAAAAAATGGATTAGTGTTGGAGGTCGAGGCTGACTTAGGAAACGGGATTGTTAGATGCGTAGGAATGGGAACGACCGATGGACTTAAAAGAGGTATGCATGTAGAGGACACCGAAAATGAAATTACAGTACCCGTAGGTGAAGAGGTATTGGGAAGAATGATAAATGTTTTAGGAGAGCCAATCGATGGTAATGGTCATATTAAATCTAAGGAACGATATAACATTCATCGAAGTGCACCTAAGTTTAAAGACCAACAGACAAAACCTGAGGTTTTGGAAACAGGGATAAAAGTAATTGATTTAATTGCGCCTTTTCCTAAGGGTGGCAAAATTGGTATTTTTGGAGGGGCAGGGGTGGGTAAGACCGTAGTTATTCAAGAATTGATTAGAAATGTAGCGACTGAACATGGAGGTTATTCTGTTTTTGCCGGAGTCGGAGAAAGGACAAGAGAAGGTAATGATTTATATAGAGAACTTATTGATAGTAAAGTAATTGAGAAAACGGCATTGGTTTTTGGACAGATGAACGAACCTGCCGGTGTTAGACTTCGTGTGCCACTTACGGGGGTGACAATAGCTGAGTATTTCCGTGATGAAATGAAACAAGACGTGTTGCTGTTTATTGATAATATTTTTAGATTTTCTCAAGCCGGTGCGGAGGTGTCGGCTCTTCTTGGAAGGGTACCTAGTGCGGTAGGATACCAACCAACTCTTGCAGCCGAGATGGGTGAGTTGCAAGAAAGAATAACTTCTACAAAAAATGGCTCGATAACTTCGTTACAGGCAGTATATGTTCCCGCCGATGATTACACAGACCCTGCACCAGTTACGGCATTTACTCATCTGGATGCAACAATATCGCTTGAAAGATCAATTTCCGAATTGGGTATTTATCCGGCGGTTGATCCTTTGGCATCGACATCAAGATATTTGGAACCTTCAATTGTAGGTAAGGAGCATTATGATGTGGCAAGGGGAGTACAAAAAGTATTGCAAAGATATAAAGAACTTCAGGATATTATCGCGATTTTGGGTGTTGATGAACTTTCGGATGAAGATAAACAAACGGTTTCAAGAGCCAGAAAAATCCAAAAATTTTTCTCTCAACCAATGTTTGTTGCAGAAGCATTTACTGGAAAGAAGGGGGCATATGTTGGAATAAAAGAAACAGTTAAAAGTTTTGCAAAAATATTATCGGGAGAGATGGATAGTGTTCCCGAAGCGGAGTTTTACATGAAGGGAGGAATCGACGATGTTGTTGTCGGTAATAACACCTGAGAAAGTTGAGTGGCTTGGGGAAGTTGATAGCGTAACTTTGCCGACGGTAAATGGTTTGATAACTGTCTTACCGGGACACATATCAATGATATGCGCTGTTGTCGCCGGAGAACTTCTAGTAAAGCAAGGAGAAAAACAGATTAGTTTATTTGTAAGCGAAGGGAGTGCACAGATAAAGGCTGATGGGGTAGATGTATTGGTAGAGGTGGCAAACAAAGCCGCAGATATCACAGCGGCGCAAGTTGAGGAAGCAAGGAGGGCTGCAGAAAAGGCGAAAGTAGAAAAAACAGATGATGTGGAGTTTGCTTTCTTGGAATCAAATTTAAAGAGGGAACTGGCAAAAGAAAAAATAATGGATAAATACAAAAAAGGCGCCCATTGAAGGGCGCCTGAATAAACAAAACTTTTCTTGCTAGGGGAGATTCAAGGTTGGAGTGCGATAGGAAAGCCGGTGAAGGTCGAAGGAAAGATAAGAAGCTTCGGCATTCAGCTCTTCGGCCAAGCTATCGGCAACCCCGTTAAGAACCTTGTTGGTGATAGTCCAGAAGGGGTCGGTCCGTTCGGTCCACGGTGCAAAGTTCTTGCCGCAGACGTAGTAGATAGCCGACATGAAAGAGATGGCGATGACGAAGCTTAAGGGGTGCGCCCGGAGAAGTCCGAGGTTGGCGAAGTAGATGAAGTGATGTTTGGTGGCAAGATTAATCAGCTTCTGGTGGGACTTCAGCTCTTCCGGGGTATATTTTCCGGTAAAAGCCTCAATTTTTTCCCGGTGGTCTTTGAAATCGCCGGTTCCATAGTCGAAGACGATATCTCCGTATTGCCGCATATATACCTCCCTTGGTATAGAAAAATTTGGTTTGGGAAAGAACAGCCATATAATATCCTATATTATGTAAATAGTCAAGCCTAGATGCTTCTGTGGGGGTAGTTTTTAAGATCAACATCCCAGATTCTAATGCCACAAAAACGATCACCCTCCGGGCAATAAGGGGTGATTACTGATCTTTTCCTTACACCGCAAGGTGCTGGTCTTCCAAGATACTTACCCAGTACGGGGTCAATTTCCGTTATTTGATTGGTAAGCGACAAGGCCAAATGGTAAATTTCCTCTTGGGCAGTAAGACATGTA
>Ga0172375_10012265_pt1 | contig 10757 bp, 9 predicted proteins | sample LakKiv1m_FD_114537 | JGI IMG/M metagenome (GOLD analysis project Ga0172375, IMG submission 114537) | Freshwater microbial communities from Kabuno Bay, South-Kivu, Congo - kab_092012_11.1m | ecosystem: Environmental > Aquatic > Freshwater > Lake | place: Democratic Republic of the Congo...
AAAAAGAAAAAATCAGTTTTGCGCAGAAGACGAATGCGAATTCCGGCTACCGGGCATTCCTGCCGGTTTACCGCCAGGGAACCCCGCATGTTACATTAGCGCAAAGGCAGCAGAACCTACTGGGGTTTGTTTCTTTTCTTTTTGATGTCGGAAAAATGGTTGGGATTTCCCTCCAGGACCTGCAGCCTACGGGAATTGAAATTTATATCTTCGATGAAACGGAGAAACAACCAAAGCTGATTTATTTTTCCGGTAAAGGCTCTCCAGATGTGACAGAAGCTGAACTAAGAAAAGGCAATGACTATTTTTGGAAGAAAACATTTATTTCCGCAGGAAGCGTCTGGTCGATAGTTTGCTTACCTACCCAGGCATTCTTGAAAAATTATAAAGATTGGCAATCTCCGGTGATCCTGGTTACCGGGATCATTGCCTGTTTTTTTATTTTTATCTATCTCTTGAGCCTCCTTTGGCGCGCCGAACGCATCGAATTATTGGTCAGAGAGCGGACAGTGGAATTGAATACTGCCAATGAAGAATTGCTGAAATTTTCCAATGCCATCAGGCAAAGCCCGACTATGGTTATGGTTACCGATTTAGAGGGTAATATCGAGTATGTAAACCCAAAGTTTACCGAGGTCACAGGCTATGCCCAGGAAGAGGCAGTAGGTAAGAACCCGAAATTTTTAGCCTGCGAAAAAATGCCCCGAGAAGAAACCGACAAGCTCTGGGAAACAATCAAATCCGGGAAGGAATGGAGAGGAGAATTCAAGAACGAGAAGAAAGACGGGCAGGTATATTGGGAATTTGCTTCGATTTCTCCGATCAAGAACCACGAGGGTAAAGTTATCCATTACCTGGCGATGAAGGAGGATATTACGGAGCGTAAGCTCATCGAAGAGGCCCTGCATTTCAGTGAGGAAAAATACCGTGAACTCGTAGAAAATGCCAATAGCATAATTTTGAAGATGGATAGAAACGGTAATGTGACTTTTTTAAACGAGTTTGGCCAGAAATTCTTTGGCTTTGGCGCAGTAGAGATTAATGGCCGTAGTGTAATTGGCACGATTGTCCCGCCTACTGACCACTCCGGAGCGGACCTGGCGGTAATGATACAAGATATCGGCATCCATCCGGAGAAGTACATCAACAACGAAAATGAAAATATGCGCAAAAACGCCGAACGTGTCTGGATTTCCTGGACCAATAAGGCAATTTACGGCCTTGATAATGAGATCGCAGGGATCCTATGCATAGGAAATGATGTGACTGAGCGTAAAAAAGCGCAGGATAAAATAAAAGAAGCAGCCGAGATAAAGTCAAAATTTACTTCTATGGTTTCCCATGAATTGCGCACTCCCTTGACCGCGATCAAAGAAGGGATTAGCCTGGTAGTAGATGGCTCGACAGGGCCGTTAAACAGCGAGCAAAAAGATTTTTTAGGAATAGTAAAAAGGAACGTTGACCGCCTGGGCAGGCTGATTAACGAGGTGCTGGATTTCCAGAAATTGGAAGCGGGAAAACTGGAATTTATCATGCAGCTGAACCAGGTAAATGAGGTGGCAAGGGAAGTTTTTCGGACTATGGAGCCTTTGGCAAAAAATAAAGGCCTGGAGCTGATAATCGAAACAGACGAGAATCTGCCGAAAACAGAATTTGATAAGGACAGGATTATCCAGGTGTTGACTAATATTGTCAATAATTCCTTTAAATTTACAGAAAAAGGAAGCATTAAGATTTCAACTGCTCGCCAGAATGAAAATATTTTGGTTTGCGTTAAAGATACCGGCTTGGGGATTAAAGAAGAAGACTTCCCTAAGCTTTTTCACAGTTTCGAGCAACTGGCAAAAGAAAAGGAGAGAAAACCCGGAGGAACGGGGCTGGGCCTGGCAATTTCCAAGGCCATTATCGAACGGCACGAAGGAAAAATCTGGGCAGAATCTGAATTTGGCAAGGGCACTGCATTTTGTTTTACCCTGCCGATAAAAAATTAGGAGGCAATATGAAGATCTTATTGGTTGATGATGAGGCGGATTTTTTAAAGATTATGGAATCGCGTTTGAAGCAATGGGGTTATGAGGTAGAAAAGGCCAATTGCGGCAAAGATGCACTGGAAGCGGCAAAAAAAGGCACATTCGATGCGATAATCCTGGATTATATGATGCCGGATTACGACGGGATTACTGTTTTGCGGGAGATTAGGGAGTTTAATAGAGATGTCGCGGTAATCATGTTTACTGCGTATCCGGATTCGCGTTCGATGAAAGAAACCGAGGAATTGGGGATCAGCGCCTTTATCCCGAAATTAAGCATGTATACCGACGTGCAGCTGTCATTAAAAGAAATCCTGAAGATAATTGAGGAAAAAAAAGAAAAGCAGTGAAAGTAACTTTCGGTTTTTTAACTTTTCTTGCTTTAGCTGGTTCCTTCCTTTGCGTTTCGCGCCTTCCGGCAAATACGCCTTTAAAAGAAGCCCTTTTCTACGATAAGCTTGACAGGGGCCAGGTACAATGCAGGCTGTGCCCCCGCCAGTGCACTATTGCGCAAGGCGCAAGAGGTTTTTGCGCAACCCGGGAAAATCAAGGAGGCAAACTCTATACCTTGTCTTACGCCAAGTTGGTTTCCCTGAACGACCTCGACCCGATCGAGAAAAAACCGCTCTTTCATTTTTTCCCCAATACCCTTACTTTTTCCCTGGCCACAGCCGGGTGCAATTTAAGATGTAAATTCTGCCAGAATTGGGAGATTTCTCAGAAAACCCCCGAAGAAGTAGACTATACTTATATTACGCCCGAAGAATTGATCAAAGAAGCCAAGGCTTCAGGCAGGCTTTCTATCGCTTATACTTATACGGAGCCGACAATATTCTATGAGTACGTTTTGGAAACTGCCAAGCTTGCCAGGGCGCAGGGAATAAAGAATGTGATGCATTCTAACGGTTTTATCAATGAAGAGCCGTTAAGGCAATTAAGTAAATACCTGGATGCCGCGAATATCGATTTAAAGGGCTTTAGCGACGATTATTATGCCAAGCTTTCTCTAGGCTCGCTTGATCCGGTATTAAGGTCGTTGAAAATTTTAAAACAGGAGGGAGTGCATTTAGAGATTACCAATCTTGTGTTATCCGGTTACAATGATGACGAAGCAACTATCAGAAAAATGTGCTTGTGGATCAAAGATAATTTGGGGGCGGATACGCCGTTACATTTTTCCCGTTTTTATCCGATGTATAAAATGGTTAGCCTTAACCCTACGCCAGTAGAGGCCTTGGAGAAGGCGAGGAACATTGCCTTAGAGAGCGGGTTAAAATATGTCTATATCGGCAATGTCGCAGGAAATACAGCTGAAAATACCTTCTGCCCAAAGTGCAAAAAAATCGTCATTGAAAGACGCGGCTATATGGTTTCGGAAATTAGCCTTGTTGACGGTAAGTGTAAGTTTTGCGGAGAAAAAATCGCAGGGGTGTGGAGATAATGTCAAATGGCAAAATTCAAATGTCAAAATAAGCCCAAAATTCAAAATTCCAAGAAGAAATTAACCTTTGTTATTTGTGCTTTAAATTTATTTTTGATTTTGTGCTTTGACATTTGTCATTCTGTTTCGGCCCAGGATATCAAGCAGCCGGATGTAGCAGGCGGCTTTTATCCTGATAATCCCGAAGAACTTTCCCAAATGATCGACGGTTTTTTAAGCGCGGCGAATCCGCAGTCTCCGGCAGGAGAAATTTTCGCCCTGATTTGCCCGCATGCCGGTTACGGATTTTCCGGAAGGATAGCAGCTTTCGGGTATAAATTAATTAAGGATAAGCCATATAAGACGGTGATTGTGATCGGCCCCAGCCATCAGTTTTCCTTTGGCGCGGTTTCTATTTATCCTAAAGGCGCTTTTCGTACGCCTTTAGGTGACCTGGAAATCGATGAGGAATTTTCTGCCAAGCTTCTGGATAAAACTAAAGAGGTGTATTTCCAGCCGCAGGCATTTGAAAAAGAGCATTCTCTGGAGGTACAGCTGCCGTTTCTGCAAAAAACCTTAAAAGATTTTAAGATTGTCCCGATTGTTATGGGTGATTGTACCTTAGAGGTTTGTAAAAAATTGGCCGGTTTGCTGAAAAATGCTATCGGAGAGCGTAAGGATGTATTGGTAATCGTTTCTACTGATATGTACCATGGCTATGATTATGAGGAAGCGGATGCGGTTGATAAAGATACTCTAGCTTGTTTAAAGGCAATGGACGCCGAGAAGCTTTATTACGGCTTACGCGAGGATAAATTTCAGCTTTGCGGAGGCTTTGGCACGGTAGCGACTTTATTTTTATCCAAAGAGCTCGGGCATGAAAAACTTTTGGTTTTGGGTCATACAAATTCTGCGCTAGTTACAGGCAAGATGGAAAAGGGCACCTGGACCGTAGGGTACGCCTCTTGCGTAATCGATCAACCGGAAGGAGAGGTTCCGATGTTAAACCATGAGCAAAGGAAAAAATTATTGGAAATTGCGCGTAAGTCTATTCAAACTTATTTAGAAACCGGCAAGCGCTTAGAGCTAAAAGAGAGCGATCCGCTTTTCACAAAAGAAATGGGCACATTTGTGACACTGCGGCAGAATGAGGATTTGCGAGGATGTATTGGCAACTTGGTCGGCACAGAGCCTTTATATTTGACAATCCGTGATATGGCAATTGAGGCTGCTACCGGAGACCCGAGGTTTGCGCAGGTTACCCCGGAGGAATTAAAGAATATTACGATTGAAATTTCGGTATTGTCGCCGATGAAAAGAATTCAATCGGCTGATGAAATAGAGCTTGGTAAACACGGAGTCTTGGTTAAGCGCGGCTTTCAGAGCGGAGTATTTCTGCCTCAGGTAGCTACGGAAACCGGCTGGTCAAAAGAAGAGTTCTTATCGAATCTTTGTGCGCAAAAAGCAGGTTTGCCGGCGCTTGCCTGGAAAGAAAAGAACACGGAAATTTATTCTTTTACTGCGGAAGTTTTTTCGGAGACAGAATATTAAAATAAAGGAGAAGTACTATGCCGTACAAAAGAAAGAAGAAGTGGAGAAAGCCGATACTGGCCATATTAACCAGGGCAGAGGATAGGCAGGCGGCAGTGTTACTAGGGTGTAAGTATACTATAGGCGGCGGCCCCTCCATTTTGATTCAGGGGTGTGTAAGTCAAACAAGTGGGCGTTGGTGTACCGGGGTTTGTGAGGCTAACAGGGTGTCCTAAAATTAGATACAGCCGGATTTCTGATGTTTAAATTACTGACGACTTCTTTTTTTTCGGGCTTAAGTTAATTAGGGGGGGTTTTTAAAATGCCGCGTTTTTTTGTCGAGGTCACGAAGAGAAAAGATAACTTGCTCTTTATTAATCAGAACGATGTCTTGCATCATGCGAAAAATGTTTTAAGGCTCAAAAAAGAAGAGGCGGTGATGATTTTTGACGCTCAGGGCAACGAATATTCCTGTTTAGTCGAAGAAATCGGGGAAAAAATGGTTTTAAAAATCAAGAAGAGTAATTTTTCGAAAATAGAAAGTAATCGCTTAAAGATTACTGTTGCCTGCGCTATCCCCAAAAAAACAAAAATGGATGAAATTATCGATAAGTTGACGCAGTTGGGAGTAGATGAGATTATTCCCATGGAAACGCAACGCGTAATCGTCAAATTAGAAGCAGGCAAGAAAGCCTTGCGTAAAGCACGCTGGGAAAAGATTGCTTTGAGCGCTGCTCAGCAAAGCCAGAGAAACAGGGTGCCGGTAGTAGCGGCGGTAACTAAAATAAAGGACGTTTTTTTAAGGGCAAAAGATTTTGATTTGAAATTGATCCCCACCCTTAGCGGTAAAAGAGAATCATTAGGCGTTTTAATACAAAAGAAAACATTTAAGAATATTCTGGTTTTGATCGGCCCGGAAGGCGATTTTACGCAAGAAGAAGTAGCGCTGGCGAAATCAAACGGGTTTACTCCTGTGTCTTTTGGCGATTTTGTGCTGAGAGTGGATACTGCGGCAATTGCCGTAGCAAGTTTCTTAAGATTATCGTAAAGCGTAATGCGTTATGCGTAAAGCGTTAAAGATTCATACGTATGACGCCAAGCGCATTACGCAAGACGAAAAATGAAAACTTTTAAGATTTATACCCTTGGCTGTAAGGTGAACCAATACGATTCCCAGGAGGCCAGGGAAGAATTAATCCGGCTGGGTTTTACGCAAAGTAATAATGGCAGAAGAGCCGATCTTTGCCTGATAAATACCTGTACCGTAACCGGTAAGGCTGATGCGGATTCTTTACAGGCTATCCGCCGAGCTGCTAAAGAAAATCCCCGCGCGCAAATTATTGTTACAGGTTGTTTAACCAAGCTGGACCGGGATAAAATCAAAGCAGCCGTTCCCCGGGGTTCGATCGTTAGTGACAAGGCAAAAATAGCGGATTTAATTTTACCTAAACACCAAGGTTTAAAAATTATAAATCAAAAAGGGATTGGCGGATTTTCCGGCCGCACCCGCGCTTTCTTGAAGATTCAGGACGGATGTGATAATTTTTGCGCTTACTGTAAAGTGCCTTTGGTAAGAGGCAGGTCACGCAGCCGCCCTCCGGAAGAGATAATTTCGGAAGCAAAGCGTTTAGCAGAAAGCGGTTTTAAAGAGATTGTCTTAACCGGAATTTGCCTGGGGGCTTTTGGAAAAGACTTGCGCCCAAAGAGCAATTTAACGCAAATAATCAAGGAGCTGATTAAAATAGATGCCCTCGAACGTATTAGATTGAGTTCCATCGAGGCAGGGGATGTTGGCAGTAGTTTGATCAAGCTGATGGCTAGTGCTAAGAAAATTTGCCGGCATTTGCATATCCCTATTCAAAGTGGCGACGATAAAATTTTACGCGCTATGCACCGTTCATATACGCATGCCGGTTATCTGAAGTTAATCAAGAAAATTAAGGCTAAAGTCCCGGGGATTGCTATTACCACCGATTGCCTGGTGGGGTTTCCCGGAGAAAACAAAGATAATTTTTTAAACACCGTGAAATTAGTTGAAGAAGTTTTGCCTTTAAGGGCGCATATTTTTCCCTATTCGCCAAGAAAAGGGACAAAGGCTTTTGGGAATAAAGAAATGTTATCTGCCAAGGAAATGAAGGAAAGGGCCGGCCTTTTACGAAAGGTAAGCTTGGAATGCGCGCAAAAATTCCAAAAACTCTTTATCGGCGAGAAAATGGAGGTATTAATTGAATTCCGGGATAAGCTAAGGCCCTTATTTTGGCAGGGGCATACGGATAATTACCTGAAGGTGCTGGTTAGGTCAAAGCTTGACCTGCATAATAGGATAGTCAGGGTGAAATTACGCGACTTATCCATTGACAATTATTTTTTTGGTCAGTATAATGAAATATAATTTTAACCGGAGGCTAAATATGAAAAAAACAGCTGTGGTTTTAGTGTTTTTTCTCGGATTAATCCTATCTTTTCAGCTGCCGCTTTTTGCGCAGCAGGACCAGCTGACTATTACCACTTATTATCCTTCTCCGTCGGGAAGCTACGGGAACCTGGGTGTAGATAGGCTGGGTGTAAACGTTAGCGGTGATGTTAACGGAAATCGGGTGGCAGTTGACGCTGAATTTACCGCTATGCGTAACGGCGATGCGCATATCGGCTGGTCAATGCTGGTTGGCGCAGGCGGCGGATCCGGCTGGGCCTACGATGAAATGAATATCGCCGGAGAAACGCTTCCGGGTGACGGTGTGGCTTTGATTAAGAACGGCCTTAAGATCGGTACAAGGGTTACGGATAATGTTGTAACGCGCAATAACCCTGCATTGGATGTGCGCAATGAAGCTGCTAACGTGGATATGGATACGGTTGCCAGGATACAAAACTTCAATGATGCTGCCGATAACAACGGTTTATTGATCAATACGCGCCGCACCGGTAATGACGCTAATATTTTTGAGGCTACTTCCGGCGCAGCGGGTGCAACTACTTCCCGTTTTTTTATTAGAAGCGATGGGCTCGTCGGAGTTAATACCAATGCGCCGAACCGGGTATTAGAGGTCAGGGATGGAGCGAATGCGCAGCTACGTTTAAGCAATACTGCTGCTGCTTTTGTCGAGTTATTGGTTAATGCCACAAGTAATTTGTTTATTACTCCTGCGGCTAATGCAATTACTTCTTTTCAGGTACGCAATGCTGCCGGAACTGCAATTTTAAACGTTGATTCCACCAATAGCCGCGTAGGGATTAATACTGCTGCTCCTACGGTGGCTTTAGATGTTGCAGGTGATTTAACGCTTAATGCGGGAACCGGCGGTCAAACCGGAAGCATCCGGATTCCGGTTACAGCAGATATCTGGAAGGGCGCTACAGCTTATAGCAACCCAGACTATGTTTTTGAGAGCAATTACAAGATGATGAACTTTAAAGACCTGAAACAATACGTCGCTAAAAATAAACATTTGCCTAATATGCCTTCAACTGCGCAGGTTAAAAAAGAGGGTGTAAAGCTTTATGAGCAAAACAGGCTGGTTTTAGAAAAGCTGGAGGAAGCTTACCTATATATCATTAAATTAGAAGACCGGGTTGCTAAGCTGGAAACCGAGGTAAAGAGAGCGAAATAGCGAAAATATTTTCGTGAGATTTCCCTCCTTTCCGCGTCAATTATAGCGGAAAGGAGGTTTTTTTTGGGCGAATTTGTTTGACAGATAAAACCCTTAGCGTTATAATAATTAACCTAAAAATTTAATCAAACCGGAGGAACCTATGGTAGTAAAGGAAAAAGAGAAAAAAGAGGAGAATAAGGACCTTTCCAGCCGCCAGAAAGCGCTGGAATTGGCGCTTTCCCAAATAGAAAAGCAGTTTGGCAAAGGGTCAATCATGAAATTAGGCGGGGATATAAAAGTAAACGTAGAAACTATTTCTACGGGTGCGCTTACTTTGGATTGGGCTTTGGGCGTAGGAGGCTTGCCGCGCGGCAGGGTAATCGAGATCTTTGGGCCGGAAGCTTCGGGAAAAACTACACTTACTTTGACTGCGATCCGCGAAAACCAGAAAAAAGGCGGAGTAGCGGCGTTTATCGACGCAGAACACGCTTTTGATTCTACTTATGCCAAATTAATCGGGCTTAACCTCGATGATTTATTGATCTCTCAGCCGGATACCGGCGAGCAGGCCTTGGAGATCGCCGAAACGCTGGTGCGCTCTAATGCCGTGGATTTAGTGGTAATCGATTCAGTGGCAGCGCTCACCCCCCGCGCAGAAATCGAAGGCGAAATGGGTGATTCGCATATGGGGTTGCAGGCGCGCTTAATGTCCCAGGCTTTAAGAAAATTAACCGGCGCAATCAGCAAATCCCGCACCACCGTGATCTTTATCAACCAGATCCGCGAGAAAATCGGTGTAATGTTCGGCAATCCGGAAACTACTCCTGGCGGCCGCGCTTTAAAGTTTTATTCTTCTGTGCGTTTGGATGTGCGTAGGATTGCTTCTTTAAAAGAAGGCGATACGGTAATCGGAGGCAGGGTAAGGGTGAGGGTGGTAAAAAATAAGGTTGCACCGCCGTTTCGCGAGGCAGAATTCGAAATTTTACATAATGAAGGCATTGCCAAAACCAACAGCATTATCGACGCCGGGATAAATTTAGGCATCTTGGAAAAGTCCGGCACCTGGATCTCCTGGCAGAATGAAAAACTTGGCCAGGGTAGGGACGCGGCAATCAAAACCCTGAAAGAAAAACCGAAATTGCAGGATGACATCGAAAAAGAAATCAGAAAAAAAATCCTGCATCCGGAACCTAGTGAATAAGTGCGTGAGTATTTCCTTAAAGAGGCCGGAGGAAATATATGAAGAAGCAGAAGTGGCTAAAACCAATTTTATTAGTTTTGCAGCGAGCACCAGAATCTAATGTAATGTTGGGCTGTAAGCAGGCTATGTATGGAGGCACTAGTTCTTCCATTGGTTCTAGTTATTGCAAGTTTATAGTGCCTCAAGGGCTCGATCCGTCCTGCCCTGGGACGACCTGCGGCCGTACCTATTATCAACCTACGCGATGCCCGGATGGTTCTTGTAACTGTCTGGATAGCGGCCCTTGTGCACAAGTGTCTTGTGGCGATGGAAGTTATTGGTGTTGCTGCAAAAATACCGCGTCATCATAAGAAAAGATAAACCAAAGATTGGGGGCTACGATGAAGAAAAAAATTTCATTTTTTATTTTAGCATTAAGCATAGGCTTAATTTCAGGATTAGCTTTAACTGCCAAATTCGATATTTTTTCTTCTGCACAAAGCCAAAGCGCGCCCCAGGCAGTAAAGCCCAGTTCTCTACAAGCTTCTTCTTTTGAAGGATACCGTATGGAAGACGCGGTAATCAATGTCGCTGCCACGACAGGAAAAGCAGTAGTTTCCATTAGCACGGAACATAAAGAAAAAATGGGAGGAGGAAAGCGGTTCTATTTTAATTCTCCTTTTGGCAATCAATCGCCGTTTGGCAATGAGGATAATTTCAGCAAGTTTTTCGATGAATTCTTCGGAGAAATGCCGCAGAGAGAATACCGCCAGGTCGGCTTAGGTTCCGGAGTAATTATCAACCCCGAAGGCTATATTTTAACTAACCAGCATGTAGTCGAGGGCGCGGATAAAATTACCGTGACTTTATCCGACGGCAGAAAATTTAATGGAGAGTTGAAAGGGCAGGACCCGCGCGCGGACCTGGCAGTTGTAAAAATCAATGCTGATAATTTACCGGTAGCCCTTTTGGGTGACTCTGATAATTTAAAGATTGGCCAATGG
>Ga0172375_10012266_pt1 | contig 10757 bp, 13 predicted proteins | sample LakKiv1m_FD_114537 | JGI IMG/M metagenome (GOLD analysis project Ga0172375, IMG submission 114537) | Freshwater microbial communities from Kabuno Bay, South-Kivu, Congo - kab_092012_11.1m | ecosystem: Environmental > Aquatic > Freshwater > Lake | place: Democratic Republic of the Congo...
CTCCGCGCCGGGGACCTCGGCGCCCACCCGCGCCGGTGCCTGCACCGACGCGTCCTCGTCGGGCCCGTCGCCCCGGGGTCAGACCGCCGCCCACTCCAGGAGCCGGTCCCTCGTCCAGGTCGTGACGACCCGGTCGGGGTCGATGCCCGCAGCCGCGGCCCGCTCCGCGCCGTACGCCAGGAAGTCCAGCTGCCCCGGCGCGTGCGCGTCGGTGTCGATCGCGAAGAGGCACCCAAGGTCGCGGGCGAGCTCCAGGAGCCGGGTCGGCGGGTCGCGACGCTCTGGCCGGGAGTTGATCTCGACGGCGGTGCCGGTCTCCGCGCACGCCTCGAAGACCGCGCGGGCGTCGAACTCCGACTCGGGACGCTTGCCGCGCCCGCCCGTGACCAGGCGTCCGGTGCAGTGTCCGAGGACGTTGACGAAGGGGTTCTGCACGGCCGCCACCATCCGCCGCGTCATGGCGGGGGCGTCCATCCGCAGCTTGGAGTGGACGCTGGCCACCCGCACGTCCAGCTGGGCGAGCAGCTCCTCGGTCTGGTCCAGCGACCCGTCGTCGAGGATGTCGACCTCGATCCCCTTGAGCAGCGTGAACCCCTCCCCCGCCCCGGTGGCGTCGAGGTGGTCGTTGACGGCGTCGACGACGTCGAGCTGGCGGGCCAGCCGCTCGGCGGAGAGACCGCGCGCGACCTTGAGCCGCGGCGAGTGGTCGGTGAGCAGCTGGTACTCGCGGCCCAGCTCCATCGCGGTGAAGGCCATCTCCTCGATCGGCGACCCACCGTCGGACCAGTCGGAGTGGGAGTGCAGGTCGCCGCGCAGCTGCGCGAGCAGCTCGGTGCCTCCCTCGGCCAGCGGACCGCCGTGCTCGGCCTCGAGCCTGGCTAGCCGCTCGGGCAGGACGCCGCGGACCGCGTCGGCGACCACCGCGGCCGAGCTCGCACCGATCCCGGGGATCGAGGAGAGCGTGCCGGCCTCGACGTGCGCCGCGACGTCGTCGGGGTCCAGGGGCAGCAGTGCGGCCGCAGCACCGCGGAAGGCCTTGACCTTGTAGGTGTCCTCCCGCCCGCGCTCGAGCAGGAACGCGACCCGGCGCAGGGCGGCGATCGGGCCGTCGGCGTACTCCTGCGGTCTGGTCATGGCCCCCATCCTCTTCCCTCCACAACCCGTGGAGAAAGGTCCGCCCAGGTCAGGTGCCGCGACGGGCACCGCGGCCGATGGCTCCTCCACAGGTCCCGCCCACAGGCTCGCGGGGCTCCTCCACCGGCTCCGGGCGTGTCTCCACAGCGTTGTCCACACCTTTCTCCACAGGGTCGGGAGGCGAATCGCCGCGACGCATTGACCAGGTTCGCCGCCGACTCCTAGCGTCCCGCGCAGACGGGCCCCGGGTCCGGCTCCGGAGGTCCGCAAGGGGAAGGCAGACCTACGGTGCCGGTCCGGCGGTCCGCACCAGCTCCCGCGCGACGACGAGCTCGATCAGACGCCGCGGAAGCGCGGCACGCGCTTCTCCTGCGCCGCCGCGATGCCCTCCTGCAGGTCCGCCGTGGCGAGCGTGATGGGCTGCGCGAGCGCCTCCCACTGCAGCGCCGCCTCGAAGTCGGCGTGCCCGCCGTCGAGCAGCGCCAGCTTGGTCAGCCGGCTGGCGATCGGCGCGGTCGCCGCGATCCCCCGGGCCGTCTCGAGGACCTCCTCGAGGAAGGTCTCGGCCGGCAGCACCCGGGAGACCAGCCCGAGCCGGACCGCCTCCTCGTCGCGCACCAGGCGCCCGGTCAGCAGCAGGTCCCGCGCCGCAGCCACCCCGACCGCCTCGGGCAGCAGGTGGGTGCCGGCCATGCCGGGGTGCAGCCCCAGCCGCACGAACGGGACACCCATGCGCGCCCCCTCCGCGGCGTACCGGATGTCGCAGGCCAGCGCCATGCACAGCCCGGCCCCGATCGCCGGGCCGTTGATCGCCGCGATGGTCGGCACCTCGAGCCGCCGGATGCTCAGCCAGGCGCGGTAGAAGGGGAGCATCCGCGAGCGGAGCCGGTCGACCCCGGCCTCGGGCTCGCTCGCGATCCAGGCGGTGTCACCGCCGGAGGAGAAGGCGCTGCCCTCCCCGGTCACGACCACCACGCGCACGGTCGGGTCGTCGGCGAGTACCTCGACCGCCGTCACCCACGAGGAGGTCATCTCCTCCGACATGGCGTTGCGCATGCCGGGGTTGTCGAGGACCAGGACGGCGACGCCCTCGGAGGGCCGCTCCAGGCGCAGGTGGGACAGGGCGGGGACCGGTGCCGGTGAGGGCGTCGAGGGGCTCATGGCACCCCATCCAACCAGCGCCCGGCTCCCCCGCGCCGACACGCTCGGCGCACCGCTGGGGGGCGCCTGTCGCACGCCTGGCTGAGCGTGCCGTAGGGTCGTCTCGGCCGGCGGCAGACCGCCTGGCCCCGGCGGGCTTCCCCTCACTCTCCCCGCCGCGACGACCGAAGTGAGAATAGGCAAGGAGGCCGTCATGGCGGAGACCTGGAGCGGCGAGTTCTACTGCGTGAAGTGCAAGGAGAAGCGCGAGGCCGAGGGCGAGGTCAGGGTGAACGACAAGGGCACCCGCATGGCCAAGGCCGTGTGCCCCGTCTGCTCGACCAACCTCAACCGGATCCTCGGCAAGGCCTGAGCCTCACCGGAGAACCACCCAGGACCGGCACACGCCTCATGGCGGGTGCCGGTCCTGTGCTTTCCGCCCCGGCGCCCTGACCGGCCCCGCCTGTGGAGGAGCGCCGGCACCGGCGCCGCGGACCGGGTAGACCACGGTCATGACCCCCTCCCACGCACCGGCGGCCCCGCTGCCCCCGCTCCCGGAGCGACCGCGGCTGCTGCCCGGGACCGCCGTGGCCCGACGCGACGCCCAGCACCTCCAGGTCGGACTCGACGAACGGGCCGCCGTGCTGCCCGACACCCCCGACGTACGCCGAGTGCTCGGCGCCCTGCAGGAGGGCTCGCCGCTCGCGGCGGACCTGCGCGACTCCCCCGGCGCGGTTCTCGCCCTGCACCGGCTGCAGGTCGCCCGGCTGCTCGTCGACGGTCCCGCCCTGCGCACCAGCCTGGCGTCGTACGCCGCCGGGCCGGTCGAGCGTGCCGCCCTCGCCGCCACGTGGTGCGCGGACCCGGTCGATGCCGCAGCGCGCTGGGCCGTACGCCGCCAGGCGGTCGTGGCCGTGGACGGCCCGGCACCGGACCGGGTCACCGTGGAGCGGCTGCTGGCCACCGGCGGCGTCCCGAACCTGTCTGGCCCGCCCGACGTGGTGCTCGTGCTGCGCGAGGGGCAGCCGGACCGCGCCGAGATCGACCTGCTGCAGCAACAGGACCGCCCGCACCTGCTGGTGCACGGCGACCTGGACCACGTGGTGCTCGGGCCGTTCGTCGCGCCGGGTCGCACCGCCTGCCTGCGCTGCCTCGACGCACACCTGGCCGACCTCGACCCGCGGCGGCCGCTGGTGCTCGAGCAGCAGGCGGGCGTGACCGCGCCCGCCCCGCTGGACCCCGTGCTCTGGCAGCTGGCTCTCGCTTGGGCGGTGCGCGACGTGCTGCGCTGGGTCGACGGGGAGCGGCCGAGCACCTGGTCGGCAACGGTGCGGCTGGGACCCGACCCCTCACCGCAGCGGCGGGAGTGGCTGCGGCACCCGCGGTGCGGCTGCGGCTGGGCCGAGCTGGCCGCTCACCAGTGCTCGGGGTCGAGCTTGCCCTCCATCGAGCGCAGGTGCTCGCGCGAGCAGGTCTCGCAGTAGCGACGCCGTCGCCCGTCCTCGACCGCGGTGCTCCAGCTCAGGGTGGCGGCCTCGTCGTCCTCGCGCCGGCCGCAGAAGTCACAGGTGACCATGCCCGAGCCTAGAACGCCGGAGAGCCGGGGCCCCGACGGACTCTCCGTCGTTGCCCCGGCTCCCGGGTGGCACCCGCGATCAGGTGCCGGTGGTGTCGTGCCTGCAGCCCGTCCCCGTCAGAGGGCGCGGGCGAGGGCGAGCCTCGCCTGCTGAGCGGCGACCTCGGCCTTGCGGCCCAGGCGCTTGGCACGGGCCAGCTGGTGGCCCCGTCGCAGCTCGTGCGCCTCTCCCAGGCGCGCGGACATTTGCGCGCGGGCCAGGTTCTCGTTCATGAGTTCCATGGTGGTGCTCCGGATCGTGTCGTTGTGCATGTCAGGTGGTCTCTTCTGCGTGGTGCGGTGCGCTCAGAGCGCTCGGGCGAGGGCGAGTCGAGCCTGCACGGCGGCGTGCTCGGCGCGTCGGCTGAAGCGGTGGGCTCGAGCGAGCTCGTGGCCCTGGCGCCGGCGCTGCGCCTCTCCCAGGCGGGCGCTGATCTGCGCGCGAGCCAGGGTCTCGGTCTGCGGGAACATCTGGTGGTCCTTCTCTCTCGTGGCGGTGGTGCTCGGTGAGGTGCTGCTGGTGGTGCTGCTGCCGCGGCTCAGGCGGCCACGGGGTTCTTCCGCGGGCGGCCACGGGGCCGCTTGCGCGGGATGACGACTCCCTGCAGGAAGAGCTCTCCTCCCCAGACCCCCCACGGCTCACGGCGCTCCAGGGCGCCGGTGAGGCAGAGGCTGCGGACGGGGCACTCCACGCAGAGCGCCTTGGCACGCTCGACGTCGGCCGGGGTCTCGGCGAACCACAGCTCGGGGTTGTTGACCCGGCAGGGCATGGTCTCGTCGTCGACCTTGGCGAGCTCGTCGTGCAGCTCGAGGACACTGACAGTCATCGGTTCGATCACCTCCTCTCGTGGGACTGGTCGCAGCTCGACTGGTCCGGGAAACACGAAGGCCGCGGATCCCGGTGTCGGGTTCCGCGGCCTGGAGGTGCCGGTGACTGTTGGTCTCAACAGGTCGGTGGCCTCCAGGCGTTGTCACCCGGGACGTAGATGGCAAAGGCAGTGGCGCCGGCCTTGGCGCCGCGATCACGCACGACAGCCGGCACGGCCGCACCCTCGAGGAGGGAGCCCTGGACCTGGGTCCAGCGGTGGCCGCATGCGGGCATGCCGAAGCGCGACGGGGACTGAGCCGTCGTCTGGCGCGTGATGTTCTCCATGTGGTCCACCTCCTCAGGTGCGTAGGGCGCCGGCGTTGTCAGGGCCGTGGTGCGCGGGTGTTCAGGGCGTGATCAGGAAGGTAGTGCCTGCGCGATGTAAGGGGCAAACCATTTATTGACTATTTCTTGATTTTCTCCTGGCAACCTCGGGCCACCGGCCACGAGGGGCAGGTCGGTCCCCGTCGCGGGCGTGCTCAGGCGAGCAGGCCCAGGACGTCCTCGCCGTACTTCTCCAGCTTGGAGCGACCGATCCCGCTGATCTTGAGCAGCTCGCGCTCGGTGGTGGGCCGCACCTCGGCGATCAGCTGCAGCGTGGCGTCGTTGAAGACGACGAACGCCGGCACCTTCTCCTCGTCGGCGCGGCCCTTGCGCCACTCGCGCAGGCGCTCGAAGAGCTCCTCGTCGTAGGAGGCCGGGCAGTCCTCGCAGCGCGCCCGCTTCTTCTCCGCCGGCGTGGTCAGGGGACGGCCGCACTCGCGGCAGGTCATCGCCCCGCGGCGGCGCGCGCTCGGCTCGGCCGGGCGGGCCGACTCCGGGAGCACCGGGTCGAGGAAGCGCGAGGGCTTGCGGTTACCCCGACCGCCCGGGTTGCGCGCCGCGGACCACGACAGCCGCAGCGTGCGCCGCGCACGGGTGATGCCGACGTAGAGCAGCCGGCGCTCCTCCTCGACCGCGACGGGGGTGTCGGCGTAGGTGATGGGCAGGGTGCCGTCCTGCAGGCCGACGCAGAACACGACGTCCCACTCCAGACCCTTGGCGGCGTGGAAGGTCGCCAGCGTGACACCCTCCGCGACAGGGGCGTGCTGCTCGGCGGCGCGGCGGTCGAGCTCGTCGACGAAGGCGTTGAGCGGGTCCTCCTGCGCGGCGCCCTCGCCGGCGGCGTACTCCTCGGCCTGGTCGACCAGCGCCTGCCAGGACTCCCACCGGTCGCGGGTCTGCCCGCGGGCCCGCGGCGGGTCCGGCGTCCAGCCCATGCCGGCCAGGGTGGAGCGGACGGTCTCGACCAGGTCCTCCCCCGGCGCGCTGCGCGCCGCACCACGGATGCGGGTGACGGCCTCGCGCACCTCCGGCCGCTCGAAGAAGCGTCCGGCACCGCGGATGACGTAGGGCAGGGAGCGGGCCGAGAGCGCCTCCTCGAAGGCCTCGGACTGCGCGTTGATCCGGAAGAGCACCGCCATCTCCGACAGCGGGACGCCCTCGTCGCGCAGCGCCAGGACCCGTGCGGCCGTCGCCTCGGCCTCGGCCACCTCGTCGGGCTGCGGGGCGAACTCCACCGCGGCGCCTGCCGGCTGCTCCGAGCGCAGGGCCACGCCCTGGCTCGGGGTGCCGGCCAGCAGCGTCGTCGCCGTGCGGACGATCTCCGGGGTCGAGCGGTAGTTGCGCACCAGCTCCACCGAGGTGGTGCCGGGGAACTTGCGCGGGAAGTCACGGAGGTAGTCGGCATTGGCGCCGGCGAAGGAGTAGATCGTCTGCGCGGGGTCGCCGACCACGCAGATCTCGTCGCGGCCACCGAGCCAGAGGTCCAGCAGCGCGGACTGCAGCGGTGAGACGTCCTGGAACTCGTCGACGACGAACCACTTGTACTGCCGGCGGACCTGGGCCGCGACCCGCTCGTCCTCGGCCAGCAGGCCGGCGGTGAGCAGCAGGACGTCCTCCATGTCCATCCGGCCCTCGGCGCGCTTGACGTCCTCGTAGGCGCCGAAGACCCGGCCCACCGTGTCGGCATCGAGCCCGGTCACCTCGCGGCCGCGGGCCGTGGCGATCCGGGCGTAGTCGTCGGGGCCGACGTTGGAGACCTTGGCCCACTCGACCTCGGAGGCGAGGTCGCGCAGCTGGGCCTGGTCGGCGCGCAGCCGCTGGCGCCGGCAGGCACCGGCGAGCAGCCCGATCTTGGACTCGGTGAGCACCGGCAGGTCGACCCCGTGCACGTGCGGCCAGAAGTAGCGCAGCTGGCGCAGCGCGGCGGAGTGGAAGGTGCGCGCCTGCACCCCGCCGGCCCCCAGCGTGCGCAACCGGGAGCGCATCTCCCCCGCGGCCCGGGTCGTGAAGGTCACCGCCAGGACCTCGGTCGGTGCGTAGGTGCCGGTCGCGACGCCATGGGCGATGCGGTGGGTGATCGCCCGGGTCTTGCCGGTGCCGGCACCGGCCAGCACGCGCACCGGGCCGCGCAGCGCCTCCGCCACAGCCCGCTGCTCGGGGTCCAGCGCGTCCAGCAGCGCCTCGGCACGGGTGGGGGCGGGGGGCATCGGCGGGAACAACTCCGGGTCGTGTGAGGTTGCGGGTGGGAACGGCCACCAGCCTAGATCGAGGAGGGGACAGCCCCGATGAGCGCGTCCACAGCCAGCGTGACGATGTACAGCACCCCGTGGTGCGGCTACTGCCACCGCCTGAAGAGCCAGATGGACCGCGAGGGCATCGCCTACTCCGTCGTCGACATCGAGCAGGATCCCGACGCCGCCTTCATCGTCGAGCAGGTCAACGGCGGCAACCAGACGGTGCCGACGCTGGTCTACTCCGACGGCACCGCGCAGACCAACCCCTCGCTGGCGCAGGTCAAGGAGAAGCTGGCCGCGCTGGCCTGAGCATTCACGTCACCACTGACCCGGCAGGGGTCCGCCGTACCAGTGCTCGACCAGCGAGCGGCTGATCGAGACCCCGCCGGGCAGGACGAGCGTGCCGGCCTCGGCCTGCTCGCGCATCTCGGCGCGGGTGAACCACCGAGCGTCCTCGAGCTCGTCGTGGTCGACCTCGATCTCGGTACTGGTCGCGCGCCCCACGAAGCCGAGCATCAGGCTGGCCGGCAGCGGCCAGGGCTGGTTGCCGAAGTACTCCACGTCACCGACGCGGACCCCGGTCTCCTCCAGCACCTCGCGCCGCACGGCGTCCTCGAGGGTCTCCCCCGGCTCGCAGAAGCCGGCCAGGGTCGAATAGCGCCCCTCGGGCCAGATCGCCTGGCGACCCAGCAGGCAGCGCTCGTCGTCGCTGCCCGGCTCGCCCGAGGCCACGACCATGATCACGGCGGGGTCGGTGCGCGGGAACTGCGGCTTCCCGCACTGCGTGCACACCAGCTCGTGCCCGGACCGGCGTGGCTCCAGCGCCCCGGCACAGCGCGGGCAGAAGCGGGTCGCGAAGAGCCACTCGGCCAGGCCGAGCGCGTGGAAGACCAGCGGGGCGTAGGCCAGCGCGTCGTCGGCCAGTGCCGGCAGCAGGCCCCGCAACGGCACCCACCCCCGCCCCTGCTTCGACACCGCAGCGTCGGTGACCACGGCGAACCAGGCCCGGTCCTGCCACTCGCCCAGCAGCACGCGCAGACCGTCGGGAGCCTCGGCCGGGGAGACCCAGTCGAGCGCGCCGTCGACAGGCCGGATCCGGGTGCCGGAGACGACCAGCACCCGGGTCGCGGGGTCGGCCCACCGCGCGTCCAGCCAGGCGTCGTCGACGCGGCGCAGCGCCGCCCGGTCATGGGCGTCGGCGGCCATCTGCTCGTGGGCGTACGTCGGGGCACCAGTGCTCACGGGTGGCTGACCTCCGCCTGCCACGCCGCCTCGTCCTGGCGGGTCGCGGCCAGGATCGCGGCCGCGACCTCGTCGGGGCTGAAGGTGCCTTCCTCGGCCAGCGCGCCGCGGACGGTGACCGAGACCGCGCGCATGCCCTCGGCCTGCAGGGTGCGGTCGAGGGACAGCACGAGGTTGCGCAGGCCGGCCTTCTGCACGCCCAGCGAGGCGGCCACGTGGTTCGGCTCGTCGGCGGCCATCGATCCTGTCGCACTGACCCGGGCACCCGGGCTCATCCACGGGTGGGCGGCCTGGACGGCGGTCAGCAGCACGCCGACCCCCAGCCGCACGTCCGCCAGCAGGTCCTCGACCGTCAGGTGCAGCGGGTCGGCCTCGCGGTAGGCGCTGGGGTTGACGTGCAGCACGTCGACCCGGCCCAGCCGCTCGGCGACGTCGGCCACCGCCTGCCCGCCAGCAACGGGGTCGGAGACGTCGGCGACCCGGCGCTCGACCCGGACCCCGGCGAGGGTGGCTGCCAGGTCGGCCAAGGCTGCCTCGTCGTTGCCGACCAGGCCCACCGACCAGCCCTCCGCGGCGTACAGCCGGGCCAGCGAGCCGCTGACCCCCGGTCCTGCCCCGACGACCACCACAGCGCTCATGGGCCGAGACTAGACCGCACCTGCACCTCCCCTAGGACTCCCCCAGGAGCGCCTCGAGGGCCGCACGCCCGGGCAGGTCGGCGGGCTCCTCGACGGCCCCGGTGCGCACGTAGTAGAACGCCGCGCGGACCTGGTCGGGGTCGAGGTCGTGCAGCTCGGCCCAGGCCAGGCGGTAGAGCGCGAGCTGCAGCGGGTCGGCGTCGGCCCTCCGGTTGGTCTTCCAGTCGACCAGGAGGTACCCGCCGTCGGGCTCGCGGTAGACCGCGTCGATCCGGCCCCGCACCACCTGCCCCGCGAGGACCAGCGAGAAGGGTGCCTCGACCCGGTGCGGCACGCGCGCGCCGAACGGGCCGGTCTCGAACGCCGTCACCAGCTCCTGCAGGTCCGACTCGTCGTCGATGCCGGCGTCCCCACGGCCGGGCAGCTCGTCGGGGTCGAAGAGGTCCTGCTGGCCGAAGCGAGCCTCGACCCAAGCGTGGAACCGGGTGCCGAACCGCGCAGCGGAGGACGGCGGGCGGGGCATCGGGCGCGCCAGCTCGCGCGCGAAGGCCTCGGGGTCGTCGCGCAGCCGGGACATCGCGGTCGCCGACAGGCTCGCCGGCAGCCGCACCCGGGTGAGGGCTGCCCGGTCGCGCCGCGCCTCCGCCAGCAGCCGGTCGAGCTCGACGTCCCACTCGGCCACCCGCGCGGCCTCGAGCATGTCCAGTCCCTCGTCGTGCGCGCCGGGCTCGGCGGCGCGCACCCTGCGCGCGGCCTCGCGGCGCAGCAGCGCCTCCCGACCGGCCGTGGTGACCGGCCAGGGCCGGGAGGAGTCGACGGCGGAGTAGGGGTTGGGGTCGCCCTTGACCGGTTTCTCGCGCCAGGTCTGCGCAGGCATCCCCCACTCCTCGAGCTGCTCCTTGAGCACCCGCTGGTAGGCCGAGGGGCCGAAGGGCGTGGCGCGCTCGGACCAGCAGTACGACGTGACGCAGAGCCGGTGGGCGGCGCGGGTGACCGCGACGTACCCCAGGCGGAGCTCCTCCTCGGCGTCGTGGTCGCGGGTGGCCTGGCGGTAGGCCTCGAGCGCAGCCTTGTCGTGTCCGAGCAGCTGCGGCTGGTCTGCGGCATCGCCGCGCAGCGGCGCGGGCAGCACCGCCGGCGAGGAGGTCCACAGGGTGCGCGAGCGGTTGCTGGGGAAGCGCCCCTCGCAGGTGCCGACCAGGAAGACCGTGTCCCACTCCAGGCCCTTGGAGCGGTGGACGGTGAGCAGCTTGACGGAGTCGGCGAGCGTGGGGGTGGCCAGGTCCAGCCCGTTGCCCTGGTCGTCCTCGGCGGTGAGGTAGGCCAGCAGGGCGGGCAGGGTCACCGCGCCGTCGACGGCCTGGAAGTCCGCGACCGCGCGCACGAACAGGTCGAGGTTGTCGCGGCGCGCCTCGGCCGCGGGGCTGACCGCGGAGGCGAGCTCGACGTCGGCCCCGGTGACGTCGAGGATGCGGCGTACGACGTCGAGGAGGGGCTCCCCCACCACCGAGCGCAGCAGCCGGAGCTCGGCGGCGAGCAGGGCGAACCGCTCCCGCGCCTCC
>Ga0172375_10012267_pt1 | contig 10757 bp, 11 predicted proteins | sample LakKiv1m_FD_114537 | JGI IMG/M metagenome (GOLD analysis project Ga0172375, IMG submission 114537) | Freshwater microbial communities from Kabuno Bay, South-Kivu, Congo - kab_092012_11.1m | ecosystem: Environmental > Aquatic > Freshwater > Lake | place: Democratic Republic of the Congo...
AAACATGCAGGTGTATAGCCCATTTTTCCTGACAATCCAAAAATGACTTGATTGCTTCAATGCGCAATCGGACTTTTACTTCGAAAATCGGCTGCGCTTGTTGCTCATGAATTATTCAGGTTAGAAACTCGTCCATTTTTATCAGCTCGATACAGGGTCTGCCCAACAATGTTTAGACTGATCTGCCTAATTCTGAAAAAGCAGAAAGCTGCTTTCTGTATAAGACAACTTTAAAGCCATAATAACAGACCAGCCTATTGATTATTTATATACAACTTACCAATATTAACAATTATGTAAACCAACCGGTTTATACAGATCAGTCTAAATCGGCACTCCAATCGATCAACCCTTCTGCAAGCTACACAACGTTATCACGACTTCAAAATATTTTACGCCATAACAACGGAAATACGGTATCATCGAATAAACGAGGTTCAGCTTTCATCATGTACTCCCGAGTCTTTTCAGCACCATTGTACGTTCACACGCATGGCTGTTTTTCGCGTCCGTATTTCAGGTGCTCCTCGTTGACACTGAGCGCTTCGCTGAACCTTCTGGCCATAGCATCACAATACGTGCGGCGACCGCATTCGTAATCGCTGACCATGCTCTGGCGGATACCGAGCTTTTCGGCGAGCTGCGCTTGTGTCAGGCCCGCTTTCAGGCGAGCGCCTGCAAGGAGATTGCCCACGCGGTTCTTCTCCATCTCCTTCCAATACTCTGTACTCTCGATAGCAACAAAAGTCATGACTGGACAAGCGGTCATGCCGGATTGGATATCATACGGAACCATCGTTCTATCATCTGCACTTTGTCTGCATAGGTAATATCATCGGGATGCAACTTGAGTTCCTCCATGAGTATTGGCTGAAGTGACTGAAACTTACGATAATTCTGAGTAATATCTTTTGCTCCTGCGATAGTGCCTTTGATATGCATGGAATTAAAAACATCCCTGATACATTTGATGATTTTTTCAGGATTGTTGTTGTGAGATTTTATATCCTGACCGGAAATGTCCGATATATATTTCTGATATCGATGAACCTCTGTATCCATGATGATCAGAACTTTGGACTGATGTCTCTTTGATCCAAACCGTTTGGCTCCAAGAAACAGTCCCAACTCGAAAGGCATGTTAAATCTTGGCAACTTGCTGGTTTTGTCCAGCTCTGTTCTGGAAATATCGTGAATGCCAAATCGGCATTCATCAATGATCCTGTTGATCTTCTCTATACGAACCTGACCGCCATCATCAATTTCGAGAGCACAACGCGGTCGTAATCCACAGGTGTAAATGGTAAAAAGAATGGCATCAAAAAGGTCAAGGTACTCTTTATCAAAGGGGCAATTGATAAAAACATTGTCATCGTATGAGGAAGACATCATTCAGCGTGCTATAATTGTTCAAGCGCCCTGGCAATAGCCAAGTCAACAGATTTATTGGTCAGCCTGCGTTTTACCGGCGCTTTTTTCACTACGTCCCTACTGCCGAGAACCTGCTGAATTGATCCATTGGTTGCATGAATAACCACTGTAGCTCCTTTTTTTGCGATACTCCTGCCTTCCACCAAGGCTGTCTGCTTGTCGGGATAAGAGCCTGAAACAACTTTGGTGACGACATTTTTCTTTTTCCATTGACCATCGGTGTCTTTGGCTATTGAGTAGATCGATGTCATAAAAGTAATGGTTATGGTCTTTATCGTAACATTCCCTTTGTGGAAACTGAATGGATGTATCCTTTTCAAGTTAACAAAGGTTTTCTGTTCTACCAAAGCCTGATGGGATACTGCCGAGACATTCCCAGCTTGGGGACGTCCCTGAATTTATCAAGTTGCGGGTAAAACCCTTCGCCGAACGATTTCGATTTAGAGGAAAAAAAACCCGCAAGACTCGCAAGGCCTGTGGGTTTCTTTTGTTTCAGCCGATTCTCCGAAGAACCACGCAAGCACCCCGAAGCAGTGGGCCTTTATTTCTCCTCTTCCGGCAGTTCCACCCTGATGTGCAGATCCCTGAGCTGCTGGAGGGTGACTTCGGAAGGGGCGGACATCATGAGGTCCTGGGCGGACTGGTTCATCGGGAAGGCGATGACTTCGCGGATGTTCTGTTCGTCGCGCAGGATCATGACGAGGCGGTCGAGGCCGGGGGCGATACCTCCGTGGGGTGGTGCTCCGTGTTTGAAGGCGTCGATCATGTGGCCGAAGCGGGCGTCAACCTCCTCTTTCGGGTAGCCTGCAATCTCGAAGGCTTTGTACATGATGTCGGGGCGGTGGTTCCTGATGGCTCCACTGGAGAGTTCGATGCCGTTGCAGACGATGTCGTACTGGTAGGCGAGAATGTCGAGCGGGAACTTCGATTCAAGCGCCTCCATTTCGCCCTGTGGCATGGAGAACGGGTTGTGCGAGAAGTCGATCTTTTTGGCCTCCTCGTTGTACTCGTACATCGGAAAATCGACAATCCAGCAGAATGACAGCTCGTCCCTGTCAAGCGGGAAGATGTCGGCAAAGTAGTTGCGCATACCACCCATGATCTTGCAGGTCTTCTCCCACTTGCCCGCACCAAAAAAGACCACGTCACCGGTCACGATGCCAAGCCGCTCCTTGAGCGCGGTCATCTCCTCCTCCTTGAGGAACTTCACGACCGGCCCTTTCGGCCCCTCCTCTTTGAACTGGATATAGGCCAGACCCGCCGATCCGAGCTCGCGGGCACGTTTTTCGGCCTTGTCGTAGAAAAGGCGCGACTCGCCACCCATCCCTTTCAGCACCATCGCCTTGACGCACGAGCCCTCCTGGGTGTTGGATGCGAAAACCTTGAAGCCGGAGTTGACGAACAGTTCGGTCACGTCCTGAATCTCCAGCGGAATTCGCAGGTCGGGCTTGTCGGTGCCGTAGCGGTTCATGACATCCTTGTAGCTGATGCGCGGGAACGGAAACTGCGTGATGCGCTTCTGCGACATGCTCTCAACGAGATTCTTGAACAATCCTTCGAGAATGACGAACAGGTCGTCCTGCTCGACGAAGGACATCTCGATATCGACCTGGTAGAATTCACCGGGGCTGCGGTCGGCGCGGGCGTCCTCGTCGCGGAAGCACGGGGCGATCTGGAAGTAACGCGGGAATCCGGCCACCATCAGGAGCTGCTTGAACTGCTGCGGCGCCTGCGGCAGCGCGTAGAACTTGCCGGGATGCAGACGGCTCGGCACGAGGAAGTCGCGCGCGCCTTCGGGCGAACTGGAGGTGAGAATCGGCGTCTGGATTTCGATGAAGTCCAGATCGGTCAGATATTTGCGCACGGCGGCGGTGAGCTTGCTGCGGAAGATGATGTTTTCGTGCAGTTTTTCGCGGCGCAGGTCGAGGAAGCGGTATTTCAGGCGCAGCTCCTCAGAGGTCGGCATGTCGTCGGCCACCGGGAAGGGCAGAGGATGGGCGTTGCTTTCAATCTGGATCGAAGAAACCACCACCTCGATAGCACCCGAAGCAAGTTTCGGATTGACGGTCGCATCGGAGCGGAGCACCACCTTGCCCTCTGCGGAGATCACCGATTCGGAGTGCAACCCTTCGGCAAGCTTGAACTGGACTTCGTTTTCAGGCAGCACCACGAGCTGGCAGATGCCGGTATGATCCCTGAGATCGATGAAGATAAGGCCTCCGTGGTCCCTGATACGATGCACCCATCCGCCGAGCCTGACCGACTCCCCTTCAGACCCGCGGTTCAGTAAAGCACAGTAATGTGTTCTGAATCTATTCTGCAAACCCTCCGCCGTTGTTGGCTCCTTACTCATAAAAATCTATTATAAACCGTTTTGAAAAACATGGAGACCCGTTTCAAAGTCTCATGATCCCGATGCCGGGACAATATTTAAGAAGACGACCCTGAATATCAGGAATTTTCGACGAATTCTAAAACGCTGGATCGAAGCGCGGTGAAAAAGCGCCGGATGTCAGTCCCGCAAGGATGCGGGAGGAGAAGAGACGCCCGGCAGCGGTGTGTGCTGAGACGTACGGGAGGTAGCGAGCGCTGTAATTTTTGGGAGATTCAGGCGATACCGCCTTGCTCACGAAAAACTTTACGCCAAGCCCCGCTTAAAAAACGAATTTTTCAAGAAGGCTACGGAAGATTTCAACTTTTCCGTTTTCTTTTGAATACTGTTATTTTTCCCATGAGAGACGACGCCTGATGATTTGGCTGAACGAAAAGGGAGACAAGAAAATGCATATCCATGAGCTGACACTGGAAAGATTTCGAGGCGCGTATCGGCTAACGATACCATTGCACGAAAAATTGAATGTGTTTGTCGGTATGAACGGCGCGGGCAAATCTACGATTCTCGATGCGGCGGCAATTCTGCTCTCATGGCTGGTCAACAGAATCAATCGTGAGGGTGCTACAGGAAGACCTGTTGTCGAGCGGGATATCATGAATGGTAAGTCTTCGGCAAATCTTATTATCACCATGTTTTACAAAGGCCTCTTCAGTTGGAATCTGGCTAAAACGAAACGGGGGTATAGCGTTAAGGATGCCTCAACCCATTTGGTGTTAACGTCGATATATGCAAAACTGATTCGGGAAGAAATCGAAAAAAACTTCGATAATGAAAATCTGCCTCTTTTTGTCTATTACCCGGTCAACCGGGCAGTGATCGACATTCCGTTGAGGATTCGCGAAAAACATCGATTTGATCTTTTTTCGGCTAATGATGACGCTTTAACCAGCGGAGCCAGTTTCCGCACCTTCTTCGAGTGGTTTCGCGAAAGAGAAGACCTTGAGAATGAGAACCGGAGATATATCGATGATCCTGTAAAGCCGGAAGGTTTTCAGTTTCCCGATATGCAGCTCGAAGCGGTTCGCAAGGCTTTGCATGAGTTCATGCCCGGCTTTTCCGGTTTGACGGTACGGCGGAATCCTTTGCGCATGGAGGTAGAAAAAAACGGCAAGAAGTTACTGGTCAACCAATTGTCCGACGGTGAAAAGTGCCTGATGGCAATGGTTGGCGATCTGGCGCGGCGTCTGGCTATCGCCAATCCGGTTCGCGACAATCCACTGGAAGGAGATGGCGTCGTGTTGATCGACGAGATCGACCTGCATCTTCACCCCAAATGGCAGCGACTGGTTGTGCCAAATCTGGTTAAAGTATTTCCAAACTGTCAGTTCCTGATCTCTACCCATTCGCCGCATGTGGTCACTCACGTGCAACCGGAGAATCTGTTTCTTCTCCGGTTGACCGATGATGGTCTAAAAGCCCTGCGTCCGAGCGAGTCTTATGGTAAGACAGTGGAACGGGTGCTTGAAGATTTGATGGGGCTTGAGACGACCCGTCCTGATGAAGTGAAAGCTTCAATGCGGAATATTTATGAACTCATAGATCGGTGTCAGTTCGACTCCGCCAGCAATGCGATAGATGTTGTGCAGGAACAAATCGGTGAAGACCCTGAGCTGGTCAAAGCGCGTTTGCTTATGAGGCGAAAGGAGTTGATCGGCAAATGAAACATATCGTCAAACAGCCGGAGCCAGAGGCGTTTTCTGAATGGAAAGCGATGGCCAATAAGGATTGGATGCCGACCTTTTCTCTATTGGGCGGAGAGCTGAAAAAGGGCGTGAAACATGCACTGATGGCAGAACAGGGATTTCTTTGCTGCTATTGTGAACGCAAGCTTTCGGATAACGATTCTCACATCGAGCACTTCAGGCCGCAGCATGATCCGGCTGTTGATCCTCTCGATTACGACAACATGCTTTGTTCATGCCAGAATCAACTCAAAAAAGGCGAGCCACGGCACTGCGGCAATCTGAAGGATGACTGGTTCGACGCGATATTGCTGGTTTCACCGTTCGAGCCGTCATGTGAAAACAGGTTTGCCTTTCTGGGCGATGGTTCGATCAAGACTGCTCTCGAACAGGATCAGGCCGCTTCGGAAACGATACGGAGACTTGGCCTTAACTGCCCAAAGCTCAATGCCTTGCGAAAAAGCGCTCTTGATTTTTTCCTTGATGAAACATTTTCGACTGAAGAGGTCAGAACGCTTATTATGGCTCATCTGGCAAAAGACTCCAGCGGACGGTATGGCGAGTTCTGGTCAACTATCCGGTATCTTTTTGGTGGGTTGCTTGCCGCGTAGCACGGCGCGGCTGGTGCGCATTTTTTTAGCCATCGCTGCTTTTGTGATGTTCTGCGCTTTCATCTCCTGATCGATCTGCCAGGAAATCACACGTTTGATTGCAACAGCATTCGCTTCATCCAGAATCCCCTCCTCCTGAAGAAAATCATCGAAACTGCTGCCGATATTTTCAGTTTTCATCATCTACTCCTGAGTCTGTCAAGTTCCTATCCCGCCCAAACAATCAGCTATTCCGCGCAAGGGCGGACACACAGATCCGCCCCTACAAAAGCAACGCAACCATCAACGGCCTCAATACACCAACTCCCCGCCGAATTCGGTGATCAGATACCGCACGACTTCGTTCGTTTCCGACAGCTCCTTGAACATCGTGAAGACGCTTTTTTCGCGGGTGCAGGCGTCGCGCTCGGCGTCGTAGCGGACGGCGAGTTTGAGAGGAAGTTTGTAGAAGTCGGTCAGCTCGCTTTCGAGCATTGAGGAGTCGTGCTGAAGCTCTTCGAAAGAGAACTTCCGGCAGCAGCCGAGCTGTACGACGCCTGACGGGCTGCACGCCATCAGCTCGCTGGCGTGAAGATGCGACACCAGCACCTGTAATCCCTTGGCCGAGAGGTGTTCGAGAAAGCGCCCCCACTCCATGCGCAACTGTTCGAGCACGGCGACCGGAGCACCGCTGTCGCCGTCGACGACGCTCTCCTCCACTTGCGAGCGGTTTCGCGCCGGAAGGTGCTGGTCGGCGTTGCTGCCGAACTTCGAGAATGCCTTTTTCCATGAGCCGAGATCGATGGCGGCTGCCGGTCTGGAGCCGGACTGAGGCGAGGCGGCGCGTCCCACCGGAGGCGCGGGCGGCGCTTCCGGCACCGGCGGCAAGCCGGGCGAGGCCGGAACGGCGGCGGCTTTCGAGCGCCGGGCGGGCGGTTCCGGCTTCGTTGGAGCGACGGCGGAGGAGGTGGAGACTACAGGCTCAGGAGAGGCTTTTTTTTTTCATCCGCAGAAGCGGTTGCCGACGGCGATGTTCCGCGGCCAAGCTCGATCAGCTTGAGCAGCGCCAGCTCGAAGCGGAACTGGTGCTCGGCGTAGAACTTCAGCTCTCGCTGGGTCTGCATGAGGAAGTCGGTCATCGCCATGATCGATGAAGGCGTCAGCTTCAGCGCATCGCGCTGATAACGCTCCCTGACCGGTTCCGGACGTTCGATCAGCTTGCTCGAACGAAGGTTATGGATGATGAGGAAATTCCGGAAGTGCTCGATGAGCTTTTCGATGAAATCCTGCTCGTCGTAACCATTGCGGTTGACCATGCCCGCCAGGTCGAGCATTGCGGCGGCATCGGCGTTGGCGATGGCCTCCGTCACCATGAAGAAGTGGTCGTCGTCGATGTAGCTGAGAAGTTCGGAAACCTTCTCATATCTGATGGCCCTCTCACCTTCACTGTCGAGGGCAAAGGCGATCACCTGGTCGAGGATGCTCTGCGCGTCGCGCATCGATCCCTGCGCCTTGCGAGCCACGAGCTGGAGCGCGTCGGCATCGGCAGTGATGCCCTCAGCGTCACAGATAATCTGCAACTGGCGTTGGATATCCGTGATGGGAATACGCTTGAAGTTGAAGCGCTGGCAGCGTGAGGCGATGGTGGCCGGAATCTTGTGCAGCTCGGTGGTGGCGAAGATGAAGATCGCGTGAGGCGGCGGCTCTTCGAGCGTCTTGAGGAAGGCGTTGAAGGCCGCGGTCGTGAGCATGTGCACCTCGTCGATGATGTAAACGCGGTAGCGCCCTTTCTGCGGTCCGTAGCGCACGTTATCGCGAAGGAGACGGATGTCGTCCACACCGTTGTTGGAGGCCGCGTCAAATTCGGAAATATTCAGGCTCGCGCCCGCGTCGAAGTCGCGGCAACTCTCGCACTCACCACACGGCTCGGTAATCTCCTTGAGATATTTCGGATCGTCGATCATCCGCTCGCAGTTGACCGCCTTTGCGAAGACGCGCGCCGCCGTGGTCTTGCCCACCCCGCGAAGCCCCGAAAAAATGTAGCCGTGGCCAACCCTGCCCATCCTGAGCGAGTTCTGGATCGTGCCGGTAATGTGCTCCTGCGCAGTAATATCGGCAAAGCGTACCGGCCTGTATTTACGCGCTATAACCTGGTAACTCATGAATCTCTGTTTGTTGAATCGTTTACCAGCGCAATCAGAGGCACCTGCATCGTGCTTCTGAGCGCCTCAATGACACCGGCACGGAGCGGTTCGAATTTCTCATCATCCTGCCGCTCATCCATGCCCCCTTCCCGCTCAGCGATCTCCCGAGGCATCCTGGAGTAGAGGTCGTAAAGGGTTACAGAATTAATATCCGCACTGACCGCAAGTCCTCCGTCGGCTGTCTGATGCAGAATCCGGTTCCGTTTCAGAAAATCGACGATAAGGCCCAATTTACAATGGTCAGGAATAATTTCCGACGCCAGGAGTTTTTTACCGGTAATAAAGCATCCGGAGGCCTGTGCATTCCAGACGGAGCGCAGCACGGCGACCACATCCGGAACTCCGCCCAGAGGGTCGAATTCTTTTGAGTGACTGACAACCGGGTTGAAATAGCCGAGTGAAAAAACAAACTCCGCACCGGTCAGCACGACTACCCATTCGAGGTATATCCAGAAAAACAGCATCGGCACCACCGAAAGGGCACCATAGATATGCTCGAAGGTGGCAAAGCTCGATACGTAAAATGCAAACCACTTCTTGGCCAGCTCGAACAGGAGTGCAGCGAGCACTCCACCGGCAAGCGCATGGGTGAAACGTACCTTGCGGTTCGGCACGATCATATAGAGGAGGAACAGGGCGACGACCGTATTGAAAACCGGCACGTACGACAGCAGCCGCATCTTCATTTCCAGAAGAGCCCCTCCGGAAAATACCGTATACCACACATAGGAGCTGGCCACAACGCTGGTGCCAATGAAAACAGGGCCGAGCGTCAGCACCGTCCAGTACAGTGTAAAACCCTGCAACATCTTTCGCGGGGTCTGCACCTCCCAGATATCGTTGAGCGTCTGGTCGATTGTCGAAATCAGGAAAAGGGCTATGACGATGAGAAAAATGCCGCCGACGGTGGAAAGCGAGGTGGTTTTGTCAATGAACTCCCACAGGTATCCCTTCAGAATCGCCCCCTGGGCAGGAGCAAAGTTCTGGAAAAGAAAGTCGCCAATATGCTGCTTGAGCGATGCAAAGACAGGAAAAACTTTGAGTATCGACAAAATCACCGCCATAAGCGGCACAAGCGAAAGCAGGGTCTGAAATGCCAGCGATGCTGCGCTCATGAAAATGTTATCATGAACAAAATGCTTCCACATGAACGAAAAAAACAAAGCCGGAGAGCGTAGAATATCGTTCTGCGGGGCGGCCTTATTGCGTTTTTTGTCTCTGATCTTATCCATACTGTCAAACCATAATTCGATCGCCAGTGCCATCCGCCACTTCAGGCAAATCCTGCTTCGTCACTATCCGTTTCAAGGTAGAGAACGATGGAAACAAAACAAACATCCACATGAAAATCCGCGCTCTGCCTCACGGCCCGGTTTCATTGAACACTGTTGTTTTTATGACTTTTTCAACGCATATTAATAATTGTTAATCCCAGCCATTCAACAACAGGAGAGCACCTGTCTCCAGAAAGCGCACGGGATTCCGAAATCATACAAACCCAATGTTTCAGACAAACCCATGAATCTTTTCATAGAGCGATGCCGGCAGGCTGGCCTGAAAGTCACGCCCCAGCGCCTTGCCATATACAAGCTGCTGATGGATTCGACCGACCATCCTTCGGCTGACTGGGTCTACAGAAAAATCACTGATGCATGGCCCACCATTTCCTTTGACACAGTCAACAGGACTCTCCTGACGTTCGCTGAAATCGGTGTGATCAACATGGTCGAATCCTACTCCCTCTCAAGACGATTCGATTCACAAACGGAAAAACATCATCACCTGCATTGCATCAGATGCGGGCAAATCATCGATTTCTGTGACGCCTCACTCGATGAGGTCACGGTTCCATCACAGATCGAAAAAATGTTCACCGTTATCGGCAAACGGATGGTTATCAGCGGCATCTGTTCAAGCTGCGCTGAAAAAAAGGCCGCATCATAAACAAGCCCCACAATCAGGATACATGAATTTCCCTGTCCCACGACTTCTTTTTGTACTCGTGGCTTAAGGCAATGTTTCCCTCCTGTCGATGATAATGTATTGTATTGCCGGCACGTCATCACCCGCCACGCCATACATCGTGTTGTGCTTTCCGGCTGGAATCCGGACTCCGTCATCGCGAGTCCCGACCTGTCGGGAGGTGGCGATCCATCTTCACAGGCTTCGCTGATGCTGCATGGATTGCCGCGTCGCTCCGCTCCTCGCAATGACGGAATTCAATCAACGATCTCCCTCTTCCACGTCATCGCGAGTCCCGACCTCTGGGGGCGTGGCGATCCATTTTCACGGGCTTCGCTGATGCTGCATGGATTGCCACGTCGCTCCGCTCCTTTCCATGAACATAGATTGTTTTGCCAGTATTTCACTCTATCGGTAAGGCATGTCATGTGGTGGAATCTGGCAGCAAGAGATTGGGCTGAAGCCCCGGAATTATTCTGACTGGCTCTCCCCG
>Ga0172375_10012268_pt1 | contig 10756 bp, 10 predicted proteins | sample LakKiv1m_FD_114537 | JGI IMG/M metagenome (GOLD analysis project Ga0172375, IMG submission 114537) | Freshwater microbial communities from Kabuno Bay, South-Kivu, Congo - kab_092012_11.1m | ecosystem: Environmental > Aquatic > Freshwater > Lake | place: Democratic Republic of the Congo...
TAATGACAATCCCGCCCCGTGGCGGGACTTGGGCTTTTGTGGGAGAGGCTTCCAGCCTCGATCCTCGCGGCGAGGACGCCGCTCACACAGAGTAATGACAATCCCGCCCCGTGGCGGGGCTTGGGCTTTTGTGGGAGAGGCTTCCAGCCTCGATCCCCGCGGCGAGGACGCCGCTCACACAGAGTATGGGATTCCTGATTAGGGAGCAGCAAACATCCACCATGACAGTTTGGTTGCGGCCGCCAGGCCGCCTTAGGCTGGAACGAAGCAGAATTCATCCGAATGTGCAGCATTCACGCTTCGAGCGACTCTATTTTGAGATTGAGCGTATGGAACAGCAGAAAGCAACTGATCACGGCGCCGATCATACCGACGATTCCAAAACCATAAGCCGCGCCGAGGATACCGAATTTCTTAACAAGTATGACGTTAGCCGGAATACATATCAGACCAAGAACGACAAAAAGGAATGCTGCATGCCAGGCCTTTCCTATTGCTGTCAGTGCGTCGCTGAAGAACTCGCAGAAGGTTACGGCAAAGTAGGCCACAAGCAATACTCTCAGGATAGGAACGGCCGGGCTGTAAATCTCGGAATAGACAATCCGAACCAGTTGTTCGGAAAAGAGCCCCAGTAACAAGATGGAAAACAGCATTGCCGGCAAGAAGATCAGGGTCATCCTTGCCAGTGAACGTCGGGCCTGTCTGTATCCCTTTCTTGCCAAACGGCTCGATATCTCCGGCAAAACAATCGTACGGGCCCCAGTAGAAAGGATATAGACAAGCCTGGCGAGGGCCATTGCTGCAACATAATAGCCCGTTTTTTCTCCGCCAACAATCGCCTTGGCAACCCACAAGTCCATAGACATCAGAAGAATAATGCATATTGCCCATATGGTCGTTGGCAAGGAGATCTTTAGAACAGACAAAAATCTTTTCCTGTCTATGGGCTGTTCCTGTAGCTGTTTCATAAAGAACAGGGCGATGATCAATCCAAAGACGGTCGCGCCAATATTGCCCAAGAGGGCTCCTTTTACACCAAAACCACTGGCAGCCAGACCGAGAATCAATGCCGCTTTTGATATCGCATATGTTATGGTAATCAAGGATGCCCTGGCATATGCCCGTATTCCGTTGTTTACGACCGTCAGGACTTTCAAGACACCAAAAAACAACAAGTCAATAGCAGCAATCTTCAAATAGACCGCTATCTCCTCATCCAAAAGCAAGCTTCCGATGGGTTTGGCTGTAACCCATGCAATACCGTACAAAATGATGGACAGAGCCGCGACGTAGTGAAGGGTCAGCATGGTGATCGTTTTGGCCGATTCCGGCGATTCGGCTGCCATTTTTGCTGTTACCGTCGCCAGGCCCATTGAGAGAAGAATCTCCAACCACACCAGTATGGAAATCGTAACCCCGTATTGCCCATAAGCATTTGGGCCCAGAATCCTTGCCAGACCCACATTGACCAGATACCCCGAAGCTGCAAACACAAGCTGAGCCCCGGAAAGAAAAAAGGATCCTGCAACCGCCGAATCCCTTCCACTGGTTGACATAACACGCCACATATTTCTTAGGGTCAACATGTCGGGCAATAGCATGTCTCTGAGTATGCCTTGGAGATTTCGGAATTGAGAAGAGCTCGCGTTTTCATCGCACCCTCAGAACGGGTTGGGAGCATCTGCGACAGGGCCTTCAATGGGAAACCTTGGACCGGGAGACAAGTATCTTCCTCGGGTCATGAAACCTAAGCTCCATGCCCCGACCGCAGCGAGATAAAAAGGCGTCACAAGCCAAAACAACAGGAGCGTTTTCAAATCGCACTCGGCAAACCGAAGCGTCGCCTTAAACCAACGGATAAACGGAAGTCCAACACACAATATGGGGTATTTGACAAATACCTTCCCCGGAAGGGAGGAAATGCGCCGGGTCTCTGCAGACCCTTTTCCAAATTCGAACTGGTGAAGAAGCAAATTACCCATCTTCACCTTCTTCATATGAACCACACAGAGCCTTGGCGAAAAGTAGATTTTCGCCCCCCTCTCACTCAAGGTCCAGTTAAACAGCGTATCTTCGTTGGGGTAGATATCCATGAAGCATACCTGGTATTTTCGGAACGTCTCCCTCTTAAAAGAAAGATTGGACGTCGGGATATTTCTCATATACCCTTCTGGCGTCCTTTCCGTCCATTCATTGAACTCAATGAGATGGCTGACCAATGTCGCCAGACCATGGGGGTATCCGTTTATTACACACCCCCCGATCCCGTCCGCATCGATTCTTTTGTGGTGATCCACGATTTGAGCCAGCCAATCAGGCGGCGGAAGGCAATCTGAATCGGTAAAAGCGATAATTTCCCCTCTGGCATATCGAACGCCCAGGTTCCTTTTTGATCCCGGCGACTCAAGCTGACCCAGATGGATGAGGCGAACCTGAGGAAATCCGCTCTGCACGATTTCTTCGGTGCCATCATCGCTGCAGTCAACCACAATGACCTCGTAGTCGAAAGCGACCTTCTGATTCAAGATGGCCGTAAGCGAAGCAGCAATGGTCCTTCGAGCATTGTAGCATGGCATCACCACGCTGATGAATGGGTCGTTTTTTGTTTTCTTTTTCACGGTCTTTACCATGAAAATAGGTTGTAACCGTTCACAGGTTCAGGGTTCAACGTTCAGGGTTAAGGACAAAGAAGGGATTGAAGTCCTCAAGCCCTCGTAAGGGATGCTGGTTTTGCCACATAATTGAGAAATACCATGTTCCAGGTTTGTGGGAATGTCGAAGCAGTTCGTTTTCCCGTATAAAACGTTTGCAAAATGACCTGTGGTGATGACAATATAACCTTTGAACCTTTGAACCCGTGAACGGTTACAATAGGTTCAGGGGTTCAAAGGTTCAGAGGTTCAAGGTTAGGGAACTTTTGCCGAGTCGCTTCAGAGCCTAACTACCTGAAACCATTTTCATCCCCTGGGGCGACAAACCCCGTTGTCATGAGCATTTACCATAAAAATACAGGTCCAAACCACGAATCACACGAATAGACAAAGGGTCTGGGCTTCCTGTGAGAGAGGCTTGTAGCCTCGATCCTCGCGGCGAGGACGCCGCTCACACAGAGAATTTTCATGGGCGGGGGCGACAGTCGCCTGTCATGAGCATTTACCATGAGAACACAGGTTCAGAGGTTCAGGATTTCAAGGTCAGACCCTCACACATGAAACCTTTCTCATCTAAGGTAGCTGTCCAGATTCCTCTTGTAAAATTCATAGGTTCTTTTAATCCCGGACGTGAGGTCAACCGTCGGCTTCCACCCCAGGACGGTCCTGGCCTTCTCCGTAGCCCCCACGAACCTTCGGATGTCGATCTTCTTGCGGCCCTCTGGAAAGGGCACATGAACCACATTTCCCTTTCCCACAGCCCGCACCACCTCTTCGACCATATCGAGAAAAACGGTTTCCACACCGGAACCGATCATGAAAACTTGGTGATTGGCCTTATCCGAAATGGCCGACCGAATAAAGGCATCCACTGCATCGGTCACGTAGAGGTAGTCCCTCGTCTGGTCCCCTTCCCCATACACCGTAATGGCCTTTCCAGTCATGGCATTCGACATAAACCAGTTGAGGATGCCGTAAAAACCAGCGTGCATCTGACAGCGCGGGCCATAGATGTTGTTCAACCGCAGGGAGACCACAGGGAAATCATAAAGACCCCCGTACAGGAAGAGATACCTCTCTGCCGCCATCTTGTTGATCCCATAGATATCCGTGGGATTTTCGGGGTGTTTTTCGTCCACCGGCAAATAGATGGGTTCGCCGATCTGCCCGCGAGACCCGGCAAAAATAACCTTTGGCCGGGTAAGGGACTTCCGACAGGCCTCCAGCAGACGGAGGGTCCCGGTGCAGTTGATGTCCGCATCCAGATGGGGGTTTTCCATGGAGATCTCACGTCCCACCTGGGCGGCCATGTGAAACACCACATCCTTTCCATCCACCAGGGCATCCATCAGACCTGAGTCCCTCACATCCCCCTTTACAAAATCGACCTGGTCCCTGATCTCCTCGATGTTCGCAGGATTCCATCCATAGGGTTCGAGGCACGCATCCAGAAGTGTTGCCCTGGCCCCAAGTGCCACACACCGATGGGCGATATTGCTTCCAATAAAGCCCAATCCCCCTGTGATCAGGACATCCTTATGCTTCATTTCCTCATATGGGAAAAATCCGTGGTTCAAGCCAGCGCCTCCCTGACAATGCCCCCCAATCGCTTGGAGAATACACCCAATGTACAGTTTTTCAGAAAGACCTCGTGCCCTGCCCTGGCCATCTTTTGACGCAGCTCCGGGTCTTTTATCAGCCGTTGTATGGCAGTGGCGATCGCCTCCGGATCGGCCCTCTTCACCAGGATGGCGCTCACCCCGTCCTCAAGAAGCTCTTCCACACTGGGGTTTCCGGCAGTGATCAGGGGCCTGGCCGCGGCAAGGGCCTCGATCACCTTGTTGGTCAATACCCGGGTCGTCCTTGGATTTTCCCCAAAAAACCCAAGGCAAACATGTGCCCTGGACATGAAATCCCCCAGGGCCTCGTACGGGACCCTGTCGATGAAGCGGCAGTTCGTAAGCCCCAGTTCCCTGGCCAGCCGCATATCCGCATCCCAGGTAATGCCCTTCCCAATGATCTGAAACGAGATCCTTTCATCCCGGAGCAGGTGGGCGGCCTGCAGAATATATTTTACGCCATGAAACGGGGCATACTCTCCATGAAAATGAACCAGAAACCGGCCTTTCTCCTCAATCCCGGGCCTGGGCCGCACCACGGATTCATCCAGAGCCAGAAAGACCTGCCGGAATTTGTCCTCGGCGATGCCGTACGTTTTGGCATAACCCCGAATGTGGTGGCGGGTTTCGATCAGGATGTTCCGGGCAAGGGTCATCGATAGTTTGTCCGAAAGCCAGAAAACCCTGGCAAGCAAGCTTCCCTCCCTGGCCTTTTCCCGATCATGAACCATGGTTCCGTAGGTGGTGATGTACAGATCAAAAAGAATCGGCTTTCCTGTCAAGGCCCAGACAAGGGGAAGAAGCAGTTGTCCATAAAAGCCCACCACCACCAGATCACACCCCCGTTTCTTCTTCAAGAAATCCCACAGGATTCGGGGATAATGGCAAAAAGACTTGTCCCTGGGAAGGCAGGGAACCACCTCGAAACCGGCCATCCGGAGACCCCTGATCATGGTTCTGGTCCGGGAATATGCCGCCTCGCGACCTGCCACATAACAGACCTTGACTTTTTTTGTCTTTGTGCTATTTTTCCGCCCGGAAAGCGACCGATCATGCATATCTTTTCTGATAACAACAGACCCCTTAAAATCACCGCGTTATTGATGGTTATTCTTGCCCTATGCCTATACAGCTATTTCAACGGCGCACAAAAAGTCCGGACCTTTGAACGTATGATAGGAAATCCCCAGGCTTATGCAGGCACAATATTTCCCTTTTCATATGCCCGTGTCATTGAAGTTCAGGAAAACGGCCTCTTCGTATATTACTCGAGGCAACAGGTGAAGGCCTTTCCTACACCCCAAGGAACAGAAGTCTCCTGCAAGATCTCTTTTCTGGGTGAACTCCAGAGCGACGGCACTTTTCGTATTGCCGAATATCACATCCACAGGGATCACACGTTGAAGATTTTCGTATCCCTCATCGCGTTGATTTTCGTCTTCACGCTTTTTCTCCGCAGGTTCAAATTTGATCCGCACCGCTTCCTTTTTCAGGAAAGGCCACGGGGACATGCCTGATCTCCTAACCCACTCGTTGCTCCCTTATTTCCTCTTCCGACTGCAAAAGCTAAGGGACGTCGAAATCCTTCTTCTTGGCCTTATTCTACCGGATATCTTGAGCCGGCCGTTTTCTTATATCTTATACAAACTGCCATCCGCTGCTTATTTTACCCACCCCATGCATTCTCCCATCGTGGTGTTGCTTTATTGTCTTCTGTTAAGCTTCCTTTTCAGCGACCGGCATAGAAAACGATTCTTTTTTCTGCTGGTTGTTGGCAGTATGTTTCACTTGGCGCTCGATTATCTGCAGATCAACTACGACTCTGCCTATTTTCCCTTTTTCCCGTTTTCTTCCTGGCATAGCCCAAAAGGCCTTTTCTGGCCGGAAGACAGTTTGGCACTCCTGCCTCCCTTTGCCGGCATTTTTCTCATTGCCTCGATCGTCCGCTTGCTAATAAAACGCAGAGGAAAAACCAAGCCATAGTGGCACGTCAGTCTATCCAAGCCATGAGGGTTTTGTCGAGTCCTCTGGGATGGCGGTAATCGACGTCCTCGACGGAGGCCTGTTGTCTGAGCCTGGCCTTTTTGAGACGGCTTTTGAGTCGTCGGTTCTCACCAAGACCTTCGGCGCCGGGGCAGGGATGGCGGCCGACCTTCAGTACTGGGACAAGACCGCCAGACAGATACGGGCATACGCCCAATCCAACAAGATCATCGTGGAGAAGAGCACCCTCCCGGTGAAGACCGCCCAGGCCATGAAACCGATCCTCCCTTGCGAGGATAACGGCATCCGGTTCGATGTCCTCCAATCCGGAGTTTCTGGCCCAGAGGATCTCTTCCATCAATTCCATATCGGCCCTCTGCGAGAAGGCCGATGCGGACATCGATGATTTTATCATTACTTTTCTTTAGCTGGACGTAAGCAAGTATCGTTCCAGGTAATAATGAAGTTTACAGGCCCGGTTTTAGGCCTTTCATCTAAAATGTTAAGATGGTGATTTTCATGCAAAATTTGAGTTATTTTTTGCCTGCTATAAGGCTCAACTAGTTTATATTTATTTTCTTTACTTTTACTATGATAGTTGTAAGTGATATATCCTTTTTGCGTTTTTTTAATTATCTTATTGATATATTCATCCTGCACTTTTTTTTCACATTCTGAAAAAGCATAATTACTAATAATTAAATCGTAATTTTGTTGACCATGGATTTCATCTGGTTTAAGGCAAATAAAATTTTTAACTTCTAACTTAGTTAGATATTTTTGAATAAGAGGGAGAACTGTTTCTAAATCAATTATAGTGTAGGATTTAAATTTGAAAACATCATAAATAATTTTACATTGACCGCCATACCCCCCCCCTATTTCTACAATATCCAAATCGTTTAAATTTCCAAACATATTTTTCAAATCTGTTAACACCTTGATATACCTTAGTGTTGTTGGAGAAAAGTTTCCTATGTCATAATTGAACACAACAGGACTGCCGCATTTATCATTTTCTTTGAATTTAGAAGAATATTTTAATAAATCTTTACCTTCTTTTTTAATAATATCTAAGTAAGCTTGGCCCTGATCTCTTGTTACAGTTTCCACTATGTTTGTATAGTTTTTATGTTTTTTAAATGTTTGAAAAACTGAATCAGATTTATAAGCTGAGATACAAATGTTAGTATACCTTTTATTATCTGATGCACTTGTTTTTATATGAACTAACTTAGGAAAACACCTTTTTAAGAGTTGTTTTAAAGGGAGGAGAGCTTTTTGAAGGTGCCATTTAAATATTTGCATCAACATTTGTTAACTCCACAGTGCAAAGTTCTCGTAATGTATTGATATTATGAAATGCGAAAATTCCAGACCATCATCCCGGCGAACCCCGGATCGGGTCCGGGGCAGGCGCCGGAATCCATTATTCCGAGATGTCCCACATCGTTCCATCCCATCTTGATCTGTGAACTCACAACCCTGCGAATCGCGTGAGTGCTGCAGTACAATTTGCTCGGATAGTAAAATCGAGAGCTAGGGTTTTCCTTCTCTCGGCTTGTTGAGATTCCATTCCCTCAAATACGCTGCAATGACTTCGGCAGCTTTACCATGACCATTCATGTTCCAATGACCATCATTTTTAAAGTGATATTGGAGCGGATTTCCCCCTGCTTCAAAGTAGGGCAGCAAATCAATCACGGGAAAACCGCGTTGTTTCAAGAACTCAACGAATCGAGTATGGATCTGACGTTCCACCGCCTTATTCTCTCCGAGCCACAGGGCGCGCGAGGGTATAATTACCACGACAACCTCAGGAATATCACGCTGCATTTTCAGTCGGACTAACCGATCACTTGACGACTCTAAGACTTCTTCGGATTTATCCACGAACCCGACTTTTTTAATGATCCTTTCCAAGAACTGGCTTCGATAAAAAAGCGCATTCACAAGGTTGTAGATGGCAAGTCGCTCTCCCAGAAACATTCTCAACCTGAAGACGATACTCTTGCGGATCTTCACATCGTATGGAGAAGATGAGGAGGCCTGAACATCATGTTCGGAAGAGGAAATATCGGACGAAGGAGAAGCTTGTTGGATATAGTGCTGCAGATCATTTTCCATGCACACCCCGATCAGTAATTGTTTGATTGTTGCGCCATGCTGCTGTGCATAGGCGACGAGTTTGTCATACCCGTCGAAATCTGCGGGAATACTAATATTATATACTGGCTGCCCTAACATACCCTCAAGCACATTAGAATAGCGATCTTCCTCTTCGACCCCATGCCCAAAGCTAAAAGAATCACCCACCACGAACCAATCTTTTGCGGTTGACCATTTCACATCTTTCTTATCGCGGAATCCGTATTGATTGATATGAATCTGAACATTAAAATCACCAGCTTTCATCGATTGGTTGGCAACCGTATTTTTCTCCCCCAATAACACGCCGTCTTGATTGAAATAAAATTTTACCACCGCTGCCGGATCATACATTGGAAACAGCCACCGTACAAGGCATTCAAGTAATCCCAGGCAGACAGTGGCAGAGAGCACAAACAATCCGAGATTGAAAGCAAGTTTTTTCACAGCATTCACCTCATCTCCTCTTGGCGTTTGCCATCAGATGCTAAGTCTCAGATTATTTGACAGCTAACTCAAATTTTATCAAGGTCTGATAGTCATCATCTGCAGTGTCAACGACCCTTGCGGCGCGCCAGGCGCCTTGATGATGGTTGCATCGGAGGTCTGGGACGTGAATGTGACATCCCACCCGCCCGTCAGGGTGAGTGTTTTGGATTCGTCAAGTGAGAATACTTCACTGTATGCCCCTTGGGCGATCCTTATGGTATTTTCTGTATTGGCCAAATCAACAGCCTCTTGGATAGAGGCGTAACATGGGGTGTTTCCCCCACACGTGCTGTCGTCTTTGTTCACGTATAGGATTGTTCCGCTGCTGGATTCCCGCATGACGTAATACTCTGGAGAGGCGTTCTGAAAATGAATCCAACCGATGTTTTGACCCCAGGCATAGCCATCAAATTTCCCGGTATTCAGATTCATGGTCACCCCCCCGTGCGTTGGTTTGAAATTAATCCACCCCGTGTTTTCGCTCCAGGCATAGCCTGAAAAAGCACCCGTACTGCTGTCCAGGTTTACCCCCCAGTTGGCGTTATTGGTGTTTTGATAAGGGCCTGATCCAGAACCAAGTTTTATCCAGCCAAAATTTTGAGCCCATGCGTAACCCGACAAATATGTGCTGAGCACTGTCACACCGCCATGGGTGGGATGGAAGTTTACCCATCCCGAATTCTCCGACCAGCCATATTTATAGGTTACGGAAATGTTGCCGTAGCCCCATGCCGTCCCGAGGGTAAATAGTCCACAAAGGAAGAAAAAAATGACACATATTCCCTTCCCCTTAATGCTTCCGAATTCTCTTATCATTTTCAAACTCCCTTCACTCATCTATGTTGAGAGGGGATCCTCGTTGATTCGCTGAACGGGCAAAGACCCATCCAACCAAACCCAAACGACACCCGATAGACCGGCTCCCTAATGCACCTCAATCACCCCCCTGTGTCGTCAATCCTTGCCGCAGATGGCGCATTTCACCAGGGTACGATGTCTTCTCCATACCGGAGGCAATAATCCCGTATAGAGCCGATGCTTCAAGACCCGACCCAGCGAATGCCGGAAGGCATTCGCAAAAAATAATGGCTGGTCGGGTTGCCTATGGGCGCACTGAAGCCCCCGAGGAACCAAAGGCTCTATTGCCCCCCTTTGACAGGCCACACATAGTCCAGATTGCCCCCGCTGTGCCAACCAACGGCCCCGTCTCTTAGCGTCAATGTCCACTTGGTGGCTGGAGCGTCTGCCTTGGAATTACTTGACCAGTAATTATACGATTGTACCCCAGTGAAAGGATGGCCTGCCGGTATTGACGGATAGGTATGTCCATAGTCGACAATGCTTTGGAGTTCCTTGAGATTAGGCAAACGCCAGGTGCCGGCCGTAGACCCATCACTGAGACCGCAAGACCCGCTTGCCAGACTCCTGCACCAGGTCACCGCAGTATCCCAGTTCCTGGTCCCGCCGCAGTTGGCGCTCTTCAACCAGGTCAGGCCTGTCAGGTTGTCGGTCACCGTACCATTTCCTTTATCGCTAAACCGTGGGTTGGGCCATGGCACCCCCCTTTCCAGGTCGCCATCGTCGCCCGTGCGGTACGACACGGTCTGCCCCGTCTTTTCAACCGGGGCGGCAGTGCAAGATCCTCCCCCCCCGCTGTACGTGCCCGTCTTGATCCCCCAGCCGGTGCTGGTCAGGCACCAGAATTTCTTTCCGGAAAGCACATCCCCAATATTGGCGCCGGCGGCATCATCCAAATAGGGCGCCTTTTGCATGACTTCATCCAGCGTGTGGCCTGCTGCAACCGGTCCTGATGAAGGTTCGGTAAAAGCACCCGTCCGCTTGGCGCCGGCCGCACCCACGTTCAGA
>Ga0172375_10012269_pt1 | contig 10755 bp, 3 predicted proteins | sample LakKiv1m_FD_114537 | JGI IMG/M metagenome (GOLD analysis project Ga0172375, IMG submission 114537) | Freshwater microbial communities from Kabuno Bay, South-Kivu, Congo - kab_092012_11.1m | ecosystem: Environmental > Aquatic > Freshwater > Lake | place: Democratic Republic of the Congo...
CCATTCCCGACGTGGCGGTAAATGAAGATGCGGCGGACACTGTGTTCAGCTTGTATCCGCATTTCCAGGACGTGGAGGATGCGGACAGCGACCTCACCTACACAGTGACAAATAACACGAATGAGGCTCTATTTAGCTCAGTGAACATCGCCGACCCCACTCAATTCCGGCTCGATTATGCGCCTGGCGCTCACGGGACTGCGGACATAACGATCAGGGCCACGGATTCCGGCGGATCGTACGTAGAAGACACGTTCCGGGTGACCGTCAACGGCGTTCCCACGGTAGAGGCGCCTATTTCCGACGTGACGGTGGACGAGGACGCCGCGGACACCGTGTTCAGCCTGTATCCGCATTTTCAGGACGCGGAGGACACCGATGCCCAGCTCAGCTACACGGTGACAAATAACTCGAATGAGGCCCTATTTACTTCGGTGAACATCTCCGATCCCACCCAGTTCAGTCTCGACTACGCGGCCAACGCCAGCGGCGTCGCGGACATAACGATCAGAGCCACCGACACCGCTGGATCGTTTGTAGAACAGACCTTCCATGTGACCGTGAACGCGGTGAACGACAATCCTGCGGTTGAGGCTGCGATTCCCGACGTGACGGTGGACGAGGACGCGGCAGACACGGTGTTCAGCTTGCATCCGTATTTCCAGGACGTGGAGGATGCGGATAGCGACCTCACCTACACAGTGACCGGGAACACCAATCCCGGATTGTTCACTGAGGTGAACATCTCCAATCCCACCCAATTCCGGCTCGACTATGCGCCTGATGCGAACGGCGCGGCTGATATCACCATCCGAGCCACGGATACCGGCGGATTGTGTGTAGAAGACACCTTCCGTGTGACGGTGAACGCGGTAAACGATGCGCCGGTCTTGTCCGATCTCGGAGGCACGCTGGCGTATACCGAGAACCACACCGCGATGATAATCGACGCCGCGGTAACCCTGACCGACGTGGATAGCGCCAACATGGCGTCCGCGACGATTCGGATCACGGGAAATTATCAGGACGACCAGGATGCGCTGGGCATTTACGGCGGAGACCTGCGGTCCGGAGTCACTTCCTCATGGAATGACGGTACGGGCACACTGACCCTGACCGGACCTGCAAGCACAGCGGATTACGAGTACATGCTGGAGCGCGTGAGGTATTACAACTCAAGCGACAACCCGAGCACTGCGGTCCGCACGCTAACCTGGACCGTGAACGACGGCACGGACAATTCCGCGCCGCAGACCAGCACTGTCACAGTGACTGCGGTGAACGATGCGCCGACGGACATCTCTCTGAGCAGCGACGCCATAGCCGAGAATGCGGGCGTGAACGCGGTCGTGGCCGCGTTGAGCGCAACGGACCCTGACGATACTTCGGGCTTCATCTACGCGCTGGTAAGCGGCGACGGCGACAGCGGGAACAGCTACTTCAACATATCGGGCAGCTCGCTGAGGGCCAATGCCGGCTTCGACTACGAGACCGGGCCTCACTCCTACAGCATTCGAGTCGAAGTGACCGACGGCGGCGGCCTGACCCACGACGAGCAATTCACCATAAACGTGACCAACGTTAATGAGACGCCGACGGATATCACCCTGAGCAGCGACTCCATAGTGGAGAACGCGGGCGTGAACGCTGTGGTGGGCACGCTAAGTGTAACCGATCCCGATGCAGGAGACGCCTTTACCTACGCACTGGTAAGCGGCGCCGGCGACAGTGGGAACAGCTACTTCAACATCTCGGGCAATGAGCTGAGGGCCAATGACAGCTTTGACTACGAGACCGGGCCTCACTCCTACGGCATTCGAGTCGAAGTCACCGATAGCGGCGGCCTGACCCATCAGGAACAGTACACAATCAACGTGCTCGATGGGAACGAGCCGCCCGTAATCACCCTCATCAATGGCGCCGGCGATTTGGACTCGAGCTTCGACCATGACGGAATCGCTCTAGCCCATTTGGGCGACATGCGCGCCACTTCGACGGCCATCCAATCAGACGGCAAGATCGTGGTTGCCGGTTACGCAACCCCCGGCTCAACAAGTTCAGACTTCGCGGTTGCCCGTTTCAACGCGGACGGGAGCCTGGACGCCACCTTTGGAGACGGGGGAATAGTTACCACGGATATTCACGGCTTGCCTGACGAAGCGTATTCGGTAGCTATCGACGCTGACGGCAAGATCGTGGTGGTTGGACGGGCCGACATGACCCCTTACCTCGCTAATTATGACGTTGCCATAGTGCGTTATAACGAGGATGGGAGCCTTGATACCGGCTTCGGCGCCAACGGCGTCGTAACCACCGCCGTCGGGAGCGCGAACGACGCGGGAACGTCCGTTGCTATCTACGCCGGCGGTAAGATCGTGGTCGCCGGGTTCGCACAAAGCAGCTCGAGCTACGACTTCGCAGTGTTGCGCTACAACCACGACGGGAGCCTGGACGCGAGCTTCGACACTGACGGCAAGGCGACCACTGATTTTGCCGGGCAGGACGACGGCGCGTATTCCGTTGCCATAGACGCTGACGGCAGGATCGTTGTGGCCGGGTACACCGAAACAGCCGCGGGCAATGACTTCGCCGTTGCGCGTTACAATCCTAACGGGACCCTGGATGGAAGCTTCGACACCGACGGCAAAGTCATTACGTCGATTGGCTCGGACGACGACGTTGCGTCTTCCGTGGCCATCCAATCTGACGGGAAGGTCCTCGTTGCCGGCGGGGCAGACATGGGATCCAGTGACTTTGCCCTGGTCCGTTACAACGATGACGGCAGCCTGGATACGGGTTTCGATGGAGACGGCATAGCAACCACCGATTTTGCCGGCGGAGACGATGTGCTTAACTCACTTGCAATCCAGTCCGACCACAAAATCGTGGTTGCCGGGTACACGGACCTTGGATCGAATTATGACTTCGCGCTGGCGCGGTTCAACTCGGATGGGACCTTGGACACCGGCTTCGGCTCGGAAGGAAAAGTTACCACCAGTATCATGGACCCTTATAGTGCAGCGACATCCGTCGCGATCGACGCTGACGGCAAGATCGTGGCGGCCGGGCCGGCGCATGACGGCTCAAATTATAACGTTGCCCTCGCACGCTACTACGATCGGACCGGACCTTCCTCCCTGGCGTACACGGAAAATGACGGGCCGCGGGTAATCGACGGTTCCGTCACCATTACTGACGATGACAGCGCGGACATGGCGTCCGCGACGATTCAGATCACAGGAAACTACCAGAGCGGCGAGGATGTCCTCGGCATCGCGGCTGGGTACTCGCTGCCGTCGGGAGTGAGTTGGTCCTTTGACGCGGGCGTGCTGACCATTATCGGTACAGCTGCCAAGGCCCAGTACCAGGAGATCCTGGAGCACGTGACTTACACCAATAGCAGCGATAACCCAAATACAGGCGACCGCACGGTTTCCTGGACGGTGAACGACGGGACTTCCGATTCTGCGGCACGGACAAGCACGATCACGGTGACTGCGGTGAACGATGCGCCCACGGACATCACCCTGAGCAGCGACGCCATAGCCGAGAACGCGGGCGTGAACGCGGTTGTGGGCGCGTTGAGCGCAACGGACCTTGACGACACGGCCTTTAGCTACGCGCTGGTAAGCGGCGACGGCGACAGCGGAAACAGCTTCTTCAACATCTCGGGCAGCACTCTGAGGGCTAATGACAGCTTTGATTATGATGCCGGGCCAACCTCGTACAGTATTCTAGTGAGGGTGACCGACAGCGGCGGCCTGTCCCACGAGGAGCAGTTCACGATCAAGGTAACCAATGTCAACGAGACGCCGACTGACATCTTGCTGAGCAACAGCAGCATAGCGGAAAACGCGGGCGTGAACGCGGTGGTGGGGACCTTGAACGCAACCGATCCTGATTCAGGGGACTCCTTCACCTATGCTCTGGTCAGTGGGGCAGGAGACAGCGGGAACATTTTCTTCAACATATCGGGCAGCACACTGAGGGCCAATGACAGCTTTGACTATGAAGCCGGACCCACTTCCTACGGCATACGTGTGCAGGTGACAGACAGCGGCGGTCTGACTCACGAGGAGCAGTTCACCATCAATGTGACCGATGCGATCGAACCGCCCGTACTGAGCCTGAATCACGGCGCGGGCGCGCTGGACCTCACTTTTGACGGGGACGGCAAGGCGTATACGGATTTTGCGGGCGGGTCTGACAAGGGGCAGGCCGTCGCGGTCCAGTCGGACGGTAAGATCGTGGTGGCCGGATCCGTCACCACAGGCGATCCGAACACCGACTTCGGCCTGGCGCGGTTCAATTCCGACGGGACCCTGGACGCCACGTTTGGCGCCGGCGGCATCGTAACGACGGATTTGGGCGAGGTCTGGGACGACGGCTATGGTGTGGCCATCCAGGCTGACGGCAAGATCGTGATGGTCGGGAGGTCGGATGATGATTTCGCGGTGGCGCGCTACAACGCCGATGGAAGCCTGGACGACTCGTTCGGCGACCACGGCATAGTGATAACTGATTTGGGCACCTCGATCGATGTGGCTTATGCCGTGACCATCCAGTCCGACGGCAAGATTGTCGTAGTGGGCGAATGTAACGGTGAGTTCGCGACCGTTCGCTACGACGGCAATGGGACGTTGGACTCGACCTTCGGTTCCGGCGGCATCGTGATCACCGATATTTACGGCAACACCGACCGTGCGTGGGCGGTGGATGTTCAGTCCGACGGCAAGATTGTGGTCGCGGGCGAGGCATACAGCGGCTACAATTACGATGCTGCCGTTGTACGTTACACGAGCGATGGGGGCCTGGACGCGAGCTTCGGTTCCGGCGGAATTGCGACTTCCGGCCTGAGCGGTAATGACAGGGCATATTCCGTGGTTCTACAGTCAGACGGCAAGATCGTGGTCGCAGGGGACGCGTACACCGGCGCAACATCAAAGTATGATTTCGCGGTCATGCGTTTCAACACTAACGGTGTCCTGGACACGAGCTTCGACTCCGACGGCATCGCGACTACCGATCTGGGAAGCGCAAACGATCATGGTTATGACGTGGCAATTCAGCCTGACGGGAAGATCGTAACAGCCGGCGCCAAAGGCGCGGGCCCCAATAATGATTTCGCTGTCGTGCGGTACGACTCGAACGGCAGCCTCGACACCACCTTCGACGGCGATGGCTGGCTCGCTGTCAACATGGGCGGTGACGACCTCGCGAACGGCGTGGCCATCCAGGCTGATGGAAAGATCGTCGCTGCCGGGTACGCAACCGGCGGCTCAGGGACAACGGATTTTGCCATAGCGCGGTTCGACGCATCTCACCTGGCATATACCGAGAACGATTCGGCAACCGCCATCGACAACGCTATCACTCTGACCGACCCTGATAGCGCCAACATCACAGGCGCGACGATTCAGATCACCGGAAACTACCGGGACGCTGAGGACGTGCTGGCTTTCACAAACACCGCCAACATCACCGGGAGCTGGAATGCCGCTACTGGAGTATTGACTCTGAGCGGGACAGACACCGTAGCCAATTACCAGGCCGCGCTGCGATCGGTGACGTATCAAAACACCAGCGACGATCCCAGCACGCTGCCGCGGACCGTGACGTGGACGGTGAGCGACGGCGCCGCGGATTCCGTGGCTCAGGCGGGCACGATCACGGTTGCCGCGGTGAACGATGCGCCTGTGCTGGATCTGCACAATACGCCAGGCACCTTGGATCTGACCTTCGATGGCGACGGCAAGGTCATAACTGAATTTTTCGGCAACACCAGCCAGGCCGGTTGCATTGTCACACAGGCTGACGGAAAGATCGTAGCTGTCGGCGGAACTTACAACGCATCGGATACGAATATGGACTTTGTCGTCGTACGGTACAACCTCGATGGCAGCCTCGACACCTCATTCGATCACGACGGCTGGCTGACCACGGACTTTTTCGGAGACGATGACACGGCTTATTCCGTGGTCATCCAGTCCGACGGGAAGATCGTGGTAGCGGGTGAGACGTGGACCGGTTCAAGCTATGATTTTGTAATCGCACGGTACAACACTGACGGAAGCTTGGATGCCACATTCGGCGGCGGCGACGGGTGGGTGACGACCGACTTCGAGGGCCGCTCCGATCATGCGCAGTCCTTGGGTATCCAGTCAGATGGGAAGATCGTGGCGGCCGGATTCACGTACATCGGTCTCACAGGCTCCGATTACGACTTTGCCGTGGCCCGGTACAACGCGGATGGCAGCCTGGACGCGAGCTTCGACGGCGACGGCAAGGTCACTACCGACTTCTTCGGCCGTGATGATCGCGGGAACGGCGTGGCCATCCAGTCCGACGGGAAGATCGTGGTCGCGGGTGAGGCGGACAAGGGCTCGTCCAATTACGACTTCGCCATGGCGCGGTACAATACTGACGGGAGCTTGGATGCGAGCTTCGGCGCCGGCGGCAAAGTCAGAACCGGCCTTGGCGGTGACGACCGCGCTAACGGCATTGCCATCCAATCGGACAGTAAGATAGTCCTGGCAGGCGCCAAATCCAGCGACTTTGCCATCGTGCGTTACACGAGCGATGGGAGCCTGGACACGAGTTTCGACGGTGACGGCATAGTGGTCACCGATATCACCGGTGAGCAGGACACAGCCTATTCTGTGGCCATCCAGCGCGATGGGAAAATTGTGGCCGCTGGACAGGCTTACCGTGATTTCGGCGTCGTGAGGTATGACGATGACGGCAGCTTGGACACGAGCTTTGGCTCCGGCGGCAAGGTGACCACCGACATTCTCGCCATCGATCAGGGGAACTCCGTGTCCATTCAAGCCGATGGAAACATCCTGGTCCTGGGCGATAACGGTTGGAGCCAATTTTCGGTCGTGCGTTACAATGGCGGCGCCCTGCCGTACGTCGAGAACGATGCCCCTACGGTAATCGACAATGACATTACCTTGACCGACCCTGACAGCGCGAGCATGGCATCCGCAACGATTCAGATCACGGGGAATTACAACAACGGCGAGGATATTCTCGGCATCGACTCCGGAGATCTGCTTGACGGCGTAATTGCCCAGTGGGACCCCGACACGGGCGCGCTGACCTTGACCGGCGCCGCAAGCAAGGCGGACTACGAATCCATGCTGGAGCATGTGACCTATTACAACACGAGCGATGATCCCAATACGGGCGCACGGACGGTGACCTGGACCGTAAACGACGGCGACCTCAGTTCGGCGCCGCAGACAAGCGCCATAACGGTCACCGCGGTAGACGATGCGCCCGTGCTGTCCGGCCTTGACGGGACCCTGGCATACACCGAGAACGAGGGCGCACAGGTGATCGACGATTCAATCACCCTGGCCGACCCGGACAGCGCCAACATGGCGTGGGCAACGATTCAGATCTCAGGAAACTACCAGAGCGGTGAGGACATTCTCGGTATCGACGCGGGCGATCTTCTTGGCGGCGTGACTGCGAACTGGGATGGCGCAACTGGAACGCTGACGCTGACGGGCTCTGTGAGCCAAGCCGACTACGCATCCATGCTTGAGCATGTCACTTATACTAACACGAGCCAAAATCCCAATACGGAGGGTCGCACGGTGGCCTGGACCGTCAACGACGGCTCGCTCGATTCCGCGCCTCAGACGAGCGAAATCACGGTTACTGCCGTGGACGATCCTCCTACTCCGGTTACCCCGCCGCCATTGGTATGGCCTTGGGACCCTTGGCCCGATTTTTCAGAGACGGACTCGCAGCTGTTGGAAAGCACGGTGGGTCCTGTGCCTGATATCGGCAATTTGCTTTCGTTCATGTCCTCACAACAATGGCTCCCGTTCCAAACGATGCCGGAATACCACTCGTTTGCCGAAAAGCTGTCCGAGGCCCTGTTCGCGGAAGGAATGGAGGCTCGAGAACAAGCATGGAACAGCCTGGCGCTTTTCTTGGAAGGAGGGACTCTTCAGGAACATCCGACCAAATTACTTGGTCTGCAAGCCTTTCTCGAGAGACTGCAACACTGGCAGTCGGGCGAGGATTTTAACCACGTACAGCTCACGTTCAACGCGGATCAAATTCAGCTCGCGGAATGGTTCCAGTCCCTCGTGGTGGCCGACTACACCTCGGGAGAGCATGAAGGAGCTTCGTTTGCGGGCTCGACCGGTTCAGCTCCGGATTCGGCCGACGTTAAGGTGCTGATGTTTAATGTCCACGAGATGAGAGTTGCGGATCTGTTCTCTTTGGACTCGCATTGGCCTGCGGACGCGGGGTATGAGCAAGATCCGCAAACCATGCAGCCGCTTGTGCAGGTCTTTGACCTGAAGAGATTGAGCTTTGCCGATGTAGCGGCGCTCAATCTGTGAGAAATGGCCGGTCATTGGCATATCCGCGAGGTCTGATCGGTCCTCTATGTAGTCAGAAATAATAAGAACAGGGGTACAAAGATGGACGGAGGTGAGTTTCAAAAAGCTTATGGCAGGATCGTGGCAAAGGCATGGGCGGATGAAGATTTCAAGCAGCGGCTTCTTTCCGATCCCACAACCGTGCTGAAAGAAAATGGGATCAATGTTCCGGAAGGGGTGGACTTCAATGTGCTTGAGTCGACGGACAATTTGATATACCTGCTTCTTCCTCCCAGGCCGGATCTTCGGGAGGTGGGAGCAGAGGATCTGGAAAAGCGTCAGGCGGCCTCTGCGACCTGTTGCACTATAGGCTAGGCAATGCCTTCTGATACTGATGAGCTTCGGCAGCGACGATTGCCTAGTCCTCTCTGCCATTCATTACGGGCCGCCGATATGGCCGGGACACCGAACATGGCCATGGCGTCAGAATTTCTTCTGGGGTGGGTCTTAGCTGAAAGATTCTCCCAGGCGGTGTCTCCTTTCCACTGGTCTCCCATGGCGTCCTGCGACCGGCCCTCGTCTCCTTCAGTCCGCGAATCCTAAACCGGGCCAGACGCTTGAGCAGGCCGATGGTCTGACTGGGTTCAGCTCCGGACAGAATAGAGGTAGGTGAAAGATGGACAGAGAGCAATTCCAAAAAGCTTACGGCAAGATCGTGGCCAAAGCATGGGCGGACGACGCCTTCAAGCAGCGACTTCTTGCCGACCCCGCAACCGTGCTGAATGAAAATGGCGTCGATGTTCCCGAAGGAATCGAGTTCAAGGTGGTGGAATCGACAAGCAATTTGATCCACCTCGTCCTTCCGGCCAGGCCGGATGCCGGCGAGGTGTCTGAAGAGGACCTCGAGAACCGGGCCGCGGCGATCGCGGTGCTGACCTGTTGTGCGTTCTAAAGCGTTCACCCGAATTGAAGGTCCCAGGCTATAGCACTATCAAAAGGAGGCTGACGTGGGGACATCAGGTGAAGAAAAAAAGAAGGCATGGGCCAAAGTCGTTGCCCGTGCGTGGGTTGATGACGGCTTTAAGGAGAAACTGGTCAAAGACCCCCTCCCTGTGTTGAAGCAAGAGGGCTTGGAGTTTCCGAAAGGAGCGAAGGTCAAGGTCATTGAGGCCAAGGGAGCGGAAGTGCACCTCATCATACCTCCCAAGCCGGAAAAGGCGGGGCTCGGAGTGGAAGAAGTGCAGGAACGTCTCGCGAATTTTTTTGGCGCTCCTTTTCCTTATTGATCTTCGAGAGATGGAAGAATGTTGAAGCTGGAACTCGTGGTGACCTAACCCTTGAATTCGCGGCGCGTGGCCGGAACGTGTGGTTACAGCCTGTCAAGACGCTGCGGAGTACGATCTATGGACTGTTGCTTTGTGAACATGCCCTATGCCCTGATTGAGCGCCCATCTCTCGGATTGGGCCTCTTACAGGCCATCTTGGAGCGAAAAGGATTCTCGACCAAGACGGTCTACGGGAGCGTTCTTTTCTGCGAAAAGATCGGATTAGATCTGTACGAATTCGGTGCGACAGCCCAGGAGGATCTTGTTGGTGACTGGACGTTCGCACAGGCCGCGTTCCCGGATTTCAAGCCGGATTACACGGGGTACCTGGAACGAGTCCTGTCGGACGCGAAGCGACGGGGGTTTGAATTCAGCCCGGAAGAACTAATGGAGACTATGCTTGAGTGGCGCCGGATAGCGACGGAATTCATCGATGAGCTTGCTCGCCAAGTTCTTGCCCTCTACCCACTGATGGTTGGGTGTTCGAGCACGTGTTCCTCCCCTGTTGCGTGCTTGGCGTTACTGAAGCGTGTTCGGGAACTGTCGCCGGACATCGTGACTTTGATGGGCGGATCGAGTTGCGAATCCGGAATGGGTCTGGCAACGCATGAGATGTTTCCGTGGGTGGACTATGTGGTCTCAGGCGAAGCAGATGATCTGATCGTGGACCTGGTGCGGGGCATAAAGGAGCACGGCCGCAGCCTGAGCCTGGATCGAGTTCCCGAAGGGGTATTTGCTCCAGTGCATCGGGAAATGGGCTATTTAGGCCTTCGCGAACGGCCTCCCCGTGCTGTGTGCCGTTCGCTTGACACGCTTCCGATGCCCCAGTACGACGACTATTTTACTGCCCTCAGGAGTTCGCCAGTACTGGGCGAAGTGGTAAAACCTGGCCTCGTGATCGAGGGATCCAGAGGGTGCTGGTGGGGCCACAGGAACCAGTGTCTGTTCTGTTCCCTGAACGGCCAGTCCCGGAGATATAGAACCAAACCGGTCCAAAAGATCATAGAGGAGTTGGAGACCCTGCACGACAAACATCAGGGGCATCGAATAGAATTCGCGGACATGATACTAGATCCGAGGTGGTTCCG
>Ga0172375_10012270_pt1 | contig 10755 bp, 14 predicted proteins | sample LakKiv1m_FD_114537 | JGI IMG/M metagenome (GOLD analysis project Ga0172375, IMG submission 114537) | Freshwater microbial communities from Kabuno Bay, South-Kivu, Congo - kab_092012_11.1m | ecosystem: Environmental > Aquatic > Freshwater > Lake | place: Democratic Republic of the Congo...
CTGACATAATTTATTTTCTAATTCGTAATTCGTAATTGAATAATTGATAATTTATCAAGAGCATTTGCTATATCCACAATAACCATTACTACATTTAAAACATCCCTCTTCTGCATATAGTGGGCTTCCACAATCGGGACAAGCGCTAAACTTACTCTCTATACTTGCCTGCTCCACCTTCACCAAATCCAAAATTCCTACTGTTTTATCATTATGTTTTACTCCATTTACGTACGGCACGGTCAAATCTACCTTTTCTTCTTCAAACATTTGCAGTTGTTCTCCCTTAGCTACCTCCAAAAGCGACTTTCCAACAGCATCAAACATACTCAAAACCGCACTACTTCCCATACCCACCTTCTGACCGCATGATATCCCCACCATTTCATCAGCCACTTCATCCAAATCTGCTCCATATTTTAAAGATAAAGACGCTAATCTACCAGTAACTTCTGCTGCCCCCGCCATATAACCTCCGCTTTTACCCAAAGTCACAAATACTTCCACCGGACCATTGCCTGCTTCAAAAAATACCGATGTATACACATTTCCCACATCGCATTTCTTTCTCACTCTCACTCCTCTGGCTGCATCCGGTGTCGGTTTTTTAGGTGGCTTGGTATAAATTACTTCTTTTTCTTCTTTCTTTTCTACAGCCTGAAGCACTTCTTTTTCTCTGGAACCACTCCTATATATAGTTACTCCTTTAGTCCCTAGTTCATAAGCCAATCTATAAGCCTCTCTTACTTCATCAACTGTCGTTTCTTTAGAAAAATTAATTGTCTTACTTACCGCATTGTCCACATGCTTCTGAAATGCTGCTTGTATTCTGATATGCCACTGGGGATCAATTTCAAGAGCCGTTCTAAACACATTTTTTAAATCAACAGGTATCTCGTCCATATCAGTTATTTTTCCCCCATTTTCCATAATCTTTTCCACCAACTCCTCGCTATACAACCCCTTTTTTCTTAGCTCTTCTACCAAAATCGGATTAACCACAAACAATTTCTTACCCTCAACCGTATTTTTTTGATAACCTAGCGAAAACACCGGCTCAATCCCCGAAGAAGTGTCGGCAACCATACTTATAGTTCCTGTTGGTGCAATTGTAGTTAGTGCCATATTTCTCGGTCTATAATTAGTACCTTTATATACACTGTCATCCCACGCCTCAAATACCCCCCTCTCTCTTCCCAATTCAACCGTTGCCTTTTTAGCTTCTTGGTCTATAAAAGCCATTACCTTATCAGCCCAAGTCTCTCCCTCAACACTGTCAAATCTTACCCCCAATTTAAACAACATATCCGCAAAACCCATCACTCCTAATCCAATTCTTCTGGTTTTAGACACCATTTCTCTGATTTTTTCTACTGGAAATTCATTTATTTCCACTACATTGTCCAAAAACTCCACAGCCAATCTGACCACTCTGGCCAACTCCTGCCAATCAATATCCCTATCAACAACAAACTGACTTAAATTTAAACTCCCCAGATTACAAGCATCATACGGCAAAAGTGGTTGTTCTCCACACGGATTAGTTGCCTCTATTCTTCCCAACTTTGGTACTGGATTAGACCTTGTATCATTCATCCTGTCTATAAACACCAAGCCCGGATCGCCATACTGCCAAGCCAATCTGGTTATTAGACACCACACCTTATAAGCATTTAATTTCATAGTTGCCTGCACGGTTCTCGGATTTATCAAGTCATACCCTTCTTCTTTATTATCCGCATCTGACTTAGCCCAATCATACAATTTCTTTATTTCTTCTTCAGTCTGTCTTAATCTTGCATCTGTATCCCTATTAGTCTGAATTTCCCTAATTTTATCAATTACTTCAGTTGGTATTTCCCCGCTCTTCCAATACTTTTTATCTGCCTCCATTCTTTCCATAAATTCATCCGTCACTGCCAAAGATATATTAAAGTTTGTCAGACTATATTCATCCACTTTAGCTACCGCAAATCTCAACACGTCGGGGTGATCTATAGAAAGCATTCCCATATTGGCACCTCTTCTCACCCCACCCTGCTTAATTTGCGAAGTCACATCGTTATAAGCTTGCATAAAAGATACCGGTCCCACTGTTGTCCCACCCGAGCTAGCTATATAATCACCATAAGGCCTCAATCTTGAAAAACTAAATCCTGTTCCCCCTCCACTTTTATGAATTAGGACCATATCACTCATTGTTTGGGTAATTGATTTCATATTATCGTCTATTGGCAGCACAAAACAAGCAGACATTTGTTGATGTTTTTTACCCGCATTTACCAAACAAGGTGTATTTGGTAAAAATTTCTGGTTAGCCATTAACTCATAAAACTCACTAGCCTTCTTACTGTCACCACCAAATATCACACTTGCCACTCTCCAAAAAATATCGCCAACTGTCTCAACTGTCGTTCCGTCAATGTCTTTCATCCCATACCTACTTTCAATAATATACTTAGCATTATCCGACACTTTTGGCATAGGTAAACCATTTGGTAACTTAATTTTTCGCATCATTAACTCGTCCATTTTATTTTCTCTTTTGATAAACTTTAAATTTTTTAACCAATTCTTCAAATTCCTCAATTTTCTTTATATTCATATATATAGTTGCAAATCTGATATAAGCCACCGGGTCAATATTTTTCAATTTTTCCAACACTATTAATCCAATCTCTTTGCTAGGAATTTCTACACTATCCCAATTTAATAGTTTCATTTCTATCTCATCCACCACCCTATCCTTCTCACTATCATTTAATTTCCAGCATGCCTTATCAATACATTTTTCTAATTTTTCCCTACTATAATCTTCTACCCTCCCATCCTTTTTTATTACCCTTAAATCAATCGTTCCCACTTCTTCATAAGTTGTAAATCTCTTTTTACATTTCAAACATTGCCTTCTTCTCCTAGTCGCTCTACCGTTTTTAGCATCTCTACTCTCTAATACATTACTTTCATCAAAACCGCAGTATGGACAAAGCATAATTGTCTATTTATAGATAAATTATTAACAATTTACATATACACTATCCTTAGTGTAGTACATCCATACTATTCACTACCCCTAATGTCTGTCAATATGCAAAACTATATCAACTATCTTTATTGCGATAATTATTCATCTCAAGATACCAATAACACGAAGTTCAAGGCGATACATCAATTATCGAAAGATAATTGCTATTTCAAGATATTAACAATACAAAGTTCCAAGCGAAACAAACAATTTTTACAAAAAATTGTTTATAATATCCCCTATGAAACCTTTTCAGTTCTTAAAAGAAGTTGGCGAACAATTCAAACATATTTCCTGGCCGGATGGCAAAACCGTCACCAGACTTTCTTTTGTCGTCATCATTGTCTCGATTCTTAGTTCAGTTTTTCTGGGAGCATTTGATGTCATTTTTGCCAAAGCTTTTGCCGAAATTTCCAAAACCAACCAACCCCCCATCCAAACAGAAGACTTTTTAGAAGATCTCCAAGTTGACCCACTTGCTACTCCTTCGGCCGAAACCGACATTTCCACTCCCTCTTCTCAACCTCAAAATTAAAAATTTTAAATTATTTCTGCTTATTTCCTTATAACAAAATCCCCGTTTTTGTAGTAAAATACCAAAGTTAGTCGCATCCATTTATTTTTATATAAAATGCCAGTTAAAAAAATTACCAAAAAAAAGAAAAAGAATACCAGACAATTTATTTTTGAATTGTCCCAGTCTATGCCCGGCATCAAAGCTGCTTGGTATGTAGTCAACACCTATTCAGGTCACGAATACAAAGTTATCGATGCCCTAAAACTTAGAATCAGAACCATGGGTTATCAAGATTATATCTTTAAAGCCATTGTCCCCATTCAATCAAAAATGGTCATCAGACGTGGTAAAAAAGTTAAAACTCAAGAAAAAACTTTGCCTGGTTATGTCTTGATTCAAATGGAAATGACCGATGATAGCTGGACCATAGTCCGCACCACTACTGGTGTTACCGGATTTATCGGTATCGAACAAAAACCATCCCCCGTTTCTCAGGCCGAAATCGATAGAATTGTCAAAACTACCACCGAAGACAAACCAAAATTCCAAGCACCTTTTACTGTTGGAGAAGTTGTCAAAATTACCAATGGTCCTTTTGCTGACTTTATTGGTACAATTGACGGTATCGATCAAGCCAAAGGCAAACTCAAAGTCCTGGTTTCCTTCTTTGAAAGAGAAACCCCCGTCGAAGTCGACTTTTTACAAGTTAGCAAAGAATTATAAATTCACCTCGTAATTCGTAATTGACGAATTGAAGAATTAAATTTTATGGCCCGAAAAATAAAAGCAGTTGTTAAACTTACCATTCCTGCAGGTACTGCCACTCCAGCTCCCCCAGTTGGTACCGCTCTCGGTCCTCACGGTATTAATATGGGAGATTTTTGTAGTCAATTTAATGCTAATACTGCCGATAAAAAAGGTTCTCTTATTCCCTGTATTATAACTATTTTTGAAGACCGATCTTTTTCTTTTATTACAAAGGAACCCCCTGTTACCGATATGATAAAAAAAGTTTTAGGTCTCTCAAAAGGCGCTAAAGAAACTGGCAAAGAAATTGCTGGTAAACTTACATCCGCTCAAGTTGAACAAATAGCCAACGCCAAAATGGCCGATTTCAATACCAAAGATTTACAAGCCGCCAAAAAAATCATTGCCGGCACCGCCCGCTCCATGGGCATCCAAACCGAATAACCATCATTTTCCCTTTCTCCCCTGTCAAGGGAAGAATTAAAAGAGGGGTTTAAAAATATTAATAATTACCAAAAATACATGGCCAAAAAAAACACCACTCAGTCCGAAGAGACCAAAGTGGAAGTTTCTAAAACTGAAAAAGTTGAAGAAACAACCGAAGTTAAAACAGAAGAAGCTACCGAAAAGGTTGTTGTCAAAAAAGACAAACCAATTACAGCCAAAATTCGTTCTAAAAAATATCACAAAGTCAAATCAACTATCGACAAAAATAAATTATATGATCTGCCAGACGCCGTCAAACTAGTCCAATCAGCTTCTTTATCAAAATTTGACGGTAAAATTGATGCCCATTTTGTCACTTCGCTAGAACCCGGCACAGTAGGTGAAATGACTTTCCCCCATCTAGAAGTTGTTCAAAAGAAAATTGTAGTTGCCACTCCGGAAGTGATTCAAAAAATTTCAGAAGGTATACTTGACTTTGATATCTTAGTGGCTACCCCCGCCCTCATGCCTAAGCTTTTACCTTTAGCAAGAATTTTAGGACCAAAAGGTTTAATGCCAAATCCCAAGAATGGTACCCTATCAACCAATACCGATGAAGCCGTCAAAAAACTTCAGGCTGGTAAAACTATTATCAAGACCGAGAAAAAGGCTCCCTTAATTCATATCACCGTTGGTAAGGTTTCTCAAAAACCACAAGAAATTGTGGCTAACTTGGAAGAGCTAATCAAACTAATCAAACCAAATAAAATCGTCAAATTAGCTCTAGCCCCGTCTATGGGCCCCAGTGTCAAAGCAAAAATCGAGAAATAAAGTAGCTTATTCTTAAATCTTACTTCTTAAATCCTAAATCTAATTTTTTATTTTCTTAGTTATTTCCAACAGGGTTTGTTTAACCTCGTCCCAATCCAAACCCTTTATCATCTTTGGCATCGGTTCTTTATCTGCATCCATAAAATAAATCAATGATTTTTTCAAATGGATCATACTATAATCCACTCCTTTAAATTTTTTCTTAAACGATTTGATTTGTTCATTTAAGTCATATTCTTTCAAGCCTACAAACACATCTATAAAGTCCTTTTTACTACCTCTGGACATAATTGCCGACAATTTCATAGCTAATATATCTTTAGCACTTGCCAATTTAACTTTTTCAAAAGTCATCAATTTGGAAAGTAATCCATATTTGTATTCCAAAAAGCTTACTTTCACCCCATCAATCACACAGTCTAGACTATTTTTATCCTGTCCAATCACCTGAATCTGTCCAAGCTCAGCAATTAAGCTTTCCATTTTGGGAAAATTTGCTGTAAACCAATCCAAATCCACCGACAATCTATGACCAAGTTGCAAAGCCAAACCAGTACCACCGGCCAAATAAAACCGTTGTCTAATAAGATTAAGCTTTGCCAGTTTTAATAAAACCTGTTTTGTCTGTTTGGCAATTGCATTTTCAAACATTCAATCTCCTTACAATCAATATCAAAATAATTACTCCAATAATTAGCACTCTTTTGTGAAATATTTTTGCTTTTCTTCAAAACTGATTTTATCTTATCTGCTTCATAGTAAGACAACATCCATCTAACCTGTTTATCATCCCCCATTTCCAATATCCTAGATATTACATAAGTTGCATTTTTACTACCGTCAAAATTATCATTTTCCCAAAACAAATCAACAACATATTTTGGCATTCCAGTCATAAGAAATTATATCAAATTTTACTCCCTAAACCCTTTGTCTTTCCTCATCTCTTTTTCAATCAATTCTCTCAAAAACTCAATCTTTAAACATAGCTATTAAGCTATATACACATATCTGTGTGTATATCCAATGTTATAATTACCATATGAGAATATTCACCTCAATAGCCACAACAAATATAAGAAATAATTTCACGCCTGTTAAAAAAATTCACCAGATTGTAGAAAAGTTAGGTAACACTCATACCAATAGTTGGAATACTTGTTTTTATCAAAAAAAACCTCTCCCTTCAAATATAGGCACTGAAGTCAGAATTAAAAATGAAATCCTAAAAAGTGACATTATGATCGCTGAAATAAGCATTCCATCATTTGGAGTCGGATATTTTGTTTCCCTAGCAAGAATTTATAAAATACCAATTGTGTGTCTATTTCATACGAAATATAAAAAAAACATATCAGTTTTCCTTTCGGCAATAATTGATAATAATTTCACATTAATTGAATACAACGATAAAACCCTTGAAAAAAAACTTAATAATTTTCTTCAATCTTTCACACCTCAAAAAAAGAGATTTAATTTTAATTTAGAACAAAGATATTACCAATATCTACAAAAAATATCTAAAGAAAAAAAACAAACAATTACAGACATAATTCATGAAATCATATCCGAAAAGTTCAATAGTCAAAACACATAAAACCTATTCCCTAAACTCCTTGTCTTTCCTCATCTCTTTTTCAATCAATTCTCTCAAAAATACTGCTCTTGGTAATTTTTTTGTCTTAGCTACCCAATCCAAATAAGCTAATATCTTTGGGCTTACAAAAAAATTAAATCTAACGTCAATATTCTTTCTAGCTTCTTCTAAAGCCTTGTCTAAAAGTTCCCTAAAATTTTTTCCATCATATTGGATCATCTGAAGTTTTTCATAACCTGACCCGAATAATATTGTTGGTCTTCTATCACCAACATAAAATAAAATAACAGGTTTATTTAAATTAATCGCTTGAGTTATTTCATGTCCCACAGACAGACTCTGTGTTGATACTTCTGCCACAAATACATCAGCTTTTTTTATTCCACCCAGCAACTGTCGATAACTAGTATTAGCCTCGGTTTTGTTTTGAGCAACAACCGAAGAAAAATCGTTCCTAAAAACATGATCAGACACCATTATACAACCCAATTCCTTTAAACACTTAAAAATATCCTCGTAATTCGTTTCAAAATCACCCTTTCCTCTTAATGACGCTGTAAAATATACCTTCATCTTCACAAATTATATCTTAAAAACAACCAAATGCAACAAATTTAGTGATTCCGATAATAACTACAATAATTCTCTTTAAAAGGATATTTCTTCCACATCCTCAACAAATTATCCTTCAAGATATTTCCTAAAACCAATTGATTCCCTTTGCTAGTAAAACTGGGTACTCCTACCACTCTTCCATCAGGAAAAACTAAAACACATTCACCCTCAATTGTGAAATTGGCTATTTTTATTTCTAAATTCCAATTTTTTTTCCTTGCATTTTCAACTATCTTATTATATTCTCGGCTAATTTTATCTATACCAACTCCTTGTTTTTTGTATAGTTTCAACGCTCTTCCTCGTGGTATTAATGAAAAATAATATAGCTTTTCCACCCCCTCTTTTTCACATTTTTCTGCCACTAACCCCATCTGCTTATAATTATTTACTACAACCGTCGAAACAATTGAAACTGGTAAACCAACATTTCTAGATATTTGTATTGCTTTTATGGTCTTCCCATAACTATCCTTATTCCCTGTTATTTTGTTATGAATACCTTCCACGCCTCTCAGACTAAAACGAATATTGTCAATATAAGGTTTAAGTTTAATTAACCGCTTCTTTGTTAAAAGCATACCATTTGTTGATAATGTAACATTTACTCCTTTTTCCTTTATATATCTCAAAATATCTTCCAAATCATCTCTCAACAATGGTTCACCTCCTGTTATACAAATTCTTTTCAACCCATAGTCCACCAACTTATCAACCATTAACTTTAAATTTTTTATACTTGGATCCTTCGGATTCTCTTCTGCCTCACTACAATAAACACACTTCAAGTTGCACCTTCTGGTTACCTGAAAACCAACATTAATAAAAAAACTCACAGATTCGTCAGTAAATCGATACGAATCTCTTCTGATATCATATAAATATTTCATATTTAATCAACAATTATTTTCTCGAAAGTATATCACAATCCCATATTTTCAATTAAAAATCAATTATAAAATATGATTTAGATCCCCTCTCAACACCTTTGGATTCATCGCCCTAATCTCATGATAAAAAATATCAATTTTAGGAATCGGATTAAGTAAATAAATAGGTTTATTAATAAAATAGGCAAACCCGATCTCCAAGAAAGTATTTCCTCCGATATAATTTTCAATCCCATTCTTCTCATAATTAGCTATCAAAACACAATCACTAAGCATAATGTTTGCAAAATGTTTCCTTATATAATCGTATTTTATCTTCAATCTATAAGTATCAACATAACATCCTTTTCTTATTTTCTTTTCACTTATACAATCTGTTGGTTCTGGAAGTACAACACTATGACCCGCTAATTCAAGATTGTTCTTTAGATTTATAAATTTTCCATAGTTCCCCATTGAACCACAGATTGTAATTCTCATATCTCCTTACCATACTTATTTTTAACTTTTTCCAATATATTTTTCATTGATTCCAATACAAAGTTTGCATCTTCAATCGTATTCTTTGCAACTTTTTTATCATACCCTTCTTCTTGTTGTAAAGCCGGCCCTCTCTTCCTTGACAGATCTAATGATATTAACTTCACCTTTTCTTCAATATCTTTTGAACTAATTTCTTGCGAATTTAAAATATTAAATAACAATGGTGCTTGGTCGTGATCTTTGGGGTGATCAACCCCTAAAAATGCTAATATTCCTTTTATCGACAACTCGACTGCCTCCTGACTTCTCCTCACAACCAACGACCAGATCTCTCTTTTAAATGAAAACTTAGCCTCAGCCATACTTTCATATGCCACTTCCATTAGCATCTTTGATCTTTTTATATTATTCATCTTTAAAAGATTAAATTTTTAACAGATTTTTTATAAGAATCAAACAATATCCAACACCAACCACCACCATTCAAAGATACTCTTCTGCCTCCCATACTCTCAATTGTATTTTTAAAATTTACGATTAATTTTTTCCCGAAATTTTTTTTATCAAAAACTATTATTCCATCCAATAAAGCATCTAAAAATACCCACAACAAATCATTCGACTTACTTTTACTAATAAAAAAAGGATATATTTCTGGCAATATTCCTCTTATCTCTAATCTCTTATATTCAGAACTTTTTCTTATCTCTAATAAAATTTTATTCATTCGTTTGTTTACCTCATCCCTACGTATTTCTTCATCATTAAAAAAAACAAACATATCTATATCACTGTCACCTTTTGCCTGATTTCTTGTAACTGATCCAAACAAAACAATTGATATTATTTCAGGTATATTTTTCTCAACTTTTCCTACAAACAAATCCAATACATCTTTATAAGTATTTACCCCATATCCACCACTCTTATTTTCTTCAGATTCATCAATATATTTTTCAATTAACTTCACATCGCCTACATCTTTATCTCCCTTTAGTTTCTTTTTATAAGCAAGCACTTCTTCGATCTTTACAAACCGAAGACCGTCTATTGTTTCTGCTTCATCAATCAGGACCGATATTTCCTTTCTCAAAGGTGCAAACCACCAATTTGAAATTTTAATTAAACCAATTCTTATAAATCCTTCACTATCTACTTGGTACTTATCAGATAAATTATCCCATAAGCTATTTTTAACTATCACATCTATGTTAGGTGCTTCCCTCAAACCTCTTATTGCCATTACTGCACTTCCAAACACAGCGTACTCGCCTTCAGCAAGTTTCATTTTTTTTACTTCACCCACAAGTTTACTTATTTCCACCTTACCTAGATTCTATCAAATTACATACATATGTTAATATGTATTCAAATACATTACCAAAGATTAAACCACTCCAAGGTTTCTTCCACCGCTTCTTCCCATTTACCAGCCATATTGTGATCAGCCCCCTTAATTACCACCAACTCTGCCCTTTTACCCAAATTAACCATATCACTCACCACTTTTTCCTGCCATTCAACTTCACACCAGATATCGTTGTCTCCCTGAAGAATTAAAACCGGTGCATTTATCCAACTATAATAGTTTTCAAAGGCATATCTTCTGGGATCATAATATTTC
>Ga0172375_10012272_pt1 | contig 10754 bp, 11 predicted proteins | sample LakKiv1m_FD_114537 | JGI IMG/M metagenome (GOLD analysis project Ga0172375, IMG submission 114537) | Freshwater microbial communities from Kabuno Bay, South-Kivu, Congo - kab_092012_11.1m | ecosystem: Environmental > Aquatic > Freshwater > Lake | place: Democratic Republic of the Congo...
ATAAAACAATAAATGTAGTGTAAAAATATTTAAAAAAGAGCGCCGCCTCAATTTTTCGACGGAAGGTACCTTCCGTCCCTTGTTTGAAACAGCGCCCTATCCTTACTGGCGGAGAGGCAGGGAGTCTGCCAAATAAATCCTCTCTTCCGACGATGTATCAACATGTTACAACAATATATACTTTATTACAAGAGTAATTCCGAGTCTGGATGTTACCCGATTGTTCCCTTTGTTACCCGATGTTTTTCACTAAAATGGGCACATTTTGGGCACAAAAATAATCTATTTATTATCGCGTAGTTTTTCAATTACCTTACTGGTTGGAAGAAACAAAAACAATCGCTTACCTTCTTTTTCTATTTTTAAAAAACCCTTTGCAGCAAGAACCATTAAATCCTTGCGAGCAGTATCATATGCAATACCATGAGTATTTTTATGAGCTTCGATTGAATAAACGGTATCCGGATGCTGGATAGAATGATAAATTAAACTTTTCTGACGCAGGTTTAGACCTCGGAACCTACCTAATAAATCGTTAGCTTTGGATACCTCAGATTGTTTATTCTTAAAATATTTCCTTAACTCATTAAAAGCAAATCTAATAGAAAGTAAATTATACACCAAAAAATAGGTCAGATCATTTTCATCATTCTCGGCATAGAGATAAGATCTTACATACTGCCCTGGAGCTCTTAAAAAATGCTTAGAAATGGACAAATACTGAAAAAGTTCATAGCCTCGACTGAGTAGATACCAATACATTAAAGCCCTGGCAGTTCTACCATTTCCATCAACAAAAGGATGATCATATGCCAACCAAAAATGAATCATAGCTCCCTTAATAACTGGATGGACCCAATTCTCTTCATCATCTGTATTCACAAATTCAATAAGCCTACCTTCTCTTTCTTTTAGAGTAGCTGCCTTTGGTGGAATATGCACAATTTCTTCTCTATATGTAACATGAATATCATCTGTTTCCCGAAATTTTCCTGCTTCACTTGGAAGCTTCAATGTTTCCAGAGTCAAGATACTATGTAATTCAAAAAGCTTATCTATCGAAAAAGGTTTTTTACTATTTTCTCTAATAAACTGCATTGCATTCCAATTATTGAATATCATCTGTTCATTTTTGTCTTTCGGCTTACGACCTGACCTCAGCATTTCTTTAGCGACTTTATGTTCAGTTGAAGCCCCTTCTAACTGACTCGATGCAATGGCTTCGTCCATTAAGGAATTAATAATATATTTTTCTTTAGCTGGGAGACCGAATGGCTGATCTGTGATTATTTGTCCACCAGACCACTTATCAATTTCACTTATACTTCTATGTAAACAATCGGGAATCCAATAAGTAAAAATTTGTCCATTTTTGTCCCTTATCGGTGTTTTTTTCATGTTTGCAGAACGGCTCAATTTTAGATAAGCCCATATTTCTTCAGGCTTAGCATCTATATTTGCAGGAATTCGGTGAGCAAAATCGCTCCAATAAAAATATCGATCATTAGCCTTGCTTATCAATTCCTGTATTTCTGGCTTTTGACATATCTTTATTACACGGAGGAAACTTTCTTTATTATTGAAAAACTCCTCCGACTTTGGAATAGGCTCAATTATACTCATATCTAGCTCCTTTTAATTACCAATTAAGTATAAATCAGTAATTAAATATTGTCAAGTATTTTCTAATTACCAATATATTATAAAAGAGTAATAAAAAAGTAATTAGATTTTATTTTTTTGTAAGTATCACAAAGACAGGTGTTTACTATATTGGTTAAATACTACTAATTAAATCGATTTTCAGTTTATACCGACCCTTCTTGCGTTTATTTCCTAACCAAGATTCGACCTCCTTTTCCTTAAATCTGATCCCTTTGGGGAGCTTGTAATGCGGAATAAAGCCTATATGTGTCCATTGATAAATCGTCTTTGGGCTTACCTGAATTAATTCACTTAGTTGCCATATTGTAAGTAACTTTTCCACGGGTTAGAATACCTCATTCTACGCCTTTTTAGTGTAACTCTTTATTAAATAATAACTTGCTAATTATTGTATTAAACGTTGTGCCCATAAAATGCCCAAAAATGCTTAAAACGGTTAAAATAGACTCTTAAGCTGCTCCACAGAAAGACCCAAATCAGTGGCTAATTTATCAAACTTATGACTATCTTTGCAACTTTGGTAAGTAAGATTATAGCAATGTCTACATCCAAAATATTTACCACCACCTAAATACAAAACCCCAACTCTTCTCCCGCAATTCCTTAAAGGGCATATAAACCACCATCTTCGCCCGCCATAATTGCACACAGTAGAAACTAATGTAACCTTATAATCTAAGCTAAACTTTTTTCTTGTAAATCTATCTGTTTTAGCATATCGGAGACGGATATAATTATTGCCCCAACCGACCGAAACCCCGAAATCTATACTTCCGCCCTCTTCTCCAACAAAATTAGTCCACCTAATACCACCACAATTCCAACCACAAAAATAACCATATTGGTTAAACCAAAATACGCTTATAGACTTATAATCCTCAACCGTATTTTTAAATGAATATCTTCCCATTTTTTCCTAAATCAATAAGGATTCAGCAAACATTCTCACAATGTGCCATTTTAGCCTTTTTATATGTTTAAAGGGTATCTTAAAGATAATCAACCATACTTTCTACTTACCTTGCTTACAATACGCTTCAGCAGCCCTCTACAGCTTTTTTCCCAAGCGCAAGGGTATCCCCTTTTTTAGTTTCGGCATATTTCTTAAATTTGTCTTTCTGGCCACTCAGAAAATATGGACATCTGATCACCTTGACCTGCGCCCACTGTTTACACTCTTTGACACATTGCTGACAAAATTTATTTGTGCCACTCAAAACCATTTTATTCCTCCCAAGGTATTATCTATATAGTATTAGATTTCTATTGTCTTTAGCTATACTCATACTCTTACTCTTTATCCCTACCAAGCATGCTCAAGATCCTTAGAATATAACCAAGCCCCTGCATGCTTGTATAGGTCATCGTTGGGAGAGTAAGAAGCCCAGAGCGATGAAGAATTAACAGGGGCTTGGAAAACTTCATTCTTTAATCTCCTCTATAAAGTAAACAGTTTGATTTTTTTGACCTTTTCTTCTTATTCTAATAAGCACGCCAAAAGGGATCTTTGACATCTGATCAGCTAATTTAAGCGAAGGCCTATCCCATAATTTCTCAATACCATCGACTTCCACATGGTAACGAGCAAGAGTAGTCTTGCCTCCATCAAAACTATTAGGAATCACCTCTGCAGAAATGAATCTAACGATTCTTTCCTCCCCGTCATTAAGCTTAAAGAACATGGATTTAGATTTGGCAAAGTCTTTAAGCATCTGATGGCATACGTCCATTTGGTATATCTCCTTTCGTTAAGTTTTCTATAAGTTTTAAGTATTCTCCAACAAGTCGTCTTTGAATAATTTCGCCAGTTTCTTTATTTATGGGATATACAATGCTTAAACTCGTGCCATTATGTAAAACCTTTGTGGGATAAACAACGCGAAAGCCACTAGAAGCGGAAAGTGAAGAATGAATGGTTAGGTTACCAATAAAAAATTGATTGTTTATAACGCATGAGGCGAAAGCTACGAGGCCGCCTTTGGGCTGGATTGGTATGATCTGGATTTCTTCCACTATAAGTTCATTCATATTCTCCACCTCTTGAAAATAAAAAAACCGTTTTGATTTGTTCAATCTCTACGGTTAAAGTATAAACTATCTCTGGAAATAGCGATATTACAACAAGTCGCTATGCTTTGATGTATTTGTTAACGTATCTATTATGCCTCCATTTATAAAGATTTTTTACATCATAACTCAATTCATCAGTAAAATTTTTCCTATTAAATTTCAAAGGATAATAATTTCTATATCTAAATAACTGGCCTCCGGGCAACTTATTTTCACTTATTAATTTATTTATTTCACCCCAAATTGAATCTACATGATTTTTTTGAGTATTCCGGAATATTTCAATGTTTATGTTTCTTTTCTTGTTATCAATTGTGACTACGTATTTTCTTTGTAAATTACTATCCTTAATGGAAGTTAGGTAGATATTTCTTCGAGATTTTACCGCTTTCCATGCTTCTCTAACATGCTCTCTTTTAGTATCCCCATATAATTCGATAAATAAGCGCTTCTTATTACCATCTTTGTATATAACAACAGCGCAAGGAAAAGAATAATTTGAAATTAGAATTAATTTATTAAATAATACATATTGAGTTAATAAATTTCTAAACCTTTCTGGTAAATCGCTAAATTTTAAAATTTTAGTAATTTCTTTTTGAAAAATAAATTTTTTCGAGTTTGTCGGACAATTTATTTTTTTTAAATCTACATTGTTATGAATAAGAGAAATGCAATTAATAAACTTCTTATAATTAATTTTTTCTGCAATTTTAATGGAATCTGTGAGTAAGCGATTAACTTCGGGCTCTTCTATTCTTCTAAATTGTTTTATGCCATTATGAGGAATATTAAATTTCAATCTGATTTGCTGAATTTTAGCTATAAAATCTTCATTTTCTAAAATGGCTCTTATCCTGTTGCAATAAATTCTTGATTTCTTCTCTAGATCTTTAAATTTTCCCGGTATAATTCTGTCTATTTCTTCCACTTATTCTCCACGTTTTCAAATCCGATTACCTTCTTTAGGGTATGACAAAATTACTTTTTAGGAAGGTGCAAAATCTTGCTCTTTTTGGTTACTTTCTTGCTTATCTTATCTGCTACTTGCTTGAAATGCGGATCCGGGTTGCTCACCGATAACAACATCGCTTTGTTCGTCGCCAAGAGAGACTCCTCTGAGGAAAGCGGCTTTAAGATCTTCGAAGATTGTTCCTTATGCTTTTTTTCTTCTGCCTCATTAGCCATTGCGGCTTGTTTTATTACCCAATACGCTTCACTTTCACTCAACCTTGGATTGAAGGAACTACTGTCGTCCACAAACCTTTCCGCTCTCGCTCTATTCGCTGCTTGCCTGGCTTCCGCTAGATCCGCCAACAAATCTTGATAATCGTCTTCATAAGTCGTCGGTTTATTGGAAAATTTCTGATTAGTTTTTTTATTTTTCACTAAGGGAGATACTTCAGTTATGTTATTAAACGTATCCATATTTTCATCATATCTTTTAACTGTTAATCCAATAGCCAACATAGATAAGCCGAAAATAAATGGAATTACGGTAAGATGACTTGAAACTATACTCTTACTTACAGGATCATATACCTCAACGGTATTAAAGATTAACCCTCCTAAAAAGAGATACCATCTTAACCATTTAATTACAGTTAAAATTGGCCTTCCTATAAATCCAATTAAAACTTGTTCTGAGAGGTTCATCTTCTATGTTCCCCCTACTTAGAGCTATCTATTCTAAATCACCAACCTAATACTCTATATAATTAATAGACTTACAATAAAAATACTAATTATTATGCCCAAAATGAGTCCAAAAATTTTAGTCATCTACTCTCTCACCTAAAATTTTCTTTGCTTCTTTTATATCAATCTTTGCTTTATGACCGTGCTTCTCTAATAAATGAAGCAAATTACCACCATTTAACAAAGTCAACGGCTTATCTTGAGCAAACTTATAGGCATCAGGTCCATAATCAGTAGTGGTAACAAGAATGCCTTTCATTGCTCCTTCATTCATAACAGTCCCATATAGATCCCTAACAGCTGAAACCCCAACAACATTTGTATATCTTTTAGCCTGTATAACAATTTTACCACCCCGTAAAGGATCTGGGTCAAATATTACTGCATCAACACCTTCATCTCTGCTTGCTCTAGTAATTTTGACCTCTCCTCCTTCAGGAGCAAATTCCTTTTCAAATAATTCTCTTATCAGGTTCTCAAAATCTTGCCAATCCATTGCAGCAATATTTGTTTCATTACTAATACCATTAACTACAGTATAAGGTGTTACAAAACGTTTATCTTCTTTATCCATTTTAATTATTGGAGCAACAGCTGCTAAACCATGGAGTTTACTACTCCCGATTCCTTTAAGGGTCTTAAAACATATCTTAGGATCAACATTGCCAAGATTGATCCTTAAAAAATCTTCTTTGCTAGCTTGAACAGAAAGAATGCATGCTGTTACTTCTCTTCCCGTGCCTTCATCAATTGATCTTACGTAACCATTAAAAACAATTAACGCTACTACATCAACTACATCTGCTTCATACAATTCATGTATTGTTCTTAATGTAATCTCATAAAGAGCTCTATCATACAACTCATTAAAAGCAGTTTCAGAAAGAAAATATTCCTTAAATTGATCTAATGTTTTATTATATTTAACCTCTTTTAATCTTGGGATATTATTAGGTGAAGGCAAGAAATAATCGACTAACAATAATTTATTTTCGGAGTTATACCTAAGCTCATACTGCTGAGGAAATATTTCAGGATATTTAGAACGAGCTAAAACTGTTTCGCAATAATCAATTATTGCCCCTGAATCCTTCTTTAAATATCTGTTCTTTTTTTCTAAAATTTTAGCAATTTCTAATTCTCTATTTTTTAAGAAATTATTTTTGCTATTCTCCCAAGAATCTATATTATTACGATATTCATTTAATAGATTCTTATTTTTTCTTTCAATATCGTTCTTCTTTTGCTCCCAGATCGCATGAAGAGAATCAAAAGATGATTTTTTCTCAGCTGCTAACCGTTTCTGCTCATCTCTATAAGACTGCGAATATTTCATGTTAAATTTATAAATTCCATCTTTATCACAAATAAATGCTAAGAAAAATGATACTAAATAAAACACTCCTGATGGCTTAGGATATAATTCAGAATTAGATATTTGAGGTTCGCAAGGAATCTCAATCGACTTAGGTTGTGCAGGTTTTGGAACCTGATAATCAGGATCAGGGAAAAGGTCCTCCCATCTAATTGCATCATTAATATTAAGAGTAAAACTTAAAATGTTCTTTATTTCATCAATGCTCCTCTGGGCTTCCAATGTTTTATCAGCTGCAATTTGTTTTTTATCATCAAGCTCCCTTAACCAAACCTCTCTCTCATTTACCTTTTTCTCTACAGCTTGTTTCTTTGCCCAAAGATCATCCCATGAAGCCTTTAGCATGGCAGCTTTTGCTTCAACAATCTCTATATCAGATCCTTGAATTCGTCTATATTTCTTTAAACCTTCATGCTTTAATTCAATATAATACATATAGACCTCCGAATAAATTAGAACACCTCAATCTTAACCAACATTAGAATATACTGATCTAATACTAATAACTGTTTCTTGTTATAATCCAAATAGATGCGATTACCCATGATTCAATTTGTGTCTAAATTGTGCCAACTATCTCAGAACATTAAAAGCCCTGCCGCAGCTAAGACTCTTATTTTTTAAATACCATTTAAGATTGGACAAATCTTCATTATTCGCAACAACCAATTCGTAAATATTTTCCCAAGTTAAATGGATAAATCTATCCTTATATTTAGAGTTAAGCATCGAAAGAATGTTCCTTTTGATCGGATAACTTTCTGGCTTTCCTCTTTTTAGATTCATCACATGCTGATTTCTGAGATTAACCACATACCAATTATTATGTCCTTCTATTCTAGCCATTGAAGCTGCAAAGACAATATTTCTAAAGATTTGTTCATAAAATACTCTAGAAGGATCTCTAAAAACAAAAATATCTTTGGAGATTATTCTATTATTCTCCCAATACCGCTTAATTAACCTTTCCCGCTTTTTGGGCTTCTCCCCAAACTCTTCTTTATGCTCCTTCGCTATAGGATTCTTACTGCCAAACTTAGCCTCAATGCAAATAACTAACTTTCCTGGAATCGTAAGAATAATGTCCGGCTCTGTGTTAAATCTGGTTATGTCTCCTTCTAGCTCTTTCCGAACTTTCATAAAAGAATCGTATGGCTTAGTTGTCTTGTTGATTAAATTTATATTATTACCCCATAAACATAGTGAAACATCTTCATGTATTTCTGGCTTAACTATTGCATTAACCAGCTTTCGTAATGCTTTCTTTGATAATAATTCTGTGAAAACATTATAAGAAACGGCATCTTCACTATTTTCATAGCAAAGCCTACTAGATTCCATCTTATTATGCTGCCGAAGAAAATTTAATATGTAATAATCTCCATTAAATAATAAATTCCTTCTTGTTGCAATTTCTAGATCGGAGCCAGAAGGTCCATTATAGTAAACAAATCCACTAGGGTGAATCCTAAGCCCATGTTCATAGCAAAACGGGAGTTGATACTTCCCAAATGAAATCTTTTGCAGATCTGCGTAACAATTCCTCACCGGACAATGATCAGACAATCTCGTGCGCTGAAGATCGTTACGAAAAAATGAGATGGTACAATTTGATTTAGCCATTAATTACCCCTTAATTCAAATTAGAGCACCTCGTTCTAAACTAATTATCAATTACTTATTGCAATATAGATAGTTACAGCTAATTAATGCCAGCTTGTGCCCAAAACATGCCCAAATCACGAGAGAATATGTCTTTTTAACTATTTAAAGGGATCTGTTAAACCAAATTTATCACTCAAAATCTTTAAGGCTCTCTCAATCAACTCGATCAGTCCTGTTGCCACTTTCTTAATAAATTTATTGTGTTCATTAACAATATCTGTCTTCGATAAAAGAGGTAAAGACATTTGTGAATAAAATATTCCTGTTTTGTTATTAATGATCATTATTTTCTCTCTGATAGTTATAAGGAGCCTTATTAGTTCCTCTTCTTTAGTTATTGTTTGATATGTATCAACTAATAAAGTTTGCAATACTTGAGAATCAAGAGTAATCAGAGAATAATTGCCATCCCCTTCTATTATCATTGAGCCTGCTTGTTCTTTATTCGATACGAGCTCAATAAAAAGCAATCTTAATTTTTGGCGTCTCTGTTCTTCATTTAAAAAAGAATCTTTTATTTGCTGATAGTCCATTTGCATATTCCCCTTATTTGTTCGATAATAAAACTCTTTTCTCCCGGTTAAATGCGGTCTCTCAGGACTTTGAGGTATCTTAATTATATGTATGACGCTATCTTTGTTTGGAATCTTTATGGGGGGATTAAGAAAATCATAATAAACATGCGGTTGGATATTTACTGTTTTGTCTCCGAATTCTCTTGGAAAATCTTTTTGTGGTTCTATTCCAATAATTCTATCATGAGCCTCTTGAGCTCGATCATCTTTAATACCAAATATTAAGAACCCACCTTCAGTATTTGCAAAAGCACACACAGAGTTTTCAAGTTTTTCTTTACCGCTATTATTATTAACATGAGGGATATCTTCTTTAAAATCCAATCTATCTGTCTCAAAGATTCCCTCCTGAATTAGTTTCTCTATTAATGGAAAAGACCATTCATTGAGATTATTAGGAATCATAACTCGATCTCTTTCTCGAATAATAAAAACTAACTAAAACTTTAACCTTTCCACCGCTTTATCCACATGCTCATCCGCAAGATGAGAATAAATCATAGTTGTTTCTATATCGGAATGCCCCATAAGCTTTTTAACAGTTGGAAGGTCAACTCCGCTCATAACAAGGTGGCTTGCGAAGGTGTGACGGAGGGTATGAATCTTTGTTAAACCTATTATACCGCTTTTTTTAGCTACAGATATCAGTTTTTTTCTGAGGCTGTTGGGTTCAATTCTCTCCCCTTTATGATGAAATACCCACCTGCTATGCTTATTTTTGTCTCTATGGTGCTTTAGAAGCTCAAGAAGACCATCATTTATAGGAATCTCTCGCTCATTAGTCTTAGGAGACCAATCATCTTTAACGCGAATCTTAATCTTACGCCGCTCAAAGTCTATATCACTCCACTCAAGATTCTCAAGCTCACCTTTTCTCATGCCGGTATTAAGAAGTGTATAGAATATCGAATACAACTCTGGACCACAATTATCTAAAAGGATCTTACATTCCTCTTTACTTAAAAACCGCGGTTTCTTATTCTTATCATCCTTGAGCGGACTTACGCCTTTAACAGGATTCTCCGTAGCGTAACCCCATTTCATGGCTAAATAGAACATAGCTCGAAGCATTTGCAACTCAATATTTATTGTTTTATTGGCTGCACCATAGTTCTTGCGAAAAGCTTTATAGTCTTCAAATAGCTTAGTTGTTAAATGGGAGATCTTTGTTAGGTAAGGAAACTGCTTAATAAAAGACTTAAAATTATCTAAGATCGCCCTATATCTATTTTGAGAATTAGGGGCATGATTTGTTTTTGAATAAGTAGTAAATTCTTCAAATAGCTTCTCAAGAGAATTGTCTTTAGGAGTAAAGCCTAATTCCCCCTTAGCGACCTTTACTTCTATGTCTTTTAAAGCAAGCTCAGCTATTCTTTTGGAGTGACCAACTACTTTACGGAATCGCCTACCATTGATCCGGTAGTCAACGAGATAGGTATTGTTTCTCTGGCGCAGGGTTGCCATAATTTCCTCACATTTTCAAATAATTATGGGCACATGTTGGGCACATGACCATTGAGGTAATTATAGCGTTTTCGTAAATCTATGTCAATAGTTATCTTACAATAACTAAATTATATACAGCGGAGAGGCAGGGATTCGAACCCTGGGTTCCTTTCAGAACACGCGCTTTCCAGGCGCGCGCATTCGACCACTCTGCCACCTCTCCAAAATTTATAAAGTTATCGGAGGCGGGAGGATTCGAA